>Ga0233365_1000032_pt1 | contig 114218 bp, 110 predicted proteins | sample ElkDunMinimDraft_27_FD_191535 | JGI IMG/M metagenome (GOLD analysis project Ga0233365, IMG submission 191535) | Fecal eukaryotic communites from dung pellets of Tule Elk in California, USA - Elk Dung C36 | ecosystem: Host-associated > Mammals > Digestive system > Large intestine > Fecal...
CGCTATACTCAACTTGTATTATTGCGTCTATTACCTGGCTTTCGGCGATATGGGTTCTATTCCAGCCGCACGAAAAACTTATCCGGATTGGACGTTGAGAAAAGGAGATGAGATTATAAAAGCTTATGAAGACGAAATAGCACTTTTTTATATTGAAAACGGCGTCTGCTTCGCCGGCCTGATGAATGGTGACCGGTATAAAGTTGACCGGTCGATTGAGATGCTGATGGACGAGGTAAATAAAAAGGAGTTTTTCAAGATCAATCGTTCGGTAATCGTGAACCGGCGAGCGATTGCCGGATTTAAGGTGGAGATGACATCTTCATTTGAGTTAAGCATCGTGTCTAATCAGGACTTAAGTATTGATGACGTCCTGTTCGTCCCCGAAGGAGCCTTCGTTAACATTTCAACCCATAACGCGGAGACGAAACGCCTTAGTTCTGTAAGCGATATGAACGGAAATGCCCGGCACTTCAAATATAACGGTCAGGATCAATTGACGCAAGTTTTGAACGCAGACAGGGACATCATTGAGAACCTCACTTATATTAATTTCGGCGACTCGATTCGGACTTCATACATAAGTTATTCTGAGCCTATCACGAATCAATCCACGAGGTTTTCGTCGAATGTTTCGGGTATTGATAAGGGCGGAATGCAATACACGTGGAATTTCGGCGACGGTTCCCCCGTTGTAACGGCCGACACTTCTGTAGTTTTCCACACTTATACGGCAAATGGAATATATCCGGTTAGTGTATCCATCACTTCTCCATTTATCTCACCAGTTTCTTTAGACACGACAATTCAAACAAGGGGAGCAAACGTTGGCGTACACATGTTCGGTACTATCACCAAAACGACTTTTATAAAGGACGGAATTAGTCATGTCATTAATGCAGGACCGAACAAAGTTATCGAAGCAGGGATCTACGGGGTGAGTGTAGTCGCTACAGGGAGATATCATCCAACACAGAACCCCAACGGCTTCAAAAGTATATCGTTCAATGTTTATGATAGCAATAATGTTCGTTTGAGAGGAGGGTGTGTTGCAGTTTTTGGCTCAGACCCGCCATATCTCCATTTCGTGGACTTGACAGGTGCTGCATACGTGGAGTTTGCAACTGAATATGATGAATGTGTTCCTGGCCCTATTGAATAATTTATAACCTATCGCTATGCGTTTTATAACATTCATTAAATTTCTGGTCATTCAATGTGTTTTATGGCCGCTTTCGCTGACTGCTCAAGCTCAGGACCGAGCCTATATCCAGCGCGATGTAGTGACGGTAGCTGGAATCAAATCAGCGTCGCAGGTTCATCTTTTACCTGTCGAGCATCGCCAAACTTCTCGTACATATCTCGATGGCTTTGGCCGCCAGGTTCAAACTATTGCGCTTAAAGCGAACCCATCCCTGCAAGATATTGTGAGTGCCGCACAGTACGACAAGCATGGTCGTATTGAAAAGACGTTCCTCCCTTATTCTATTTCGTCTACCAGTGGTCAATACCGCCAGAGTTTTTCAACCGAAGCCCTCGCCTTTTACGCGACGGCAAACCAGAAAGTAGCTGTTGATGTAAAACCTTTTCAGGTGAGCTTATATGATGATAATCCATTGGGCGAAATAAATAAATCCGGCTCTTTTGGCGAAGGTTATCAACCGCAGCAAAAAGCTAAATCCTATAATACCCGCGGAAATCAGGCATCAGAAATCGTTTTCCGATGGGGAACCGACGGACTTCCAAAATCGAACTACGCGCCCGAAAGCTTGCTGGTATCAGAATTCATTCGGGAGGATAACCAACGGGTGATATCATACCAGAATAGCTCGGGTTTGACCGTGTTGGAAAAAGTGTACCTCAACGAAGCCATCAACGGCAGCACAGAGCCATGGCTGGAGACCTACTATGTTTATGACGATTTGGGAAGATTAATTTATGTTATCCCTCCTGATGCTGTTATAAAGATGCGGATCAGTGGTAACCGGAATTTGACGGTTGCGGGTATTAAAGATGACGTCTTTTCTATCAAATACAACGGTAAAGGTCAAGAGACAGAGCGGAGCGAGCCAGGAAAGGGAACGATCTATAAGATATATGACCCTCTTGATCGATTAGTTCTCGTGCAGGACGAAACGCTCCGCGCTCAGAATAAATGGCAGTATATTAAATACAGCCAGCGCAATGTTCCCATCTCACAAGGCATCTATACAGATAATGTGCGGATTACCAGTGCCTCCATGCAAACCTATGTTTCCCAGCTCTCGTATACAAGTGCGCGAGGTGAGAGACGCAATACGGCTTCGGCTACTGGCTATTATACCAACACGGTATTTCCAACTACAAATTTGGAACCTCTTGCTTATGTATACCATAATAACTATGACCTTGATGGCAATGGTTCTCCCGACCTAACATATCAATCACAGGGTATTGAGGATGAGAAACCGGCTAGAGAGCGTAGCTATGGAAAAGTAACTATGGTAAGGCAACGGAGTGTGGGTGAAGGACTGGCCAATGTGTGGAAATTGACGGGCTATTTTTACGATGTTGATGGCCAAATAGTTCAGACACGTTCGAATAACCATCTTAATACAACGGTTGAGGATAGCGAAACGGTTGTCCGGGATTTTGCGGGAAAAACAAAGTCAAAAAAGACGGTTAAAAAGATAAAAGTTGGAACGACAACTAAAACGACCACCGTTGATGATAAGTACTCGTTCGATCACAGCGGTCGCCTAACAGCGATAGATCAGCGGTATGACAATGGAACTTTTATCCGTATCGCATCCTATGAGTATAATAAAATCGGGCAGTTGGTAGACAAAAAACTTCACAGTACAAATGGGGGTAGCACGCATTTACAATCCGTCGACTATCGTTATACCATTAACGGGCAACTGCGAAGCATCAACCATCCTTCCCTCGGCGTAGTTGCGGGCGTCAACGACGACGCGAATGATCTGTTCGGTATGGAGATGATATATGAAGGAACTTCTGCACTAGGCAATACGCCGTATTTTAGCGGCCTTCTGTCTGCGGTTACCTGGAGGTCAAAAACACAAACTGTTCCCAATCCGAAGGAACGCTCCTATTCTTTCTCATACGACAAAGCGGACAGGCTTAAAGGTTCCGTATATAAAGACAGAAATGTAGGGGGCACATGGGCAAACACGGGTGCTTTCAATGAGGATAATATCCTGTTTGATGCAAACGGGAATTTACTTACCTTGCGTCGTAGTGCCCAATTGTCCGGAACGATGACCCAGATTGACCAACTTCAATATACCTATACGAGCGGCAAACTGACCAACGTTTCAGACGGGGCAACAAGCTCTCATACCGGTCATGGCTTCAGGAACCTTACTGGCTCCACGGCGCAATACTCCTATGATGCAGGCGGGAATCTAATCACCGATCCCAAGAAAGGGATTAGCCTTACCTATAATTCCCTGGGCCTCACGGATAAAATAACAGTCACCGGGCAGACCGGGCGTTATATCACCTATACTTATGGGGCGGGGGGAGATATACTCCGTGTTAAGCAGTATAATAACGGAACGGTTCAACAAACCTTGGACTATGTGGACGGCTTTGTTTACCTTAATAATACTTTATCCTATTTTGGTATGGCCGAAGGCAGGGTTCGTAACACGGGAAGCGTTCTGAAGCCTGAATATATGCTGACTGACTATCAGGGCAATGTTCGTGTCAGCTTTGAAGAACAAAACGGAGCAGCAGTTGTGCGTCAAGAAAACAGCTTTTATGCTTTCGGTCTTATCATGCCAGGAAATACCCATCCAAGCGGCGCCAACCGGCAACTGTTTAATGGTGGTTCTGAGTGGCAGAATGACTATGGCAACCTGCCGGACCTATACCGGACTGCATACCGGATGTACGATGCGGCGTTAGGCCGTTTCCTCTCACCCGACCCCTTAGCGCTTGCCAGTGCCAGTCACAATACGTATCATTATGCAGCAAGTAATCCCGTCATGTTCAACGATCCCCTGGGCCTAAAGAGTGCCGGACCAATTAGTGGTCCTTATGCCGAATTTTGGAATCAGGCGTTCTCATATACATCTGGTTACGGTGCCAGCTGGTCATCGCATGATGGCTGGACACCCTTTAGTTCAGAGCAGGAAGCGTTTTATACCGGAGCTTCATTGATCTCATGGGGCCGCTACGACGGCTGGGCAGGAAACTATGAGGAAGCCGCTGCCCGGTTTAATGCTAATAATTACAATCAGGTTGAGGCGACGGCTCCAGGTGGGTTTTTGACAGTGAAGGGTGAATGGTACCGTACCGCATCGGGGCGGCCAATAACCATTAATGGTAAAAGTGCTAATTTGATTCTGTACGATGTTAGTGGGAAAGGAAGAGGGGTGACGGCTAAGAGCTCGGACAAAATCGGGGGTGCTCTTGAAAAATTAAATCAGGGATTTGAATATGTAGCTATGTCGAAGCAACGCTGGTGATGGGCCAAAACTTCAGCAATAAAGGAGGAAATAAACTGCTTAATGGAACCACTAGTTTTTTAGGAAAAGTTGGCTACGTTGGTAGCGGAGTCAAAACGTTTGGTGATGTGAGAAATTATTCAAGGGGCAACGTGGGTGTAGGGAGGTTGAGCTTTAGACTAACGGGTACGGGAGTGGGTCTAGCTATTGGCTACTTGGGTGGTCCAGTTGGGGGGGTGATGGCTGCACTAACATTTGAGACGGGCGAACAGGCCTTCGATAGAGTTTCTAAGGATTTAGAGACAGGGTATAACAACTTCATTAATAATTTAATACATGGGTGGCAATTATCTAGATAAAAACGATAACATATTTTATTACGGTCATAAATTAAGTTATCATGTGAAATGCTTTGGGTTTGTTATAACTGTGACATTGATAGGCTTATGTTTGGTCGTGTATTTCAAACTTGAAGCGGAGTTTGATATCCTCAATTATTTCTATATTTTTTTGGCGATTTCGATCGCTCCTGTGATATACCTGTATTGTGAATATTTATTTTTCAATCCTAAGTCCGCTAGCGTGAAGATTGAGACTGAAGCAAGAAAAGTGATTATTTCGGATAGAGGAGCTTCGGTTGAAATCGGTTTTGATGAAATAAAGGAAGTTATTCTGTATAGAACTCCATCCTGGAGTAGGAAAGACAGTGTTCAGATGCTTCCCTTTGAGCAGTTTCATTATGCAAGGATATCTACAGTAAGTGAGACTTTTATTCTGACCTGTCTGTTAGCGGAGGATGTAGAAAAAGCTCTAGAAAGCGCCGACCGCTTTAACGTTATACATAGGATGCGATTGTTTCCGAGTATTCTTTTGGAGCGATTCTGCTGAGTTTTGTGGATTTTTAGCAAACAAAAGTATCTACAAAGGAGCTCTCTTTAGAGAAAATAATGCACATTAGAAACGGGTTAAGCGATCCGTTTCACTCGATAAAATCCTGTCCATTATCCACCCTGTTTTTTTTGGTATTATCTACAAATCGTAATTTTTCAGAATTTTATCTTTGGTGTTTTAAAGGCTTTGTCTAGCTGGATTGTCAAACATTTTGCACTTACACTCTGCGTCACTTAGAATGTTCTTTACGTCGTATTTTTTAATGGCCTGAGCCAAGAAAACAGTTGGACGCTTGTTTTAAAGGAGCGAAAAGTGAATTGTGTGGAAGCTAACTGTGTCCAAGTCGCCGAAGGTTTAGAACGCTTACCTAATTAAATATCCAGTTGGACGTTGCTGATCTCAATGATGCAGAGGCGAGGTCTACTTTTTATCTAAGTACTTGAAATTAGAAGGCTCTTCATAGGGTATAAAGTGACCTCCTCGCCTAAAGGATCCCTAATCGTTTGTACAAATTGTATTTATATTGTTGCCCGATCGGAATATTTTTAATTTCACCCTTCATAACGATCTCGTTTGATAAAACTTCCCTAGCATGATCGACGTTAAAAATGTACGATTTCTGTGCTCTGAAAAATTTATTAGTGGGGAGGATTGCCTCCATATGCTTCATTGTTTTTTGGATAAGATATTCGTTCTCTTGTGTCACTATGCTAACATATTCTTTATTGGCTTTTATATAATGAATGTCTTGATGCTTTAAAAGGATATGTTTATGCCCATCTTTTATGGTCAAAAAGTCTAATTCTCCGTATGCAGGTACAGGTTTCTCTAAAGCACCTTCCGCTTTCTTTACACCTTTTAAGAACCGGGCATAATCAAAAGGTTTCAATATGTAGTCAACAACATCAAGTTCAAAACCCTCTGCAGCATGCGAAGCGGTTCCCGTAACGAAAATAAATAACGGAGGCTGATCCAAATTTTAGCCGACTGTTGCAGACCTCTCAAGGCTCAATGGACTACGTAATCACGCCAGCATGAAAAAAGCCCTTGTTACGACGTATACCTACAAACCGATGATCGGAATGATAAGCATGACAGATTCTCGGAGTGTAACGGAATATTACACTTACGACGGTTTTCAGCGGCTGAAAGAAGTACTTGATTCAGACCAGAAAATATTGAGAAGTCACCATTACAACTATAAACCATAGCTGTGAAAACGCTTAAGTCTTGTCACCGATTTTAATGAACTTTTCAACTAACTAATTAAAAGTCTTTCTATGAATACGATTTATATTCGCAGCCTTGCCTTGGTTACGCTGCTGCTTGCTGTAGTGTTGGTTCAGGGCCAGGAGCCCGATACCTCCTCTGCGTCTTCTGCTGACAGTCTTTATGTTCCCCAAGCCTCGCCTGGTGTTATGCCCATGTCCATGGGTATTGCCAGCACTACGGGTCTTACGGTAAGTACCTTTGCCGGTTCAGGCACCCAAGGTTTTATTAACGGTACGGGCATTGCTGCCCGTTTCTATTACCCTGCGGGCGGTGCATTCGATGCTGCGGGCAACCTCTATATTGCCGATGTTTTCAACCACAGGATACGCAAGATCACCCCTGCGGGTGTGGTAAGCACCTTTGCCGGTTCTGGGTCGCAGGGTTCGGCCAACGGCACAGGCACCTCAGCTACTTTTTTAAGCCGCACCGGGTTGCCATTGATGGTTCGGAGAACCTTTACGTAAGCGACCGTGGCAACCATATGGTACGCAAGATTACCCCTGCCGGGGTGGTCACCACCCTGGCGGGCAGCGGGGTGCGCGGCTCAGCGAACGGTACGGGTACGTCGGCTACCTTCAGCGACCCCGCCGGTATTGCCGTTGATGCTTCGGGCATTGTTTATTTGAGCGATGAGGGCAACCACCGTATCCGCAAGATCACCACTTCGGGGGTGGTGACTACCCTGGCTGGTTCGAGCGTGGGCTTTGCTAATGGAACGGGCACGGCAGCGCGGTTTAATTACCCCAAGGGTCTTGCCCTTTCGGGTTCCAGCCTATATGTGGCTGACTATAATAATAACCGGATACGTAAGATCACCTTGACCGGGGTGGTCACCACCCATGCCGGATCGGGTACATCGGGTTCTTCGGATGGCGCTGCCGCTTCTGCTACGTTTTTTCATCCCCTGGTCACGGGCACCGATGCTTCTGGCAACGTTTATGTGGTTGGTGGCAACCATAAGGTGCGCAAGATTAGTGGCGGTACGGGCGGCACCGGAGCGGTTGACGGCCCGGCGGCAAGTGCTACCTTCAACCTCCCGGAAGGGGTGGTTGTCGATGCTGCAGGCGCTATTTTTGTGGCGGATGCCAACAATAACCGGATTCGGAAGGTAGCCAGCCCACCGGTTGTGCCGCCGCCATCGGGTCCGTTCAGTAGCGATCAGAATTACGTCGTGAGCCGTACCTACTTGGCGCCATTGAGCAGCGTACCGTCTTCGGTATTCGCCAGCCAGGCCATGACCGACGTGAGTTATGTAGACGGTTTTGGGCGGCCTTTACAGGAAATTCAGGCGGGAGCGTCCCCGGATGGATTGATGGATATTGTGGGGCCGGTCGCCTACGATGCTTTCGGCCGGCAGGACAAGAACTATCTTCCCTATACCACGGATATAGGATTGGGAGGTGCTTTCAAAGCCAGTGCCGTAACTGCACAGGCTACTTATTACAACTCCACGCCGCCCGCAGGTCAGGCAGCCAATAGCAAGCCGTTTTCGGTCACCGTCTTTGAGGCCTCGCCCTTAAACCGTGTATTGGAGCAGGGCTTCCCTGGGCCGGTGTGGCAGCCTGCTGCTTCGCGTACGGCTACCACGGGACGGACGGTGGTGAGTGACCGGACCGTGAACAATACAATAGCTTTTACAGACTCCGTGAACACGCGGCGGGTTGTGCTTTACGGTCAGGAACCAGATGCCAACGGGGCGCCTACGCTGACGATAAACGATGCCTATGCTGCCGGACAATTGCAAGTTGCCATCACCAAGGATGAGAACTGGAATTCCTCTGCAGCTGGTTTTAATAGCCGCCTGGGTACCACCGAAGAGTATACCGACAAGCAGGGTCGGGTAGTGCTCAAACGTACCTTCAACAAAAGCGGCACCGACCATCAAATACTGAGTACCTATTATGTGTACGATGATTTTGGTAGGTTGAAATTTGTGCTCCCCCCTGGTATTGGCCCCGACCGGACGACCGTTCCGACGACGGCCGAGGTAAACAACTTTGCCTACCGATACCGCCACGATCTACGTGGCCGGATGGTAGAGAAGCAGCTACCAGGTAAAGGGGTGGAATACTTAGTGTATAATAATCTCGACCAAGTGGTCGCTACTCAGGATGCCATCCAACGAAGCAAGGCGCCGCAGGAATGGACAATAACCAAGTACGATGGGCTGGGAAGGGTGGTACTAAGCGGTATATACACCCGTCCTAATACGACGGCCGGGACGAATTACCGTGTCGCAGTGCAAACCGAAGTCAATGCGCAAGCTTCTCCCAATCTTTGGGAGGAGCCTGCCAGTACGGGCGTAGGTTATACCAACCGTGCCTGGCCAGCTACCGGGATCACTACCACTCTGGCAGTGAATTATTACGACGGATATACGGCGCCTTCAATGCCTGTAAGCTTCATACCGGCTACGGGGCAGAGTACCATGGTGCAGGGCTTGCAAACAGCTTCCCTTACCAAAGTACTAGGAACTACGGGTACAAGCAATATGCTTTGGAGTGTGATGCATTATGACAACAAGGGGCAGGTGGTTAAGCAGTTCAACCAGCACTATAAAGGTGGGATAGTAAGCGCGGACAATTACGATGAGATAACGAATAGCTATAGTTTCTCGGGGCAGCGGACCAGCAGCACGCGGAAGCATTACACGGGAAGCACTTCAGGCGCCCCGGTCGTGACGGTGTTGACCGAGCATACCTACGATCACCGCAACCGGCTGGTAAATACGAGCAAGGCAATTAATGGTGGCACGAAGAACATCGTCTCCCACAACGAATATAACCAGATAGGGCAGGTGCGCAACAAGAAGCTGCACAGTATTGATGACGGTGAAAACTTTGCGCAGACGATCGAGTATTCTTATAACCATCGCGGATGGCTTAAGGGAAGTATCTCTGACTTATTTACGCAAACCTTAAAATACGAAGATGTCAGTGCGGTATTGGCGCAATACAATGGCAATATCAGTCAGCAGGAATGGGAACATATTACACCCCAGCAGACCTATTCCTATACCTACACCTACACCTATGATAACCTGAACCGGTTGATCAACGGCACGATGTTAAATGACATCGGCAAGGAGGCGCTGACTTACGATAAGATGGGTAACATCATATCCCTTAAGCGCACGGGCACGACATTGGATGAGCTCGATGATTTAACCTATACTTACGTAGGAAACCGGCTCACGCAAGTGGTGGACGGCAAATCCAATACTACCTCTAAATACCATTTGCCGGGCCCTACTGCCTATACGCACGATGTCAATGGGAATATGAAAAGTCGGATTAACGGGCCACATTCGGGCAATAATATCACGGCCATCAGCTATAACCACCTGAACCTGCCGGTCAGCGTCAGGAGATCTGCTAGTGATAGTATTCTTTATGTTTACGATGCTACCGGAAGGAAGCTCCGTAGCACATGGGCGGGCGTTTCGACCGACTACATCGACGGCATTGAGTGGGAGGGAACAGCGCTTAACCTGCTGCATATGGAAGAGGGGCGTATTATTAAGAGCGGGAACAATTACATTTATGAATACTTCCTGAAGGACCACCTGGGCAACAACCGCTCAGGTTTTAAGCCGCCTTCCTCGGGCACAGCGCCAACCACGGCCAGCTTCCGCAGCGACTATTATCCGTTCGGGCTTCAGTACCAGCAAAATATTGTTGTGGGATCACCGGAAAATAAATATCTTTATAATGGCAAGGAGCTCCAGAAGAGTACCGGTATGCTGGTGCCCTTGCAGATGAGCCCGGACAGATAGATGCTTCTCCGTATGCATACACAGGAAACAACCCTATAAATAGAATCGATCCTGACGGCAACTGTTGGACTTGTTTGCCTCTTAATCCTATGCAGATGCAAAAGGGTGTTATGACGGTTGCTAAATCGGTTGTAAATACTGCTGTGGCCGTTGTTAATTCGATTTTAGATCCTATATCTAATGCCAACAATGCTGGCATGGCAAAGGGGGAAATAAAAGCGGAGTATACGAGAGCGGCAAATGAGGGCGTTAAAGAATTAGCTGTAGCAAGCGTACTTGGTGCTGGAGTTGGAAAAGTAGTAACTAAATCTGCTGCTGGGATTCTAAAAGGCGAAACTGGTAGTTTAGGTAATCCTTTTAAAGGAAAGACGATGCAACAAGTGCAAAAAGGCTTTGAAAAACAAGTGAAGGATGGTAAACTTGAACCCAAATATACTGATCCAGTGAGTGGGTCTCGGTCATACAAGAATACAGAAAGTGGCTATTCATATAATCTTGATCAAGGAGTAAGCGGTAAAACAGGATTACAAGTTGAAAAGCCTCACGTTGATGTAAATTATCCAAATCCCAAACCTGTAAATGTTCCACCTAAAAAGAAACTTGATATAGAATAATATGTTGTCGTTCATTATGTACAAAGAAGCATTAGAGCAATTAGAGATTGTTGCTGATGAGAAAGGCCTTGATGATCTAATTCTCTATCTTCAGTCCGTCAGAAGGGCAAAGGATCATATGCATTTGATTATCGATACCGAGCTTGATCCTTATCCATTGTCCAAAGACAATGTCTATTTCGCACGAAGCGTGAAGATTGAATTTGAAGATACTAAGAACTGGAATTGTAATATCAACGAGGTATAACAATGAATAGGTAAGGATATTTTGTAAATGGTAAACAATCCGATTATAAGGCTTGGGTAAGAACAAATATACTCATAATAAGCTAGATTGTTTTGAGGAACTATACAAAATCAAGTGCACAGTAAAGTTGTTCAGGCATTTTAAGCCGTAGGAATTTAAGGAGATAAGAAACGGCAAAGGGCCTGCGTTTACAGTAAAACCAAAGGAAATTAGCTGTTGGCATTACCTACAGCGCTGCAGGAATTATTTTAATATTCACTTATGAAACTGAAACGGAATTCGGATATTTTTGAGGGTGTTTAACCAACTGTGTCAATAGTGTAACTTTAAACTATTGACATAATTATGGCAACACAAGAAGATTTTGATTTTGAGAACTTCAAAAAGGAAGCTATAGCAGGCTTATATGCGGGCAAGAAAATGACCGGCACGGACGGGGTCTTAGCCCCCATGATAAAACATTTTCTGGAATCGATGATGACGGGAGAGCTACAGAGAAGATATATACTCTTGTTGATACAGAAGGAGATTGGGCAATAGCGGATGTAGAAGGGAAAGCCGTGTTTTCTGTTTGGTCAGCACCAGAGTTTGCTAGTCAATGTCTCTTAGGAGAAGGGGAAAATTGTTCTGTCAAAGAAATTTCTATGGAAGATTTTGAAGATGAAGTTATTGACGAGATAGAAGAAGAAAAATATCTCTTAAATATATTTTCCGTGGACAGTAAACCGAGGTTTATTGTAGATATAACTGAGCTTGCAAGAGACTTAAGTGATGAAATGAAGAACTATTAAAGGGAGACATACAAAGCCTGGTTCAGATGAAGGGTGTAAATTGAACTGTCAAAAAAAAAATTTACTTTTAGACACGGAAACGAACAAGAGAATTCGATTTGGAGCGCTTTAAAGAAGAAGCAATGAAAGGCCTTTACGAGGGCAAAAAAAGGGGCAGTGCCGACCGGGTTTTTTCTCCTATGCTGTAACAAGAACAAAGCATTTGGTAAGCCAAACCGCAAGAATGGAAAGACGAAAAAGACAGTTAGAAGTCTTCAGTCGGGACATTTTGACTGGGAAGTGGTCATACGAACTGGTACCTTCGAGCTCTGCAGAATACTCAAAAGAGGTCGAGAGGTTAGTCCAGTTGTCCATCTACCCCTTCACCGAAAGCCGATATTTCTTACAACTTCTTTTCAAACTCCAGCATGATAGGTGTAGCCTTCTTCCTGCTACACCTATGACAACCTGAACCCGCTAACCAACGGCACGATGTTGAATGACATCGGTAGGGAGGCGCTGAGGTACGATAAGATGGGTAACCTTGTGTCCCTTAAGCGCACGGGCACGACATTGGATGAGCTTGATGATTTAAGCTATACTTACGTAGGAAACCGGCTCACGCAAGTGGTGGACGGCAAATCCAATACTACCTCTAAATACCATTTGCCGGGCACTACTGCCTATACGCACGACGTAAACGGCAACATGACGAGCCAGATTAACGGGCCACATTCGGGCAATAATATCACGGCTATCAGCTATAACCACTTAAACCTGCCAAGAAGCATCGCGGCTACGGGCAGCAACAGCGCCACGTCTGTTTACGATGCTACGGGAAGGAAACTCCGCAGTGTGCGGTCAAATGATTCAACCGACTACATCGACGGAATTGAGTGGGAGGGAACAGCGCTTAACCTGCTGCATATGGAAGAGGGGCGTATTATTAAGAGCGGGAACAATTATGTTTATGAATACTTCCTGAAGGACCAACTGGGCAACAACCGCTCAGGGTTCAAGCCGCCTTCTTCGGGCGCAGCGCCAACCACGGCGAGCTTCCGCAGCGACTATTATCCGTTCGGCCTTCAGTACCAGCAAAATATTGTTGTGGGATCACCGGAAATAAATATCTTTATAATGGCAAGGAACTCCAGAAGGGTACCGGTATGCTGGACTACGGCGCGAGGCAGTATGATCCGTTGATTGGGAGGTGGAATGTGGTGGATCCATTGGCGGAAGAAATGCGTAGGCTTTCTCCTTATGTTTATGGCAACAATAATCCCATACGATTTGTTGATCCAGACGGGATGCTCTCGCAGGATTTATCAATGATATTTGGAATAGATCTCAAAATGGATCTACGTGGACTAATCAGGGAGATGGAAGTTTTTCTGATGGCAACGGACAGACAGTACAAGATCAGGATTCTCCGGAAAAGAAGGGGCAGGAAAGATCACCACAAGGGGAGCTGCCTTATTTGTCAGCTTTACATGAAAGAGCTAGAAACTTTAGTTATGATAAGGCCTGGGGGTTGTTTAAGGAAGGGGAATTTTGGGAGTATTATAAATATGTAACTAATAATACTGTCCCTGTGTTTACACCAGGAGTTTCAAATATCTTTAAATTTGGTTTCACGATAAATTCAGGCAAGTTTAACTATTTCTTTGGTAAAGTTGTTAGTGGACCAGCACATAATGTGATAAGATCAGCACAAAACTTAAAGGATCTAACAGCATTGGGAATAAAAAATGAAGCTCAGTTAATGATACTTTTTGAAAAAGCGATAAAAACTGGCGCCACAGTTTCCACAAGAACATCAAAATATGGAACAACTGTTATGCGTAGTGTAAACGTGGGCGGCAAAGGCGAGATATTGGTTAGTTTTTTTTACGACGGCGGGAAAATGACAACTAAACCGTCTGTTTCTACTATCATACCAAGAATTTTTAAATAACGATGAGCGCAATATATAAAGAAATTTCACTTGGTGCATTTACCGAATTAGACTGCGTTACATTATTTCATGAGGAAAAAACTGCGAGACGCTTCGGTGTTATTACAGGTGAACTGATGCGATTTAAGTTTTCATGGCAAAGCGATACAATAGATCCTGTTTTGAAAGTTTGGGATGACGGTAGCTTTTGCTGTTTAGGCATTGATCAGATGTTTTCGATTATTAGATTTACAGAAAATCCTTTCAGTTGGGTTGTTAAACTAGATTATCTATTATATGATATTAGATTCATTAAGGGAGGAGTTTGGGTAATCACAGAGTTGGAAATACTTTTAATTGCTGCTGCTTGTTTTAAAATTGAAAAAAGAATATCACTTCCAAGCTTTTTTCATGAGATTATTTCAGAATTTCCATTGGTCACGGTTGAGTGTATGGACGGAGAGATTATCTCCGTTGAAGTTCCTAATATAGAATGAGATGTAATAGAAAAGCCTAATTTTGTTGGATTGGGCTTTAGCGTCTACAAGGCAACGATGTTTTTAAGCTTTCCTGCTGCTAAGAGCGCATTTGTTGTTTTAGCCCTGCTATGAATTCATTTTCTATTGAGCACAGTTGGGATATTTTATCGGGAGATGATATAGGAAACAATACTGGCTTCAAAAAAACGAGCCAGAAGCAGCACTACCCACGTCGACGATGCTACCGGAAGGAAGCTTCCGCAGAAGATTTAAACCAATAGTATGACCTTTGGAGCATTTGTAAACTTCTTCGAGTTCTATGAGTTGTCCAGATAGCGAGTTAAATGCGTATGAAATTACTTAATACAATCTTATACTACATCACCGTAGCGGCAAGTGCCTTGTTCATTGCCCTCCTAGCGATAGCCCCTTTTGGGGGGCATAATTTTATTTTGGAGTTATTGCGGTATCGTTTATATTCCAATCTTGCGGACGCAAGTGAACATATTCTGCTTTTCCGGTTTCGTCAGTTTCTCGGGATTCTCTTTTCGCTTGCTCCTCTTGTCGCCGTGATCTTGCCTTTTACAAGATTACAGACAGCCCAAAAGCATAGAATTGGTGTAGCTTGTTTTCTAGTATTAGCCGTACTCTTATTATTTCCCACGCTATACGAAAGAAGTATGCTCGAAAAAGATCCTAGCTCGTCTCAAGTGTCTGGATTTATAGAGGCGGAGATGGCGGGTGGGCTTGGAAACTGGGACTTGGTTTGGGAGCTGCAGCTGTTCCGAAAACAATTCATCGATTACTAACAAACAAATAGGGTATTTAGTAATTTTTTAACTTCAATCGATATGAATGGCAATAGACATTTCATTAAAAGTTCTTTTTGGCGCTCATTCTTATACGTAGGATTAGCAACTATTAGCGTTCTTTCACTGCCGCACGACTCTCCCTTGCATGGAAGTTGGATGTTTATTGGAATAGTAATTACATTGCCAGTCTCGTTTATCAGCTTTGGTATAATGTATATGGAGCCAAGCGGTTATTATTTGGTGTTACTAGTTCAGTTTATTCACTTCCTCCTTTTATGGGCTATATTATTCTTTTTTTATAAAGCAAAGGGTGTAAAAAAACCTCCTTTGAGAAGCTGAAGTGCATAGTGGATTAAGCTGGTTTGTCGAGATTCGCAATACAGCGGCAACATCAGCCAGCAACTATGAAATAAGGGTACTGCGGCCAAGAGAGCTACACCTATAAATGCTTCGCAGCACACACCCAAGCCTAACGACCGACTACATCGATGGCCTCAAATTGTAGGACAATACGCTCAACCTGTTGCATATTGAGGAGGGGCGAATCGTTAGGAGCGGGACCGCTAATACCTACGAGTACCTCCTGAAAGACCACCCCGGCAACAACCGTTCGGGCTTCAAGGTAACCACCGCCGGAAGGGCCAGCTTCCGCAGTGACTATTATCCGTTCGGCCTTCAGAACCAGCAAAATATTGTTGTGGGATCGCCGGAAAATAAATATCTTTATAATGGCAAGGAACTCCAGAAGGGAACCGGTATGCTGGACTACGGCGCGAGGCAGTATGATCCGGTGATAGGGAGATGGAATGTGGTGGATCCGTTGGCAGAGAAGTATCAAGTCATATCACCGTATGTTTATGTTGCCAATAGCCCGTTAAATTTTATTGACAGAGACGGAAGAGATATTTATATACCAATCTCCAAGGGAGATTTCGCAAAAAAGGCCTTTTCTCAATTACAATCTTTAACTTCTCAACCGCTAGTGTTACTAAATACCGGTCAGGTTGTGGCTGCATCAAGGGTTAATCGACTAGTCGATAATATCTCACTAATTGGACGGCTATCTAACTCTCCGGTAAAGAAAGACTTCGGTACTAGCTTGGTTGGAGAAATATTAGATAATAAAAATTATACTGTTACAATTGTAAGTGATGGGGGGTGGGGAGAAATGATGCAAGGTGATTATGGTCCAACGGGAAAGGCAACTATTAGACATGATGTTGAGAATCCTGCCGGACAATTAGTCAACGCTGATGGGAGTAAGGGAGCAAGCCCGCAAAGTGCTTTGGGCCATGAACTGATACATGTTAAACATTATATCGATGGAAGTGCAAAAGAAAATCGCGATGACGTAAAGGTGAAAGATCCAGATGGACTAAATTCAAGTGGGAAACTAAGCAAGGAGGAAATTCGTACTAGAAAGAAGGAGAATCTTTTAAGGAGAGAGCAATTGGATAAAGATCGTGCTATACCCACGATAATACAATAAGAAGATCGACATGAAACTATTGATAATCATTATCAGTGTATTGACCGTTGGCTTACATTCGTGTGTAGATAACGAGATACGTGAGCAGGATACTCATCTAATAAGCAAACAATTTTCTCCTTTATTCGATATGAAGGATTCCTTGTCATTTATTTTTTACGAAAAGGAATTTGAAGCCACTTTAGACACTTTCAGATTAGCGGGGACAGAGCAGCCGGAAACAATATCCTTAATTGAATATTACGGATCGTCGGGTTATACTGTGTCCAATATTAAATGCATGCTTTCCGGTTATTCGGAAGTAGGGTTAATTACTTTATTTAAATATAACAGTTCCCCCAGAGGATGGGAGAAAGTGAAATCGCTGAAAGTCCCCGTGTCTAAATTAAATGAAATCAAATTAGAGATAGAAAATAGTTCTTATTGGAAAGAAAAATACTCGCCAAATGATACACAAGCTTATATGTTAGGAGATTTAGTAAGATACATCAGCTTCAATGGACAAAATAAAGAGATTAAGATAAAAATGGTAGAGAATCCCAATGCTAAACTTTATAACATGTTGGTTAAAATTACGCAAGAGTGAGTGTACTTAACTGTCACCTTCTTAAAAACAAGAGAAAGAGTATTAATTTAGCTATTCCGCAGAGATCAGGAAAGTGATCCATATAACCAGTGCTACCGAGGGAGTGCACCGCCAAATCGGAAGGTCGTTAAACCGAGTAAGCATTTAGTTTAATCAGGGCACTGGCAGTTAAGGTACTGACCGAACACCACAACCGGTTGGAGGATACGCGCAAGAAGATCGATGCAGGCACGATGAACATCGTCTCGCGCAACGAGTACAACCAGATCGGGCAACTTCGCAGTAAGAAGCTGCACAGCAGTAACAGCGGAACCAGCTTCGGTCAAACCATTACCTATGTCTATAATCCGCGCGGCTGGCTCAAGGAAAGTAATGCCCCGCTGTTTAAACAATACTTGAAATATGAAAACATTACCACCGGGGTAGTCTCACAATACAATGGCAACATCAGCCAGCAATTATGGCAACATGGCCCTTCAGCCCTGCAAACGTACACTTATGAGTATGATAAGCTGAACCGGCTTACCGAGGGCATGATGGCGGGTGACATCGGTAAAGAAGCGCTGACGTACGATAAGATGGGGAACATCCTGACGCTCTCCCGCATGGGCACCAGTTCGGCGGTTCGGGATGCGCTGAGTTATACCTACACGGGCAACCGGCTCACCAAGGTAGTCGATGGCAGTACCGACGCCATCCTACAGCACCACTTAACGGGCACGACCAACTATACCCATGATGCGAACGGGAACATGAAGACCCGGTTGAACACTGCCCAACCGGGAAACAATATTACGGCCATCAGTTACAACCACTTGAGCCTGCCAACCAGCATTACGGCAACCAGTGGCAGTACTACCTACGTCTACGATGCTACCGGAAGGAAGCTCCGCAGCACGCGGGAAACCGTGTCGACTGACTATATCGACGGCATCGAGTGGGAGGGCGCTAACCTCAACCTGTTGCCTATGGAAGAGGGGCGAATCGTTAGGAGCGGGACCTCTAATACCTATGAATACTTCCTAAAAGACCACTTGGGCAACAACCGTTCGGGCTTCAAGGTAGCCACCCCGGGCACGGCCAGCTTCCGCAGCGACTATTATCCGTTCGGCCTTCAATACCAGCAAAATATTGTTGTGGGATCACCGGAAAATAAATATCTTTATAACGGCAAGGAACTCCAAAAGGGTACCGGTATGCTGGATTATGGGTGGCGTTTTTACGACCCTGTAACAGGCCGTTGGAACGTTATAGACCCAAGTGCGGAAGAAGATGACCAGGAATCGTGGAGCCCTTATCATTACGTTTATAATAATCCTGTATCACATACTGACCCAGATGGACGAATACCCGTTCCTCTTATAGGTGCAGCTGTAGGAGCATTGACAGATATCGCAATACAGTCAGTCGAAATTGCTTTTGATGATAACAAATCATTCTCAAAAGATTTCAGTGGTAAATCTGTAGTAGTTTCAGCAGTAGCAGGTGCTACCGGTGCTGGCTTAGTATCAAAACTTGGAAAGCTTGGAACTCTTGCTAAAATAGGAGTAGAATTAGCTCATGATGCAACAGCGGCAGCAGCAGGTCAATATGTTACTGAAGGTAAAGTAAATGGAAAGTCTGTAGCTGCAAGTGCATTGTTCGGCAAGGCTGCAGGAGATGTAGCAGGTAAAGCTGCTGCAAAACAAGTTGCGAAAACTCCTGCTGCGAAAGTTTTAGCTAAAGAAGCAAATAGAGCAGGGCGTGTAGCTGCTAATGGCCCTCGTGCTTCCAGAACAGCCGCCGCAAATGCAGCTGCAAAGAAAGCTGAAAATCACGTTAATTCCAGAGCAGCAGCAGCCGGTACAGCATCTTCAGGTGTTGGAGGTAGAGCAGCCGAGAAAATACTAGATGACGAGAAGAAAAAACGATAATTGAATGAGAATATCAGAAATATACAATGCAGTAATTAAGCATTTTACTAACAGAGAAAATCGTATAAATATTCTGTTCTATTTAATTGCAGGAGCTGTTATTTGGTATTTATACAGCTTTAAGGTCTTAGCTATCTTAATCTTAATGCTGTTATCGGTTTTTATATTATCGAGTTTCTTATTAGCACTTTATTCTTGGGTAAGAGGAGGGTTCAAAGATATTGACAAAGACTTTGTTTACAGTCTGCTACTTGCCATTGTTGTTTTGCCTTTAGTATTTTTTGCACTTGATAAACAGCTGTTGGGATATATACTAGCATTAAGTGCCATTGGTGCCGGTATAGGAATTTATCGTAGCTAGAATATTGTACCATAATAAGCCTGGTTTCATCAAAAGAACCAGGCTTTTGTTATTTAGCAAGTTCCTGAATATGCCGTTTCGTTAAGAAGGCATCAATAAAAGTCTTGACCAGGTGCTTGTCCTCAGGACTTAAGTGGTAAAGCAGTTCAACCAGCATTATAAAGGTGGGGCAGTGAGTGCAGGCAATTACGATGAGATTACTAATAGCTATAGCATCTCGGGGCAGCTGACCAGCAGCACGCGGAAGCATTATACGGGAAGCACTTCGAGCGCCCCAGTCGTGACGGTATTGACCGAGCATACCTACGACCACCGCAACCGGCTGAAAATACGAGCAAGGCAATTAATGGTGGCACGAAGAACATCGTCTCGCACAACGAATATAACCAGATAGGGCAGGTGCGCAACAAAAAGCTGCACAGTATTGATGACGGTGAAAACTTTGCGCAGACGATCGAGTATTCTTATAACCATCGCGGATGGCTTAAGGGAAGTATCTCTGACTTATTTATGCAAACCTTACAATACGAAGATGGCGCATCGCCGCAATACAATGGCAACATTAGTCAGCAGGAATGGGAACATATTACACCCCAGCAGACCTATTCCTACACCTACACCTACACCTATGATAACCTGAACCGGTTGATCAACGGCACGATGTCGAATGACATCGGTAGGGAGGCGCTGACCTACGACAAGATGAGCAACATCTTGACGCTGTCGCGTACGAGTACTAATTCGACCGTGCGGGATGCGCTGACCTATACTTACACGGGTAACCGGCTCACCAAGGTGGTCGATGGTAGTGACGATGCCACCCCGCAGCACCACCTGACCGGCATTACTGCTTATACGCACGATGTCAATGGGAATATGAAGAGTCGGATTAACGGGCCACATTCGAGCAATAATATCACGGCCATCAGCTATAACCACCTGAACCTGCCGGTCAGCGTCAGGAGATCTGCTAGTGATAGTATTCTTTATGTTTACGATGCTACCGGAAGGAAGCTCCGCATCACATGGGCGGGCGTTTCGACCGACTACATCGACGGCATCGAGTGGGAGGGCGCTAACCTCAACCTGTTGCATATGGAAGAGGGGCGCATTATTAAGAGCGGGAACAATTTTATTTATGAATACTTCCTGAAGGACCACTTGGGCAACAACCGCTCAGGGTTCAAGCCGCCTTCTTCGGGCGCAGCGCCAACCACGGCGAGCTTCTGCAGTGACTATTATCCGTTCGGCCTTCAGTACCAGCAAAATATTGTTTTGGGATCACCGGAAAATAAATATCTTTATAATGGGAAGGAACTCCAGAAGGGTACAGGTATGCTGGATTACGGCGCGAGGCAGTATGATCCGGTGATTGGAAGGTGGAACGTGGTGGATCCGTTGACGGACCATCCAAACCAAATCAGAATGTCGCCATACAGTGCATTTTGGAATAACCCAATACTTTACGATGACCCGGACGGAAAATGTCCTGTCTGTCCGTGGTTGGACGCTGTGGTAGATGTTGGCTTCGTGTTATATGATGTGGGTGTATTGGTACACGAAAAAGTTACCACAGGAAAAACAAGCGCTGCAAATTGGGCGGCCCTTGGGGCTGATGGTACTTCTATCCTTGTGCCTATGTCTGTGGGTGCAGGTGCAGTAGTTAGGGCAAGTGTTAATGCTGTAAATAAGGTTGATAATGCGGTAGACGTTTCTAAAGCTGCCGATAAAGGAAGTGATATAAAGAAGATTGGGCCAGCAGGTGATGCAGGTGGCACGGTAACAAAGCAAATTCCTGACAATTGGACAAAGAAGACCTCTGATAATAAACAAGGAACCAAGTTCTTAGATCCAGATAATCCGAGCGGGAACAATGTAAGAGTCCAAAGCGGGAATCCAAACAGCCCAAATCCGGCACAACAGAAACCTTATGTAAAGCAAACGCAAAATGGTAAGACGGTTAATGTCAATGGGAAGCAAGTTGATCCAAAATCAGCAGAATCTCATATTCCTAGGGATGATTTTAAATTTAAAAAGATTGATCAATGATATTAGGCACCAATGAAAATCCTGCTTTATGGAAAATGAATATATGTAAAGCGATAAAGAATTTAGCAGATATAGAGTTGCAAAAGCTGACATGGTCAGGCAAACACCCTGAATACATCTCGTCCTTTACAGAAACTCTTTCTTCTTTGTATGATGACTTTGATTTTGAACGATATATTGAGTATCACAAATCAGTCGAAGGAAAAGATCAGTTCTATAAAATACTTTCTGAGTTGGACGGCTTACTTAAAGAGTACAAAGACTTTGGATATGAAACAGAGTTGATACCCGATGGATATGCCGTAATATTAAATGATGTAAAATGGTCTAACATCACTAATAAAGCTAAAGAAGTATGTTTATCTGAGAGCTGCAAAAAAGGTGTTTAATCAAAGTGGTGCTGGATTCGGCGGGCAAGTGGCAATACATTGTCAGCATTACCAAAGTAGATATGCCCGGCGTTGAAAACGTGCCCGATGTGTACGGCGCAGGTTACAAAGCGGCTTTTTAGTCCAGAAGCGGCTGCACCATTACCAGTTCTGCGGCAAAGCAGTTCCAGCATTATAAGGCCCAGGAGTTTATGATCATAAGAGAAGCAAAGGTGCCTGTATTTACAGCACAGTAAAGGCAGCAAACTCTTTAGCATCACTTACAGTGCCATAGGCAACCGCAACACTGAAGAGAAGTACCCCGACTTTGAAAAGTGATGAATACATTAGATTTCTTGAAAAGTTAAGTAGTTTCTACGTATGCTTAATAGGGGTCTATGGCATTGTGCACTTTTCTATCATCTACATCGATTCTAAGAAATCGATCGTTGATTATTCATTAGAGAATTCAAAACTTAGAAGGATGGTGTTATGAATTTGACCTTTAATATGGGCAGCTTTTATAAATGGCAGTGATACAGATCCCTGACACGGCCAGCTTCCGCAGCGATGATTAACCGTTCGCCCTTCAATACCCGCAAAATATGTAGTAGGATCGCCGGAAAATAAATATCTTTAATAAGTGGCGAGGACCGATAGTATCGATATGCTGGATTAAGTAGCGAGGAAGTAAACCTGAATTAATATGAGTCATAATCGTGGGTGTATCGATATTAAGTTTTCTTTGATAAACGATTTTTTGATAAATGCTTCAGAAAGTCTTGTACTATACGTGGCTATAGCAGAATACCCAACGATGTAAAGAGGCATTTCGCTGTAAGGTTTAAATGCGGTTTAGTCGCGGACCTTGCCTAACCGTCCTAAATAGTTCGTTATGGAAAAATAGATACATTCAAATGAACAAATATATTTTATTATATGTGTTGCTGATGGTTAGCTCGTGTAATATTACTGAAGAGAGCCCAGGATACTAGCTTGATCGTCAACTGATCGATCCGGGTTCAAATGAGGTATTTGAAAGTGTCGGCTTATAAAAACTAAACCCATGTCAAATATTCACGAAATAATCAGAACCTTTTGCCAGTACCGGGAGGTGAAATCTATCCACGTGGATGAATTCGTTCCTGAACATTTGCTTAAAACAAAGGAGGACATTTTCTTCAAGAGTATAAAAGTCTTTAACGATTTCGTCCACCACCTAAAGGAATGTGAACTGCCGCTAGCGCAGATAGATCTACAAATCCAGTTATACGACGGTAGTAATGTTATCAATGGAGTTCCGCATGATTTAGCTTCTTTAATAAGGCGAATCGATGAATTTTCAATGCCGGAAGTTTTCGTGCATATACCAGAAAAGGAGCATTGGCAACCGAAGCTAGAGATGTACTTTTGTCCTCTCCCTTTTATGATCGGTGAACTTGCAGATGAGGTACACGCTTTATATCAAGAATATCGAACCCTTGATGAATTCAAGGAAGGTAGTGAATTTTGGACGTGGCTCACATTCTCTTATTTAAAAGGCGGCACTTAGGTGAGATCGGAACGAAGTAGGCTTTCAGGCAACGGGGACTACATTACTTTCAACATAGCTATTGTCCTCGCTAGAAAATACCCAGCGTGAGGGCAAATGGAACGATCGAGTACATCGACGGCATCGAATGGAGGGCGCTAGCCTCAACCTGTTGCATATGGAGGAGGGGCGAATCGTTAGGAGCGGGACCGCTAATACCTATGAGTACTTCCTGAGAGACCATCTGGGCAATAACCGTTGGGGCTTCAAGGTGGCCACCCCCGGAACGGCCAGCTTCCGCAGCGACTATTATCCGTTCGGCCTTCAGTACCAGCAAAATATTAATGTGGGATCACCGGAAAATGAATATCTTTATAATGGCAAGGAACTCCAGAAGGGTACCGGTATGCTGGACTACGGCGCGAGGCAGTATGATCCATTGATAGGGAGGTGGAATGTGGTGGATCCGCTGGTGGAGCAGATGAGACGGAATCGCCCATATAATTACGCCTTCAATAATCCACTTAGGTTTATTGATCCAGATGGGATGGCCCCAACTGATGTAATTATTAATGCAACTGAAAAAAATAAGGCGTTTGCCGAGTTACAGGCTTCTGTTAAATGGCAACTTGTTCTTTCAATGGATGCAGCGGGGAAAGTGTCTTACACGCAAGATGTTGGCAGTAAATTGTCTAAAGATTCAAAGCAACTAACTAAGGCAATAGATGACCATAGTGTGGTGTAAATGTAAACGCAGAAAATACAACAACAACCAAATCAGGGAATCTTTATGTAGGAGGGGCATTCTCTGGGAACACGGTAACCGTTGGGACAGCAGGTAATACTGTGATTGCTGAACAAGAAGTCAATCCAAATGTTTTAAGTACAACGAGTACTACTCATGGTAAGCCTGGTGCAGATATGTTGCATGAAGTTACAGAGGCTTATCAAGGGTCGTTAATTTCTCAAAAAAGTGGAGTATCTTCCCCTGCATCAAATGTAGCAGGTTCAGTCTATCCCAAGGCCCATGGAAGAGCTACTAATCAGTCTGGTGCTGTAAATGAGACTTTGTACGGTGCTGATGGAAAGGCTTTGACGATGACGCCATCGGGAGGGTATCCCGCTGGTGTTGTAAAAGTTGAGTGGTCTGTAACTGATAAAAAAGGAAACAAAATAGTAATTCAAAAATTGCCATGATAAAAATTTCAGGAAGTGCGATTTTAATTTTAGCAATGTTGTGTTCTTGTGCTACTTCAAGAATCCAGAAGAACATGCCACCAAGTGATTCACTGTATTTGGTGAAAAAAATCGATTCGATTAATAATTGGTACACTATATATGCTACTAAGAACGATAGTAGTTTTAAGATTGTAGTAAAAAAGCAAGATCATGAAAACTTGCGATGTGAAAGAATGATAAGAGTTGGACAATCATATAGTCTTGTGCTGCATTCTAGAAAAAATGAGGTGCCAGAGATAAACGGGATAAAGATTAAGCCTGTGAACTCTCTCGATATTCAATGTTATACTTACGATGAAGCTACCAGTATTTGTATAGAGCCGAAACGAGGCATTTATGATTTGTTTCACACACCGGATATAAAGGGGTTGTGTTATCTTAAATAAATATCACAGAGCCCTCAATTGAGGGCTCTGTGCACGCGGGCAACCGTATCGACCGACTACATCGACGGCATCGAGTGGGAGGGCGCTAACCTCAACCTGTTGCCAATGGAAGAGGAGCGAATCGTTAGGAGCGGGATCGTTAATACCTATGAGTACTTCCTGAAAGACCACCTGGGCAATAACCGTTCGGGCTTCAAGGTAGCCACCCCCGGAACGGCCAGCTTCCGCAGCGATTATTATCCGTTCGGCCTTCAGTACCAGCAAAATATTGTTGTAGGATCACCAGAAAATAAAATATCTTTATAATTGCAAGGAACTCCAAAAGGGTACCGGTATGCTGGATTACAGCGCGAGGCAGTATGTTTCATTACGAGATCGCAACTCAATTTGGCGGTATCCACCCGACCAACTACATATTGCGTAGGCTGATTGATAGGCCGAGCTTTGTGTCATGAACACACAAGAAAGAAGAGAAACGATGCTTTCCATGGTTGATGATTGGAAAGCAAGCGGATTAACACAAAAGGCCTTTAGCGCTTTGCATGGGATCAAGGTTGCTACTTTGCGTTATTGGATAGCCAGATCGAAAGAATCGGAAGTTCCCGGCTTTATTCCCATAGCCAGTAGTTCAAGTAATGGCTCAGAGCGAATCGAGATTATTTACCCCACAGGCGTCCGGTTGATGGTTGATAATGACCTGGCTCTGATCTCGCAACTGATCCGCTTGTAGGCAGATGTTTTCGCTAGGTTCATCGCACCGGTTTCATCTTTATGACGGTTTTTGCGACATGCGCAAGTCCTTCGACGGCCTTTGCGGGCTGGTTGCCTCGGTTATGCAACGCCAGCCCACCAGCGGCGAGGTGTTCGTTTTTTTGAACCGCACCCGTACCCATATTAAACTGCTGCATTGGGAGCATGGGGGCTTTGTGCTTTATTACAAGCGGCTTGAGCAAGGGACTTTTCCCATCGCCAAACATAAAGCAGGAGAACTTTCCTGGAGCGATCTGGTGTTGATGATCGAAGGGATCCAAGTGGTGAAAAGCATTCAGAAAAAACGTTATTCGCTGGTCTAAAAAAGCGCTTTTTTCTTGCGTAAACGCAGCTTTTTGTGTATTTTTAGGGATGCAACCAAGGCTGGAAAACCTCTCAAAAGAAGAACTCATCGAGCTTGCTCAGCGTCAATTGACCGAGCAAAAATCTTTTGAGCAGGAAGCGAAATCACTGGAGCAGAAAGCGAAGTCTTTTGAGCGAGAAGCGAAATCTTTGGAACGCAAGGCACAGGTTCAGGATGCCGAGATCGAACGTCTGACCCAGGAGCGCGATTACCTGAAGGCTCAAGTGGAGATGTTTAAGCGTATGCAGTTCGGACAGAAGCGTGAACGCTTTGAAGGTGATTCCAACCAGACCTCCCTTCCCTTTGAAGCTGATCCCGTCCAGGTGCAGCAGCAACAGGAAGAAATCAAGGAAAAGATCGAGTACGTGCGCAAGCGTCCCAACCACCATGGCCGTGCTAAGCTTCCTGCACACCTTCCCATAGAGGAAATCGAGATCCACCCGGAGGGAGATCTCTCGAAGATGGTCTGCATCGGTAAAGAGGTTACCCAGGAGTTGGAATGCGAACCAGCCAGGTTCTTCATCAAGCGCTATATCCGTTATAAATATGCCGCTAAAAACGGAGATGGGGTATCCATCGCCCAGCTTCCTGAGCGTGTGATCGATAAGGGTATTCCCGGAGCGGCCCTGCTGGCAATGATTTTGACCGGCAAGTACATGGACCACCTCCCGTTGTACCGCCAGAAGCAGATCTTCGCCCGCCAGAACATCCAGATCGCCTCCTCAACCATCGAAGGCTGGACAAAAGAGGCACTCATCAAGCTCCAGCCACTCTACGACCAACTCGTTTTCGATACAAAATCCAAAGGGTATTTGCAGGTGGACGAAACGCCGATAAAAGTACTGGACAGTGATAAAAAAGGTGCTGCCCATCAGGGCTATTATTGGGTCTATCATGCTCCTCTGGAGGGAACCGTGCTTTTTGATTACAGTCCTACGCGGGGCTCGGCCGCTGCATTACCTATGCTGGGCAATTACAAAGGTTATCTGCAAACCGACGGGTATGCCGTTTACGAAAAATATGCACGCAGCAAAGCTATCATTCACCTTGCCTGCTGGGCTCATGCCAGGCGTGAGTTCGAAAAAGCGTTGGATAACGATAAATCAAGGGCAGAAAAAGCACTTCTGATGATACAGCAGCTATACGCGGTCGAAAGAGAAACCCGGGAGGCAGGACTTTCGCCTGAGCAGATTAAGGAGCTGCGCCTGGAGAAATCCTTGCCGGTGATCAACGAACTTGGCAAATGGATCTTCCTGGAAATAAAGTCTACCCTGCCCAAGAGCCAGATCGGAAAAGCCATGGCTTATGCCTATGCCCGTTGGGACGCCCTGAGCGCTTACCTGTACGATGGTTCCCTTTACATCGATAATAACCTGGTTGAAAATGCCATCAGGCCCGTGGCGCTCGGACGGAAGAACTATCTGTTCGCAGGAAGCCATGAGGCGGCGCAGCGTGCGGCAATGATTTATTCGTTCTTCGCTATCTGCAAGAAGCATCAAGTAAACCCTTTTCAGTGGCTGAAATATACCCTGGAAAATATCATGTCAATCAACCATAAAAACCTGCAAGACCTTTACCCGCAGAACTATAAGGAAAATATCGAGCTAGGAAATATGTAGTTCGTAGGGCGGATACATTTGGCGGTGGTGCTTATGGCCCCGTGCGGGGCTCGAATCTGCCTTCGAGAATGATTTAGTGAGTTGGGCTAATGTTATTGAATGCAGAGACGATTTAGATTTTGAATTAGAGGAAATGCAAGAAATAATTTTTGACTTAGCCAGTCCTGAAATAAATGGAGAAATAACGAAGGAACGATTACAGGCAGTCATTGACAAACTAGAGCAAAACCCGGTTTAGTCGAGCTTCAGTTTTATAGTGTGGCAGTGGGGACGTGCTGGGCTATACCTACACGGCCAACCGGCTCACTAAGGTAGTGGACGGCAGAACCGACGCCACTTAGCAGCATCACTTAACCGGCGGGCGCGTGATGCATTATGACAATAAAAGGCAAGTGATTGAGTGAAGAGGTTTTTCGGATATCAACGAACTAAGATGAAAAAGACACTATTAGTATTTTTGATAAGTGCATTCAGTCACATGTTGCTTTTTGCACAAGATGATCTGACCGTTAAAGGTATTGACTTTATCGTGAGTATTGACGGCGATATTGTTAAATCAATTCACCGACCAAAAATTGTGGCATTTGATCCGGGACTGGGTAAAAAATCGATATCAGTATCATACCATCCGGGTAATTTGTCTTTGGATAAAAGCGACATGGACTATCTGTGGTCGGCGGACGATAGTGTCAAATTATTTTTAACCTTCGAGTACTATCATTATACTCCCAAAGGTAATCAGCACGTATCAAACTATGAAATTGCGATGGCTAAGAGTTGGTTAGAACAAAAGTATCTTGTATTATACATTTTAAATACTCGCAAGAAGCCGAATAAGGGAATAGTACCTCTTCCAGGTAAAGATTATACCTTCGAATTGGACTACCCTGGTGGGCAGATGATTAAGTTACGGAAAAAATAGGGATAATTAACGCTGAAAAAAGAAGCCGACCGCAAGCTTTAAGGTTGCAGATGGGGCTACTGATAAGGGAGTTTTGAAAATCGCAAAGCAATAATGGCGTTTTAAGCCCATTTGCTCCCAAGAATGTTAGATTGAAGTAACCAACCGGTTCGACCTTCTTGGTTCCTGGAAACTGGTAATTAATAGTTATGAAAAAGTATTTTAGTTGTGTAACAGTCTGTTTGTTCCTTACCTCTTGTTTGGTACAGAATCGGTCCAAAGATACCAGCCTTTTGGCGAACGAGATTTATGAGAGTCAGTTGGCTTATTATAATGCTAATATCGCCAACAAAGACAATTATTTAAGCATTATCAATTTTGCTAAAACAGAACGATCTACGCTCTTCAAAAGAATTGGAAGTGTGGTTCAGTCAGATAGTTTCATTATTCTAGAGGGGTTTAGTCCTGGATGGGGGAACTTTGTTGGATTAGCCTGGAACAGTGAAATTGCCTACGCATATAAGAGATTATCGACTGATAAAAAAATGAATATTACCAAGGCGAATCTCGGCGGTAATAATGTAAGTCATAGTACGAGTATAGATCCATTTCTTATTAAGAAAATATCTGAATGGGATGTAAACTATATTCGCAATATAAATAATAAAATAGGAATGGGGGTTTCTGATGGTCATTACTTTATCGCTACTAAGGTTACAAAAGGTAAAACTGACAACGATTATATAATAGAGAGCATTGCTTTTGAGCAGTTTGCGGAATAGATATTGTCAGGAGGAAATAAGATTGATCAGAAAATATATAGAAACTTTAATAGATAAGATGAGATCTGCGACAACGATTGAGTTCTTCAAGAACTTAGCCCAATATGATTTTGATGGCCGATACTATGATTTTCATAGTGATTACGGCTGCGACAATCTATCTTATTCGAATGAAGTGTTATCTATATCCTTTAAGTCTCTAATGGGTGGATTTTCTTTATCGTTGAAGTTTACAGAAGTTGAGATAGTTACCTTAAATTTCGCTAATGTAAAGGAATTTAATAGCTTGACACTCGATAATTTGTATAGAGGACGACTTGAGCATGATGGAGAATTGATTGAAATTTCTGGAGGCGGAAAGGGATATTTTTACTTGGAATTTTATGAAGGTCAGAATTTAGAGTTTTGGGCAAATGGAGTTTACGTAGAACATGAATAAGATAGGAGGTTTGCTGAAGGAAGGGAGCAAATTTAACTCAAATTTAACATGGATATACAATTAATGTTTATCTCCATGATAATGCTAACCCAGGGGGCAATTCCGAGAAATCGTTTATTATAGTATTTGACATAGTAACGGCTTTGTTGATTCTTAAGTTGACTCACCAGATTTTGACGAAAGTATTAAGAAAAAAATCAAGCCCTTTGATGGCTCTAGTTAATTGGTCCCATTCGATTACATAAATGGTCTCGAATCACGGGAAAGCTCATACTACGCTCCATATAGTCAACTGGTAAAAGCTATTAAACTTTGAATTACGCGGTCGCTAACTTCCTCACTAATTGACAAAACTCAGCGAGGACCATTGCCGTTGCTCCCCAAATTTTATAACCATTAAAGTTAAGTACGGGTACTTTTAATCCTTGTGTGGTGGGTAATACCTCCATCTCCGGATGGAGGTTAAATAATAAAATGCTTTTCAGTGGAAATTCGATAAAGCTGGATGCTTCCGATTGCTGCAGAAAGAATTGGGGCCTTCTTCGGGTATAGGAAATGAAAGCATGTACGTAGAAATTGCTTGGCGGTACGTATACGGGCGATATTTCCCGAACGATGCGGATGTCTTCTGTGTTGACTCCAACTTCCTCATAAGTTTCGCGAGAGGCGGTATGAAAGAGAGATGTATCGGCAGGTTCTTTTTTCCCGCCTGGCAATGCAATTTGCCCGCTATGTTTATCACGTTCGTTTTCACTTCGCACGATGAGTGGGAAATGCCATTCATTGTCTTTTAGATAAAGGAGAATGTTGATGGCTGCAATTTTTGGCTTTTGCAGCATAATCTCCTCGTACGCTAATTCAGGACGGAAGGGCGGTGAAAAGACGGCATGCGCTTCCGGAATAAGTTCGAGATTCTGTATTTTGCTCAATAGTTGCAACATCGATAGTGATTTTTACGGCTTCGATAGCTTCCCTAATTTACAAACAGTTTGCTGATTTCAAAATGATCGTGATACGATGACTAGCCAGCAGGTGATTATGAAGCTTCGCTGATAATCTTTTAGTATATTTAGGGCATGTGTTACTATGCTTCAACCCCCAGCAAAGCGAAACTGATGGAAGAACTTCCGCAGTATACCATTAATTGTCTATCTGCTTGAACTCCAATTTCGAGCAGCGATTCGCCACCTAACAAAAGAAATGAAACAGCGCACAAAGATAATTTTATTCGCAATTTTTAGCTTTTTGTTGATCGTTAACTGCCCCGGTGTGGATCGGGCCGTTCTCTTATGGCTAGATAACGAACATTTTGAATACGCTAACCAGGACGGTTCATTTACCTTTCGAGAAGATTTTTCCTTCAAGAACCCGCCCTTTACTGGCGGGCCATTCGAGAACTATATAGCGGAATATAATCCATCAGAACCCAACTGTAAATTGTATCGACTTTACAAGATCAACCCTCTGGCGTTTTGGCGATGGCACCACTATCTGTGGATATCAAGAAAGTATGAATATATGGACTGGAGCGACATTGAAAAAAAACGGGGAATAGGTAAGCAGAGCGAGCGACTGTCAAATACTCAGTACTTTTAGTATAAGCTTAAAGAAAAATCACTGCTCCGATTAATCCAATACCAGTCGCTATAAGAGCAGTAATCTTCAAAGTACGTGGGTGATCATTTGATAATAAAATAGCCAATATGCCAATGAATGGCATCGCAAAAAGAACAAAATCCAATATTCCGTTCCTTCTTTCTCTATTTTCATAGTCGATTTTCATACATAAATATATGGTTTTCCCGCATTCCATGCTAATTCGCCTGCGGTACAAGCCACTTTTATGGAAACGCTTCCCTTAAATCATCTTGGTTTATATGAAATTTGGAATCGCCGTTTTATTGCTCTTATTTACCATTCAATCTTTGGGACAGTCTCGACATCTTATGAATCAAATTAGCCAAGATCTCAATCATGAGTTGGAAGGTGGTATGCTGAGGGATACGAGGTTGGGCGTTAGATTCGAAAAAAAAGCTGATCGAATTATTTATAGTTACAACGGATTTCCAGATCCGGGTGTTTCAAGAATATTAGACCGATATGCCGACAGCATCATGTTGGGTCGCACTTATAACGCTTTGATTTATTATGATCGTCACTCGTCGCAGGCTTATGCGTACGTGGATACAGTGTCCTGTAGTCCATTGTTTATAAATTATGATCAAAGCACGGGCTTCCCTCTGGTGCATCGACAGTCGTTTATGGATAGCGTTTATACCGAGCTACGCAAATATCGGCAGGCCATTGATTCACTCAAGGCGAGCGACTGGGCTGAGCCCATCTATCTATTGATCGGCAACGAAACTCCTGAAGTCATTAAGTCCAATAAACTAGTCAGGTATCTGGATACTTCTCTTCGAATATCATGGAGCAAACCGCATTACCATGGATATCAAATGAATTCGATCGCGGAAATCAGATTGGATAAGAGCTATCTCGACATCATGGACAGAAGGCTTTTATTAAAGAACTTTTTTGATGTGCAGGTTTCTTACGTTTTGCCAGAACATTATCGGAATCAATGGGTAGGATTTTCTGAAAGGGAACCTGAATATCCAGGCAATATCATGGTATCTTTTGTATTCGATCCGACAGTTCAGAAATTGGTAAACCCGGTGATATTGAAAGGTGAGTATGATGACGCTACGCCACTCATAGAGTGGATCAACGAATCAAATTTGCCGGGAACGATGTTCCATTGGAAGTCAAATCCTTTCGCGAAGCGGGTTTACTTCTTGATTGATAAGAATTGATATCCATGGGATAAAGACCAGACCGTGCGCGAAATCATAAACTGATAAATAATATCCGTTTAACGCTTGAGGAGATACCGCACAATCAGAACGATGATTGTCACTAATAATATGGAGTTAACGATGGTAGCGATTGTTAGTCCGAGGGCAGGGCTCATAGCTTAGAAGGTTTGAAAGTGGTTTGATTAACCGGTGACAATTTAATCAAATTTATTACTACTTCAAATTCTAGCGCCTAACAGGGCGATATGGGGGAATTTCGATATTTGAGATCATGTGCTGACAGTCCTGTAAATAAACTGTCGACCGGTGTCATACTCAAGACGTTTTTCAGCACGAAGACTTGATAAGTTCGATATACGGACATTCTGGGCATTAAACCGGCAATCGCGCGGTCTTTCGTTTACCGTTATCTGTGTCCATTCTGCATCGACAATCCAGGCATTCGCTAAGATATGCTCATTTTTTACTAACAGATTGGTCGGATTCACTGGTGCGAGTCTAGATAGGCCAAGATAGCTCGATTCGGCGTTATTGTTTACCAGAAATTTTCTGTATTCCTGATTGAAGGAATGACTGGAGAGGAAAACCTCATTGAAGTAATAGAGGAAAGGGCCGGAGTTTACCTTGACAAGATATTCACGAAAGGGCCAGTAAGTGCCATCCTTACGTTTGGAATACGGAAGCATAATGTATCGAAGTTGATCCATCTCCATATTTCCCATTTGCAGCGTCTTTCCGGTGGGCGGTGGCAACTTAAACTTTCCTCCGAAGTGTTGTATGAAAAGGACTTCTCTTCGGACGACTTTGCTGCTGTCTTGCGCGAGGACAGAATTAAGGGAGAGTAAGAACGCGACGAAGTAGCTTAACTTGATCATAAATTTTGATTTTCCAGTTGGTCGGATATTTTATATCAGAATAAGGTGTCACTGGCAATGCAGAATCGATGGTGGTAACGACTAATGATTCTGCATTGTTAATTAGCAGTGTGGTTTATATGTAATTGGTTGTTAGCTGAGTCCGTTGGTCTTATTACCCTATAATAAAGGTGGAAATATTATTCAATGGATCCATCCTGTACCATCCTGTATCTTTTTTAAATTATAAAGGGATATTAACTCGACTTTATTTTCTTTCTGTGCACCAGTCCGAACCTAAGAAGAGCTTCTATGGCCGGCACGATGTTTTGTGCATGTTGGGTGATGGCATAGGAGACTGTAACGGGTTTTGTAGTATTGACGGTTCTTGTTATGAGTAGGTGTTCTTCCAAATCCTGAAGTTCTTTTGACAAGACTTTGGGTGAAATACCGATGACGGATTCTTGCAAGTCTTTGAAGCGCATTTCTCCGAACGACAGGTTTCTCAGTATAATTATCTTCCATTTTCCACCCAGCAAATCAACTGCATCTTTTAGGGCAAGGGTGTTTTCTATGGGTGGTTTTTTCTGACTGCAAAGCATGCTAACAAGTATAATAGTTACTTTCCTAAAGGTAATGAATAGCAGGATTTAAATCAATACCCAATAGTTTTGCAGCCGAACTTATAAAATATACCACTATGAAAGTAATGATTGTTGCAAACATTTCCGCAGACGGCAAGGTGCTGTTATCGGATAATCCCTATCACCCATTGCCTCAAGAGGCAATGGATTTCTATCTTAAATTAGCCCGAAAAGTGGGAAACCTGATTATCGGTGCAAAAACGTTCGAAAACTTTCGGAGATTTCCTACGAATGTAAAAGCATTATTCGATGGGATCGAGATTGTTGTCTTGAGTTCTGAACCGATCTATACGGATTTCGCTGTTACGGGCAGTCCTGAAGAGGCGCTGGCTTATCTTGCTAAAAAAGGTTATAAAGATATTGCGATTGGAGGGGGTACGGGTGTATTTAATGCTTTTCTTAACGCCGACTTAGTGACAGACATCTTTTTCAACGTTAGTCCGCTCATTACAGGGGACGGGGGTGACCTGGGAACCCTGCAGGGTCTCAATACGAATTTTAAGTTTATGAGTAGTGATGTAAACGCTAATTACGCCCAGCTCCATCTGGCGAAATCGAATCGCACGTAACCCTCCTCCGCCATGCCTCGTGAGCCTAAGTTTCTTTAGAGTAAAAATTCTTGGTGATATGTTGTTGTTTTGGTGAAAGTTATTTAACTTTACTGTAACCAATGGATGATGTGCTAACAGCGATATATAAACCGTCTTTTTTTTGTTTTTCGCTTTCGTTACCCACCTCTGAGAGGGTCTTAAAACCAAATATTTATTTCGACCTTGAAATTTTTATGAAAAAGAAGAAAATTTATATCGTTCTCCTGGGGGTTCTGGGATTTGTTGTTTTAGCGGGGCTGTCCGCTGGTTCTTTTGTGAAGTTTTATCTTCCGGATGTTGGCGAAGCTTCCGACATAAAGATAGATATTACGCCCGACCGCATAGAGCGTGGCCGGTATCTTGCCAGCAGTGTTACTGTCTGTATGGACTGTCATAGCACCAGAGATTGGTCGAAGTTTGCAGCCCCTTTGGCGGGAGGTCTTGGAGGCGGCGGAGAGAAATTCGATAAGGAAATGGGATTCCCGGGTACGCTTTATTCCCCTAATATCACGCCCTATGGTTTGAGCGAATGGTCCGACGGAGAGATCTTCAGAGCGATTACCACCGGTGTTGATAAAGACGGGAATGCTTTATTTTCGTTAATGCCGTATCACCATTATGGGCAAATGGATGAAGAGGATCTCTATAGCATTATCGCTTATATCAGAACTCTTGATCCTATTAAAAATGAAATAGCGGATCGCGAACTGGATTTTCCGGTTAGCTTATTAGTAAATACCATGCCCGTAGAAGCACACCTTCAGACCAGACCTTCGGAAAGTAACACCGTTGCTTACGGCGGTTATTTGGTGAATGCAGCCGGCTGCGTGGGTTGCCATAGCAAAACCGATAAGGGAGCTGTTATTAAAGGCTCCGAATTCGGCGGTGGAATGGAGTTTAAGCAGCCGGCCGGAGTTGTGCGCACATCCAATATAACGCCACACCCGGAAACGGGGATAGGTAACTGGACGAAAGAACAATTTGTTCAACGCTTCAAAGTCTACGCGGATAGTACGCATATGCCGACGACGCTAACGGCGGACGACTTAAACAGTCCGATGCCCTGGTACATGTACGCGGGGATGAAGCAGAAAGATCTGGAGGCGATTTATGCTTACCTGAAGACCCTGACCCCTATCAATCATCAAGTTGTCCGATATGAAAAGAAGGTAAAATGAGGGAAGACAGAAGGGGAGGTACTTTCAGCTTATACCGTTCCTTTTGTCAGTGCAATCGCACCGTTCAGTGCCGCTAAAAGGGAGTCTCTGTACTTGATGAAATTTTCTTCGCGATCGGCTTCTTCACTCACTTTTAAGGCGCGTTTAAGAAGTTTTACTTCTTCTAATTCATTTTTGTACTGGCCCGTAAAGGTTTCAGGATTCTTGTTTTTTAATATTCTGATGGTATGAGAATATTGCTCAAAAACATCGGTGATAATGGCCAGACTTTTATCGTCGTAATGTGTTAAACCACTTATTTTTGTCGACAGCTTTTCAAATTCGGCTCTTTTTTTTGCGTAACCCATATATTTTATTTTCCTTTATTTTATTTTAATTTGTTCGCCATCAATGATTTCTACTTGCTTTCCCATTTTTTTCTGGATGACTCCGAAGTGGTCCAGTTCGCGGGCGCTTACCAGCGAGATGGCATCGCCGGGCGACTCAGCACGTCCGGTTCTTCCAATCCGGTGGATATAGTCTTTTGGTGAGCGGGGCAATTCATAATTGATAACGAAGGGTAAGTAATTTATGTCTATTCCCCTGGCCATCAAGTCGGTCGCCACCAGTACTCTAAGTTTGCCGGATTTGAAATTGGCTAACGATTCAGTTCGGGAGCCCTGGCTTTTTTTGCTGTGAATGGCCCTTGCCTCGATGTTGTTTTTATTCAACTTGTGCACAATGGCATCCACCTGATACACGGATGATGCAAATACCAGCACCTGCTTCATTTCATGATGACGGATCAGGTAGCGCAGGAAGGGACCTTTCTTTTCCTGCGAAACGATATAGGCCACCTGCTTGATCAGATCCAGAGAATATTCCTCCGCTTCGATTTCAATCACAACAGGGTCTTTTAACAAAGCTTTATGAATGCTTTGCAGCTCTTTACTAAGCGTTGCTGACAAAAGAATATTTTGCCGTTTTTGTGGGAGAAGACGGATAATTTTATCCATGTCTTCTTTAAATCCTAAATTCAACATCTTATCAGCCTCATCTAAGACGACCGTTTCAATGGCGGATAGATGGACTGCATTTGAACCGATAAGTTCTAATAGCCTGCCGGGAGTAGCAATGAGTACATTGACACCCTGCAGGGCCATCATTTGTGGGTTGATGGATACGCCGCCGTAAACCGCTAAGGTTTTAACAGGCTGTAACAGATTTTTGCTGAAAGCTTTGAAAACATCCTTTACCTGCTCCGCCAGTTCGCGTGTAGGAACCAGAACCAATACATTCGCATGTCGATTTTTAACAAGTGCTGTTTTTTGTAAGTTCGTTAAAATCGGCAAGACATAGCCAGCGGTTTTCCCCGAGCCGGTTTTAGCAATGCCCAACACGTCGTGTTTATCCAGGATCGCGGGTATACACTTTTCCTGAATAGGAGTGGGTTCTTTAAAATTCTGATCGGCCAGGGTTTCTAATAAAACACTGGAAAGACCTAATGAACTAAAAGGCATATGCTTTTTTTTGTGTAAAAGTAGGTAAAAAAATAGGTTAGTTATTTTTAATTAAAAGTTCTATTTTGTCTGCCGGGAATGGACCGTTTTTTCGCTCGGACCAAGGAACCTACCCGATAAACCTATAGCAGCCATACCGAATGAAAATCTGGAAAAGCATTGCATTTATTTTGTCGTTGATTGTCGTGCCCTTTGTTGTCCTGGCGAAATCCGCCATTAAAACTGAAAGCCTGACATGCGAATATTTAAAAAATCCTATTGGCATTGCTATTCCCGATCCCCGGCTGAGTTGGACGCTGGTGCCGCAGGGGAGGCAGGGCTTTCATCTATCGCAGTCTGCCTACGAATTAGTCGTCAGCGATAATGTAAAAGATATCAATAAGGCGCGAGGCAATGTATGGGAAACAGGCAAAGTGCAATCCGATCAAAGCCTTCATATTGTATACGAAGGCAAGCCTCTTAAATCTTTCGTGAAATACTATTGGCGTGTTAAGGTGTACGATCAAAACGGGGAGGATGCCGGGTGGAGTGAAATACAGCAGTTTGAAACCGGGCTTTTGAAGCAGTCGGACTGGGTGGGCAACTGGATTGGTGATGGCAAGGAACAGTTTGTCAATGAAGCCGACTTTTATGGAGCCGACCCGATGCCTTTGTTCAGGAACGAATTCGAAGTTGATAAGCCTGTGGCTTCGGCCCGCCTTTATATTGCGGGCCTGGGTTATTATGAAGCTTATTTAAACGGGGAGAGGATCGGCGACCATGTGTTGGATCCGGGGTGGACTGCTTATAGAAAGGAGGTGTTGTATACGGTATACGATATTGAGCGTTTGATTGATAAAGGAAGGAACGCCATCGGGGTGATGTTGGGCAATGGCTGGTATAATCCCCTGCCGCTGAAAATGTGGGGTTCACGGAATTTGAGGGATCGAATTACGCATGGAAGACCGGTATTAAATGGAATGATCCGGATTGAATACCGCGATGGGACGGTGAGTATTATTCCAACCGATGATAGTTGGAAAACGACTTCTGGGCCGGTTATACGAAACAATATCTATCTGGGAGAACACTATGATGCGCGGGCGGAGATTCCGGATTGGAATAGGGTCGGGATCGACTTAACTGATTGGAAATCTTCCAGCCTGGCTACGGGCCCGGAGGGAAGAATGATGATGCAGATGCAACCCGCGATCAAAACAACCAGGGTGCTCAAGCCCATCGCCATACGAGAGGTGAGGCCGGGAGTATTTGTGGCGGATATGGGGCAAAACTTCGCGGGTGTGGTTCGCCTGAAGGTTCGTGGAGAGGCGGGAACCAGGGTGTTGCTTCGTTATGGCGAAGATATTTACGAGGATGGGAACGTTAATTTTATGACCTCAGTTGCCGGACAGGTAAAGCATGGTAATGGCGGCCCCGGTGCTCCTGAGGTTGCGCTTCAGGAAGACAGTTATACTTTGAAAGGAGGGGGCCTGGAGGTTTGGGCGCCTCGTTTTACGTTTCATGGATTTCGCTACGTTGAAATAGAGGGATGGCCGGGAAAGCCAACGGTTGACGATATCGAAGGACTTCGAATGAATGCCGATGTTAGGGAAGTGGGGCATTTTGAAAGCTCAAACAGCATGTTCAATCAGTTGGAGAGCAATATCCAGTGGACTTTTCTAAGTAACTTGTTTAGCGTGCAGTCGGATTGTCCAGCCCGCGAAAAATATGGCTATGGGGGCGATATGTTTTGCACGATCGAGTCCTTTATGTACCGCTACGATATGGCGGGTTTCTACACCAAAGCCTTGCGCGATTTTGTGAATGATCAACGTCCGCTGGGTGGTATCACTGAAACTTTGCCGCACGTGGGCATTGCCGATAATAGTCCGGGCGATGGGTCGGGACCTCTGGGCTTTCAGATCGGTTACCCGTATCTGGTTAAAAAATTATTTGACTTTTACGGCGATGAACGGTTGGTTGAAGAGCATTATGTCCCCCTGCAAAAACAGCTGGAGTTTCTGGAGTCTGTAAGCGAGAATTATCTTTCAGAGAGTGATTTGGGCGATCATGAATCGCTCAATGAGCGGTCGATTCCTTTTACAGCTTCTGTTTTCTACTATCTCCACGCAAAATTGATGCGGGATTTTGCCGACATCCTGCAAAAAGAATCTGACAACCAGCGCTACAGTAAACTGATGGAAAATATTCGCGGTGCTATACAGACGGCGTATTTCAATCGGGAAAAGGGGGTTTATGCGGAGGGGACTCAGACCACCCAGGTTTTCGCTTTATGGTCGGGTATCCTGGAGAGGGAAGAAATCGACCGGGTGATTGCCAGATTGATGGAGGCTTTTGAAGAGAAAGACTGGCATGTGTCGACGGGTATATTCGGGACGAAGATGCTGTTTGATGTACTCCGAAACTCGGATACACCCGAGGTGGCCTATACCGTGGCCGATCAGCGCGACTTCCCTGGCTGGGGGCATATGATTGCGAACAACGCGACGACCTTATGGGAAACCTGGGCGGAATCTGATAATGTCTATTCGAAAAACCATCCCATGTTTGGCTCGGTGGGTGAGTGGTTCTACCGATCACTATTGGGAATTAACGAAACGAGCCCCGGTTTTAAAACCTTTAGGATACAGGTTCAGCCCGGCGGCCTCACCGAAGCGAAAGGAAGCTTCCGAAGTGTTTATGGCAAAATCCGATCGGCATGGCGAATCGAAGAGCAAACCTTTTTGCAAGAGGTAGAAGTGCCTGTGAACTGTGTCGCCGAAGTATGGTTACCGCGTGATTATTCTGGCGAGGTCCGCCTCAACGGTGAGGTCCTGGCGAAAGCGCAGAGCCTGCTGTCGCATCGGGCGACGGAAGGGACGGTGGTGTTAAAACTTGGTTCCGGAGTTTACCAAATTACCGCATCGAAATGATCAGATTTTATTGGACATTGATTCTGATCGCGAGCTTTTCAATGCTCGCCAGCGCTCAGCAAGTGTTGCCTTTGTATCGGGGTACCGTTCCGAACGCAAAGCCTTCGAAAAATGAGTCCTATGAAATTGGTAATGCAGAGGTTGATAGTTTGCTATTCAAGGTATCAAGGCCGACAATAAGCGTTTACCTGCCGGAAGCTGTAAAGGCAAATGGCGCTGCCGTCATTATCTGTCCCGGAGGCGGTTACCATACCTTACTGATTAAACGGGAAGGGAGCGATGTGGCACGTGCCTTCAACGAAGTCGGCGTGACCGCATTTGTGTTAAAATACCGGTTGCCCGATGATCAGATTATGAATGACAAATCTGTAGGTCCGCTGCAAGACGTTCAACAGGCCATCCGTCTGGTTCGCGCCCGGGCGGATGAATGGGGGATCGATCCGCGAAAGATCGGCCTGATGGGTTTTTCCGCCGGAGGGCATTTGGCCGCCACAGCGGGTACCCATCCGGAAGTAAACGGTTTGGAAGGCCCTGATAGGGTCTCGAGTCGCCCTGATTTTATGATTTTGATAAATCCTGTTATCAGTTTTCAGGATTCCGTCGGTCATATCGGTTCCCGCGATAAGCTACTAGGCAAGGAACCTGATCCCACCCAAATCGCACTTTTCTCAAATGAATTGCAAGTAAGCAACGATACACCTCCCAGCTTTTTAGTGCATAGTAGTGCCGACGAAGTAGTTATGGCTGAAAACAGTATTCTCTTTTACCAGGCGCTTCGGAAAAATAAAGTGCCTGCCGCCCTTCACATATACGCCACAGGCGAACATGGCTTTTTAACGGCACCAACGTTTGAAGAATGGTTTGGCCGTTGCATCTACTGGATGCAGGAGATGGCCGTTGAGTCAGAAAATGAATAAGCGGTTGGTTTATGTTGGTTTCGGATAATACGTTAACTTTGGGCCATATGTCTTTAGATAAATTAAAACTTAGTAAGGCCCTTCACTCCTCGATGACTGCATTGGGACACAGCACAGCCACAGAGATCCAGTTGAAAACCCTGTCACGCATCGTTGGCGGGCAAAGTTTTATAGCCATTGCCCCTGAAGGCTCGGGAAAAACTACCGCCTATGTACTGGGGACATTGATGCGATTAAAGGAATCACTGGATGAAGCGCCGAAGTTTTTGGTGCTGACACCAAACGAAGAAAAAGGGGCTGAAATTGTAGAGAAGTTCCTGGCGATCAGTCAGAACCGGGATCTTCATGTGCTTATGCTGTCCAAGAGCAGAAGCATGGAAGAGGAGGTGGATGGATTATACAGAGGCACTGATATTGTGGTAGCCACGCCGAAACGTGCCCGGGAGGTGTATCTGAAATTAGGTCTGAACCTGAATCGCATTCAAACCTTTATCATCGATGATGCTGAAGAAATCATCAGGCTGGGTATGCAAACCCCCGTCAAGGAACTAGCCCGAAGCTGCGGGAAAGTCCAATACCTCGCATTCAGTACTGAAGAGGATAAAAAACTGCATTTTTTGGTAGATGATTTTATGCCCTTTGCGCCGTTAGTTCTGACCGATAGCTAAGTTCCAACGTTATTATCTTCTTGATCCAACGCATAATAGAAATGCGATACGTCTTCCTCTTCCGTGGGACGGGTCTGCCGGTAGAAATCAAGTGCATATTGGTCGACTTTATCGGCTTGAACGAAGACTTCTTCATAGCCCTGCTCCCGGTAGTAGGTTTTTGTGTATTGAATCAATGCTTTACCGATGCCTTTTCGTTGATGCTGGGTGAGTACCGCCAGATCGTAAATATAGGCCAGGGGTTTAACGGAGTAGTATTGCTTAAGGGTGTACGTGGTTAGTCCCCCGATAACCTTGTTGCCTTCGACTGCGACAAAGGCTGCGAATGTTTCGTCAGCAAGTAATTTGTTCAGGTGTTGGCTATCGGGCATGAAGAAGTCTTTCATCTCAAAAACTTCTTCAAAAAGCTTAATTAACTCTTCAAAAAGTGCGATGTCTGCAGGGCCGAGCTTTTGGATGTTCAGGTCTGTTTCATAGCGGCGGATGTTCATTATTTATTAAGCTTTTCTACCTGCATCGCGATGAATTGCGGCAGATAATTAGGTGTACAGTTTTTAGAAACCATTTCATCTTTATACAGCCCCGTGCGCTCACCGAGAGCAATGCATCTGGACCGGTATTTTTCTTCAAAAATTCCGATTTGAGCCGCCGTGAAATTCATTGCCCATTGAACTTCCGGCGCTTCCTTTTCAATCTGTGCTTCGATTTTTGAAAGCAATTCTTCGCTGTTTGGCGGTGGGGTCTGTCCTGTCCAACGCAAGCGTGCTTGATAATACCAGAAAATCCGGCGTTGCAGCGGGGAAGGACTGTCTCGCCAGGTTTCCATGAAGGCTATCGTGGTTTTGTCTTTGGAAAGCTGGTTAGCCATCAACCAATCGATCAATTGTGTTTTTTCATTGTATGGGTGTTGCTGAATGTCTTTATCCAGGCGATCGATCAATTGCTGCGTGAGCTGTTTTTTGTCCATGATCAAAATAGCCAACTGCCTGGGTAGAAATTGTTGTGTAGACCAAAGCTCCATCGCCAGCTCGTGGTCTTTTTTAATAGTACCTGCAAGCTTTCGTATATCACCGAGCTTCGTCTTGGCATTGATCTGATCCAGAAGGTTTTTTGCTTTTGAGGTGTGTTTCATAACTTGATTCTACAAAATCTCCACTAACTAAATATTATTTCTGCAAGTATCGTTGTATTCTGCGAGTTTAGCTGTTCGCATTCCATATCGATCTCGACGTCATCCACATGAAATTAAGTCCAGGGGATGTTTGCCTTTTGAGACTCCATAATAATACGCAACTATCTGCTTGTTAGTATAAAGAAAAGTGTTTGCTTGTGCAAATTGTTTCTGAAATGTCCAAGAATAGTCGTTGGTAACCCTGATTAGCACCAGGCGTTGGCCAATACCGGGTGCTAACCGCGAGCGGTCTGCGGTTAGCACCCTATTACATTAAGGAAGGAACATCGTTGGATTAAAGGTAAAAGCGGCGATAGGCTACTTGAGTTCGATTGCTTCCGCCGACTTAAATTCAGGCTGGTATGGTTTGCATCGGTGGGTGTCGGGTTGCCCTTCTAGCATATTATCTACGCAGTTCGAAAATAGGTACAAGTTAGGCTGCTCCACGGTGCTTCCGGCTTCAGTGTAATAAAAGCCTTCCTGCTTCAGAAACCTTGTGGATCCGTCTGGAAAAGCAAGACGTATGGGAACCAGATCCGGTCGGGTGTAAACTCCTTTAAATGTGTTATAGAATTTATAGCTTGTCTGTACACTCGTCTGGTTATCTAAATCGGGATATCCGAAAACGGCTAGATAACCCAGACAAGTGGGATGGTCACAAAATATATCATCTTCAAAATTGATTCTGAACTGAACCTGATAATATCCAATATCTCCTTCTTGTTTTTCCAGTTTGAAGCGGTACTGCAATGCTTTATCAGATTGGACGAAGAGCCAATCCGAATAACCTTCCGTTTCTTCCTGCTCTCCTGGACTGCTTTGAGCAAAGCCGTTGAAGAAAATGACCAATCCTGCAAATAGTAAAAATAATTTTTTCATACCGTGTTGGCTTAATGATGATTATAGTTGGTTTAAATAGTATTTGATGTATTTTACAAAATTTAGGAAAAAGGCCCTATTATAAAATACCCCATTTGTAGTAATTTGAGGAGATAGTTTGGAGTTTATCTGGAATATGTTATGTCGTTTCTGTAGTGCTTTTATTGCGACGCGAGATTTAACTGAATGGGTAAGGTAAACTGAACCCGAACCGGACGACCGTTTTGAAAGCCGGGTTGCCATTTCGGGGCCTTCTTCAATATCCGAACAGCTTCATCGCCTGTTCCATACTTTAAATCACGGACCACTTTGATATCTGTAAGAGATCCGTCTGTTTCTACAACGAATTGTAGAAGAACGCGTCCACTTACCCCTTGTTCCTGCGCCTGGGCTGGATATTGATAGGTTTTTCCAACGAATTTGTAGAACGCTTCCATGCCTCCCTGTGGGGATGGAGGAACCTCAACGGATACGAAAATATGATTGGCGTCAACGCTTTCTGTGACTTCCTGATCCTTTGGACCTTCACCCACCGGCAAATCGATTCGAATAGCCGCTGTGGGATCCCCCGCAATGGTTTTGGGTCCCGGATCGGCCTTTTTCAATTCTTCAACTGTCGGCGGCTCTTCTTCCTGAACCAACTCGGCCTTCACAACCACCGGTGGCGGCATACGCACCTGATCTACGCGTGGGGGAGGTGGCTCAACGGGCGGCGGAGGTGGCGGTGCAGCCTCATCAACGGGCGGCGGTTCTGCCAAAACAACTTCCGTTTCAATCGTCCGTTCTGTTGGGTTATCAGCGTCATCCCCTTTGAAGTACTTGGCGAATAAAGGGCTGCCAATGGCTAGAACAAATAGCAGCACACCGATAAATAATGATTTGGTGGTATCGGCATCTGCACCCTGCCGCAAGGTGTACGCTCCATAAGCTTTATTACGACCGGCGAATACGACGTCGAGCCATTCTCTTTTAAAGATATCTAATTTAGACGCTAACATATTGATTAATTTATGGTGAACAATCTTGTTAATTCGATATATCGTTGTGGTCGCTTATTAAACTTAAGTGGCGAATGCTGCTTCAGTTTACTTTTCAGTTTCTTTTATAGTTAGATGATAAAAAACCGTGAATTACATAAAGCCTCTGTGTTTATTTTTATAATCGGTTATAATTAAGGTGTAAGTCTGAAGAACATGGAATCGAGCTTCGGCCCAAGAGTGTATAAGTTTTACATTTTTTTACATTAGATTCGTGCAGATGAGTAAGCTTGATCTGAGATCCTTTGTCCGTCTCCATCTGCTGGAAATACCAGGTGGGGAGATTTTACTGCGAGACGATCGCCTTAAAGAGCGATGGAAGGTACCGGTGAAACCATTTTACATGGCAAAATATCCGGTTACACAAGATTTATATGCCGAGATCACTCAGCAGCATCCGAGCACTTTCGCTGGCAATACGCGACCTGTCGAAACGGTTGCATGGATAGAAGCTGTGAACTTCTGTAATTCATTGTCCGATAAATTTGCGTTAAAGCCATGCTATAATCTTGGCACAGGGTCCGAGGAAATTACTTTCAACGAGCTGGCGCATGGATTTCGCCTGCCGACGGAAGCGGAGTGGGAATATGCTTGCAGAGCGGGTACTCCGGGTATTCGTTATGGGGAGTTGGAATCGGTTGCCTGGTATAAAGACAATTCTGAAGGGAGGACGCATGAGGTTGGCGAAAAAGAACCGAATGCCTGGGGGCTTTACGATATGTTGGGCAATGTTTGGGAATGGTGTTCCGATTTGTACGATACGGAGGTGTATGGCTCATACCGTATTTTTCGCGGTGGCGGCTGGTGCGACCAGGAACGGAGCGTGATGGCGACTACCCGACGGAGGAGTCACCCGTTGAAATTTAAAATTGATGACCTGGGTTTTCGAATTGCTCGAAATATTACTGCTTAATGAAACGTTGTTTCTATATAACCCCGCCGAGATTATTCAGGGCAATAAACAGATGCTTATGAGACGAGTCATTGCAGCCCAATAAATTCATCTATTAAATAATGAAGTTCATCAGAAAAGCCGGGTGTTTTTGGTGCTGTTTTGTTTAGAAACTTTACTTTTGAACCGGTGGCAAAATCGGGTCCATGAAAATCAAAAGTCTGCTTATCTTTTTCTTTGCTACGCTGATATATGCGTTATGTCAGATGCTTTTCAGCATTATTTTAATGAGAGAAGATCTCTGGACTAATTTTCATGTACAGTTGTCGGCTCACTATATCGTTATCTTGACGATGTGCATAGCTGATATTGGCTTGCTCCGTTTCTTGAACAGGTATTTTCGATTCTCAAATAGTATTTTCAAACGGATTGTCGCGGATATCATCGGTATTACGATGATTTGCCTGATATTGGTGTGGGTTTTTAATTTTCTGATTTACGAGGTGCTTCTCATTCCAAAAGAAGGCATGCCGTCTTTCCTGGTGAAGTTTGCTTTCGGAATGACTACCAATATTCCGATTCTGCTGGTGTTTGAATTGATTCATTATTTTCAGTCTGAGCAGAAAGCAATCGCCGATTCTGAAATTGCGAAACGTAAGGTATTGCTGTTTCAGCATGAGACGCTGCGGTCTCAGATCAATCCGCATTTTCTGTTCAATTCTCTGAACGTGCTTTCCTCGCTTATATACATCAATCAGGACAATGCCAACAAATTCACCAAAGCGCTTTCTAAGACTTATCGGTATGTACTTTCCCTAACAAGACAACCCGTGGTTACTGTGGCTGAAGAGCTGGATGCATTGGATTCGTATATCTTTCTGATGCGGACCCGTTTTGAAGATGCTTTTGATTTTAGCGTGACGAAAACGGCTGGTAGCGATCAGAAGAGACTCATTCCACTGACACTTCAGTTGCTGATTGAGAATGCCTTCAAGCATAATATTGCCACCGAGGAATCGCACCTTGACATAAAAATAGCAATCGGATGCGACTATATCACGGTAGAGAATAATATACAGCCCTCAAACAGTGCCGACAAGGGGGGCATCGGACTGAAGTATATCGTACGGCAGTATAAGTTGTATGATATGGGTGTTGTTATAGAAGCGACCGAAAAAATCTTTCGTGTTAAAATTCCATATATCGAGCCATGAAGTATCTGATTGTAGAAGACGAGCGTTTCGCTTGCGAAGAGCTGAAACGTATGATGACGAATTTACGCGCCATCTATATCCTGGAGAAGCAAACGAAGACGGTTGTAGATACCATACGCTTTCTGAAAGAATCGTCTGTTGATTTAATTTTGATGGACATCCGGCTGGCAGATGGAAGTTGCTTTGAAATTTTTAATCATGTGGAGGTTACGACGCCGGTGATTTTTACGACGGCCTATGATGAACATGCGATTAAAGCGTTTAAGCTGAACAGCGTGGATTACCTGCTCAAGCCTTTTAATGAGCAGGAGCTGGAGGCAGCCTTGTCTAAGTTTGAGCGCATTTATCATAGTCGGCCAGATAAATCTGCTGCCAAAAATTTTGACCAGTTGCTTGCGTCCAAAACCAAGAATCGTTTCCTGATATCGAAAGGGGATAATTACCATTACATCGAAACGAAGGATATTGCTCACCTGTACAGCGAGGATGGGGTTGTTTTTCTTCATACGTTTGGCGACAAACGGTATATCGTTAATTATACGCTCGACCAGCTTGAACAGCAGCTGGATAACCGGGTGTTTTTTCGTGTATCCCGGAATTGTATCGGCAGCGTAAAAGCGATTCAAAATGTTGCCAAATACTTTAACAGTCGTCTGAAACTGACCTTCTCTCCTGAATGTCCGCATGAAGTTTTGGTAAGCCGTGTTCGGGTGCCCGACTTCCTGAAGTGGATGGACGGGAATATGGACTAGAGTGGTGCCCGCAGCGGAAAATTCATCTGCTTATTTCTTCATTTCATTGGCTGAATTCTAAAGCCCGCCAGTTACAACTTTTGGAATCGCCTGATTCAGCGTTCTTTTGATTTAAAATTAGAAACAATATTAAATTTTAAAACAATGAAAAAGAACGTAGTAAGTTTTGTCTTTGCAGTAATTGCCTTATTATTTTCCGCACAAGTATCGGCACAAGACTGGCCTGTATCCTTCGGCTTTAAAGCGGGAACCAACCTCTCGAACTATCGGCTTGGCGGCAACCTGAGCGGCTCAAAAAGTAAGCTTTCGGTAGGCGGCTCCTTCGGAGGTTTTGCCAAAGTAGATCTAAGTACAAATTTCGCTTTGCAAGCAGGCATCGATGCCTATTATAAAAGCTCTAAGTTAAAATCAACCACAGACAACTCGGCCGGCAAATTTAAAACGTACGGTGTTGAGGTTCCCCTTTTCGCCATCGTGCAGGGCGGGGCAGGCAGCGGTAATCTCTTTATCGGTGCAGGACCTTATGTAGGTTACGGACTTAGTGCGAAATCAGGTGGAGTGAATCTCTACAAAGATGCTGCAGAGCCGGGGATGCCCGCTATGAAGCGCTTCGATTACGGCTTCGGAGGTATCGTGGGTTACGACATCAACAAGCACTGGCAAATAAACGGAAGCTATCAGTTAGGATTGGCGGATCTCGATAAAGCCAGGGGGAGCTCCATGAAAAGTCAGGGTGCTTCCATCGGAGTTGCGTATTCATTCTGATTCTCTGGAAATCTTTAAATCCGTTGCATAGCGAAGTCACACTTGAATGAACTTCGGTATGCAACCGATTTTTCCCATTTACAAATAGCATTACAAGTATAAAACTAAAATAGAATCCTATGAAGTTTATAATCACATTCCTGGCAGCGATGCTGACACTGCTATTGGTGGAAGTACAGGCGCAGGAGATTTCATTTAAAACAGAATACATCGGAAAATCTGGCTATTACTACCTGCCGCCCGGAGAAAAACCACGAGAAAAAATCGGCGAGAGCAAGGGTTCTGCGATGGTCTACCAGGGAGCGGTCAATATCCCGATATACACAAAATTAAATGAAAACAACCGGCCCACGGCCTGGGGTGTTGCACTGGGTGGCTCCTATGTATCGCTGAAGAATCAACACTTCGCAGAACCGATGGTCTCTGAAATAATGAATATTCAGTCGGGGCTTTATCACCTTCGTCCCTTGAATGAACGCTGGTCGATGAAAGCAAGCGTCGGGATGGGGGTATTTGCGCCTACTACCGACTTTTCAAAGATTACGTTTAAAAATGTGCTGGCAAGCGGTGGAGTAGTATTCATTCGCCATCTTAAACCAAATTTGGATATCGGAGGGGGCCTGGCGATTAATAGTTCATTAGGTTATCCGATGGTATTTCCGGCATTTTATCTCAGCTGGCGGCGCGATGGGAAGTATGATGTGAATATTCAGCTGGCCGACGGTCTGGATATTTCTGCGGGGTATGATTTTAATGAAAGGTTTAAATTATCCTACGCGCTCGAAATGAATGGTCAGGTCGCTTTGCTTGAAAAGGACGGAAAGGATGTAATGTTTTCGCACCAATATATAGTGACGGGCTTTCGCCCTGAACTCAAGTTGGGTAAGACTGGGTTATCGATGACTGCTATGGCGGGGATCAATCTGTTTCGTCCGGCCGCCTATGCGGACAGAACGTTTAAAGGGGTGTTTGCGGGTGATAACGATTACTATTTTTCGGTTTCTCCCTATGCATCGCTGGGTCTAAAAATGAAGCTCTAATGGGCGTTCTGAGGCGAGCGATGCATGCCCTTATGTATAGAAGCTTCTATGCTTTCATCTACCTGATAAGCTTGTTGCCCATGCGGTTTTTGTATGGCATGGCGGGGCTGCTTTTTTTTCTGACTTACTATATCGTCGGTTACCGACGGACGGTAGTGATTGCGAATGTTTCGCATAGTTTTCCCGACAAAAGTTATGGCGAGATGAAGGCCATTGTGAAGAAATTCTATGCCTGTCTTGCATCGTATCTGGTAGAGATTGTCAGGGGCATTTCCGCGTCGGTCGACGAGGTTGACAGCAAGCTGGAATTCGAAAATGTAGCATTCATCAATCACCATCTTGCGGCCGGACGAAATGTCATTGCCTGCCTGGGGCATTGTGGTAATTGGGAGATGCTAAATGTTCTTCCAGCTAAAGTTGCCGCTCCGGTTTACGCCATTTACAGGCCTCTTAGGTCGCCATCAATGAACCGATTGATGATCAAAATCAGATCCCGCTTTGGTATAAAACTCATAGCGGACACGGCAGTTGTGCGCCATATCCGCTCGTCAAATGCATCTCCGGGTGTCTATCTTTTTCTGGCTGATCAGCGTCCACGAATACAGGAAGAAACCTACAGCTTTCCATTTCTAAACCAGAAAACATTTTTTTTCTCAGGCATGGAAAAACTGGCTCGCACAGGAAAGGCCGCGGTGGTCTATCTTTATATTACGCAGTTATCAAAGGGGAGGTATAAAATTTCCTGCCGCCCGATATGCACCGAATCGGAAGGCACTAATGTGGGTGAAATCACCCAGAAGTATGTCGCCTTACTCGCGGAAAACATCAATGAAGAGCCTTACGGCTGGTTATGGTCACATAGACGATGGAAGCGATAGACGAAGGATTCATATAGAATCGATCATCTATCATCGTTTTGCTAGCGGAGTTCAGAAAGTTCCTTTTGTTTTCCAGAACCACTAATCGCCCAGGTTCCGAAGAAGAATAGCGCGGAGGGAATCACCCAGCCGAGTTCATATTGGAAGAGGGGAATGTGGTTAAGTGCCTCCAGACTGCTTTCGCTCAGGAGTGAGAGGTTTTTCAACAGGTAGAAAACTGCGACGACGCTTGATGCCAGCAAAGCCAGGATATAAGGCAATCGGTTCGTGACTTTCGAGTTGAAGAAGACAAAGTAAAGTACCAGGGTGATGGCTATCGGGTATACGAAGCTGAGTATCGGATAAGCGAAGGCGATAATATTGTCGACGCCGGTAATGGAAAGGATGCAGGAGAAAATGCAGCAGACGGTTACTAAGAGCGTATAGCTGAGCTTTCCTTTCGATAATGATGAGAAAAAAGTTCCGAAGGCTGACACGAGCGCGATAGCGGTTGTTAAGCAGGCTAATGCGATGGCTATCGCGATGCCGAGGTTTCCGTAGGGCCCTAAGATGGAGTGGGAAATGTTCATCAACAATTCCGAGCGTTTGATGTCGGGGTCAGATGCGCCGGAAGTTGCACCCAGGTAGATGAGTCCACCGTAAATGATGAACAGGAAGATGGAAGAGAGGACGCCCGCTGTGATTACTACGCGCATTTTTGAGCGGGTGTTGTCGTAGCCTTTTACTTTAGCTGCCGCGATAATGATTCCGGCGAATATAACCGACGCTAGCACATCGAGCGTTTGATAGCCTTCGATAAAACCTAAGGTAAAGGATGGTCCACGTTCGAGTGCTGAATCTGAGTAGCCAGCTATCGGTGAAACAATGCCGATCAGTATAAGCAGAAACAGCATAATGATGAGTAGCGGGGTCAGGATATTTCCAATAATATCGACCACACGCGAAGGACGGATGGTCAGCAGCCAGGCTGCGATGAAAAAGACAATGGAAGTTATAATCGGACTGGACTCCGGAAAGGAGGGAAGAATGCCTACTTCATAAGTGGTGGCTGCCGTTCGTGGTATGGCGATGAGCGGCCCTATGCAGAGCATAATGGCGGATCCTAGAATGGGCGATAAGAGTGGATGAATCTTTGCTCCCAGATCTTCAAACTTCTCACCGGCCTTCACCACAGAAAGAATTCCGAGGAACGGCAGTAAGATGCCTGTGAGCCCGAACGCCAGGATGGTGATCCAAACATGGTCTCCTATCTGCAATCCGATATAAGGGGGAAGTAATAGATTTCCTGCTCCGAAGAACATGGCAAAAAGGGCAAAGCCGATCGTGATGATGTCTCTAGTCTGTTTGTTCAAGGTATTGTACTTTATGAAGGGGTTTATCTAAAATCGCTGACAAAGTAGAAATTTTTTGTTACATCCCATAGGATAACGCTTAAATATTCATTTTGGGTGATTAAGGTGGCTTTACATCCGAAAGCGACGTTATATATCCTGGCAGTTTCGCCGTGCCTGATTTTTTGTTACTTTTAAAGGTATGCAAAATAGGTTTCTCCTGATAGTACTCTTTTTCATGTTATCATTCGCAGGCTATGGGCAAGGCCCGGAAATGAAACTGTGGTACGATTCGCCGGCCGAAGATGTCTGGGAGGCAGCGCTTCCATTAGGAAATGGAAGAATCGGTGCCATGGTGTACGGTAATCCGGCACGCGAACTTATTAAGTTGAATGAGCACACGGTATGGTCGGGCGGTCCGAACCGCAATGATAATCCGAAAGCCTTAGCTGCTTTGCCGGAGGTAAGGCGATTGATTTTTGAGGGGAAGCTGAAGGAGGCGAACGACCTGGCCACGGAAACAATTAAGTCGGACCGGATACAGGGCATGAATTACCAACTGGTGGGAGATCTATACCTCCAATTCCCGGGGCATGATCAGTTTTCCGATTACTATCGTGAGTTGGATATTGAGCGAGCGGTGGCTCAAACCCGGTATACCGTAGATGGGATAACGTTCACCCGCGAGTCCTTTGTGTCGATCCAGGATCAGGTAATGGTGTTGAAGATAACGGCCGATAAGTCGTCGCAATTAAATTTCCTGGCCGGGATGTCGAGCCTACAGAGAGCAGATGTGCACATTCGTAAAGGAAATGAACTGGTGCTGTCGGGCATATCGGGCGCGAAAGATGGTGTCGAGGGCGTTGTGAAATTCCAAAGCATTGTGAAGATCGAAACGGACGGAGGTTATTTGGTGGTGGACGACGATGCGATTCACGTGAAGGACGCGACCTCAGCAACCATTTATATTTCTATCGGAACGAATTTCAATAATTACAAGGATGTTGGTGGCGATGAGGGGAAGCGTGCTGAGGCTTATCTGGCAAAGGCTTTAAAGAACAACTATGAATCTTTGTTAATAAATCATTTGAATTCCTACAAGCCCCTTTTTAATCGGGTATCGTTGGATCTGGGCATAACAGATTCGGTGAAGAATCCCACCGATAAGCGCATTGAAGACTTTGCAAGGGGGAACGATCCGCACCTGGCGGCGCTCTATTTTCAATTCGGCCGCTATCTGCTGATTGCTTCGTCGCAGCCGGGAGGTCAGCCCGCCAATCTGCAGGGAATATGGAACGATAAACTTAATCCGCCCTGGGGAAGTAAATATACCCTCAACATTAATGCAGAGATGAATTACTGGCCGGCGGAAGTAACTAACCTGAAGGAAATGCACGAGCCTTTGATACAGCTGGTAAAGGATCTGTCAGAAACGGGGCAAGAAACTGCCCGGAAGATGTATGGAGCAAAGGGTTGGGTAACGCATCATAATACCGATATCTGGCGCAGCACAGGTGTCATCGATGGAATCTTCTGGGGAATGTGGCCAATGGGCGGTGCATGGCTGACCCGCCACCTTTGGGATAAATATGCCTACGGAGGCGATGAGGAATATTTAGAGAGAGTATACCCGATTTTGAAGAGTTCAGCGGAATTCTATGCCGATTTTCTGATCCGCGATCCCAGGACGGGATGGCTGGTGGTATCGCCTTCCAATTCGCCTGAGAACGCGCCTGCAGAATCTCACGGACAATCGATTACTGCTGGGGCTACGATGGACAATCAGATTTTATTCGATTTATTTACGCACGTGGTGGAGGCGTCTAAAGTATTAGACCGCGATCATGCTTTTGCAAAGCAAATCAGGGACCTTCGTTCGCAACTGCCACCCATGCAGATTGGTCAGCATGGCCAATTGCAGGAATGGTTACAAGACCTTGATAGTCCGAACGATAAACATCGTCACGTTTCGCATTTGTATGGTGTTTTTCCGGCGGGACAAATATCTCCTTACCGGACACCCGAATTGTTTGAGGCAGCGCGTAATTCATTAATTTACCGCGGGGATATATCGACCGGCTGGTCGATGGCATGGAAGATTAACCTTTGGGCTCGTTTCCTCGACGGGAACCATGCTTATAAGTTGCTAACAGATCAACTGGCTCCTGTGCGGGAAGACCAGGGCGAAGGAGGAGGCTCTTATCCGAATCTATTTGACGCGCATCCACCGTTTCAGATTGATGGGAATTTTGGCTGCACTTCCGGGATTGCGGAAATGCTGATGCAGAGTTACGATGGGGCGATTCATATACTGCCGGCACTTCCGGATGTTTGGAGGGATGGAAGTGTAAAAGGTTTGCGTGCGAAAGGTGGTTTTGAGATTGTTGATTTGACGTGGCAGGATGGAAAGGTAACGCGACTGGAAGTGAAGTCGACCCTTGGTGGGAACTGTCGAATCCGTGTTCCAAATGCGCTAAGCGGAATGGATTTAAGGGCCGCCAGGGAAGGTGCCGAAAATCCGAATCCCTTTTATAGAATTGCTGAAGTTCCTGCGCCGATCATTTCAGAGAAAGCAGCGCTGAAGGGAGACCTCGGCATCAAGGCGACGAAGTTATACGACTTTGAAACGATTGCCGGACAGCATTATGTGTTGACGCCAGCGGAGTAGGCCGCTTTTCGCTGACTATTTATCCTTTTTCGTTTCGGGCAGGGGTTTAAAAACCGCTTTCTGAATGGCGAATGTTTTTGAAGGTACTGCATTGCTGTCTGCCAGTTCATTAAATTTGGCGTTCATTACCCAGATCTCATTCATATGGCGCGTGGCTGTTGCAGGATAGGTGAAACGGTCGGCTATGAGCGTTGTTCCTGCCATGACGGCACTTTGCCAATGATCATCCGATTCCAGTTTATATATTTTATCGTTACCGCCATTCACCACGATGGTTAAATAGTTGGGGTCATCCAATACCAGTCCGTCGGCCCCCAGAAAGTATTGCTCGGTTTGTACCCTTTGAACGTTGGAGGGATTCTGTATATCAATTTTATAAAGTTGTCCGGTATTGGAATTATCAGCTATGAGATAGCCATCTGGATGGAAGACAATTCCGTTTAGTCCGATTCCTTCCGTTTCGAATAAGGGGCTTTTTGAAAATACCGATGCCTGCCCGTCGGCGGTAACCCGATAGATGGCATGGGCATAACTATCTGTGATGTAAGAATTTCCATTATTATCAAACGTGAGGTCGTTCACGAAATGCTCCCCGGGAACGAGTCCGGAAAGGTCGATATCGGACAGGCGCTTCCCGGTAGTAAGGTCGATACTGATGAGCCGTGCCATCTTCTTACGCGTTTCCGGAGAGGTGTATTTACTGTAGTTGGCATCACTCACACAAACGAAGAGTCGCTTCCCATCGGGATGTATTTTCATGCCGTAAGTTGATTTCAGCGTGCTGTCGACGTGCAATGGCTGATAAGTGCCTTGGGGACTGACTTTCCCGATGGTTCCTGTACGGGCGGAAGAGACATAGTAGGTGTGCTGTATGCTGTCATAGGCGATTCCTTCGGGATAGCTATCGGGTGCAGAAAATTCAATTCGGGTGGTGGGTTCTATGGAGATACATCCGATGGTTACGGTTATTCCAGCGAATAGGATGGCAAGTGTTCTCATATTAATTTTTCCTTTTTATTACATAAATAACACCATTTGCATCGTCCGATACATATACAACGCCCTGCGGGGTGATGGCAACACCGGCGGGTCTTCCAAACCGGGCTTTTCTTTTGAACAACGGAAAACCGGGCCTCAGGAAGCCGGTCAGGAAATCGTCGGCACCAACGGCGACGCCGTTCTCGAACTTAATGCGTTGAACTTTAAATCCAACCGGTTTGCTTCGATTCCAGGATCCGTGCCAGGCCACGAGCCCATCGCCCGTATAGTCCGCCGGAATGTTTGCTCCACTAGGAAAAAACCGGAAACCGATGGGGGCCATGTGAGCACTTAGTTCCAGTACGGAAGGTTCAGTGGTTTTCACCCATTCTTCTTTCGTGTCGCCGGGTGGGTCTTCACGACTTTGGTCGACTTCCCGCTTGCCGTAAGCAAAAGGATAGCCGTAGTTTCCGTTCTTTATGATATGATTGACTTCTTCAGGAGGCCATTTGTTTCCCTTTCCATCGCCTCCGTTATCAATACCCCACAACTCACCGGTTTGCGGATGAAAATCAAATCCAATGGTATTACGCAAACCGCTTGCGAAAATGGTCCGCGACCAGTCAGCCGGATTGATTTGTACAATGGTAGCGGCTTCAGGATCGCTTTCCTTACAGTCGTTGCAGAGCGTGCCGATGCTTAGATATAGCATTCCGTCGGGTCCGAATTCCATGGTTCGGTTAGGATGTTGCCCGGCGTTCGGAAAATCGTCGATAAGAACTTCCCCTTCGCCCAACGTTCCGTCGGCGTTCATGGGATAGCGCCGGAGCTCTTTGTTGTTGCACAGGTAAAGAAAATTTTCTTTCATTGTAACCCCATGAACACCTTTAAAATCACCGACCACCGTCACCAAGTCTTCAAACGTATTATCGCCATCTTTATCTTTTAGCATAAGTACGTCACCGGCATCGCGGCGGGTAACATACAGCGATCCGTTGGGTCCGGGATAAAGCATCCTTGGTTTTCCAAGTCCGGAAGCAGCAACGGATACTTCCCATCCTTCCGGAACTTTCAATAGTTCGACCATCTCCGGAAGGAAATCAAGGTGCTGTGCGTACTTTGTGACCATGACTGTTTTAGTACTTTCTTTCGGAGGCAATCCGCGCTGGCCATAGCTGGCAGTGAATGCGAAGGACAGCAGCGTGATAATAATAGTTTTATGAGCGCTCATTACAAAGGAATTAGATAGTATATTTACATGAGTGGCATTCGAAAAGTTTTACCAACTTCGATTTTTTGGTGCTGCTGGCTTCAGTCGGCAACTCATGAATCAATGGTGTAAAACGAAAAGTGCCGCCCTTGAGTACTACATTAAACAAACAGGATTATGAAAGCAGTAGCAACAGCTATATTAACCGGATTATTTATCCTGAATGCGTTGCTTGTTAAATCACAAGTGAAAGACTCAACGGAACTGGTTAAGATTCAGACAACGGTAGTTTTGACGGAACCGCCGCCGATGGACGAAAGCGATCAGAAATGGGATTCGTATGAGTTTATTAGTGGCTTCAACGGAAAAGATTTTGTCACTGCCATCGGAGTGGATTCTGTTTCAAAAAGCAATGGAGTGACCGAATTACATACGCATCAAGGCAATTTGCTAATATTGATCGGAAAACGGGAGATGAAGAGACTAACGAAATGGATAGACGACGATATTGACAGGAAAATGATTTCTGTCAGGGGCGTGGTGATTCCGTATAAAGACAAATTTGCGATTAAAATAGAACATTTAAAGCAGATAGCCGTTCTGCCATTGAAATAGTAATTTTGATAGATGTCCTCCGATAAACGTGCTAAATCTCATCCTTACAATTTCTACGCAGGAACCAGCGGTTTGCAGCTGCCGGTGAAAAATAAGTTATTTTACCCTGAGGAATTTCAGGATAAAAGTCGCCTTTGCTACTATGGCTTCCTGATGAACTCGATCGAAATCAACAGTTCGTTTTATAAAATTCCGCGAACAGCCACCGTTGCGCGATGGGCGAGCGAAGTGCCGGATGGTTTTAAGTTTACCTTCAAGCTGGCAAAAGACATTACCCACTGCAAGGACTTGTTATTTGACCGTGATGTAGTGAGTCAGTTTTTTGAGGTGATCAATGGGGTGGAGGAGAAGAAGGGCTGCCTGCTGGTTCAGTTTCCGCCGAGCACACGGATTGGCCAGGTACGACAGCTGAGCTTACTCATAGAGGCTCTTCGAGCTTCCGACCCAGAAAATCGATGGAAGATCGCCTTTGAATTTAGGCATGTTTCTCTATACCATAAGGATATTTATCAGATGCTGGAGGAGCATCGGATGGCGATGGTAATTCACGATAAGACACCTGCAGCAACACCCATGCTGGAATCGGATCTGCCTTTTGTGTATCTGCGCTTCCACGGATCTGAAGGGTCGTATCGGGGCAGTTATGAAGACGATGTACTCAGTGAATACGCTACCTATGTGAACGAATGGTTGTCTGAAGGCAAAGAGGTATTTACCTACTTCAACAATACCATGGGCGAGGCTTTGCCGAATTTATTCACGCTGAAGAAGTTTGTGCTGGAAAAAGGCGAGGATTAGGCCTTGTTTTAAGGCTGGTTCATGAGTTCCTGAAAGCAATAGACATATTTCCCCAGATCAATCCCGTCAACCAGCGCGTGGTGCACATGGATAGATACGGGCATGGTTTTCTTTTGGTTGCTAGTGGAAACCTTACCAAAAGATATTTTCGGACAGCTATCTTTTACAGCGAACATTCGGGCATGGGATAGTGCGGTGAAGTCTATCCATGGCAAGGCGGAGTATCGGATGACATTCTCATTTGGAAAGAGCTTCAAGCCCGGTTCATGTTGCACTTGCTCCACTACTTTCCGGGCATTGGCAAGGAAGTCGTTCAGTTCGGGATAATAATCGAAATGCGCAAAGCCAAAGGTGCCATCGGGTCTGCCAATGGTGGATTGGCCATCGATATGATCAAATCGAAAAACTTCATTGTCGATTACTCGCAACAGAAAGGCGTCTACTTCCTGAGAAGCTTTGAGCGATTGGTATAGATAATAGAGAAAAAAAGATATTCCTTCCTTTTTGACTTTTTGATAGGCAAGGGTGCAGTCGACCGTGACCGTAGCGCCGTAAAAGGGTTCTTCGAATTGGTTGAAAAAGTGAAAGTGGTCTTTACGGTTCCAGTTTTCTATGTTTATTCTTTGCTTCATGTTTTGAATTTTCGAGCTACTGTGGAAGAGATCTGTAAGGTTTGCAAATATCAAAAAAAATACCGTTAGGAAAGCCGGGGATTCTGAAGCTTGACCCTTTAGGCATGAATAGGTTTAATAAAAAGTTTCATCGAACTCGATCATTGCATCAATACCATAAGTGGCAATTTATTTTAATATCATATACTGTTCCTCAATTAATGTACTATCGCCTGCACCTTCCACCACTCTCTGCAAGCTGCCGAACAGCCAACCGGATGCATGTATGGTGTTGCTAGTCTCCCTCTCATATCGAATATCTTTAATGTCTTCTGAATTAGACGGCTCTGTACCATTCTTATCGGCCAATAAGGTAAGATATTTAAATCTCGCTTCATGGAGTTGCTCAGGGTTTCCAACTTGGATTTCCTTCAGGGTGAAGTATCTTATCTCGTCGTCGAATTCTTCGAAATAGGTAGTGCTTTGGCAATCAAGGAAATCGGTTCCGTTGGAATGTGGAAGACTTACTTCTCCCTCGAGTATCTCGCCTACCCGATAAACGCCCCCGTGGAACCAGTGAAACTGCATAACATCTCGAACCGCTCTATCCAGAACTACTGCTTCGGAATAAAGGAGTTGTTGAGAGATAGTCGAGTCAGGTCCTGATAGGCTGTCAGAGTTCTTATTCCACCAGTTTTGTATTTTTTTATGATATTCAATAATTTCTGTCGTATTCACCAGTTCTATAAACATTCCTAGTCCATCAGTTTTGTACACTATGCGCTTGGTATTTACGAGATCAGAAATTTCCTTAGGTCCGGTAAGTCCATCAAAAAGGTGCTTTTTAAAATCCCATTCAATGATGTACGAAGAATCAGTTGAATCAATTGTGCTGACATCGACCTCCCAGATCTGGTTTGCGAGTCTATTTATGGTGTCAGAGCCTTTTAAGACGAACGCGTTGGAGCTGATGATGTAGGTTAGCTTACTTCCTTTGTTCCAATAGGGGACTACATGCACGGTTGAATCAGCCATATCGATCTGAGCGAAACTCGTGAGTCCTACGAGGAGGAGCAATACGGTCAATAGTCCTTTTTTCATAACTGTGTCGTTGGTGGAGCGTATTGCTTTGTTAAAGTCAAATATAATACATTTGTTACTTCGAAAGCAAAACGAATATTCAGGAAAGATAGAGGGCAAAAGCTGGGAAGCTAAAGTCGGAAGTCGCAAAGGTGTTTGCTTTGAGAGCGGCCGCGCTAGCGCATAAGCAACTAGAGATTGCCGTAATTTTCGGTAGGATTCTACTGAAAGTCGGTTGACTGGTAGGGCACACCCGCATAGTGTTTTGCAGAATTGCTTTATATTTAAGAAATTTCTTTTTTATAACCCCACGAATTGATATTCCTATCATGCACCTCAAAGAAATTCTTTCCCATAGAATCGGCCTGGATGATATAAAACAGCTGGTCGCGCTGATTGCCCGGGACGAATCAAAACAGGAAGAATTATTTTGTTTGCTTTTTGATGCGGACACGAAAGTTGCTTTTCGGGCGGTTTGGGTGATGAGCCATTTTTCGGTGCAAAATAATACCTGGCTGATTCGGCGCCAGCATGAACTGATTGAGGAAGTTATGCGTTGCGAGCACACGGGCAAACGAAGGGTAATTCTAAACGTGTTGTATCTGCAACCTTTGGATGGGCTCAGTCGAATGGATTTTCTTGATTTTTGCCTGGAGCGCATCGTTTCGAAAACGGAGATGCCCGGCGTGCAGTCCTTATGTGTCAAGATTGCTTTCGAGATGTGTAAGTACGAAGGGGAGCTTCTTCGGGAATTGCAAAGTACGCTGGCGATGGTTGAGGATGGGCATTCGCCTGCCCTCCGCGCTGCTAAGCGTAACGTTCTGAAAGCCATTTCCAGAGAAAAGAGCTTCCAGATACGCTAAGCGGGTTCATGATTATTATTCGATTGACGCTCTTTTTAGTTTAGCTCGGTATCAGGTTTTCCAAGCGGTATTTTAAACCAGAAAGAGGACCCCTCATTCAGGACACTATCCACACCGACGCTTCCGTGATGACGGTAAATGATCTCAGCGGAGATATAGAGTCCTAATCCTAAGCCGGAGAACATTCTGGATGAATCGTGCACACGAATAAATCGATTGAACACAAGATCCACTTTGTCAGGGGCAATGCCGATTCCAAAATCTTTTACCGTGACCTTGATCTCATTGTCAATGATTTCTGTGAATACTTCGGCTTTGCGGATATCGGGCGAATATTTGATAGCGTTCGATAGAAAATTGTTGATTACTTGCTCAATCCGTCGCTGATCGCCATACACTTCCACATCGTCGAGATGCGGAATACTAATCGTATAATCTTCTGTATTCTGAATATCTTCCACGCACTCGGTGATGAGCTCCTTCATGTTGAATACAGCGTTGTTGAACTGCATTTTGCCGGCCTGTATTTTGGTGACATCGAGCAGGTCGTCTACCAGTGAGGTGAGGTTGCCTACCTGGCGATTGGCTTTCGAAAGAAAGGAGACAAGGTTTTCGTGTCCGGTTTTCTGAGCGACACGACTGGCGAGCTGAAGGAAGCCTTTGATGCTGGTAATAGGCGTTTTCAGTTCATGACTGGCGATGCTCATAAATTCGTCTTTTTTGTTCATCAGCTCTTTGGTGGCCTCCTGAGCTTTGACGAGGTCGGTCACGTCGAATCCGAAGAATGCGATACCATCTACCTGGTCCTGATCGTTGAACACGGGGGTATAGATAAAGTCGAACCAGAATTCCTGCTCTTCGCCGGAGTTTTCATTTTTCCGTACGATAGGGAAGGCGCTGGCAACGACGGTTTCTCCGGAGCTCAGTACCCGCTCCTCATAGGCGAGAAGTTCGCTGGCACGGTATTCCGGCAGCAAATCGGCTGAGGACGTGCCTATATAGCCATTGTCGCCATTGAACTCGATGAACGCATTATTTACGAACTCGTAAATCAGATCTTTTCCACGACGGATGGTGATGAGGGCGGGAGCGTTCTTGAAGATACTATAGAATTCGTCCTGCTGTTTTTTAATGAGCCGTTGGAGTTCGTTTCTGCGGCGCTCCGCTTCTTTCTGTTCGCTGATGTCGATGATGTAAGTGACTGCTTCTGAATCGTTACCTTCCTCCAGCATGGCCGATCCAATCATGACGGAGATCAATGTGCCGTCTTTGCGCCTGAGCTCCATTTCAAAAGGAGGACAAAAGCCGTTGACTTTTATTTGCGTATAGGCGGCGCGACTCAATTCGCGGTGGTGATCGGGCGTGATATCGGTCAGTTTGAAGTCGGACAAGATAATTTCCTCGGAAGAATAACCGATCATATCGAGGAAGGCTTTATTGGCATCAATTACATGCACACTGTTCACATCGAAAAAGAGCATGCCGATCAGGTTGGAATCAAAGACATTTTTAAATCTTTTTTCGGTAGAGGAGAGCTTAGCTTCTGCTTCGATGAGGCGTGTAATGTCGACCATGGATCCAACCATACGGAACGGTGTCTGAAAATCGTCGTGCATGATGGTTCCGCGATCAAGTATGATGGCGTACTCGCCATCGCCTTTCAAGACACGGTACTGAGCCGACCATTGTTTTTCGTTGTGGTTGATGGCGGCGTATATACTGTCGCGTACACGCTGGCGATCGTCGGGGTGTACTTTTTCAAACCAAAAGTTAACGTCGCTGCTTGCCTGTTCGCTATCGTAGCCAAACATGGAAGTGAAATTGTTGCTCCGCCACATGGTGTTATCAACCAGACTCCAGTCCCATATGGTATCGTTGGTAGCCCGGGAGACTTGCTTGAAGCGTTCTTCGCTGGCGGATAGTTCCTGCGTGCGTTCTTCGATTTTTAATTCCAGGTCGGTGTTCAGTTTCTTCAGGTTCTCTTTAACGGCAACCAGCTCATTGTAATTTTTCTTAAGTTTCTGTTCCGCAAGTTTCTGCTGCGTAATATCGGTGACAGTGGCTACAAAGCCGTCGGCCATTTTCACGGCGACCAGCTGAACCCATCGCTCGTCGGATAGTTGAAATTCCGATTGCAGCGTACTTCCCTTTTCAATGAGATGGATAAAGCGCGAGAATAGATTGCCTTCTGAAAGCTCCGGAAGTTGTTTGACCAGGCAGGCGCTGTCGAGGTCGCTCTTCTCGCGGCCCAGCATTTTTAAAGCGGCATCGTTGTAGGATATACACTTGAAGTCAACGATCGTGTGGTCCTTGTTGCGAACCGATGTAAAGGCCAGAATGGCGTTTAAACTGGCGTTGAATACCCCGTTAATGATATTGTTCAGTTCGGTGAGGCGCGATATATCGACAAACGTAATGACGGCTCCGTCGTTCTTTTTATCTTTTCTGACATAAGGCATGATCCGCATCAGGCTGCGATTGCCGCTGCGTAATAAAACCTCCTTCTCAACCAGTCGTCCGCTGATCAGAACAGAACGTACGTCAGCAATGAGATCTTCCGAAATTATATTATTGGAAATTTGCTCGATGGAACGGCCAATATCGGCTTCAATCAGGTTGACCAGACTGACGGCTGCGGGATTGAACTTGCGGATAAAGAGTTGTGCGTCGAGGAAGACCTGTCCGATATCGGTACTACGGAAATAATTGTCGAGGTCGTCATTCAATTCGGTGAGCTCCCGAATTTTTATCTGGTGTTCGGTGTTGAGCGTATGGAGTTCTTCATTGAGCGATTGAAGCTCTTCGTTTCCGGATTGCAATTCTTCATTGGCTGAAAGCAGCTCTTCGTTGGTCGATTGCAACTCTTCATTGGTGGTTTCCATTTCTTCAATGACCAGCTGAAGGTTTCTACGGGTTTCGCTCAGCTCGGCCTCCAGTTCGAAGATGTATTCGTTTTGGTGCTCGGTCGATAGCGAGGAGAGGATCAGCATCTCGTCTTTATCGGGCACAACCTCCAGCAAGCTTTCGCCGAAAACGATCAGGGTTAGGTTGCTGTCGGGTTTAGGCGGCTGGATGGAAATGTTCAGAAATACCGACTCGTCATTGAGCTGGAAGCGAACTTTATTAATATGGACTTTCTTGTTTTCCTTCCAGGCTTTCCGTAGGGCATTATTGAGTACTACGGATACGTCTTTGGGAACCATTTTCAAAAGATTCAGCTCGATTTTTAACTCGGGAAGGGAAAGGAATTGTTTGTAGTTCCCTACAGCCTCCTGGATGATATAGGTCTGGTCGATAAAGACACCGGCATAGCCAAGTTCCTGGGTGATGAATTTGTTGAAACGGCTTTCAGCGTTTGAAACGGCCAGATGGTTACTTCTCGCTTTTAGCGTGTCGCTTGATACCAGTCGCTCGCCGGTTTTATAGGTGTTGAATGTTGAATAGTTAATTGGCCCCGACTTTTGGTATATTTTCCCTTTGTTTGAAACCTCGTTTATGCCGTCTTTGATGACCATTGCCGATTCGCTCGAACCCAGGAATAAATAACCTTCGGGAGCGAGCGAGAAGTGAAATGTAGATAATATTTTTTCCTGCAGCAGGCTGTTCATATAGATGAGCATATTGCGGCAGGAGATCAGGTCGTTTTTAATAAAGGGGGGCGACTTCGTTACGTCGTGCTTGGCGAATACGACTTGCTTTCTTAGTTCAGGAATGACGCTGTAGTAATTTCCGTCGGTCACGAAGTATTTTTTCAGCAGGTGTTCCGGTACCTCGTTTTTAATGCTCAGCGGATATTGATTGCGCGCCGCTATCTCGATGCTTTTTTCGTCAATATCGGTTGCAAAGATCTTGACATCCAGTTTCCTGCCAGCTTTTTCCAGACAATAATGTGTGAGGATGGCGAGGGTGTAGGCCTCCTGGCCGGTACTGCATGCACATACCCAGATTTTGATGATATCCTCGTCCGTTTTCTTTTTGATAATCTCGGGAAGGATATGACTTTCAATAATTTCAAAGCTTTGGGGATCGCGAAAAAAACTGGTGACCCCAATGAGGAAGTCCTGACCAAGTTTCTTTACTTCGTTTGGATCGTCGTTAAGGTATTGAACATATTGATCGAGCGACTTGATTTTCTTTTCATTCATACGGCGACCAATTCGCCGGATGATGGTGGGTGTTTTATAAAGATTGAACTGGTTACCACTTTGCAGGTGTACCAATTTAAATATTTCGTCGAGCAGCTGATCACTTATACGGCCATTTTCAAGTACTTTAACGGGCTCTTCATTGACATAGTTAAATAGCTCCTGCTGAATGTCGCTGGGTGCCAGAACATAGTCGACATTGCCTGATGCAATGGCGCTGTTGGGCATGCCGTCGAATTTGGCTGTGGATGGATCCTGAACGATCACCAGGCCGCCGTTTGATTTGATACTTTCGATGCCTTTGGTCCCGTCGGTGCCGGTGCCTGACAGGATAATGGCGATTGCTTTATCTTTTTTGTCTTTTGCCAGCGTATGCAGAAAGCTGTCGATGGCCGTATTCGGAGCCTTGATCAGCGATTTGTCGGCCAGGATCAATCGCCCCTGGCTGATCGTCATGATTTTATTATTAGGAATTATATAGACGCAGTCCTCCTGAATAGGCATATCGTGCTCGGCTTCGAACACTTTCATATGCGTATGCTTTCCCACCAGCTCTACAAGCAGGCTTTTATGGTCGGGCGAGAGGTGTTGGATCACCACAAAGGAGAAACTGGAGCTTTGCGGCATATGGTCGAAGAAGTCGTGAATGGCCTCTAAGCCGCCAGCCGACGCTCCAACACAAACTATGTATTTATCGAATCTTTTTCTATAAGTTTCCTTTTCCTGATCTTTCATCCCACCTGAGGTATTGAATTAATTGTAAAGCTGCCGGGTCCTGAACTCATAAAGAAAGTTTCGGAGGGAAGCGGCGATTTCGAGTTCCTGGGGTTTCCAGGGAGAAGCATGGTGTACGACTGTTTCTTTCCATAGCTGGAACGAATTTCGGGGGTGATAGTTTTTATTATCCTGATCGAACTGAATGGCTTGATTCGGATCACCGCCCCAATGGATATCTTCAATGAGTTCGGGCCGGAAACAGATCAGGTATTCTCCTTTGCTGCTGAGGATGGGAATTACCAAAATTCCACTGCCCTCCGCTGCAAATGACACGGAATCGTCGTAAATGCCGCTGAGGTTGTTGCTGTAAAAGATTTTATCGACAGACTTTCCTTCCAGCCAGAAAAGCAAATGATCGATTTCATCGGGCTGGGGTACCGTGCCTGTTGAATGCAACTGGCCACCCTGAATCAGGACGGCTCCGGTGGCGTTGAAGAGTTTTAATAAATCGGCTTCCCTATCCTGAAGCAAAATGTTGATGTCGTCGGCCGCATAGATACGGTCGACTAACGCTGCGCGTTGATCGTGGAGGGTCTGCGTAAATTCAAACTTCTCTTTATTTAAAATTAAGGAAATACGGCTTGAAATGACACCCGATAACCATTCGAACAAAGAACAGATTTCATAATGGAGATACTGCTCTTCGATGTGGTGGCAGGAGATAAGTCCCCAAAGCTTTTCGTCGTGTAGTACTCGGATAGACATGGAGGATTTGATCTTCATATTGCCCATATATTCGAGATGTACGGCGGCAACACTCCGCAGATTGCAGTCGGATAAATTAATAAAGGCATTGGTAAGCGGGTTGATCACTGGATACAGCCGTATGGGCTGATAATCGCGGTTGGGAATCAGTCGATAAGGATTTTTCAGGTACAGCTCGCGCGCCTGGCGGGGTACATCGGATGCCGGAAAAGTTTGCCCGATGTAGGGGTCGAGGCGCTCATCTTTTTCCTCAGCGACGACCGTTCCGTTCCAATCTTCATCAAAGCGATACATCAGCACGCCATCGAAACCGGAGATTTTACGCAGTTCGTGCACGGCAATATCGCATACTTCCTGCACCGTGCTGGCCTCTTCGAGCGCGGCGATCACATATTTGACTTCCTGAAATACTGCTTTGAAGCTTCGCTCAACAGCTTCGTTTACTTCCTCTAATTCAATGAGGATATATTCGGGTTTGATATGCAGCAAGGCGTGAAAAGCTGTAGTTTTACCGCTACTCCGAAAAGTAAGGTTAAGCGGAATACGGTTTTTCAGTCCCTTCCCGATAATGTTCTCTATTTGCTTGATATCTTCAGGAGCAATAAAGTCGCCCAGATTTTTACCGACGACTTCTTTAACATCCAGATCGCAGATTTCCTGCACGTTTTCACTCGCCTGGATAATGTTAAGTGTTTGGGGGTCAATAACAAGAAGGTAGCCGTAATCCTGGATGGAATTGATACTGTGGAGGGGCAGACTTCCGCAGAAGTCGGAATCAAAATTCTTTCTTTTCGTCATACAACGTTACTAGGGCATGCTTTCAACTACGAATATATATATTTGCTCTTGTATTATTAATTCGTTCAGTAAAATTATGATAGCCGACCAGATCAAAGAACACACCCAGGTTCAGCACCAAAGTCTCGAAGCCGTTATGATCCGCCAGATCAAATCCATTAAAGTTCCCGGCGACTACGTCAAGCTACTCGAAGTTTTTTACAGCTATTTCGGGGGACTGGAAACGCGGATTGAAGCGACTATCGGGGGGGCACTTCCCGACAACCATCAACGGCGAAAAACGGATGCTCTGGCCAGCGATATTATCTTTTTTGGTGGCACGCTGCCGGACAAGGCCTCTGGAAGTGATTTACCGGCTATTCGGAACCCCAGGCAGGCAATCGCGGCTTTGTATGTGATCGAAGGTTCGACCTTAGGAGGCATTCATATCAGCAAAATGATTCAGAAGCGACTCGATTTGAAGACGACGGTGGGTCTGCGTTTTTTCGAAGGCTATGGCGAGCAGACCAAAGCGATGTGGGAAACTTTTAAGGAGGTATTAAATGCCTTGCCGGATAGCCCCGAAGAGGAGGCGGAAATGATTGCCACAGCCAGTGATACTTTTACCAAATTTCAGCTTTGGCTGGAGAAATTTTAACGATAATTTGTAAACAAAATCGATTTACTTATATTCGTCTCCCATTAAAACCAAGGTGACCGCCCCTGTGCGTTCGCTTATGAACCTAATCACGATGAGACGAATCGAACTACTATCTGCTATCCTGATAGCCTTTGCCCTGACTGCGAGCCTAATGGGTGCCTGCGGTACAAAAGTAATATCCCGGCAAGCACAAGCGAACAACCCTGTGAACGAGCGAGTTTTAGCCAAACGGAATCTGGAACGATCCATGGCAGTGCTTGATACAGCTACGGCTCACTATTTCGTAGGCGATGGGATGGCGATGGGGCGCTACTACAATCCTTTCACGGGTAAATTATCAGAGGAGCGGGGAAGCGTGTGGATGTATACCAGTGCTATTGAAGCGGTCAATGCGGTCCTTCATGCATTGGTTGCCGCTAAAAATAGTGGCGATACAGCGATTTACGATTTGAATTTTGAAAAATATAATGGCCTGTTATCACGCTTGTATGATAACGCGGACTATTATCTGGGAACTTTTGAACTCACCTCATTTACACAGACGAAAGAGTGGACCGTGTATGCGGTCGACCGCGTAAACCGGAAGGGACGGGCTAATGTAACGGGTGTTCTAAACGTATACGACGATCAGATGTGGCTTGCCCGGGAGTTGCTGGAGTCTTTTCGGCTAACTGGTAAAAAGAAATATCTGGAAAAGGCGGAATACCTGGTGGAATACGTGCTTGACGGCTGGGATACCACCCTCGATGAGGCGGGCAACGAGCATGGTGGAATTCCCTGGGGGCCAGGCTATGTCTCAAAACATGCCTGCAGCAATGGGCCCATCGTGAGTCCGCTGGTTTGGCTACATGAGATTTATGGAAAAAGCAGTGAGCAGATTGAGCATCGCTTTATTGATCCCGACGATCGGAAAACCAGACGTTCAGCGATGCGTCCGAAAAGCGAATACTACCTCGAATATGCCAAAAAGGTTTATGATTGGCAGAAAGAGCACTTGCTGAACGAGAAAGGCGTATACACCGATATGATGGGTGGATGCAGTCCCTGCAAAATTCAATACGAGACAGTTGGCAGTGAGCGCTACCGTGCGAATACGCCGCTAGAGCGGGCGGTCGGACAAGATTATACCTACAACAGTGGTACCATGCTTTCGGGTGCGGGCGACTTGTATCGGGCGACAAAAGATAATGTATACCTGAACGATGGTAAGGCTTTGTCGGACAACAGCTTTAAAGCATTCGCTTACCCTGACAAGGATATGCCGGGATACCATAGCTATCATACGGGCGGTTTTAGAAACTGGTTCAACGGGATTCTGCTGAGAGGCTATATGGATATGTACCCTGACTATTCTCAGGTGGATAGCTATATTGCCACTTTCCAGAAGAATTTGGATTATGGATTTGACCGCTTCAATCACCGTGGCTTTTTACCCACCGATTTGCTGAACGGATGGGGTAAAAGAGACAAAGACGGGGAAGGTGTAGAAGGGATGTTCCAGTTTACCTTCGCTGCCAATTACGCTGTGCTGTCTAGGTTTGAGTACGAAAAGTAAGAAAAAGATCATCCAGATTTCCCATAGCCATGGTGAAGCCTTCTTTAAAGCCCATTTGAAGCATTAGTTCTATGTCGGCGAAACTGTCGTGTGCTAAGGTGATATCGACGGTGGTGATACCACTGGCTTCCCGGAAGGTGTTGGTCCACAAAGAACGGGGCTTGTTTTCGTTTTCCACGCCTTGTTCGTCGCAAAAGGCGTCGAGCCACGATAGTGTGTGCACAGGCTCGATGGTTTTATAGTCCGCTTTAGCCCAGTCGCGGCTGCCCTCCGGACCGACCATCGCATAAAGCCAGGTTCCGCCCACACGAAGGTCGAGCGACTTCGTTTCTGCCCGATAAGGCTTGGGCGCCCACCACTGATCCAGCATTTCTGCTTGGGTCCAGGCGTCCCAGACAAGTTGGCGACCCGCATTAAATTCGCGTGTCACCTGAATCCGATTGTTTTTCCGGTCGATTGTAAAATCAAATAATAGGTTCGTTTTCATAACATGGTATTTTAATCCTCTATTTCTTTTGTCTTTTTTCCAGAAGCTGATCCAGATTGCGGAAGCGGTTTTCCCATATCTTTCGGAATTGATTAAGCCATACATCGATTTCTTTCATTTTGTCCACCTGCAGTTTATAATATATTTCTCGTCCTTGTTGCTGTTGGCTAACCAATTCGGCCTCTGTTAGCACCTGGAGATGCTTCGAAACCGCCTGTCGGCTGGTATTAAAGTGCTCGGCAATGCTGTTCGGTGTCATAGCCTGTAGTGCAATTAGTGTAAGGATCGCCCGTCGGGTTGGATCGGCAATGGCTTTAAAAATATCTCTTTTGGTCTCCATACTCTTTGTTCGTGCAACTATGTGGTTGCAAATATATGTGCAATTATTTGGTTGCGCAAATTTATTTTATTTTTCTTTACTTAACGACGCCTTCACCTTTCAGGGATCTAGTCGTTTCAAAATAGGAATAGGTATCGTCGCCGGGAGGTGGTTTGGTCGCTATGGTCGCCGTGCGTGCAGATTTCATTGGGGAAGATGCGATATTTTTTCCACGAATAGGCCTGCAATTGGGTTTACTTATATATCGGTTTAATCAAATATACCGACTATGGGTGGCTTTTCGTAGTGTACCGCAATTGGCCCTGAATATTGTCTGATTCGTGCCCCCCCGTGTAGGAAAGTTTGATTTAATTTTACAAATACCAAAATCAATAAAGACGAAATCATGGAAACATCAAAATCAACGAAAATTGCCTTCTGGACCACGACGATTATTATCTTCCTTTTCGAAGGTGTCATGCCGGCACTGACATCCCAAACCGAGTTGGCAAAAGAGGGCATCCGTCATCTGGGTTATCCGGAATACTTCGGTGGGGCCCTGGTAGTATTTAAAATTTTAGGATCAATCGGACTCATCATACCCCGATTGCCAGCTCGGATGAAGGAGTGGGTTTATGCCGGATTCGCGTTCGATTTTATCTTTGCAAGCATCAGCCATTTCGCAGTGGATGGCATGACCTCGATGGCCTTTTTCCCTTTAATCTTTCTGGTGATATTGATAATCTCCTACCTCACGTATCATAAAATAAGGAAGAATTCGTTTGGAAATACTGTCAACTAAGTAAGCGCTTATTCTGCTTGCTTCATATAGTCGAACGCTCCTTTGCGGAGTTGTATGCCGTATTCGAGGTAAGCCTTCATGCAGCGAGGAAGTTTGCCCAGCCTTCGGTATTCCATTGCAGGGTAGCACCGGTTTCCATCCGGCCACTGTCTTCGGAAATAAAATAGTTTGTCATTTTTTCAGGACTGACAATCCCTTCAAAGACCTCTTCTAGGGGCTTTTGAATTTTGGTACTTGCGCGTGCTATCATTTTCATAACTAAACGTTTTGCGGTGAGCAACAAGTGTTTTTCACGATCTGTTTTATCTTACGCGTGCTTTAATCCACTTCGTCATTATTTCCAAAGCTTCCGGTGCAATCGTCTCTTCAATTTTAGCGTATTCGGCCACAGATCCGGTTTCTGCAGTTTGAAATAGGTGATTTAAGTTCGGGAGCGACACAATTTTATAGTCGGTATTGCCAGCTAGCTTTAAGTGTTTTTCGAAGCCCGCAAGATTCTGTGCTGCGTCTACCTGTACATCCTTTTCACCGTTTATGGCCAAGACCGGTATGTTGAGTTTAGCGACAGTGGTGGCAGGGTCGTACGCCAGAAAGTAGCGCATCCAGGGCATAAAAGTGCGTCCGGCCATCTGACGGATAACCTCATCGGATCCTTCGCCCAATAGCCTTGCTTTTACCATAAGCTCTTCCGGTTGCTTACTTCTCCAGTCAAGGAAGGCGGGTTCGAACGCAGCTCGAAGATCATCAGGGTCCGGATAGTCCTTACTCAGTTGGATGAGTAGGTCGCCCAATCCTTTCATGATATCGATCTCTTCGGCAGTGAATCCCATGGATATGTAACTGTTTTCGGCTTGTTTCTTATAGAGCTCACTTCCTTTTACTCCCAGGCCTGCCATGGATACGATAAAAGCGATATCAGGTGACTTCACGGCAGCCAGGGGCGCAATTACGCCACCTTCGCTATGTCCGATCAGTCCAATCTGCTTCGGGTCGATTTCCGGACGACTCTTCAGGTATTCAACGCCGGCGAGCACGTCGTTTGCAAAATCGGCCGACGTTGCGTTTCTCACATCGCCTGTCGTTTCGCCGATTCCGCGGTCGTCAACCCTTAACACAGCGATGCCGTGACGACTCAAGTGATCTGCGATCACCCAGAAAGGTTGGTGTCCAAACAGCGTTTCATTCCGATCCTGCTGTCCTGAACCGGTGATCAGAATAACTGCCGGGAGCGGCCGCTCAGATTTGGGCACGGTGAGTGTTCCACCGAAATTGATAGACATATCAGCGTTACTGTAGTTCACATTCTCTTCCTGATAGGGGAATGGTGGTTTCGGAGTTTGCGGCCTCTGCAGGGGTGTCGCATTCTCCGCCCTTTTAAATACCATCGGGACGTCGCCGCCTTGTTGCCACGTACCGGTCAATTCCGATTTATCAGCATTGAATTTTCCCGAAAATCCTCCCTTGATCATATTTAGGTAGGCTTTGAGGCTATCGGTGGTTACGCTGATTTCGCTGATCGGAAGGCCCATTGCCCCCTGGTTGGGACTATCCAAGGTGCCGCTGTATTGCTGCGAAACGGTGTCGCGAATTATGTTGAGAACAAGCGGGATCCCCATCACTTCACCTTTCCAGGTAGTGTTTGCGGGTAAATCTTGAGCGTTTGTAAATAGGTGGCTGATTAGGAGAGTGAGAATAAACAGTGATCGGAGTAAGTTTTTCATGGTCTTATGAACTTGGCTTATAGCAAGAAAGCAGAAATAAATATAGGATGACTTTATGACGAAATCATTATAAATAAGTTTTTTTTTTGAGACATCTTTGCCTGCATATCAGAACAGCATGATTACAGCAGAAAGATACCACGACATTTCTTGCGGGCACCGCGTAGTGGGTCATGAAGGGAAATGCCGTTTTCTACACGGCCATAATTACCGGATTACTTTTACGATATCGGCAGAGGAGCTAGATCAGTACGGTCGGGTGCTTGATTTTTCGGTGATAAAAAGCCAATTGTGTCGGTGGCTTGAAGAGAATTTTGATCATAAATTTCTTATCTGGAGCGAGGACGAATTACTTCCTCAGTTGAGTGTGATTGCAAGGGACAGCCTGATGGTGATTCCTTTCAATCCGACAGCGGAAAATATTGCACGCTATCTCGTAGAAGTGGTTGCCCCACAACAGCTTGAGGGAACGGCCGCGCGACTTATAGCTTGCCGTGTGGAGGAAACGAGAAAGTGTTCAGCGACTTATAGTGTAGACTAATATGGAGGAACAACCGAATAATCCGCTTCATGGGAAGCGATTAGATCATATTATTGAAACCTTGCTTGAGCACTATCAAGGCTGGGAGGGGCTTGGTGAGCAGATTCGCATCCGCTGTTTTAATGAAAACCCGAGTATGAAGTCGTCGCTCGCCTTTTTAAGAAAAACCCCGTGGGCTAAAGAGAAGGTTGAGAAGCTCTATTTGAAAATTCAGAAAGGGAAGCAGAAGTCGGCCGCGAATGGCTATCTTTAAGCAAAAAAAATAACCTGTTTTAAATGGAAACATCCGATTTGCTCCTGCGCCAGCATATTGAGCAAACACTCGCCGAAAAAATTTCGGATGAAGCTTTTAGAGCGCTTCAGGAATTGGTCTTTGAAAAATCCTTCGATAAGAAGCAATATTTCGTTGAGCCTGAAAGTCCATGCAACTATCAGTATTTTATTCTTGAGGGATCCTGTTATTCGTATTATATCAACGAGAAAGGGGACAAAAGCGTGATTCAGCTGGCTATTGAGAACCATTGGATCACGGACGCCTCCAGTTACTTTGCCAATAAACCTGCAGTTTCCTCGATCGAAACCCTGGAGCCTACCCGGGCCCTTATGATGAGCAAACAGAACTTAGATCGCCTTTGCAAAAACTTTCCTGTTTTTGATCGCTATTTTCGGATTCTGCTGCAAAATGCGATGGCTGCCTTATATACGCGAATTGCGAAAACCAACAGCGAAGACGCGGTTTACCGATACCGTGAATTCTCCACGCTGTTTCCGCACTTTCTTCAACGCATACCGCAATACCTCATTGCCTCTTATCTGGGTATCAAACCACAGTCGCTAAGTCGTATCCGCAAGGAGCTCGTCCAAAAAGAATCTTAAGTGCTTTATTAACATAGGTGTACGGAAAACTATTTGGGTTGTCCGATCTTTGTAGTGTTATTAGTCAATTAAAAAGAATATTATGAACACTACCGAAAAAACAACTCAATGGAACCTGGATCCAACGCACAGTGAACTTACCTTTAAAATCAAGCATTTGATGATCACAAACGTGAAAGGCGAGTTTAGAAAATTTAATGCAAGCATTGCGAGTGACGGACTTGATTTTGGCAACGCAACGGTCAAAGCCGATATTGATGCAAGCTCTATTTACACTAACAATGACGACCGGGATGCGCACTTGCAGAGTGCAGATTTCTTCGATACGGAAAGCTTTCCTGCCATTACCTTCGAGAGTACGGAATTGAATAAACTAGACGACGAGAACTATCAGTTGAAAGGTGTGCTGACAATGAAGGGCGTTTCGAAGGAAGTTGTGCTGGACGTTGAATTTGGTGGATTTGTGAAGGATCCTTATGGCAATGAGAAAGCAGGATTCTCGGTAAGTGGTAAATTCAACCGAAAAGATTGGGGCCTGAACTGGAATGCGGCTCTGGAAGCCGGCGGTGTGATGGTGAGCGAAGAAGTTCGTTTGAACGCCGAACTTCAGTTTGTGAAAGCGGTATAAAAAGTCTGATCATGGATAATAGAATTTTAGGTCTGCATCATATCACCGCCATTGCGGGGGATGCACAACGTAATCACGATTTTTATACCCGGATTTTGGGCTTGCGTCTGGTAAAGAAGACCGTAAATTTTGATGATCCGCAAACTTACCACTTCTACTTCGGCGACCGCCTGGGTACGCCCGGCACGATTTTGACATTCTTTCCCTGGCCGCGCGTACGCAGGGGAAAGAATGGCGCTGGAATGGCTACAGCCATTGCGTACTCAGTTCCTATGGGCGCCCTTGCTTTCTGGAAAACCCGTTTCGAAGAAATGGTCGTGAAACATGATGCTATCAGCGAGTGCTTTGGAGAAAGGCATTTGACGTTTGAGGATCCGGATGGCTTATCGCTTACCCTGGTTGAGGCAGACGGCGCATCTGATTCCACGATTTGGGAAACCAACGAGGTCAACGCTTCGGTTGCTATCAGGGGCTTTCATACGGTGATCCTCACGCTGACAGATATACAGGCGACTGCTGCAATCCTCACGGAGGTATTCGGTTACCGATTTGTCGGGCAGGAGGGAAATGTTCACCGGTATGTGACAGACAACGTGGCCAGGGCGGCTTTTATTGATCTGCTTGAAGCGCCAAACGCTGAAAGGGGAATTACTGCCGGAGGAACCAACCATCATGTTGCTTTTCGGGTAGCCGACGAGAAAACGCTGATGTCTTTCCGCGAAATAGTACGATTGCGCGGACTTCAGATTACGGAAAAGATTGATCGCGATTATTTCTTCTCGCTATATTTCCGCGAGCCAGGAGGGGTGCTTTTTGAAATTGCTACAGACAATCCCGGCTTCGATCGCGACGAGTCGGTCGGGGAGTTGGGCAGCCAGTTGAAATTACCTGCACAGTACGAAGAATACCGCGAGCAGATCGAAAAGGTACTGCCGGTTATTCATTCCTAGATTCACCCGCTTATGCATACAAAACACATATTCAGAGCGGGGAAGTCTCTGCAAGAAGCGAAGAAAGTTCTGGTTGCCATACACGGTCGCGGCGGAACCGCAACAGACATTGCTCGTTTGGCCGATCATCTGGATACGGCTGAATTCGCGATTTTGGCTCCGCAAGCGACCGGCCGCACCTGGTACCCGAACTCCTTTATGGCGCCACGGGAAAGCAACGAGCCCTGGTTGTCCTCCGCGCTGAAACAGCTGGATGAGCTGCTGGAAGAACTTCAGGGGGGTGGTATATTGCCCGAAAACATTTATTTTTTGGGCTTTTCGCAAGGCGCTTGTCTTTGTGCCGACTTTGTCGCACGCCGGGCTCAGCGTTTCGGTGGGGTGGTTATCTTTACCGGCGGATTGATAGGTGATCACATCGAGCGCGGGCGACATCAGGGTGATTTCGCGGGCACTCCGATTTTCATAGGAACATCTGATCCCGATCTGCATGTTCCGGTGGAACGCGTTCAGGAGACGGCAGCGCTTCTGCGGAAAATGAACGCCGAGGTGACGGAAAAAATATACCTGAACCGCGGACATACCATTTCACAGGAGGAAATTGCCCTGGCTAATACCATTGTTTTTACGCCTTAGTCATGTCGATAGATCGATAGCTGTGCGGGGTTAAAAAGTTTCTGTGTTTTTTTGGTTTGAAAAGAAATAAATTTATGTTTGTGAGAACCAAAAGAACCTAAATTTCATGGAACCAAGCCTAAACTACGAGACACATCCCAAAGAACGGGTGTACTTTATCCTGAACGTGATTGCCGCCCTGGTGGGCTACTCGCTTTTCTATCTTTTATTAACGTCAATTTTCAAAAGTCAGGAATCGCTGATTGCTTTTACACCCGTACTCTTCTACATGGTGCTGATCGGCCTGTATGTTTTTTTTCGGCGTGGGATTATGACTGGCTTCCTTCAAGGGAACTCGGTTAAGGTTTCAGAGAATCAATTTCCCGCTATACACGATATTGTGGTAGCCCAAAGCAACGCCCTGGGGTTGAAGTATCTGCCGGATGTTTATATCTTTCAGAGTGGGGGTGCTTTGAATGCATTTGCCATGCGCTTTTTCGGTGCAAATTATGTTGTTCTTAATTCTGACATCGTGGGGTCGTGTGAATATACATGCGACAATATCGGTCATGCACTATGTCCGGAAGGCTCTGTACCAGGCCTATTGATTCTGGCCGCTGGTAAGTCGATTTGGAAACAGGTCAATTATCGCGCTTATCAGGCTCAAGAGTGGGAAAACGATGGATTCTGGGCGTGGTTTGCAGAGAAAGTGTCCTCGCACCCCCGTTTGACAAAACGAGTTGGCCGCTTTGAGGAACCAAAGGTGGTTCCGTCCGACTTGATGGTTGAACCGGCTCTCTGATCCATGCTTTGCCGGAGAAGGTTCTTTATTTACACCGGGCTCCTCTTGCTCTGCGTCGGGATTTCCCTATCAGCATCGGCTCAATTTAAACTTTCCGATATTCCTTTGATTTCCGTGAACGATTTCCAGGCTCCGGTTCCGCGAAAGGCGAGGCACTGGATCGGAATTCAATCGCAGATTCGCTACAGAATCGATTCGGTGATCAGGAAGGGCGACCAATTCCGGGTCGTGATAAAAACGAAGGTGGAGATGCAGCGTGACAGAAGTTATTGGAATCGTAAAAAAGTAAAACCGAAGTATGAAGCACAGCTACTGCTCCATGAACAGGGTCACTTTTATGTATCACATATTGTCGCCAATCGCCTGGAGGCTCATATAGGGAAACTGCTTTTCAGCGAGAACTATTCGCAGGAGGTTCGCGAAAAATTCGACGAACTGCATCCGAAACTCTATCATCAGTTTTCGAACTACGATAAGGATACCCGGCACGGAATGGACGTCGAAAAGCAGAAAGAATGGACGGGTTGTTTAAGACGACAATTTAAGTGAAGCGACGGAGCATCCCGGTGCTACAGCAACAGACTTTCGATTCGCTGGGCATGTACGATTTGTAACTTGTCCGACCAAAGGAATAGGGTAAATTGACCGTCCTGAGAAGCTACCATCGCCATGGCTTTGTGTTGATCGCTCACAAATTGAGCTGCCGCCAAATGGCGCGTGCCGCCGAGCTTGCTGGTGTCGACGATTTTAACTTCGTTATTTTTAACGGGCTCTGAGAGCATGATTTTCGAAACGGGTATTCCCGAATCAGAGCGTGCGACTTTCGCCCCGAAGGCAAGCAGTTGGTAATCGCTCGTGATGATGGTTGCTCCATCGATCGCTGAAAAGCCGCCAACTGCATGGATTGCTTTTTCGCTGCCTGGATTTAAGGGATAAGGAGGGTCGAGAACATAATTCATCGGCTGAACAATTGAGTTTTGCCACGAATGCGTATCGGCTGGAACGATCAGCATGAGTGCGCCGCGACCATGTTGTCGCATCGCCAGAGAAAGATCAAGCAGAATACGGCTATCCTCACCGCTAAAGGCCGGTATGAGCCATGCAAAGGCATCGTCGATCAGTTTGATGTTATTGCCTTTCAACACAGCAAGATTGATATATTTAGAGGACAGGAAATCTGATTTCTGCTTGACCACCAATAATCCCGCTTCAATTACTTCTATCACCAGGCAGTAGGCTGGAACGTTGTGCGTGGTTCCCCAGATGACCAGATTATCGCCATCGTGCCAAACGCCCAGATGGATGCCTGGCTCGAGTGCTGCCGGCGATAATTTTACCAGACGGTGCGGGGTGAGTCGCTGCGCCTGTTTGAAAATCAAATGTTGTTCGTCGGCTTCGGGTGGTAAATAGGCAAGGGATATTTTTGGCGTATAACCTTCTTCATGGCGCAGGCTGGCCCAGAAAGCTGAATCAATCAGTGCTTCAATAACGAAACTTTCAGGCATTATACAGGTGCCTCCACGCAAGAAATGGGCCTGGATTTCCGGGGCAACGATCCTTGCTGCCAGGTAAGTAGGTTCCGATATCATATGATCTGGTGTTTTTTCAATACTTCCTCCACAACGGGCTGAATTTTTTCCAGCATCCGTGAGAAACCGACGTCGGTTGGGTGGGTGCCGTCGATCGTCCCTTCATGATCATCCCCAATCAACGATTTTCCTTCAATAAAGTAGATGTTGTTGTCTCCCTCTTTCTGAAGCTTCTTAAATTCGATAGCCATTTGTTTGTTTTGTTTCTCCACACGCTCGCCGATCTTCTGATTCCAAAAGCCGCTTTCGCGAACGAGGCTCTGCAAAACAATTATTGGCGTTCTCGGGTGGCTCGCCCGGATGGTCTTGATGAAGGACGCCGTTCTTTCTTCGATAATATCGGCGGAGGAATTTGGTACATAGTCGAGGATAAACAGATCGGCATGAAAGCCTGCAATCAAATCGGCCACCTGCGGTTCAATTTTCGCACTTCCACTCATTCCAAGGTTGATAAAGTTTAATCCTGTATTTCGCGATAGTTGTGCTGGATAAGCCAGACCGGAGCGACTGGCCGAGGCTCCGTGGACGATGCTGGTTCCGTAGACGATTATCTGTTTTTGGAAGGGGTTTGGAAGTTTCGAAAATTCTGCGCCTTCAGATACCCCTATCTGAAGATCTTTTACTTCGTCGTAAAGGGGGAGATAGAGTAAAAATTCTTTTTCGCTGCTGTTCATATTTTCAACCAGGGTATACTCACTGCAGGTTTTCCCCGGTCGGCCAACACCGGCAAACTGCCACTTTCCTTCGGCATTTTTGATGTACAGGTCAAGGCCTTTATTGGCGATCGGTGTCAGATTATTGAGCGCCGGGCTTTCGGTCACACACCATTTTGCTTTGATATAGCTGCTGTTACTTTTGAAGGTCACGAACAGTCCTGCTCCATGTGTAAGCAGTTTTTTTATAGGAGAAGGGACCGACTTATATTTTATCGTGTCTATGCGATGGAAGGAATTTGGCAGGGCTTCGGCCTGCCCCATCACCGGTAGCCGATGGTATTGGGTGGATTGACTCTGTGCAGTAAAGCTAAGCAGGGCGAGTAGAAGTGCGAGAAGATGTTTCATAATTAAATATAAGAGAAATCATCGAAACAAGCTTTCTTTCTGCGTTGTTGTGTCCCTGAAAACCTTAAAAATCTATGATAAAAAGTGTACGCTTGCTTGCTCTTCTTTTCTTTCTGGTTTTATCCGACCTTGTTTCCGGACAAGGCTTGCGCAATTCGGACGATTTTGACATACGAATTGTGGCGAGAGGACTCAGTGATCCATGGGAAGTGATTTACGGTCCGGACGATTTTCTTTGGGTGACGGAGTCGAAAGGCTACCGGGTACAGCGGATAGATCCATCCAGTGGTGAAAAGAAAGTTTTGATCGATTTAAGCAGGATGCGTCAATTTCCGCGCTACGATAAGATGGACGACACAATGGATGGCGGAAAGCCATGGCCGCAGGGAGGTTTAATGGGTATGGCGCTTCATCCGATGCTCCTGGAAGGCAAGCCCTTTGTTTATCTTGCCTATGTATATCGGTATAAAGGTGCAGGCGAAGCAGGCGATGGAAAAAAGGGAGCAGAAGGGTACCAGTTTCTGGCAAGAATTGTACGCTACCAATATAATCCTCCAACAGGTACGCTGACGGATCCGCAAATCCTTCATGATTCCATTCCGGCGAGCAACGATCATAATGGCGGCCGGCTACTTATTGCGCCCCAGAAGGGTGCTTTCTTCCTTTTCTACAGTACAGGTGATATGGGCGCAGGCCAGTTTAGCAACGGTGGGCGGACCAATCATGCACAGGAGGTAAACAGCTACGAGGGGAAGATTTTGCGCTTCAACCTGGCGCCCGACCTAAGTGATTCACCCTGGATCCCGGATGATAACCCTTTCAACGCTCGGCACGAAAGTGCCGTATGGAGTGTAGGCCACCGAAATCCGCAGGGTCTGGCTCATGCTAGTATAGGGGGGCGGGATTTCTTGTATTCCACCGAACATGGTCCATATTCCGACGACGAAGTGAATCTGATTGAGGGAGGTGCCAACTACGGTCACCCCTTAATCATCGGATACGCCGACGGTAATTACGACGGTCTTGCAGCCTCAGTATCCGACAGAGGGGAGCTTCCGGGACCATGGAATACCAGCTATCCCTTAATTCAAAATGAGATTAAAAGCTCCCGTGCACTCCCTGCTTACCGCGACCCTATTTTTAGTTTTTACCCGACCTCGGCCAGGGATTTAAGAGCGCTTTTTGAGAACGTCCGAAATAAAGAGGAGACCGACTGGGAATCGTACGCACCATCAAGTGTGGCGGTGTATCAGGCAGACGCTATTCCCGGCTGGAACAGTTCTTTGCTGATACCAACCTTGAAAGGCGGACGCCTGCTTCGTTTGAAGCTAGACAATGAGGGGCGTGTAAGCGACAGTACGGTATATGAATATGCAAATGGTAAGGCCCGATATCGGGATGTGGCCATCTCAAAGGACGGGAAGAAAATCTTTCTGGCGGTCGACAGCAGCTCGATTACTTCAGGACCCTCTGAAGAGAACCCGACGGGAATATCGTACCGCGGAAGTATTATTGAATTGAAATACAATCCTAAAGTGAGGCAAGACGCTTCTGGAGCTTTAGCCAGGTTACCTCTTTTAGAATAGGACGGGGCGCTTGGTTTTTCCCCTTGCTGTAGTTCCTGATGAATTCCACTCGTTTGCGCGTATCCGGATGGGTGTTAATCCATTCGAGATGTCGCATGGAAGGATTTTCTTTCTCGGCCAGTCGCTCCAGAAAGTCGGCCATGGGCTCCGACGGTACACGCGCATGAATGAGATAATCGATTGCCTTCTGGTCGGCTTCACGCTCCAAATCGCGGTCGTACGCACTGGAAGTGAACACTTTGGCAGTATTTCGAATGGTTTCACTGCCGTTACCGGTGGTCATCGACAGGAGCACGGTGAGGCCTAGCTCACGTCTTAGTTTTTCCATGACATGACGTTCACTGATGTGGGCGACTTCATGCGCAATGATACCGCTGAGTTCTGCTTCACTTTTTGTTGCAGCTATCAATCCGCTATATACGATCATATGTCCGTCGGGCAATGCAAAGGCATTCACCTGGCTGTTCTCGAGAATATGAAGCTTTATATGGTCGGCGTTAATACCATTTGTGCTGCAAATTGTCTGAAGAAGACTGTCGACCGGAGCGTAAATTTCCGGATCGTTTAACTCCATTTGCGTATTGATGAAGTATTTCGCATAGAGATCGCCGAGCCGTTTTTCCGACTTGGCGCTTAGCTGATTAAGACTAAACTGTTGCATCCAGTCGATCTGCCGAAGGATGGTCCAGCAACCGAAGAACATCAAAACAATAAAAATGAATTGCAGGCTTATCCGTGTGGTCATCGTTTGCATAATTTGTTCGCTAATTCGCCGTAGAACCACCAGACCACATGTTTTCCCTTACGAGTTTGGATACTGGTATAAATCGTGGCCAGAAATTCGAGTAAATTGAAGATGATCACCGTCAGCATGTAGGAAACATAAGCATTGCTCAGCTGCTGATTCCCGAAGATGATGGAAAGGGTCCACCAAAAGCCTGCACTATTCATAAACAAAAGGCTGAACTGCGCAAGCAACGCCTGGGTGCAATGCCATCGCACAAAGTAGGTTCCTTTCTTATTTCCGAGATAAAAAAACAAAGTAGCAAGGAGATTTACAATGGGCAGCGGTAGTCCTGCGACCGAGGCAACCAGGGAAATCAGGTAGCTGTTGGAAGCCTTTTCGGCTTCCTCTTCAGCGGGTCTGTATTCGAATGCGGTAGTTTGTATCATAGGCCCTTGATAATATTCCATGCCCAATTTGCAAGAATAAGCAGCATGGCGGGTAGATAAACAATTGGCTTTGCCAGCCATTTTTCGAACTTCCGGTAGCGGATGAAAAAACTTTCTTGCTTTCGGAGTAAATCGCGCGTAATCCAAATAGGGCTAATTAACATCATTGATGCGATAATCAATCCGAGTGGATTATAATAAAACGAATCGGATACGCGACCCTGAAACAGTGCGATTACCGCGCGTGTGGATCCACAGGATGGACAGGCCATGCCGGAAATATTCTTAAACAGGCAAAATGTGCCGTGACCAGCTTCAACAAGGCTGACGCTGTAAAACAAATAGGCATAGCCCGCAACGCAGGAAAACAGTAACAGTGCATAGAGATCCCGCGAGCTGTTCATCAGTACAGGACTTCGTGAATTTTGTCGAGATTCTTATCTCGCGTGGTACCCATGATCAGGAACCAGTCGACGATAGTCCAGACACCCAGTCCTCCGCAAGTGATGAGCTTCGCAATTCCAAGCCCGACATCGCCGATCAGGAAGCGATCAATTCCGAAGTGGCCGCCCAGCAGCGATACGATCAGGCTGATGGTGGGGTCTTTAAATTGGATGGATTGCAAAGGAATCCATTTTGAATCATCCGATTGGACCAGTCGCTCGCGTATTAAAGGGATTTGATGACTTTCGAAAAATTTAGAGTTCGTCATGACGAACATATCAACTTTATGTGGTTCCATGGGGATATGAGGTTTATAATGGCTGTAACAAGTATGCAGCAATCTTACGAAAAAAATATTACTTGCGAAATAGACTTGCTGTTATTCTGTGAAAAAGGCAGCTTAGCAAAGAAAAAGTAAAATAATTTGTAATCTTTTTGTATCGTTTCAGTTAAAAGTTTCGTTAACTGTTTATGAACAGTGCTTATCGCAAACGAAGTTTTATTTTATTTTTCTTCGTCGTCACCTTCATTCTGGGCGGCTGTCAGAAGAGTGATCGCCCTGATTTGGAGTCGCCGGTTACGCTGGACAGGAATCTGATTCAGAGCCAATCAATGTTCGAGAAGGGTCTGAAAGAGAGAGCGATATCGAGGGGTTTTTCCTTCAGTATCGATGAGGCTATTCGAGAGGACGGGGTACTTCGGGTGTTGCTTAAGGGTGGAAGCGTTCCGGCCGATTTCCTTGTAATTTGGAATGGATTGGTCTTGGAATCGCTTCCGATGCAAACAAGCATGGTGATTTTTTATCAGGGCAAGCCCGAAACTTTCGACCCGGAGAAGGAGGTCGAAATTCGCATTGATTTGAAAAAGATGCTTCCCGGTATCCGCGATATGTCGAACTATTACTTTCATCTGCTGAACGGTTCGGCCGACCGTAAGATTACACTCCACCCGGATGGGGTGACAACAAGCAACTAACTTTTCAGGAAAAATAGTATCTTGGACTCGGGCAACTATGGGAACTCATGCCATTTGCCAGACCATAAAACCTTTAACCTGATGATTAAAACGAGTCCTTTCTTTGAGCATGTGCATATCGACGAACAATCCGTCACACCCAAGTATGTCCAATTAACCAATTCGGTTATGAAGGCCATAGAGGCAGGCCACTTAAAAAAAGACGATCTGCTTCCTTCGATCAACGAACTGAGCAATATGCTGGAGGTTTCACGCGATACCGCTGAAAAAGGCTATAAACATTTGAAAAAGCTGGGCGCTTTGGGATCGGTGCCTGGGAAAGGATATTACATCCTTAATGCTAACCTGAAGCAGAAATTACATGTCGTTTTGTTTTTCAATAAGTTAAGTGCGCACAAGAAGATCATCTATGATGCATTCATCGCCGCCATTGGAGAGGACGTTTCGGTGGATTTTTACATCTACAACAATGACCTGGCTCTTTTCAAAAAACTGCTTCTAAATCCCAAACATGAATATACCCATTATGTGATTATTCCGCACTTTGTGGAGGGGCGTGAAAAAGCTGCAGAAATTATCAATTCGATTCCGAAAGCAAAACTGATATTGCTGGACAAAAAGATACCGGGCATTTCGGGCGAGTATGCAGCCGTTTATGAAAATTTTTCGGCCGATATTTACAATGCCCTGGAACAGGCACGGGAGCGTTTATCGAAATACCATACCTTGAAACTGATTTTCCCCGACCGGAGTTATTTTCCAAAAGATATCATTAAAGGTTTCTATCAATTTTGCCAGCAGTATGCGTTTAATCACCTCTTGGTTAGCGATATATTGGAGGAGCCTATTGAGGCGGGTGAGGTGTACATTAATTTGATGGAAGACGATCTGGTAAAGCTCCTTGATCGGATACTATCGCTCAAACTGGAAGTCGGAAAGGACGTGGGTGTTATTTCTTATAACGAGACGCCCTTGAAAAAATTTATTATGAACGGAATCACAACGATCTCGACCGACTTTTCACGGATGGGCACCACGGCAGCACACCTGATTCTTGATAACTCGACCAGACACGAGGAGGCTCCTTTTTACCTTACGCTTCGTTCGTCGTTATAGGGCATAATGGCTCATAACAGCCCATAACAGCGCATGACAGTTGAATGGAGTAGCTTTCCTATCATTGTAATGCTCGACGGGCACTTTCATGCTGAGTTGAGTTTTTTCTAAGACCTAACCAATTGGAATCTATTATCAAATCAGAAATCGATAGCTTAAAATAATATGGCAATTTTAAAAAAAACTTTTCAGCATGTAAACCACCTGTGGGACAGCGAAATTGCTTCCGGTTTAGCCGGAGATGAGGTAGCGCTGCTTCTTTACCGTTCGAATCTGCTAGGGTCGGATTTGCGTCTGACAAATTATGGTGGTGGTAACACCTCCTGCAAGACTCTTGAGAAAGATCCTTTAAGCAAAGAGGATGTTGAAGTAATGTGGATCAAAGGCTCCGGAGGGGATATTGGAACGTTAAAGAGGAACGGATTAGCCGGTTTATATGTGAATAAGTTGCGTAGTCTGGAAGGAGTTTATCGAGGGATTGAACAAGAAGACGAAATGGTGCAATTATTTAATCATTGCATCTACGACCTCGACTCAAAAGCACCGTCTATAGACACGCCCCTCCATGGGTTTCTTCCTTTCAAACATATCGATCATCTCCACCCTGATGCAGCCATCGCCATTGCTGCTGCAAAAGACGGCGAGCAGATTACTGCTGAACTATTTGGCGGGCAAATAGGATGGGTGGGCTGGCAACGACCTGGTTTTGATCTGGGGTTACAGTTACGCGACTGCCTCGACCGTAATCCGGGAATCCGCGGTATTATGCTGGGTTCGCATGGGCTTTTCACTTGGGGAGACACTTCCTATGAATGCTATATAAATACGTTGGAAGTGGTAGAAAAATGTGCCACTTATATCGAAGAGGCGATTGCGCAAAAGGGCAATGTTTTTGGCGGACAGCGTGTTGAAAGCCTGGAAAGAGCATCGAGACTGAATAATGCCTCGAAACTGGCACCAGTACTCCGCGGGATGTGCTCTTCCGAGCGCCATATGGTCGGACACTTTACCGACGACGACCGGGTACTGGAATTTATAAATTCGGCAGATATGGAAAGACTCGCAGCGATGGGAACCAGCTGCCCCGATCACTTCCTGCGTACCAAGATCAGTCCTCTTGTGCTGAACCTTGCTCCGGATACCGACCTTGATGATACCGAAAACCTAAAGGAGCTACTAGCTCCGCAATTCTCGGATTACAGAGACATGTATCGCGATTATTATGAGGCTTGCCGGAAAGGGAATTCGCCGGCGATGCGCGATCCGAATCCGGTCATTATTTTGTATCCGGGTATCGGACTGTTTTCTTTTTCAAAAGACAAGCAAACGGCCCGTGTTGCAGCTGAATTTTATTTAAATGCTATTAATGTTATGCGAGGCGCTGAGGCGATTTCACAATATACCTCGTTGGATCGCCAGGAGGCCTTTGATATTGAATATTGGTTGCTGGAGGAGGCGAAGCTTCAGCGCATGCCTGCCCCTAAACCACTCAGCGGCCGGATTGCGCTGGTAACCGGGAGTGCAGGCGGAATTGGAAAAGCGATATCTCGGAAGTTTATTGAAGAGGGCGCGGTTGTGATTTTAAACGACATGGACCATGATCGGCTTTCCGACACGGCGGGCGACTTCGAACGGGATTTCAGCCGTGATAGCTTTATAAGTATCCCCTTAAACGTACTCGATCAGGAGGAAATCAAAAATGCATTTGAATTGGCTTCGCTCAGTTTGGGCGGTATTGATATCGTCGTAAATTGCGCTGGGCTATCCATCTCAAAACCGATCGAAGACCATACTTTAGAAGATTGGGATCTGCTTTATGATGTCCTGGTGAAGGGCCAGTTTATGGTCACGCAGGAGGCTGTCAAAGTAATGCGAAAGCAGGAACTGGGTGGTGATATTTTGAACATTGTGAGTAAGAATGCCTTGGTATCCGGGCCCAATAATGCTGGCTATGGTTCGGCCAAAGCAGCTCAATTGCATCTGAGCCGATTGAATGCCGCGGAATTAGGATCTTCAAAAATCCGCGTAAATGTCGTCAATCCGGACGCGGTGATCGCTGAAAGTAAGATATGGGAAGGAGCCTGGGCTGAAGGAAGGGCGAAGGCTTACGGTATCTCGACGGCTGATTTACCCGCTTTTTATGCGAAGCGCACGCTATTGAATGAGACGATCCTGCCGGAAGATATTGCGAATGCCTGCTTTCTCTTTGTCGGGGGACTTTTGAACAAGTCGACCGGCAATGTATTGAATGTAGATGGTGGTGTCGCTAACGCTTTTGTACGTTGATTGAAATGAAAAAAGCGGTTATAGCGGTATTTGACGTCGGAAAAACCAATAAAAAGCTTTTTCTCTTCGACGAAAACTATCGCATCGTATTCGAGCGTGTTGCCCGCTTTGTAGAAACGACCGACGAAGACGGTGATCCTTGTGAAAACCTTGATAGTCTTCGTCTGTCTGTATTTGATTCTTTGCAGGAGGTGTTCAGAAAGGATGAATACGATATACGCGCCATTCATTTTTCAACCTACGGCGCCAGCTTGGTTTACGTAGACGAAGATGGTAAAGCAATTGCTCCGCTCTACAACTATCTAAAACCCTATCCTGAAGAGCTACTGGAGAATTTCTATCAAAAATACGGTGGTCGCGATCAGCTTGCCTCGGAAACTGCCTCGCCTGTGCTCGGAAGCCTGAATTCCGCTATGCAGCTCTATCGTCTTAAACAGGAACAACCGGAGGTTTTCCGGAAAACGAAGTACGCCTTACATTTGCCGCAGTACCTGAGTTCATTAATTACGGGCCGATTTTACTCGGATATCACCAGTATCGGCTGTCATACGCACTTGTGGGACTACGGCAGAAACATCTATCACCGATGGGTGGAAGAAGAGGGTATATCAGAGAAACTGGCTCCTCTGGTTGCGTCCGATCAGGTTTTTCCGGCATTGTTTCCGGGCAATCGTATTGTTGTTGGCCCGGGCTTGCACGACAGTTCTGCCGCTTTGATACCCTACCTTTTGAATTTTCATGAGCCTTTCGTATTGGTATCGACCGGAACCTGGTGCATCAGCTTCAATCCTTTCAACACGACACCGCTTAGTCGTACTGAACTGCTGAATGATTGCTTATGTTATATGCAATACGGAGGCACCCCCGTCAAGGCCTCCCGTATATTCGCTGGCTATATACATGAGGCGGAAGTAAAGCGCATGGCTTCGCATTTTAATACATCGAGTTCCCGCTATCGTCAGTTGAAATTCGATTCCTCCTATTTGACACTTTTTAGCGAGGAGCAATTCGATAAACCATTCCCGGAATGCGACCTTTCTGAGTTTGATACGGACGAGGAGGCCTATCACGCCCTGATGGCCTATTTGGTGATGCTTCAGAAGCGCTCGACCGAGCTGGTGAGTCGCAACTCGGGGGTGAAACGGATCTTTGTCGACGGCGGTTTTAGTAAAAACAGTATTTATATGAATTTTCTTTCCGCAGCCTTTCCGGATATGGAAGTTTTCGGCGCCTCCATGCCCCAGGCTACTGCCATCGGTACGGCACTTGCGATCCATAAGGCCTGGAATAGAAAGGCGGTGCCAACCGATCTAATTGAACTAAAATATTATGCAGCACCCGTTGGAAAATCTTGAACCGTATGACCGCCGATATCCTTCAATAGCGGATTTAAAGAGGCGCGCCAGGAAGCGAATTCCGAAGTTCGCCTTTGATTATCTCGAGGGTGGCTGCAACGAAGAATTGAATCTGCTTCGAAATACTCGTGATTTCGAGGAGATACAGCTGATTCCCGATTATCTGAAGCCTCACCAGGGTATTTCCATGCAAACAGAACTATTTGGTCATCAGTATTCGGCGCCTTTCGGGATTGCACCGATCGGGTTACAGGGACTGATGTGGCCGGACGCACCGGAAATCCTTGCCAAAGCTGCCTTCCGCCATAACGTTCCCTACATTCTGAGCACGGTTTCGACCAGCAGTATTGAACGAATAGCCGAGGTATCGGAAGGTCAGGCCTGGTTTCAGCTTTATCATCCAGCCGAAAATTCTCTTCGTAACGATTTGCTTCGGCGATTGGCGGCGGTAGAATGTCCGGTCTTGGTGGTACTGGTCGACGTCCCGTCGTTTGGTCTTCGATATCGCGAAATTAAAAGCGGTTTGTCCATGCCTCCGAGGATGGATTTCAGGAATTTTTTTCAGGCCGCAACCTGTCCTGCCTGGAGTTTCGAAACCTTACGTTCAGGCATTCCTGAATTTGCCAGTTTAAAGCCTTATATGAAACGTGGAATGGATATGAAGCAGCTGGGGAAATTTATGAACACAACCTTTATCGGTCGCGTCGATTATGAAAAATTAGCGGCCATTCGTGATCTCTGGAAGGGAAATCTGGTTGTAAAGGGAATCGTGAGCGAACCGGATACCGAACGTGCGATTGAATTAGGGGTCGACGGTATTATTATTTCCAACCATGGCGGTCGTCAAATCGATGCCGGCGAGTCTACCATTCAATCGCTTTGTCATTTGGCCCGAAAGTACGGAAGCCAGACTAAGATGATGATTGACAGCGGGCTTCGCTCCGGACCCGACATTGGTCGTGCGCTCGCCTGTGGGGCTGACTTTACCTTTATGGGCCGGCCTTTCATGTATGGAGTGGGGGCCCTCGGAAGAAAAGGTGGCAATCATACCATTTCTCTGTTTAAGGCGCAACTAAAGCAGGTAATGGAACAATTGGGGTGTGAAACCTTGGACGATTTTAGGTCGGTACAGCGAAGATGATGGCCCATACTTCAGGATGCCTTTCAGGACGGTACGGGTTGCACAGGGGAGGCGTTAAGGCTAGATTTACCCGCACACGTGTTTTAGCAAATCTTTTTGGAGAATATGAAATAATCGATAACTTAAACCTTAAATTAACCTTTACTGTGAACTATAAACCTCCTGGTTTGAATTACTCAGACCTTTACCCTTTTATCCTGAGCACTTTGCACCAAACAGAGCTCACCCAGTTTGGAATTTCCCGACGATTATAGACAATCTCTAGAGGTGTGGGCCTACGCCCAAAAAGAGTAAAACCTGATATCAATTAATAGAACTGAACAATATATATATGCGAACAAACACTAAATCTCTGATTATTGCAACGGCACTTTCTTTAACGGCTGTGCTGGGCTCTTACACCCTTCAAAAAGGTAGAGGACTACCCGGTCCTAAAGAAGAAAAGATTACGGTGCCCTCTGATTTTATCGTTGAGCACCTTTACAGTCCCTCTGAAAATGAAAATGGTTCCTGGGTTTCAATGACCTTTGACGATAAAGGAAGGTTAATTGCGTCCGACCAATACGGTGCTTTATATCGTTTGGAGCTGCCCGCTATCGGAGCCGATTCATCGGGGTTAAAGATTGAAAAATTGCGGTTCCCGAACAACAACAACCTGGAAACTGATCCAAAAAAGCCGAAGGTAGAGATAGGATATGCGCAGGGGCTTTTGTACGCATTCAATAGTCTGTATGTGATGATCAATCACCATCCAAACGAGGAGTTCGAAAAAGGTAGCGGTCTTTATCGGCTGCAGGATACTGATAATGATGATCAGTTTGATAAAATCACCAAGCTGATTTCCCTGGAGGGTGAGGGCGAACACGGTCCGCATAGTGTGGTGCTTGGTCCTGACGGGAAATCCATTTATGTGGTGGCGGGAAACCATACCGACGTTCCCCAAATGGATCATTACCGTTTGCCTAAAAACTGGGGAGAAGATAATTTATTTCCGCGCATTACCGATCCGCAGGGTCATGCTACGGACAGGCTGGCACCGGGTAGCTGGATTGCCAAGACCGACTCGTTGGGACAGAATTGGGAATTGTTCGGAGCGGGTTTACGAAATACATTCGATATCGCATTTGATAATTCGGGAGAGCTGTTTGCGTACGACTCGGATATGGAATGGGATTTTGGAATGCCTTGGTACCGGCCGACGCGCTTGCTTCATGTAACCAGTGGAAGTGAGTTCGGATGGCGTACGGGCAACGGAAAATGGGCGCCCGAATATCCGGACAATCTTCCCGCCATGTTGAATGTCGGACAGGGCTCTCCAACGAATCTGATTCATACAGGAAATGCTGATTTCCCCGAACGCTATAAAAGAGGACTTCTTGCTTTTGACTGGAGCTTCGGGATTATCTACTTTGTCGACTTACAGCCGGAGGGTGCGACCTACAGGGCGAAAGCTGAGGAGTTTCTTTCCGGCACGCCGCTTCCGCTTACTGACGGGGTAATTGGTCCGGATGGAGCTCTTTACTTTATGACTGGGGGCAGGAAGCTGGATTCGGACCTTTACCGTGTTTCATATAAGAACCGTGATAAGTCGGGCGCGGCGCCGCAAGTCGCTGCTGCTTCTGCCGTAAACCGTGAGCACGAAACACGTCGCAAACTGGAAGAATATCACCGGCCTTCCAATGATCCGAAAGCTATAAAATTTATCTGGAAGCACCTCAAAGACGACGACAGACATATCCGTTATGCCGCACGTATTGCACTGGAACATCAACCCTTGGATTCCTGGATCGAAAGGGTGTGGAAAGAGAAAAACAATACGGCACTGATACAATCCATGATCGCCGTTACGCGCAACGGCGACTCTTCCCTGCGTGAACAAGTGTTTAAAAAACTGGCCGGGATTAAGGCAGACCGCCTTACAAGAGATGAGAAAATCGACTTGCTTCGTACGTACGAACTTGCCTTGGTTCGTTTGGGCACCCCAACACAGGCCGAGAAAGCATCACTCATTGCGTTGCTGGATCCAGCTTATCCATCGTCGGACAATATTATTGACCGTCAGTTAAGCAAGCTATTGGTAAGCCTTGATGCTCCAAAAGTGGTGGAAAAAACGTTGGCAATGCTTTACGAAGTTAAGGACGATGCCAGTTATCAGGAAACGGTGACCAGTTCTTCCGATCTGATTCTGCGGAATCCGCAATATGGTATGGATATCGCCCGGATGCTTGCGAAAACGCCTCCTGCACAACAGATATATTTTGCCACGGTGCTAAGTCGGGCAAACACGGGCTGGAGCTACGAATTGCGCGAGAAATATTTCAGATGGTATCACCAGGCCTTCGAGTTTAAAGGTGGTAACAGTTTTATCGGATTTTTAGATAGGGCACGAAAGATGGCACTTGAAACGGTTCCCAAAGATGAGTTCGCCTTCATGAATACGATTTCTGGCGATTCACTCCTGAACCAATCCGGCACCTCGCTGGCATTGACAGTCGAAGGACCTAAAGGACCGGGGCGCGACTGGAAAATGGAGGATGCTCTTTCGGTGCTTGAAAAGGATACAAGTGCGCGTAACTTCAAACAGGGAATGACGCTTTTTGCATCGATTCAGTGTGGCACATGTCACTCCATGCAAGGCGAGGGAGGGTCGATTGGTCCGGACCTTACCCAATTAGGAACCCGATTCTCGAAGCGCGACATGCTGGAAGCCTTAATTAAGCCTAGCGAAGTGATTTCGGATCAGTATATCTCAAAGATATACTCCTTAAACGATGGAACATCTGTACTGGGCCGGCTGGCCAACGAGGATGAAACGAGTTACTTCGTCATTCAGAATCCTTACGCTCCAAAAATGCTGAAGGAAGTATCCAAAAAAGATGTCCGGGAAATTAAACCCGCCAAAGTATCTATCATGCCTCCGGGGACCATTAATTCCTTAAACGAAGAGGAACTCAGGGATTTGATTGCTTATTTAATGGCCGGAGGTAACGAAAACCATGTCCTATATAAATAAGATATCGAATATTGCCCAGCTCGGAGGAATCGAAACCTCCGTGCTGGATAATGGACCGGCGAACGGAAATCGCATCGCCTGGTTCAATACCGGTACGGGCCTGCGCTTTAAAGTGATGATTGACCGGGCAATGGATATTGCTGATACAGTATACAAGCAGCATAACACGGCCTGGATAAGTCACCTCGGTGTAACTTCTCCTCAGCCCTTTTCCAATAGGGGAAACGACTGGATCAAGACATTCGGCGGGGGACTGATGGTTACCTGCGGATTGGATCATGTGGGCGCAGCGGAAGTCGATGAAACAGGCGAACGCGGTATGCATGGACCGATTAGTCAGTGCCCTGCGGAAACTGAATCCATTATCCAGCCGGACTTCCGAACAGGAAAGATGGAGATGAGCTTGACGGGGCGTATGAAACAGAGCCAGCCATTGGGGCCGCAGCTGGAGCTGAAGCGAACAATTTCTGCCCGCATCGGTGAATCGGTGATCCGTATTCACGATGTGGTAAGCAACTGCGGAAATACCGCCTCGCCTCATATGATTTTATATCATTTTAATTTCGGTTGGCCGCTTTTGGACGAAGGGACAGAAGTCTTCTGGAACGATCCGTACGCTTATCGCTGTCCACCTCCTTTGCCTGAACACCGGGGAAACGGCGAGGAGGTTCAGTTTGTTGATATCCAACCAGGAGAGTCCGGCTTATGCCGGGCGGGTTTATACAATCCGGGAATAGATCTTGAATTGTCTCTTCAATTCCGAAAGGATCAATTGCCCTGGCTCACCAACTGGCGGCATTGGGGTGAGGGGGAGTATGTAATGGGTTTGGAACCCGGCACGAATCCACCTATTGGTCAGGCGCGTGCAGGGGCAGACCATCAATTGATTTTTCTCCAGCCGGGCGAGTCGAGGGAATATCATCTGGAAGTTCATTTTGCAGAGAAATCGAGTATCAGCAATCATCAGTCGTCATTTTAACCATCGTAAATCTAAAGAATATCATTTATGGAGAAATTAAGTTTAGCATTGAAAGCACTGGAACATGGTCAGGGAATTCTTCGCTTAGCACCCACCTGGGTACCTCGCTCATTCTGTGTGCCGGGAAGAAGAATCAAACTGCATCCAGACGATTACTATATTTTAGGCGGGGAACGGGGCGGTATCGACGAACGTTGGTTTGCATCTACGACGCCTGCTAAAAACGGGCCTTTAACTGGCGAAAATGAAGGACTGAGTGCGGTCGTGCATGAAGAAGGAACCACTGTGCATCAATTTTTATTGAAGGATGCGGTGGATGAATTGAAGGGGGAACTTATCGGCGAACGACTTTGGAATGAGCACAAAAGCTGGCCTATGTACTCGAAATTTTTTGATAATATGGGTCCGCTTCCGCATCATATTCACCATAATGACGAGAAAGCAGCCTTGATCGGGCAGATGGGAAAACCGGAAGCCTATTACTTTCCTCCGCAGTTGAATAATCACGGCGGCGACTTTCCGTATACGTTTATGGGAATATCGCCGGGAACGACAAAAGAAGAAATCAGAGAATGCCTCGTCAATTTTTCCAAGGGCGACAATAAGATTACCAACTATTCGCAGGCCTTTCAACTCGAACCTGGAACAGGTTGGGATGTGCCGCCGGGATTGCTGCATGCTCCAGGCAGTATGTGTACCTACGAGCCGCAGAAGTCCTCTGATGTATTTGCCATGTATCAGTCGCTCGTGAACGAGGCTATCATTCCCGAGGATTTGCTATGGAATGGCACTCCTGCAGAGAACCGTGGCGATTTCGACGCGTTGATTGATGTTATCGACTGGGATTTGAATGTGGATCCGCATATTCGGGAGAACCGATTTATGGCACCCGTGCCGGTCCGTCCGCTTGAAGAGATGAGTGCAGAGGGTTATATAGAGAAATGGATCTGTTACAAATCGGACGCGTTCAGTGCCAAAGAACTAACGGTACTGCCTGGTAAGAGCGTTACCATCCGCGACTCCGCTGCTTATGGTATGATTATGATGCAGGGACACGGAACCATGGGTGTCTGGAATATTGAAACCCCGGCTTTGATCCGATACGGGCAATTAACCTATGACGAGTATTTCGTGAGCGAGAAGGCGGCAAACGAAGGGGTCCGGATCAGCAATCATTCACTTACCGATCCAATTGTGATGCTGAAACACTTTGGTCCGGGGAACCCTGACCTGAAGCTTTAATGAGAAACCAAAACCATTGATTATGACAAATAATAATTATCCAAAACTGCACAATGCGACCTGGCCCGGGATTGTGGGGAAAGGCGAAGGTTCTGAGCCGGTGATTTCTTTCGACACGATGCTGGAACATACCGCAGCGGCCGAAGTGGACGGTGTGAAATTTGACGGAGTCGACATTGGTTTGTTCGATCCGCACATCGATCTGGATATGAGCGATGATGGGATCCGTCGCCTTGCTGACAAGCTTGGTAAGTTAAACCTGGAAGTAGGTTCGTTGGTGGCACCGATCTGGGGCGGTCCGGCCATGGGCAGTAAAGAGGAGCGGGCAACCTTCGTTGAGATGGTACGTAAATCGGCTGTATTTGGCCAAAAACTGCGTGAAATGGGGCTCCGCCCGAACGGTGTGATCCGGATCGACTCAGCAAGTGGTCTGGAGGCCTGGTCGTCCGACCCGGAGAAGCACTCTCGCCTGATTGTTCAGACGTTTCAGGAGGCATGTGATGTTGCTGCAGATTACGGCGAGCGGCTTGCTGCTGAAGGTGAAATATGCTGGGGAGGGATGCACAGCTGGAAGGCGATGCTCGACACTCTGGAAGCTGTTGATAGGCCCAATATGGGTTTTCAGGCTGATATGTCGCACACCTTTTTGTATCTCTTGGGCTATAATTCCCCGGGCGATCGTATCCTTCCCGAGGATTTTGAATGGTCGGATCGGGAAACCCTGAAACAAGGGTTGAAATTTCTTGCCGACGCGCTGCGTCCATGGACCATCGATTTTCACGTAGCCCAGAATGATGGTACGGTGTTCGGGTCCGGGACCCACGATAAAACCGGGCGGCATTGCCTTCCTTTCGACCCGAATGGTAAATTGAATATTGTAGAAGATGCTGCTTACTGGCTTCGCGACGAAAGCGGTGAACTTACTAAGGCTTTCCGGCATATTTGCTGGGACGGCTGCATGTTCCCCAACGCGGTCATGACGCAGCAGCAGACCTGGAATGATATCCTGGCAACGATGATTCAAGTCCGTGAAGCCCACGGTTGGCGGGAGTAATTGATCAGTAAATGAAGAACAAATGAAAAGAGAACTAAGAATTGGATTAATTGGATGCGGATTCATGGGAAGAACGCATTCGAACGGTTATAATCGTATGCAAAATTTCTTTCCTGATCTTGAATATGTACCGGTACTGAAAGCGGTGTGTTCGAGGAATGGTGAGAAGGCTAGTGCATTTGCAGAACAGTGGGGCTATGAGTCGTACGAGACAGACTGGAAAAAATTAATTTCCAGGGAAGATATCGATGCGGTAGATATTTGTACGCCCAATGACATGCATGCGGAAATTGCCATTGCTGCCGCTGCGGCGGGGAAAATGGTACTGTGCGAAAAACCGCTGGCCAGAAACCTGGAAGAGGCGGAAAAAATGGTGGAGGCGGTTAAGCAAGCCGGAGTGGCAAATACAGTATGGTATAATTATCGAAGGCTGCCCGCCGTGACGCTTGCCCGGCAGATCATTGCCTCAGGGAAACTGGGTAAGATATTCCACTACCGCGCCAATTTTTTACAGGACTGGACCATTAATGCAGCCCTGCCACAAGGCGGAACGGGAAGTTGGCGGATGGACGCTGAGGTTGCCGGATCGGGTGTAACAGGGGATTTGCTCGCGCATTGTATCGATACAGCCATGTGGCTCAACGGGGGCATACGCGATGTTTCGGCTTTGACGGAAGTTTTTGTAAAAGAGCGGATGCACCAACTAACAGGAAAAGTCCAGCCGGTAACGATTGACGATGCCTGTGTATTTCATTGCCGCTTTGATAATGGCTCGATCGGCTTATTTGAAGCGACCCGTTACGCACGTGGGCACAAGGCTATGTACACCTTTGAGATCAACGGAGAAAATGCTTCGATCCGATGGGACTTGCACGATTTGAATCGACTGGAGTATTTCGATAATTCAGATGAGTCGGAGCTTCGGGGTTGGCGTTCTATCCATGTAACGGACGGTGATCAGCCTTATATGGACAAGTGGTGGGTCCCTGGTTTGGGAATAGGCTATGAGCATAGTTTTATCCATCAGGTTGCTGATTTCCTGGAGAGCCTGGCGAAGGGTGAACCTTGTTCGCCGACCTTTGAAGAGGCCTTCGAAACACAAAAGGTTTGTGAAGCTGTTATCGAATCAGCGAATACAAGAAGCTGGAAAGAAACCGGAGTTCAGTGGTCCGGAAACTATTAGATAGAAGATGATGAAATTAAGAATTCGAAGTTATATCGCTATGGCGATCCCTTTTTTCTGTTTGGTTATGGCCTGCAGTTCGATGAACGCCTCCGGTCAAAGCGGTAAAGGCAAGGATGGATTTGTACCACTTTTTGACGGCAACGGACTGACGGGCTGGGAAGGAGATGCGGCCTATTGGCGTGTGGAGAATGGGATACTTGTCGGTGAAACGAATGCAAATACGCCGCCGCTTGAAAACAATACCTTTTTAATCTGGAAGGAACAACAACCGGGCGACTTCGAACTGATTACGGAGTTTCGAATCAGCTCGGGTGGAAACAGCGGCATCAATTATCGCAGTGAAAGGGTGGAGGGATTGCCTTTCGCGTTAAAAGGTTATCAGGCGGATATTGATGGGATGAACCAGTATACAGGGCAGAACTATGAGGAGCGAGGCCGGACAACCCTTGCTTATCGGGGCCAAAAAGTAGCGATCCCTGCGTCAAACGATGGAAGATCGGAAGGGAATGCATGGTCAGCTATTCAGGTTGTTGATTCGCTCGGTTCTGCGGGAAATCTAAAGGATGCGATTAGGGTGGAAGACTGGAATGAATGCCGGTTGGTGGTGAAGGGTAACCGGCTGCAACATTATATCAACGGAGTTTTAATGAGCGATGTTACGGATGACGATACCTCGAACCAGAAGATGAAAGGATTTATCGGCTTTCAGATTCACGTTGGACCGGCCATGAAAGTGGAATACCGGAATGCCCGAATCAAATTAGATTAGCTGTCTTAGTACGGGCTGCAGGGTTAAGGAATGTTATGATCGGAGTTCAGGCTAATGGAATGTGTTTTTCATTTTATTGCTTATCTTTAAAACTTCAATGTTTACCTCATAACTTAAAGCAATGCGTAAGAAATTTCTAGTATATGGCCTGAGCAGCCTTCTAATGTTCGGGACAGCCGGCTCTGTTATAGCCTCAAGCCCTTTTTCGACGATTCAGAATATTCCCGGCGAGGAGCTGATTGGCCGATGGGATATAACGGTCGATGAAAATGGTAAGGCAGCACCATCCTGGATGGAAGTTAAATTATCAGGAACGCGCACGCTCGTGGGCTCGTTCGTCGGCACCTCTGGAAGTGCCCGTCCGGTATCTGAAGTTCATTTTACAAATGGGAAATTCCGTTTCACGATTCCCCCACAATGGGAAAGTGGCGACGGCGATTTTATAATCGAAGGTGAACTTAGTGAGGGAGGAATCAAAGGTACGATCGTCACCAGCGAAGGGAATAAGCACAGTTTTACGGGCGTGAAAGCTCCCTATCTGAAGAGAACCTCTGCGCCGGAATGGTCAGCGCCGATAAAGCTTTTCAACGGAAAGGATCTGAGCGGTTGGACGCCTCAGGGCAAGAACCAGTGGAAGGTAGTCAACGGCGTGTTGACAAGTGAAAAGTCGGGTGCTAATCTGATATCGGATCAGAAGTTTACCGACTTTAAATTGCATGTGGAATTCCGTTATCAAAAAGGTAGCAACAGTGGAATCTATCTCCGAGGCCGTCATGAAGTTCAGATTGAAGACAGCCAGAAAGATGCGCATCCTTCGTCCGTGCTTTTCAGTGGCGTGTATGGTTTTCTAACACCTAGTGAGATCAATGCGCTTGGACCAAATGAATGGCAGACCTTTGATATTACCCTGATCGGTCGTATGGTAACCATTGTAGTTAACGGAAAGACGGTCATAAGCAATCAGGAAATTCCGGGAATCACTGGCGGCGCTTTGGATAGTAAGGAAGGTGAACCCGGTCCGATCTATATCCAGGGTGATCATGGACCCATCGAATACCGAAAAATTGTGATTACACCGGCAAAATAAGTCGCACAGCGCATGGGCAGGCTATTTAAGCGTTTACATAAGAATATCAAATTCTTCTATTATGTCGACGCGATATTTCATACGGTAATCGTTCCTGCACAATTGCGGCGGAAACGGCTTGCCGGGAAACTGGCGGAAGCGACTAAATGGGATATCGAAACCCTGAAAAACCGGATAAATTATTATAACAGATTGAAAGCAGGAGCCAGGTTAAGCCAGGCTACTGCTCTTTCTGATGTAAGCCTTCCCCAGCGAAGGCGCGTTTATCATTTCGATTCGCAGCGCTACCTGCGTTATTTCCAAAAAAATCTTCGTATTCACTTCATCTGGGGCGATGTTACCTTCGTTCCTGAAGAACCCACTCTCGTCAAGAGCCGTCCTGTAGCGGCAGGCAACGAAAATTCAGTTCTTTTGAATCTGGACAAAGCGAGGCATTTTAATTTTATTGAAGATTCAAAATGTTTTCAGGATAAGAAAGATATGTTGATTGGAAGAGCGAATGTGACACAACCCCACCGGATTCGTTTCTATCAACAGTACTTTGATCATCCGATGTGCGATCTGGGACAGATCAACCGGTCAGTCAATCCGCAATGGATAAAGGAAAAGCTAAGTATTTCCAGGCACCTGGATTATAAATTTATTCTTTCGCTTGAAGGGAACGACGTGGCGACAAACTTGAAGTGGGTTATGTCATCCAATTCCTTAGCTGTGATGCCCACACCAAGGTTTGAAACCTGGTTTATGGAGGGACGGCTCATTCCGGACTATCACTACGTTCATATAAAAGACGACTTTTCTGACCTGGAAGAAAAGCTGAAGTACTATATTAAACATACAGAAGAAGCGATTCAGATTATCCGAAATGCTCATGAATATATTGCACAATTCAGGAACAAACAAAGGGAAGATCTGATATCGCTTCTTGTATTAGAAAAATACTTTTACTGTACAGGTCAGTCGGATGCCCGCGATGAAAGTCTGTTTGAGATTAATTGAATAATTCGGCCAGCTTTTCGTTCAAACTCTCGCCGCGTAAACCAATACCTATAATACGTCCTTCTTCGTCTACCAGGAAGCTTGCCGGGACGGCACGGATTCCGTAAAGACGCCCTACCTCGTTACTCCATCCTTTCAGATCCGATACCTGAGTCCAGGGTAGTTGATCATCTTCAATGGCTTTGAGCCAGTGATCTTTCTTCGAATCGAGTGAAACCGACAAAATATCGAAACCTTTGTCTTTGTAGGTCTCGTACTGCTTTACCAGGTTGGGATTTTCAACGCGACAGGGTCCGCACCAACTTGCCCAAAATTCGATCAGAACGGTTTTTCCTTTGTAATCTGCCAGTGAGACGGGCTTTCCATCGACATCGTTTTGCGCAAATACCGGAGCGATGCTGCCCATTTTAATCGTCTTGGAGGCGTTGATTCGTTGAGCGATCTCTTTTCCCATGTCAGTATTCCTTAGCGATGGATTAAGGGCCTGGAAGATCGGTTCAACGGTCGCGATGTTTTCAGGGTTAGTTGCTTCTGAGAGCCCGACCAGGGAGAAAAAGGAATCTGGGTTTTCCTTTGCGAACTGAACCTGACGTTCTGCTCGTCGGGCCATGGTGGCACGGTAACGCGTGTCTACTTGCTTCATGAAAAGGCTGTCTTTCTGCTGTTCGGGTGTTCCGCTGGAGAACTCCTGATTTACGGCTTTCGTTAGCTCCATAATGGTACCGCCGATATATTTATTATAAGCTTCTGATTCATCATATACCTTCGAACCCGTAACAACGGCGTTGCTCAGCGAATCCGGGGAATTCATTACCAGATCCTCCTGGCCAAAATGAATATAGATCACATCGCCCGTGTAGATCGCTTTTTCTTTACCATCGCCCTCGTGCGCAAGGGCGATCCGGGCATATGCGTTGCCTCCGATAGTTCCGGAAAATTCGAATGCACCGTTTTTGAGGATGGCGGAATCCTGTCCTCCTCCTCCGTCGGCTGAGTAGTCGATGTAGATTTTTGCGGGGGCGTTTAAATTTCCTATTTTCCCCCGTATCGTAAAGTCAGGTGATTGTGCCAGGCAAATTGCCGGAATAATATGAGCCAGAAGTAGTGCGAATGTTTTTTTCATGGTTGTGTTTATTTATTTTTTGATTAAAATGTCGACGGGGGAGCCAGGGATGCCCTCGATGGCTTGGACAATATCTCCATTGCTTCCTGTGCTGATATTGAGTGTGTAAAGCGCGCCTTCCGTTCCTACCGTGAGGCTGTTGTTATCGTCACTGATTTTTATCATACTTACTGTCTTTCCTTTTAGGTCGGCATCCAGCGCGCGTAGGTCTTCATTTACGGGGTTATACCGGTAAATTTTATCGTTTGAACTGAAGTAGAATACGTTCAATGAGCTTCGAGTCCATCTGGATTCGTCGTTTACCAGGGCAGAGCCCTTAAAAGTTCTTTTTCCATCGGCCCGGAACGTTTTATTAGTTTCGTTAAGGTTATATGTGAAAGTAAGTTCCTGAACATCCGTTGCAGTTTTAAAAAAGGCATAGGAAGTGCCCGATTCACCCGCTTTCATATAAATCAGATCACTTAAGCCTAAATTTTTAGGGTTAAAGCCAACGCTGGTAGGGTCTACTTCGTAGCTCGTACCTTCGTAACTGCCGCTTCCTCCAAATACTACAAAGGCCTTGGCCTTTTTATCGAAACCGAAATAGAAGTTACTGCCATGCGTAAAGAAAGGGGAAAGTTCATAATCGCCGCTCTGTTCATTGGCAAACTTTCCGTAATCGGGTGCAAAAGGCGCTGTGGAAACAATGCCTAAGTATAACTTATCATTAATAACACCATTGGCAACGGTTCCCATCATACTTTCAAAACGGCCCACCTGAATTTGTGATGGAGGGGTAAAGAATTGCGCTGGAAAATAATCTCTTCGTAGCAGCGTGCTCGCATCGAGGATGACACTTGGTTTGGCCGGATCGTTGCCTAAAACCCAGTATACTTCACTCGTGTTCGGCTGGTAAGGAAGCGGGGCGGCATGGTAGATTTGAACAGGGTTGGCCGGAAGAGCTTCTCCGTGGAGATCCGCATAAAGGTCGGCGAGGACGGTTTTATTGTCGGGTTTGATAAAGGACAGGCTCCCGGCGCCATTGTAGTCGCTCAATACCAGTGTTCCTGCAGAAAACTGGGTGGTGCCTTCGATCCGAAAGGGTATCGGGTACTTTAAACCATTTCTGAGGTCGGTCACAATAAGTTTGGCAGAGCGCAAGCCCGGTCCCAGATTATACAACATCCGAAGCGGATAGCCCTCAAAAGTTGCTTCCCGAAGCTCTTCCTGGACCATAATCTTCCATTCGAAGTGAAGATCTGTTTGCGGATCAGCGCCCTCCAAACTAATTTTCGGTTGTATTATTAAAGAATCGCCGATTAGCGCAGCAAAAGTAACGTCGCGGATTTCTTCGACTACCGGTTCGGTCGGCGGATTATATTCGTAATTTCCAAGGTCCTTTTTGCACGATAGCAAGCCGATGGAAAGACACGTAGCAAGAATTATAAGTTTCAATTTCATGATCTGGAAGTAATGAATTACATAATGATCTGTTTACCGTTTTCGTCTATGAAAAAGTGATTGTTCACTTCCGGTATATACTTGATATGGAATTTTATTTCGGGTGATTCAGCGCTGTAGAAATCGTAGTCACGGCTTCCGCTACGCGGACTGATCACATAGCCCTTTTCGGGGTGACGGCTCACCCAGGTAAAAGGATCCTTGACAAAGAGTCGCATATTGTCAATATAGAAAAGCGTTCGTGGAATTTCAAGGTAGGCGTCGGGCTTCGACATATCCACCAAATCGCGCGTTCCCGAGCCTATCAGAAACAATTGGTGCTTGATGCGACTGTATTCTCCAAGGTTAGATTCCCAAAACATCCACCAGAAGGGACGTTCGAGCCGGTTAGAAAAAGTGAAACGTTTAACAAGCAAATCTCTGGGAAGTTCAGTTCCGAAATCGCTCGTTTGTTTCAGCGTTAAGGCGATGCTTACCGACTTTGATGAGAGCTCAGGGTCAATGTTTTTAAGGATTAGCGGTATCCGGATGGATCCCGAGTCGGCCGGGAGAATATAATGTTCTTGCAAAGGCTCATAATGCAGATCTTCGCTGGCGGTCGACAACGAATCGATTGCTTCCAAAACGAATCTGCGATCGACATTTGAGCGTTTGCCTGAGATTTTAACAGGAATCCAAAGCGTGTCTTTCGCCAGACCGGGAGTGTATGCAAAGGAATAAGTGATGCTGCTTGTATCCAACTCGCCATCGGAATTGTAATAATCAAGGTAGATATTGTCCTCCGCTTGGAATACCATCTGGTCGTCCTTCTTGCAGGCCGATGACAGCAGCACCAGCAGGAACAGATATAGGATATTTTTTTTCATGAGATTTTTGTTAGTTTCTGTAAGCTTCTTCGTCGATCGGAATCGGGAAAACGAAAATCTGATTGGATGCCGGGTAAAGTTGTCCGTTTGCGGCCACAATATTTAAATGAAGGCGTTTGTGCATATAGAAGATCTGACTCTCACCGTAAAATTCTTTTCTCGCTTCTTTAGCAAGCTCGGCGATAAATTCAGATTTACTCAGTGTGGAAGGAATACGATCACCAATCCCACGTTGAATGCGAACGGTGTTCAGGTATTCAGCAGCGATCACAGGATCAGCGTCGAAACTCGCTTCCGCCGCGATGTAATACATTTCCGACAACCGAATGGCAGGCGCAACAAGGGGATGCAGGTTGCTCAGCGGACTCGAATTGCGAATATATTTCTGCAGATAGGCACGATCGGCCAGATTGGCGTTTCGAACCACCCGAAACCATTGTCGAAGGCGCCAATCGTCGGCACCAACACCCCCTGATTCATAGATTTGGTTAACCTGCTCGTTCAGCGGACTGTAGGCGGGATTCTCGTTCGAGAAAAGCGCTTCAAGATGGTCCTCTGCATTAGGCATATGCCAGGCAAATATGAGCTCTTTATAAAAAATCCTATCGCGTTCGCTCACGTCGGAATCGAAGAAATCCTCCTGCTCTGTCCAAGGAAATTTCCTGGAATCGATCACCGCTTTAGCTTTCTGCAGACTAGGACCATATTCACCCTTGTACAGGTGCACGCGTGCCATCTGTGCCTGCACCGCATAATAGTTTAACCGGTGTCTCCGATTTTGCATAAACAGGTTCGGGTTGGTCTCCTCCGTAACATTTTCGCCTCCGGGATATCCGACAATATACCCGGCCCCTACGATCGGGTCGGCTTTCAGGAGAAGCTCCTCAGCTGTTGTCAGGTCCTGAAGGATCAGATCGAGTACTTCCGATACCGTTGAGAAAGGCGTGCTCTGCGTGCTTACTTTCGTGACATAGGGAATGGCCCTTGCATTGGGATCGCTTCTAAAAGAAGGAGCAAACATACGCAGAAGATCAAAGTGCAGGAATGCCCGCAAAGCGAGCGCTTCTCCTTTAATAATTTCGAAGTTTTGTTCCCGGAAGACCGGCTTTTTTTCGTCAATCACTTCCAGTATAGCGTTTGAGTTGTTAATTGCCTTGTAGGCTTCCCTCCAGATAGTGTTGTTTTTAGCAAGGAGCTCAGGATCATTGTATTGAAATGAGGCAACTTTCTGGTAACGCAGGTCGGTAAACTCGTAGTTTTGAGCCATGATGTCCAGGTTGCTGAAAGTTAGATTCCCACCGTAGAGCGATTGGCCGGCGGCGTAGGTGTACACTCCGTTCAATGCTTCCTTAAATCCTTCTTCAGCATTGAAAAGCTGATCTTTCGAGACTTCCGACTCGGGTTGTACATCCAGGAATTTACTGCAGGAACCCAGCAGGATGCAAAGAGGAATGATATATAACAGGTTTTTCATAGTAGTTTTAAAAAGAGGCCTGAAGTGAGAAAGTAACGGTTCGTGCAAAGGGATAGTTGATGCCGCGCTCTATCTCAATGCTCGACGAACGAAATAAGTCGTTCATGGTGACCGACGTTCGAAGATTTTGTAATCCTGCCTTGCGGATCAAAGTTTTGTTGAAGTCGTACGACAGATATACGGATTGTAGTTCAATCAGATTGTCGTTCTGAATAAAGCGCGAGGAGGCGTGGGTGCTGCCCAGGTCGGCAATGTTTTTGAAAAATGCCTGGTCGCCCGGGTTTTTCCATCGCTCTTCAAGTACTCTTCTATCGACATTAAAACGTGGATCGGCATTTTCAACGCGGTCGACTAAAGTCTGGTTATACAGATCACCACCAAAACGATAGTAGAAGTTGAAGCTTATCATGAAGTTTTTATAGCTGATGTTTCCTCCCAGGTTGCCCTCCGCATCGGGCGAGGTGTCGCCCACCGGCTGGGTGTCTTTTACATCCCAGGTATAAGTACGGCTGCCATCTTTCTTTATAAAAATTTCCTTCCCGTTTTCAGGGTCGATGCCGAGCGACTTGACCGCATAAATGGTATTGATGGACTGACCTTCGTTGTAACGTAGCAAGGGAACTCCCAATGCGTCGTTCTCAGGGTCGGTCTGCATCTCATCTATTTTCTCATTGAAGGCTTTCAGTGAATTGGAGATTTTGACCAGCTTGTTTCTGTTTCGGGCAAGGTTACCGGTGATATTAATGTTCAGGTTTTCCGTCCGCTTCAGGTTGGCTTGCAGGTACAGCTCGAAACCTTCATTCGCCATATCACCCAGGTTCTCCTTATAGGTTGTAAATCCGGTGGAAGGAGCGAGGTTTATATCGGTGATCAAACCCTCGGTGAGTTTATGATAATAACGCGGCGTGAGGACGATCCGGTCCTGCAGGAATCCAATGTCGAGACCTACATCGTAGGTTTGCGTTTTCTGCCATCTAAGGTTTTCGTTACCATAACCCATTGCGATAGCACCAAGTCCGGTAGAATACCAATTGGAAGTTTGATATTGATAAATGGAACGCGACAGGTAGGCTGGAAACCCGACGGATCCGAGGATACCGGTACTGCTTTTAAGCCGGAGCTGACTGATGATTTCCGAATCGCGGAGAAACTCTTCATGATGAATATTCCAACCGAGTCCTAATGCCCAGAACGGAGCGAAACGTTGGTTGGCACCGAACGTCGAGGAGCCTTCGTAGCGGAACGATGCATCGAGGAGGTAACGATTCTTAAGCGCATAGTTGCCCGAAAAGAAGGTTCCTGCAGTTCGCGTCAGCGAGACATCGCCTCCCGGAGCCGAATTTTCCTTATAAATCCGCGCAAATCCGACATTAGTAAAGCGATCATTACTGAAGCCTTGAGCCTCGAACGATTTGAAATCGGTTTTCGACGACAGGACGTTTGCACCCAGTACCAGGTTGAAGAAATGGTCGTTAATCTGTTTATTATAACCCAGTGTCACGTTCCCATCGATGGTCGTCCGGTTCGTTCCGCCAAAACCATAATAGCCGCGGTTGTTCAATTGGGATGAATTGTAGTTATAATACTCGCTGCTAAGCGGTGATATAAACCGGTCGCTTTGCTCAGTAGTTTTGTTCAGGCTGACCAGGCCCCTCAGGCGGAGATCGTCAGATATGCGATAGTCGGCCGAGAATGCGTCTAGAATCTCAAGATAAGACGATTTGTCGAAGCTGCTCAGACTGGATTCGAAAAGCGGATTGAAGACATTGATGGTCTGGTACTGATCAGCGCCGTCCGCGCGTGTGTCAATTCTCCAGCTGGCAAGTTCTTGAATCAAGTTTCCTGCGCTGTCGGCCTTTGGAAAGTAGGGATTCATCCGTACGTAAGTGGAAAAATCGCCGTAAGGAGAGTTTCTACCTTGCACCTGTGTAACGGTTACTTCGTTTTTAAACAGGACTTTTTTATTTGGATTGTAAGTGAAATTCATTCCACCGCTGTACCTGTTTCTTCCTGACCCGATCATGACCCCCGGAGCATTGTGGTAGCGCAGATCAACCCCATATCGGAAAGTTTCGTCTCCGCCTTGGACGAACAGGGTGTGTCGATGACCATATGCATTCTGTAAGGGTTGCGATATCCAGTGGGTATTCACCCCGCTCACCACATTTTTTCTTCGAAGGAAATAGTCAGCGTCGAGCTGTTCCTGCGTATTTGCGGTCGAATTGCCGGTCAGATACAGGCCCGCCAGCTCTTCATAAGCCAACTTTTCTTCGGCATTCAGGATATGATAATCAGAAATATCCGGGCCGGTAAAAATAAACTCGTAATTGTATCCAAGCTGTAGTTTGCCGGCAATGGGAGCTTTGGTGGTAATCACCATCACCCCGTTAGCAGCTCTTGAACCATAAACTGCTGTGGCTGCGGCATCCTTTAGTAGCGTAACAGATTCAATCCGGTTGATATCAAGGTCGGTTACTTTTTGCAGGCTTACTTCAAATCCATCCAGAATGAAAGCAGGTAGGTTGTAGTTGCTTGAAAGATTGTTTCGGTCGAGTAAATTATCAGTGTCGGAAATGGAAGGTAAAGCGGTGGCCCCACGCACGTTGATTCGCGGCATGGAATTGGGATCTGAACCTAGTAGGTTGTTATCCAGCATTTTGAAAGAAGGGTCGAATGACTGGACGCTTTCCAAAATACTTTGTGGGTTCATTCTTTTCAATTCTTCTCCTTTTATCGTGACCACATTACCGGTGTAGGTTTCGCGGTTGATTTGCTGATATCCGGTGATGACAACGTCCTGTATTTCGAGGACGATAGGTTTCATCGAGATCGCAAGCGTTTCATCATCCCCGATTACAATTTCCTGGGGTTCATAGCCGATAAATGAAAATGTCAAAACCTCGCCCGTACTGGCTGCTATGCTGAAATTTCCCTTGGCGTCGCTCTGAGTGGCACGAGTGCGGTTGTTCTTAATATATATGCTTACTGCAATCATCGGCTCCTGCGTTTGTGCGTCGAAAACGTTTCCCCTGATTTGCCTCTGTCTGGAGGCCGGAGGTGCAAAAGACGGTTTGTCGGTTGCCTTAATAACAATGGTTTTGTTAACAATGGTATAAGCGAGGCCCTGGTCCTGCAAACACCTGTCAAGCGCCGTGCGTAAGGGCAGATTACTAAATTGCACCTGGAGTTGATGGGAAGAGGGGTTTACCTGTCCCGAATAGAATACCAGGTAGCCGCTCTGTTTCTTGATTTCTGCAAATACTTCTTCTAGATTCTTTTCGTTCTTGCTGATGCTGATTTGTTGGGAGTAACCCGCTGCAGAAACATGCAGCGCGCAAAAAAGCAATAAGATGGAAGTCAATTTCATGACCAGTAAAAGTTTAGACCTTACTGTACCCCAATATAATTGGGATTGGTAAAGAAAAGTTAATTTCATATTTTTGATTAATGAGGTTTACAAAATGCAGCCGGCCTAATGGCTGCTTATCCTTTGATAACCGGAAGCGTTGGTCCGCTTCCGGTTTTTTTTGCAGGGTCTATAAGAGATTAGGTAAAATTATTTCATAGAAATCTTTTTTAGTTAGTATTTGGGTTAGCAGTCACATATAGTTTTCGTCCTTCGAGCCGAAAATGGATGTTGTTGTATTCCAGGATTGTCAGCACTTCGCTCAGGCGACTCTCCCGGGCAATTTCGCCGAAGAATTTTTCATCCGGAACAAAGCCTTCGTAAATAACTTCCAGATCATACCATCGGGCTATCTGTTTCATAATTGATCTCAGATCGTCATTCTCGAATGAAAATAAACCATCTTTCCAGGCGGTTGCCTTATGAACATTCACCTTCGCTTTGCTGATGCCCCCGCTTGCCCCCTGGTTGACCATCGCTTGTTCTCCCGGTGACAGCTGAACCATGGCATTGTCGGATAATTTCGTACCCTCCGAATTAAGAAGGACTTTAACAGAGCCCTCCAGCAGCGTCGTACGGATTCCGTCTTCCTCACCATAAGCATTAATCGCGAAGCGGGTTCCTAAAACTTCCACTTGTTGAGCGCCCGATTTAACGATAAAAGGCATGGATTTGTTCCCCTGCACTTCGAAATAGGCTTCTCCGTCAAGTTCTACAAGCCTTGTTTTTCCCCAAAAATAGGAAGGGAAGCGGAGTGTAGAACCCGCGTTTAGAAAAACGCTGGAGCCGTCTGCCAGAACAACTTCGTATTGACCTCCTCGAGGGGTACTAATGGTATGGATTTCAGGATTATTTGTCCTGTCTTTCGGCTTGGATATGTATTGGATCCGGCCGTCGGCAGTCGTGCCGATCTCAATTCCTTCTTTTTCGAGAAGGTCCGCAGCGAAATCATCATTTAAATTGATCGTTGCGCGGGTTCCCAGCGATAAAGTTGCACGGTTTGTGCCCGGGGCCGGATCGCTGGCTTTATTTGCTGTGATCTGGTCATCTGCGGCTTCGTTAGCGCCCAAAAAATAGATTCCAAAGCTTATGCTAATGAGCAGGATGGCTGCAACCGCATAACGATAGTACCTGTTAATCGACCATTGTCGACGACTGGTTCGCTGCTGTTCCACTTCAACGGCCTGATCTATCCTTGCTTTAAGACTCGCTTTCAGCGCCTCGAACTCGTGTTTATTTCGGGCATGAATCAGTTCTTCATTGTTCTCATACAGATTGTAGTATTTTTCAAGAAAATCTTGTTCTTCAGGAAGGAGCTTACCCTCCCGGTAGCGGGCAAGCAGCGATTGAAAGAAAGATTCGTTAGGCTGATTTTTGTGCATGTCTATAGTATAAGAGTATGGAAATTCAAATTAGCCCACGAGGCTAAAAGAAAAAATTTAGAACAAAGAAATAAGGAGGAGGAGAGGCATGTAGGAAAGGGACTCTTTCAGGGTTGAAAGAGCTCGCCCGACCTGATTACGGACGGTTTTTGGGGAAATATTGAGCAGTTGGGCGATTTGTTGGCTGTTGAGGTCATCTTCATATTTCATTTTGAAGATAATACGTTGCTGTGCAGGGAGGCTATCAACCATCGATTGAAACGCTTCAGTAAATTCTCTTAATATTACGTTAGCGTCTGCGGGATCGGTACTCTTGCTTTCCGTCAGAATCTGATCGGGGATGGAGGCACGACGTTTTTGCAACTCAAAATATCGAAAAACAGCATTGCGTGTAGAAATGAACAAGTAGGCGGCTACATCATCAATGACATCATCTCGGTTACTCCTTTTCCAGAATTGGGTAAACACCTCCTGGGCGATATCCTGTGCCTGATCCAGATCGCCCAACCGTTTATAAGCGTCGTTAATTACTTTATCCCAAAACTCAGCATATATACGATCAAAATAATTACCTCGCTCCGTGAGGTTAACTGTATTATTGTTGTTCATTCGTTATAAAATTATTAATTTTTAGTGAAATCGCTAATAAATCGTTTTTTTCTTTTCGAAATTTACTGGATGTTAACAGAAGGAGCAGTTTTAGATATTTTTCGGAAATGAAAAGCTGCTGAAGTTTATGTAAAGCAATCCATCAGGTCTGCCACCCCTTTCGTTTAATTTAATTATTTTTGATGGACGCATTTGCGGAATCAAAAAGCTGTATATGGATTATAATCGATTAATCAGAGAAACCTCGGCATATTTCATCGATTTTATGGATCAACATGAAACCTCGCACCTGAGATTTCATAATATCACTCATACGCATGAAGTCGTAGAGGCGGCAAGGCAGATGGGGAGATACTATAAGCTCGACGAACGGGATATGACGATCGTAACCATTGCAGCCTATTTTCATGACACCGGCTACTGTGGAAAAGGTCGCGAGAACCACGAAAACCGAAGCGCAGAACTTGCTGAACAGTTTCTAACGAAGCAACAGGCGGATCCCGAATTCGTCCGGGCAGTTAAGAATTGCATTTTGGCAACTCATCTGCCTCAATCGCCCAAAAATTTGCTTGAAGAAATTGTTTGCGATGCAGATTTGTTTCACTTTGGAAACGCTTGGTTTACTTCGCGTGATAAATTGATGCGAAAGGAAATGGCCGAAGCGGGCTGTTCGATTGATAAAAATGAGTGGCGGAAGGCTACCATCCGCCTGATGGAGAAACATCAGTATCATACCTCTTACTGCCGGGAGCGTCTTGAAGAACGCAAAAGACAAAATATAGAAGCGCTTCGGAAGAAAGAAACTAGCCAGTCTGCTTTGCCGATTGAGGAAGCGCCTGCAGAGGAAAGCAAAAAGTCGAAGCGGCCCGACCGGGGTATTGAAACGATGTTTCGAATAACCTCCACCAACAACCAGCGGCTGAGCGATATGGCTGATAACAAAGCGAATATACTGATCACAGTGAATTCCATTATTCTTTCAGTAGTTATTGCCCTGTTGCTGCGCAAGCTCGACAATAACGCACACCTGATTATACCGACAGCGGTCCTTCTTTGCATTAGTCTGGGCACCATTGTATTGGCTATTCTTGCAACAAGACCCAGTATACCCAACGGATACTACAGTAAATCCGACCTGGAAGAAAAGAAGGTGAATTTGTTGTTTTTTGGCAATTTTTTCAAGATGGACCTGAGCAATTATTCGAACGGGATGAAGCAAGTCATGGAAGACCGCGATTTTCTGTATAATACTTTAATCAAAGATGTGTATTCGCAAGGAGTAGTTTTGGGTCGGAAATATAAACTTCTCCGGCAGGCATACTCCTTATTTATGTATGGTTTAATTGTGTCGGTACTTGCTTTTCTGATCGTGGTCATGATCAATGCCTGACCATGGGCAATTAGCTGACGTATTCTTACTGCCCTGGAGGCAAAAATATAATAATGAAAACGACAAAAATCTGGTCAAAGATTGTTACTGCGCTAATGTTATTTAGCACCGCTTCATGCGCGCAGGCTCCTCGTCAATTCGCACATCCGATCGCTTACGACATGAACAACCCCGATATTTTCTATTTATGGGATGTATTGCATGAAGTATCTGGAATTACCTTCAGTGAGAACGAGACAGACCGCCTCTACGCTGTTGAGGACGAAACAGGAACGCTGTACCGCTTCCAGCTTCACTCAAAGGATCTGGAAGAAATAAAATTTGCTAAGAAAGGCGACTATGAAGGGCTTGCTGTGAGTAGGGGCCGGATAATTGTAATGAGAAGCGATGGAAAATTGTATTCTTTCAAAGAACCCGGGGAATTCACCGGCAGCTTAGCTGGTGTCGACGAATGGAAAGGTCTGCTTCCGAAAGCAGAATATGAGTCGTTGGCGGCCCTGCCGGACGGTTCTGTATTTTTGTTGTGTAAAGAATGCGATGTCGATAAGAAGACCGGCAGGACAAGCGGATATAAACTTCTTCTCGATGATTCCGGAAGAATGAATAAAGTGTCTGAATTCAGCATTGATCATAAACAAATCGACCATTTTGTAAGTCTGAATGGAAAGGATTTCCGACCCTCAGCGCTTTCCAGGAATCCGCTGACGGGAGAGTGGTATATTCTTTCTTCAGTAAATAAGATGCTCGTGATCACAGACAAGCAGTTTCAGGTGCGGGAAGCATATCCGCTGGATCCGAAAATTTACCATCAACCCGAAGGTCTCGCGTTCGATGATTCCGGTAATCTTTATGTGAGCAATGAAGGAGGGGATATGACGAATAAAGGGACGATCTTACATATAAAAAGGACGCCATAAGATGAAAAAATTACTAGCTGTGTTGCTTATAGGTATTTCGCTGCCGCAGCTTTACGCTCAAAGCATCCAGCAGCGATTGATTTTAATAGGTGACGCAGGGGAAATAAACTTCAAACAGGAAGCCATTATTCCGAAGGCATCCGAATTAATCATCCCAGGCAAAACGACGGTTCTGTTTTTGGGTGACAATATCTACCCGCGCGGTCTTGGCTTGCAGGGTAGCCAAGATGAAGAAGAAACTAAGCAGATATTGCGTTCCCAGTTTGAACCGATGCGCGAGCGCGGAGCGCCGGTTTATTTCATCCCCGGAAATCACGATTGGGACCGGATGGGTAAGGAAGGCCTTGAGAAAATTCAGGCACAGGGTAGGTTTTTGGAAAGTCAGGGAGATTCTCTGCTTAAATTAATTCCTGAGGGCGGCTGCCCGGATCCGGTGGAGCTGGTTTTGTCCGACAGCCTGGTGGTCATTGCGTACGACAGTGAATGGTGGCTTTTCCCGTTTAACAAGCAAGACCCCGATGCAGACTGTGCCTGTACGACCGAAGAGGAGGTTCTGGTACGCCTGGAGGAGTTACTTTATGAACACCGAAATAAAACGGTTGTACTTGCATCTCATCATCCCTTGCAAACCTACGGCGTTCACGGTGGCTACTATTCCTGGAAAGATCATATTTTCCCATTAACGGTTATTAATAAGAAAGCATATGTTCCGCTGCCTGTTATTGGATCACTTTACCCGCTCCTCCGCAGTACGATATTTCTTAATCCGGAGGATATGCCTCATCCGGCCTATGAAAACCTGGTCCGACGCGTAAATGATGTAACTGCAGGGTTTTCGAACCTGATCAATGTTGCAGGACATGATCACGGGCTGCAATTGATTCGAGATCCAGACGGCAGGGTACAGGTGGTAAGTGGCGCTGGCGCTAAAAGCTCCTATATTAAAAACGGTGAAAACGCGCTGTTTACCAGTAAAATGCAAGGTTTTGTGTTGCTCGACTATATGGACGACCGCAGTATGAAGCTTACTTACTTCGAATACGCCGATCAGGAAGTGAATGAAGTGTTTCGTTATTCGCTTCCCTATAAAAATGAAAGGTCGTTGGCGGACTTTAAATTGAGTCCAATCGAGGGAGATAGTGTAACCATCAGAGCCAATGCAGCTTTTGACGAAGTAGGCAAACTCCATCGACGATTATTCGGGGAGAATTATCGAAAGGAATGGGCGGCAGAAACCCGTGTGCCGGTTATTCGGATTTCGGAATTTGCTGGAGGGCTTACACCCCTAAAACTGGGAGGGGGGATGCAAACCAC
>Ga0233365_1000035_pt1 | contig 104408 bp, 88 predicted proteins | sample ElkDunMinimDraft_27_FD_191535 | JGI IMG/M metagenome (GOLD analysis project Ga0233365, IMG submission 191535) | Fecal eukaryotic communites from dung pellets of Tule Elk in California, USA - Elk Dung C36 | ecosystem: Host-associated > Mammals > Digestive system > Large intestine > Fecal...
GTAGGTCGGTGCCTAATTTTATACTAAAAGTCCGTTATCATTATGATGACGGACTTTTCTGTTTTATAAATAATCCTAAATAATCTTAATATACGTATGATAAGCCCTTTAGTTTAGTATACCGTCAGAATTATCCTTTTCAGGATGATCTTTATTATTTCATTACTTAATTTCATATCCAATTTAGTTCTTTATCATTAATTCATTTCGATTTAACAGTCAAATAGGATCTTGTATATTTGTTAACTTTATGACTTCAAGTAATATTAACTATAATTTATGAAAAGACTTATTTTGTTATTGATCTTATTACCTACTGTTATGTATGGTTTTACTCAAAGGATACCCATTGCAGACACGGCAGTAATTACTAACCATCAGATGACGGCTAATGGGGAACGTTTTGGTTATACTGCACAAGCAGGCACACAACCTGTATGGGATACGGAGGGGAAAGTTATTGCAACTGTGCATTATACTTATTATCGTAGGGATGATGTAAATAATGTAAAGGAAAGACCTCTAGTTATCTCTTTTAATGGAGGTCCTGGTTCGGGATCAGTTTGGATGCATTTAGCTTATACAGGTCCAAAATTATTAAATATTGATGATGAAGGATATCCGTTGCAACCTTATGGAATTAAAGATAATCCTTATTCTATCTTAGACGTTGCTGATATTGTTTATATTGATCCTATAAATACCGGCTATTCAAGGATTTTGGATAACAAAGTTGATAAATCTATGTTTTTTGGTGTTAATGCTGATATTAAATATTTGGCTGAATGGATTAATACCTTTGTCACACGCAATAACCGTTGGACTTCTCCAAAGTACTTAATTGGTGAAAGTTATGGTACTACCCGTGTCGCGGGTCTTGCGCTGGAACTTCAAAATTCTCAATGGATGTATTTAAATGGTGTCGTTTTAGTTTCACCTACTGATCTAGGAATAAAGCGGGATGGTGCAGTAGAAAGGGCTAACCGTTGGCCATATTATGCGGCGACCGCTTGGTATCACAAGAAATTACCTGCAAGTTTACAAAGTCAGGATCTAGACAATATTCTCCCGGAAGTTGAGCAATTTGCATTAAATGAATTACTACCTGCGATTGCTAAGGGAGGTAATATCAATGAAATAGAGAAAAATAATGTGATTAAGAAAATGGCTCTTTATTCAGGGTTATCAGAATCAATAATCGCTCAAAATAATTTAGACATACCCACCTCTTTGTTTTGGAAAGAGTTATTGCGGGATACAGGTTTTACCATTGGGAGATTAGATTCAAGATATTTGGGTATTGATTTTCGTCAAGGCGGTGAATCTCCAGATTATAATGCAGAATTATCATCATGGTTACATTCATTTACACCAGCTATTAATTATTATTATGCGAATGATTTAAATTATAAATCTGACATAAAATATAATATGTTCGGTAAGGTACATCCGTGGGACAGAAATAACGACAATACAGGATATGATTTAAGGGAAGCAATGGCTGCCAATCCTTTCTTACATGTGTTAACGCAATCAGGATATTATGATGGTGGTTGTGATTACTTTAATGCTAAATATACTATGTGGCAATTGGATCCGTCGGGAAAACTTGCCTCTAGAATGAGTTTTATTGGCTATCGTAGTGGGCATATGATGTATTTACGAAAGGAAGATTTAATTAAAGCTAATGATGATATACGTAAATTTATTAAAAACTCGTTGCCTAAACCTGATCAACCTGCAAAATATTAATTATTGAAAATTTCAAGTAGAAAAAAGTGTTCAAATTATGATTGTGAATTTATCTGAAGATTATAATTTGTAATATATGCTATTGTATGCTTAATACTTAGTGTCAATCATTATTTTCTATTGTGAAAACTACTTTTTACACTAAATATGAAATATAAATATGAATATATACGAGTTAATTTCCATTGGTTTATATATGCTGCTAATGATTTTAATAGGATTCTATTCCTATCGAAAATCGACCAGTAATTCGGAAGAATTTTTAATCGGAGGACGGAAAATGGGTGCAGCAGTCACAGCTTTGTCGGCAGGTGCAGCGGATATGAGTGGATGGTTGTTAATGGGATTGCCTGGGGCAATGTATTTGTCTGGGTTATCGAGTGCTTGGATAGCTATTGGCTTAACAACGGGCGCTTTTTTAAATTATGTGTTGGTAGCGCCAAGACTACGGGTTTATACGGAAATAGCAAAGGATTCTATAACACTACCTGTGTTTTTTGAAAATAGATTTCATGATAAAACGCAATTGCTTAAAATTGTTTCCTCTATTTTAATTTTAGTATTCTTTACTTTATACACTTCTGCGGGTATGGTTTCAGGGGGAAGATTGTTTGAATCTGCATTTGGAGTGGATTATCACACGGGATTGTTCATAACCACTTTTGTAGTTGTCTTATATACATTCTTAGGCGGTTTTTTGGCTGTTAGTTTAACTGACTTTGTACAAGGAACTATCATGGTAATAGCTTTGATATTGTTACCCATTGTATTGGTAATCCAGATTGGCGGGTTAGGAGAAACTATTGCTATCATTGATAATAAAGGTGGCCATTATCTGAATTTATTTACTGGTTCAACAACTATTTCGATAATATCTTTATTAGCATGGGGTTTGGGTTATTTTGGACAACCGCATATTTTGGTCAGATTTATGGCAATTGATAGTGTTAAGGAAATCTCAAAGGCCCGAAATATCGGGATCAGTTGGATGATTTTTACGGTAGGTGGAGCAATGCTAGTGGGTTTATTTGGTATAGCATATTTACAAAAATATGATGCTATAACAATGGATAGATTTGACAGTTCTAAAGAATTAGCTGAAACTATTTTTATACATCTGTCTCGCACATTATTTCATTCATTCATAGGTGGTTTTTTATTGTCTGCAATTTTAGCTGCTGTTATGAGTACGATTTCTTCTCAGTTATTGGTAACCTCAAGTTCTATAACGGAAGATATTTTTAAGACCTTCTTTAAAAGATATGCCACAAGTAGAAATATGCTAATGATGAGTAGGTTTTCCGTATTAATAGTTGCAATCATAGCACTACTGCTTTCACTTCAACCCAAGGATAGTATTTTAAATTTAGTTGGTAATGCGTGGGCGGGTTTTGGAGCAGCTTTTGGTCCTTTGATTTTGCTGTCCCTATTATGGAAAAGAACGACTGCAATAGCTGGATTATGTGGTATGATAGTGGGGGGAGCTGTTGTCTTGATGTGGGTTTATATTCCCCATAATTATAAACAGGTATATGAAATTATTCCAGGATTTTTATTGAGTTTTTTAACTATTGTTTTAATATCATTATTCACTAAACGTGTTACTCAAGAAATTCAAAATGAATTTGATGAAGTGAAAAAAACATTAAATTCCTAGAGTTTTTTACTTATAGTGGCCCGTAAAACATTGTATTATTAAAAATCATAAAAGTGTTTTACTTAGTGTTGATATAAGGCTGTATCAAATGAACGCATTAACTGTAAATCTTAATTCAATTTTTATAGTCATTACCAATTATTTGATTAGCATGAAAAAGGACCGGATTCCTAATGAATTCGGTCCTTTTCTATGCGATGAGGTTTCAGAATCTTATTTGAGATCAATTAATTAAAATCTTCCTTGACACGCTACTATTTTTTTAATTTAATGTTGTAAATGTTATTTTGCTTGGATTATTTTTGTCCAAATAAATTCTATGTGTATTTGGATTATAATCATTTGCTTTTGCCTGATATATATCCATAAATTGATTTGGATTTCTGTCTGCTAGTGGAAACCAAGAATGCTGGATTTGAACCATTATTCGATGACCCTTTTTAAAAGTATGGGCCACGTCAGGTAGAGTAACATCTAATTTTGTAATTTCATTGGGCCTAAAAGCTTCAGGTTTACTAAAACTGTTTCTAAATTTACCTCTTAAGATTTCTCCTCGTACTAACATTTGATAATTTGGCATAACCACTTTTTCATTTTCTGCTGAAATTGCAGCACTAGTATCTGGGTATACATCTATTACTTTTACAACAAAATCAGCATCAGTTCCTGTCATTGATACATTTAAATTGGCGATAATTGGACCAGCCATCGTTAAGTCATCATTTAAGGGTTCTGTTTGAAATACAATAACATCTGGCCTATTTGCTGCAAATCGTTGGTCTGCAATCATATATTCACGGCTACGATCGACAATTACACCTTCTTGAAAGGGCACTGGATTATTGGGATCACTATTATATTGTATATATTTATCTTCTCCTTGATTTGGCTTCTCCGTTAGTTTTTCGTTTTCATTAAAAAATAAACTTTGGTGCTCAACATGCTTAGGTGGCCATTGATCAAAGGCTTTCCACTGATTTGATCCTGATATAAAAATATTGGCTTCTGCTCTGTTAAATTCGCCGATTCCTTTTAGATAATGCTCAAAGAAGGGTAGCTCGAATTTCTGCTGATAATCTAAACTCGTTTTTTGCCCAAATTTGATATCACCAAATGAATCTCCTTCTGAACGCACCCAACCACCATGGAACCAGGGGCCAATGACTAAGAATGAATTATTAATTTTATTTCGTTGCTCTATTTGTTTATATGTTTCAAAAGAACCATAAGTGTCTTCTGCATCAAATAATCCGCCGACGATCATAACTGCGGGTTTGACATCATTTAAATGATGTGTGATGGTTCTATTTAACCAAAAACTATCTAACGTACTGTGTTTTTCTAAATTATCCCAAAATTTGACTGTATGACTTAAATAATTGTTTTTTAATTCTGATAGCGTTGGATTATCTAGGAAGAATTTATATAAATCTTTAGATGGAAGTTCAAAACCTTTTGGTCCTTCTTTATTTGTTATTGGCTTAGGTCTAGGGGCGTCAAAAGTATACATAAAACGAAAAGCATCGGCTAGGAAAAGTGCTCCACCATGGTGAAAATCATCACCAATAAACCAATCTGTAACAGGTGCTTGCGGCGATACAGCTTTAATTGCAGGATGTGTTCCTATTAGACTTACTGTGGAATAAAATCCAGGATATGATATTCCATAAATGCCTACCTTTCCATTATTTCCTTTTAAATTTTTAACCAACCAATCAACCGTATCATACGTATCAGTGCTTTCATCAAATTTTTGTTTGTTTTCTTTGGTTATAGTTGGACGAATATCTTCGAATGTGCCTTCACTCATCCATTTCCCACGCACATCCTGATACACAAAAATATAACCTGCTTCCATCATAGCAGGGAAATTACCTAAACTTTTTTTTAACGTATCCTTGCCATAGGGTGCTACCGTGTAAGGTGTTCTGTTTAGTAAAATGGGGTAGTTCTTAGAAGTGTCTTTAGGTGAATATATAGATGTGAATAGTCTAGTACCATCTCTCATGGTAACATATTCCTCAATTTTGTTGTAATTTTCTTTTACATAATTCGCATTTAAATCTTGTCCATAGACTGAGACTTGGGTGAATTGAAAAAGGAAAATTATCGCTAGTAATTTTTTCATATGATTAATTTTATAGTACAAATCAATATAAGATTTTTTAGGCTTATTTATTTTTGATACAGTGGTAAAATAGTGAAATTATTGGGGCACTGCGAAATATGTTTTTGTACCGCTTATTTTTTTTCAAAATAAAAAATTTGATGAATTCGTTATAGGTCGATAATCTGATTTTTAATTCGTGGAAAGCTGTATGGTAAAAACACTTGTTTAAGAAACAAAAAAAGGAGTAAATACTTAGTATTTTTACTCCTTTTTTAACTTACCTAAATCTTCTGTAACGGTATCTTACAATACCACATCGAATTCAGTTATTCTATTACTAATTTATAACGCTAAATTATTTTGCCAATTCTTCAGCCATTGCTTTCCCAATTTCTGCAGGAGATTCTACGACTCTAATACCGCATTCACGCATGATTTTCATCTTTGCAGCAGCAGTATCATCTGCACCACCTACAATAGCTCCAGCGTGCCCCATACGGCGTCCTGGAGGAGCTGTTTGTCCAGCAATGAAACCCACAACTGGTTTCGTTCCATTCTCTTTGATCCAATGAGCTGCCTCGGCTTCCATTCCGCCACCAATTTCGCCTATCATGATAATTCCTTTAGTTTCAGGATCATTCATCAATAATTCAACGGCTTCTTTTGTGGTTGTACCAATAATTGGGTCACCACCAATACCGATTGCAGTTGTAATACCTAAACCTGCTTTTACAGTTTGATCAACGGCTTCATATGTTAAAGTTCCAGATTTGGAAACAACACCAACCGATCCTTTTTTGAAAATGAAACCCGGCATAATACCAATTTTAGCTTCTTCAGCTGTGATTATACCTGGACAGTTTGGTCCGATTAATCTAGCATTTTTGTCACTTAAATAGGATTTAACTTGAATCATATCCTTGGTAGGTATACCCTCAGTTATACAAACAATTAAAGCAATACCAGCAGCAGCGGCTTCCATAATAGCGTCAGCAGCAAAAGCTGGTGGAACAAAAATAATAGAAACATTTGCACCTGTTTTGTCAACCGCATCCTTAACCGTGTTAAATACAGGACGATCTAAGTGCGTTTGGCCACCTTTGCCTGGTGTTACACCACCAACGAGGTTTGTACCATACTCAATCATTTGAGATGCATGATAAGTGCCCTCGTTTCCGGTAAAACCTTGAACGATTACTTTGGAATCTTTATTTACTAATACACTCATTTTGTCTTATTTTTTCAACGCAAATCTACCATTTTGATATGACTTCTAAAAATCAGAAGCATAGGTATTTTGTTATTTTTTAATAAATTTAATTTTATTGACAAAATCCCAAAGTATAATACCAATAGTGACAGAAACATTGAATGAATGTTTGGTCCCAAATTGTGGAATTTCAATTGTACCATGTGACTCCTTAATGACTTCTTCCTGAACGCCATGTACTTCGTTTCCAAAAACTAGGACATATTTGTCCTGTGGAGTAGGTTCGAATTTTTCTAGAGAAATACTATTGTTTGTTTGTTCGATCGCATATATTTTATAACCTTCCGATCTGAGGGATTTAATTGTATTTTCGATATTTTCATGGTATTCCCACTGAACAGATTGGGTGGCACCCAGTGCAGTTTTCTCTATTTCTCGGTGTGGAGGTGTCCCTGTAATACCGCAAAGTATAATTTTTTCCACAGAAAAAGCATCACCTGTTCTGAAAGCAGATCCGACATTGTGCAAACTGCGAACATTGTCTAAAACTATAACCAAGGGTGATTTTTCCTGGGATTTGAAGGTGTCTACGTCAACTCGATTTAGTTGATCCATGGATAATTTTTGCATTTACAAAGATAATAATTTCGAAAAATTAAAAATGATTTTGAATATTAGTTTTTCTTGGCTATTTTTGCAGTCCGAATTTAAGTATAAAAGAACAAAATATTAGCTAATAGAAATGGCAAATCATAAATCATCACTCAAAAGAATTAGAGCTAACGCTGCAAAGCGTCTAAGAAACCGTTACCAAGCAAAAACAACTCGTAACGCAATTAAAAAATTACGTAATTCAACTTCTGCTGAAGAGGCAAAGGAATTATTACCGCGCGTTGTATCAATGCTTGATCGTTTAGCTAAGAAGAACGTAATTCACAAGAGAAAGGCTTCAAACAATAAATCAAAACTGACTAAGTTTGTTAATAAATTAGTGTAATATCTAATTTTTTCCTTAAATAATATATTGGGATGTTTTTACATCCCTTTTCTTGTTTGTCGTAATCTGATAAATTACTATTCATTAAATGATGCTATAAATAAGCAAGAATAAGTTGAATTAGCAATATCCAAATAGTGGTTCCACATTTTAACATCCTGTTAAGTATAGTCCAAACGGCAAATACTATTTTTATTATACGAGGACGGTAGTTAGAAATTTTCTATTTGGATATCGGTTATTCAATAATAAAAAAGTGAATCTATTTTGTTAGGATAGCATCCACGATCTGATCTAATTTATTACTATCTCCTTTAAAAGGTGAAAGGTCATATAATTCAACTTTTTTAAAGTCAATAGGATGACTTTCACTCTGAAGATAAATAAAGCCTTCAGTTAGCGCTTTTCCATCTATCTTTTGACTAGGGTCAACCGGATCAACATTATCGCCCCCAATTTGTGGTTTATTATATTCCAAAACAATCTCACCACCTAATACGTGCTTAATAACAGAATCTCCTAAGACTAGAAAATCAGCAGTAACCCACTGGTCGTCATGATATGTTTTTGAAGTAGAACTTAGGCAATGTGGAGTGAATAGTTTTTCTTTAATTACCACATTGGTTCCCGGAGTACATAAATTCGATGTAGTTCGTTCATCTTTTCCATTTCCACCTAGTAGCTGTCCTTCAATAGAAATTGGAAAATCTTGATCTTTTAACATTGTCTTTGGATCTTGTCCATGTAGCATCGCTCCACTATTTCGTGTCGCCCAACCTTCACCACCCTTAGCTTGGTCACCCACGAACCGATAGGTTACTCGCAATATGTAATAACTATAGGGTGTATTAAATGCTAAGTGACCATACTGTTGATTAAATTCATCGTATCCATCATATCTGACTTTTAAAAGTCCGTCCTCCACACGAAAGGTGTTTTTATAATTTTCACCAACTTCATGAAGTCTAATTTTTGGTGTCCAATTTTTTATATCCTTTCCGTTAAATAACTGAATAGCCTTAGGAACTTTTACATTGGATTTTGTTGTTTGCGAATTAACAGAACAAGAAAGCAACGTACATAATGCAAATACTACTGTCAAAGTTTTAATAATCATTTGTATAATTTTATAAAAGTAAATTTCTGTTTTTTACATATTCACTTGGTCTCACGCCAATCACCTTATTAAAAGTATTACTGAAGGTAGGCAGGCTATTGTATCCTACTCTAAGTGCGACTTCGTTCACGCTTAATTTTTCATCTAAAAGAAGTTTTAGTGAGGTTAACATTCTTAGGATGGTGAAATACTGAATATAAGACATACTTAATTCTTTCTGAAACAATCGTGCTAATGTCCGCTCGGAAATATCAAAATGTTCTGCTAGATTTTTAAAACTTATATTTTCAGCGATATTTTGTTCAAGATAATTAATAATTAATTTGAGCTTGTCGTTTTTGGGATAGGGTAATGCTAGTGGTAATTCTGTCTGCGAAATTTCTGGTAAAATAAGTTTAAAAGCCTTTGCTATGGAGAATCTTGGTTCTTCATTAGGGAAAATATTGCCATTCCAACGGTTTGTAAACATAATCAATTCAATCAACAAATCATTTACCGGGTAAATATTGACTTTATCAAAAAAAGAGGTGTCGGTCTCAAAGTTTGGGAAATAAAGATTCCTCATGACAACCTCTGGACTACTGGGATGAATACTATGTTTAACAAATGCTGGGATCCAGATATAATGTCGTGCAGGTAAAAAGTATGATTTCGTAGCGGTTTTTAAAAACACTACACCGCCTTCTGTATAAAGAAATTGTCCTTTTTTGTGGGAATGTTCCATTATGAAATTTTCTCCCATCATAGCATGATGACAATAGATACTGTTTTCAAAGGTATCCACCTCGGTCATGTAATATTTATCAACATATTCCTTTTGCATTGAAATCGGGGCTTTTATGAGTTATAAATTTCTATTTTTTATTTGATAAAAACAAAACTGATAGATCGTTCCTACTATTATATGTTTTATTTCTGGAATATAATCAAATAAGATTCCTTTTATCCTATGTATATTTATGTTCGTTATCGAATTAAGTATTGAAAAGGGCGCTGTTAATTTAAATAGAAAGGACTAAATTTTGGAAGCAAGCAAACACTGTAATTGGTACATGATAAGTAACTGACTTTTATTGATAATTTTTAAAATAAAATATTATTTAATATTGCCTAACTCTTTAGCGTAGGTGTTTAAAATAGAAACAATGATCGAAAGAATTCGTCTTGAAAGACTTAGAGACAAAGTAATGACTGCTCAAGAAGCAGTGAAATTAATTGAAAATGGCATGGTTGTCGGTGCTAGTGGTTTCACAAAAGCAGGTGATAGTAAAGTAATATTGCCAGAATTAGCAAAAAGAAACCACAATGATGAATTCAAAATAACATTAATGACCGGTGCATCATTAGGGCATGGTACGGATGGGAAGTTAGCGGAAGCGGGTATTTTAAAAAAAAGAATGCCATTTCAAGTTGATCCTATTTTACGGAAAAAAATTAACTCAGGAGAGGTTTTATTTATAGACCAACATTTGAGCGAAAGTGCCGAATTACTGCATAATAAAAATCTGCCCGAGGTGGATATTGCGGTAATCGAATGTGTTTATATAGATCGTGACGGTAGTCTTGTTCCAACAACTTCCGTCGGTAATTCTGTTACTTTTGCAGCCTTAGCAAAAAAGGTTATTTTAGAGATTAACACTGCAGTGAATGAAGATTTATATGGAATACATGATATTTATCAAGCTGAAGATTATCCTTATAGAAATGTGATTCCTATTGTTGCTCCTTGGAATAAAATCGGTCGCAAAACAATTCCTTTAAACCCTGATAAAATTGCTGCAATTGTTTTTACCAACCAATTAGATAGTCCTGCTGATATAGCACCTCCAGATGAAAAAACTAAAAATATTGCCAAACATATACTAAAGTTCTTCGAAGAGGAAGTTCGACTTGGACATCTTACAGACCGATTATTGCCTATTCAAGCAGGTATAGGGAAGGTTGCTAATGCCGTATTGACGGGCTTTATTGACAGTAATTTTTATGATTTAACGATGTTTTCCGAGGTACTTCAAGATAGTACTTTTGATTTAATGGATGCCGGAAAACTAAGTTTTGCATCTGCTTCATCGGTAACTGTCTCGAGTGAATGTTATGAACGTGTATTTGGCAATCTTCAAAAATATAGAGACAAATTTGTCTTACGCCCACAAAATATTTCAAACACACCTGGCTTAATTCGGAGGTTAGGAATTATTGCCATTAATACAGCAATTGAATTTGATATTTATGGAAATGTAAATTCAACGCATTTAGCTGGAACAAAAATTATGAATGGTATAGGGGGATCAGGTGATTTTGCCAGGAATGCTTACCTGAGTATTTTTGTCACTCAATCTGCGTCGAAAGAAGATAGGATATCACATATTTTACCTATGGTGTCTCATACAGACCATACGGAACATGATGTTGATATTTTGGTGACTGATATTGGTTTGGCAGATTTGCGGGGCTTGGCACCTCGTGAAAGAGCCCAGAAGATAATAGACAATTGTGTTCATGATGATTATAAAGAAGAATTACAGTCTTATTTTGATCGCGCATGTGAAAGAGGTGGGCATACGCCGCATTTATTGGAAGAGGCATTTAGTTGGCATATCCGCTTTAATCAAACAGGCTCTATGAAAAAAAATTAAAATATAAAAATTTGCAGAACTTAGCCTCTTTTAGCATATTTCTTTTTCCGGTAATACTGTTGGATTACTATTGCTAGGAGTAGAATTAATAATGGTGTACCAATATTTAAGCTAATCCATAGGATCTTATTTGATCGTACTTTTGATTGATCTAATAATCGTAACTTTACTTCTCGATTGCGTAGCTGGATTAATGATTCATCATTCAGAAAATAATCGACGATATTAGTTAGAAATATTTTGTTAGCAAATTGTTGTCCGGTATACCTATCCCATCCTAATGGAAAAGGGGACTGGTCTTTTTGATCTACTTGATTAATAAGCCAATCGCCATCACCTATGACAAGCATCTTAGATGGTTTAGAAACATGACTCAAATCGATGGGATCCTTAATACCTTCAGGAGCCTTTCTACCACGATACAAATAAGGAAATTTACCAGATAGTATAACAGCAATTGGTTTTGTTTTTGATTTAAATTCAGTTGGTTTTGGTTGATGTTCTACCATTTGCAAGCTAATTTCACTTGGCGGGCTCAATAACCGATTAAATGGGGAGGTATTTAAAATAATTTCCTTTTTAATGCCTGGTGAGTTTATGGTATCTATTGTGCTAATAAATTCTGTACGTATGCCGTCTAAGTTTTTGACAACTGGGTGCGTAAATAAAGGATTTAAAATTGGGAAAAATAACCAAGGAGCTACTTCTATTTGCGGCTGCCCCCCAATATTACCAACGGTAAGCGGAATTTGCCCGCAATTTAAATCAGCAACTAAATCATAATTAATTCGTGAACCATATTCGAAAAGCTGATCGGCCAAATTTAATTCTCGTGCAATTATTGGTTGCGAGCCGTTTTTACTTATTTGAGCTAAATTCACATCAATTGGATCTAAAGCCCATATGACATTACCGCCATTTCTAACAAAATAATCAATCTTATATTTATCACTTTCGGTGAATGGCTTCTTTGGTTTCACTAAGATTAACACACTTAATTGATCCAACGAGGCATATGTAATGGAATCAAGGTTTACACGTCCAACTTGGCCAACAGACATTAAACTTTGCATCGCGTCATACAGTTCTAAATCCGTCGGTTCTTCGTGACCTTCCGTAAAACCAATAAAAGGGTAGCTCTTTGTTTGAAGTTTTTTTATTGCTGAGATAAAGCCATATTCAAGATTTTGAATAGAATTGTTTAAAACCTCCTGAGCAGGTAGGCCCATTTTTGTTTGTAGCAAATTAATTGCAATTTCCTTTTCTCCATCACCTACAATGGCCCAGGGGTAGATCGGTTTTTGTGTAAATCCTCCTTCATTTTTTACACTGAGATTAGTTGGAAAAAGACCACGATTTTTTAGCGAATTCGTAAATTCGATTTGCTCTTTTTCTGATCCTTCTAACGGATTGATTGTGTTCCAACGAATGTCGCCTTTTCCATGAGGTTTCATGGTATTTAGTAGTTCTATTGAAGCATTTTTTAGTCTTGAAAAGCCATGGGGGAGATCGCCATCCAAAAAAAATGTTACTTCGATATCTTTATCTAAACTATTTAATATTTCTTCACTTGCTTTGCTCAAGGTGAACCTGCTATCTTCGGTGAAATCAATTTGTCCAAATCTATTTAATAAATTTGCTTGCGTTATTAAAATGAATAAGGTAATTGAAGCGATCCAATAATAGATTATAACTCTTTTTTTATAAAATTTTAAATTTAAATATGAGGTTGCAAAAAATAAAAATAAGGTGGTGGAAATTGAAAAATAAAGAAAGTCAGTTGAAGTAAGCAACCCTTTACTAATATTAAAATAATGTTCTTGAATTCCAAGAAGCTTGATGGATTGGTTGATATTGTGGAATATTGGAAAATCACTTATGGCATCAAATCCATAAAATACCAAAAAGCAAATTAATGAACCTAATAAAAAAGCGACTATATTATTCTTTGTAGTACTTGAACAAAAAATGCTAATTGCTGTAAAATTTGTTCCTAATAGTATTAAGCCAATGTAGGATCCAATAATTGATCCTATATCTATATTACCTACTGGAATGGCTAAATAATAAATTGTTGCTACATATATCGATGTTGGAAGAATTGATAATAAGAGGATAACTACCGCACCTAAAAACTTACCCATGACCACCTGCGGAATAGTGATAGGTCTGCTCAGCAATAAATCATACGTTCCATCAGACTTTTCTCCAGCAATACTTCGCATACAGATAGCTGGAATTAAAAATATTAATAAGTAGGGTGCTAAGTCAAAAAATGTTTCTAAACTTGCAAAATCTGTTTCAAGTAACGAACTGTTTGGAAACAGCCAGCATAGGATACCCGTTAAGACTAAAAACAGACCGATAGCTAAGGGTCCTGTGTAGGAATTAAAGTAATTTGCTACTTCTTTTTTGAAAATACTGTACAATGATTTCTTCTTTTGGCTTCTAAAATATAAAAAAGCTTGTGCTTGGCAAAATAATCATTGAAATGTAACAGGTCACTTAGTCATTAGACAAGCGACCTGTTACCTGAATTTTTTTTATCAAATTAACGCGCTAATAAAAGACGTTAAACGTTTTTTTGCTGACAATGAACAAAAAAACGAAGTATTCTGCTTAATTAGAGTTTCCTGGTAGATATATTTGGAATCCTAAACCTATTCCTAATCCCGTAGCTTTATCACCTAAATTGACGTTTGCTTTGGAATAATTATAACCTAAGATAGCCTCTAAAGCAACGGTGTTAGTAATAAAATGTGCATAACCTAAGTTCGCTCCGAGGGCCAAAGATGCACCTCCACCAGCCGAACTACCGGAAACACCTACATCACCTTGCGCAAAAAAACGACCTGTTGAACTAGCACCTCTTGGTAAGTAGTAACGTACGAATGGTGCAATTCCATATCTCCATTCATTGTCCAAATCTTTTACTGCAGTCAAACCAAGAGTCGCTTGAGCGCCAATCGCTATTCCATCTGAAATAAAATAGCCTGCTCTTGGGTTTAATTGAATATTGAATGCTTCACCTTCAAAACTGTATCCAATATTTCCAATAGATCCACCAACCATCCAGTTTCCCGTTTTAATCGGCGTCATACCTACTTCAGCAGAAGATTGCGGAACGGTATTTACCTGTGAATATCCAAAGAGAAGGCAAATAGTAGAAAGTGCGAAAGTTAATAGTGATTTTTTCATAATATGCTTGTATTTGTTATAATAGAACAAGTCATAGTATAAATTGTTTATTTTTTTTTACACTGTAAGAAATATATTTAAAAATTTTGTGACCTCCGCCTTAGGAAATATGACGTGTTCGTAAATTATCAATTTAAATATACAAGCATATTCAATCGGTTAGAATTGCTGGAATTAAAGCGTTCTTTGATTTTTCCCAACCTTACTTTGTGAAAGTAACAAATATTTCTTCCATTGTTTTATCAGGAAATAAATTAGGCATTTCAGACCTTTCGAAATGCGCCTTTAGTTGGCCCTTGTCAATAATTACAATTTCATCGCAAATCATTTCTGCTTCCTGCATAATATGGGTAGACAATAAAACAGTTTTTTCTTTTCCTAGTTTTTTAATTAGTGTTCTTATTTCAATAATTTGATTTGGATCTAATCCTGTAGTGGGTTCATCTAATATAAGAACTTTTGGATCATGGATGATGGCTAAAGCTAAACCAACTCGTTGTTTAAATCCTTTAGACAGTTCACTTATTTTTTTATGTTGGTCAGAATCTAAGCCAGTTAACTGGATAACTTCTTTAATTCGCTTTTTTTTATTTTTAATTCTATGTATGTCAGCCTCAAATGCTAAGCATTCAAGGACGTACATATCAGCATAAAGGGGATTGTTTTCAGGTAGGTAACCGATGTTCATCTTGTTCTGAAGGTTTTGCTCTGAAACATCAATACCTAAAATTTTAGCGTTGCCAAAATCAGCTGGTAAGATCCCCGTTAGAATTTTCATACAGGTTGATTTCCCGGCGCCATTTGGACCTAAGAAACCAATTATCTTCCTTGTACCAGTTTGAAAAGTGATTGAATTCAATGCCTTTTGCTGACCATACTTCTTGGACAAATTTTCAACTTGGATTGCCATATAATTACAAAATATAAGGTGAACGAATTTTGTGTCGTTTGATGTAGTATGACACCCCTTTATAAGCTTCAAAAGGTCGATCTGTTGAAATGATATCAGCACCTCGCAAAATCATTTCCGTATAAATTTGGTAGCCATTTTTTTTCGCTGAGCGATCTAAATTGCCGATCGTTCCCAGAATAGATTTTATACCATGTTTTCTCAACAGGGAATATAAATCCGAATTAGGCTCACTCGTGCCAACGAATGCGATTAAACGATTATCAGGAATGCCTAAATTATTAAGTCTACTTAAATCATCATTGTTTTTTATACTTGCTGAAATCATTAAATCAGGAGCTATTCTGTTTACCGCGGCGGCTTGATTTGCATTATAGGTAATAATTACGGTATTTGACTCTGATCCGGTTGCTCGAATGATGTCAATTACCTTTTTATAAGGTACAGATCTTTTAACATCTAAAGTGAAAATTACTTTTCCAATTCCCCATTTAAGTGTTTGTTTGAGTGTCGGGATGTTATATTTTGTAATTTTTCCATTCGTATCTTTCAGCCGCAAGCTTTGTAAATGCTCATACGTATAATTAGCTAGTTTCCCCTTCCCGTTAGTTGTTCTGTTAAGCGTTTCGTCATGCATTAAAACAAGAACTGAATCCTTAGTCATGCTAATATCACACTCAATGATGGCCGGCATCGTTTTAGCTACCTGTGCAAATGTTGCAATTGCATTTTCAGGAAAGCCTTCAGAGGGGCCTCCACGATGAGCGCTTATAAGTGGATAGGAATTTTCTTCATAAGTTAAGAATTGCTGTAAGTCATCTACAGATTTGAAATCAAAAACAGGAGAAATTGATGGAAGGTTATCTAAGTAAATTGGGGTATCACCTCGAAAACAGGAAGTATTGATGAGAAGTCCAGCAATTACAAATAGGGAAGTTCGGAATTGAGCGTTAATTTTCATCTAACGTTAATTGATGTTGTTGAATAATTGAAACCATTTCCTCAATACCAATGTTAATTTGATCTACCTGTAAATGTGCTTGGTTATAGTATACTGCCCTTGCAGCTAACTTATCTTCAATAAAGCTGAGTAATGCTTCACCGGTCATACCTTTTAATGCGGGTCTTTTAGCAACATCTGATTGATTTAGCCTATTCCACAATGATTTTGGACTATGTCTTAGATATACCACTAGACCATGGCGCAATAACCACTCCATATTATTGAAGAAACACGGAGTTCCGCCCCCGGTAGAAATAACTCCCGTTAATCCGGCCGTTAAACTTAGCACCTCCCTTTCAATCTTTCTAAATTCCTCTTCTCCATAAATATCAAAATAAGCTGGTATAGTCATCCCTATTTTTTCAACTATTTCTAGATCTAAATCAACAAATGGAACCTTCAGCGTTTGTGCAAGTTTTTTTCCCAAAGTAGTTTTTCCACTCCCCATAAATCCTATCAAATATATTGGTCTTTGCATTAGTCTATTTTGTCTATATATTTTGAAATTAACTTATTTTTAGTCGGAAAATTATAGTGTGACCACTTTTTAACAACAGTACCATTAATCATTAGTAATACCCCTGGATTTGACCTTACCATGCTTTTTAGAGGAATTGCATCCACATAAAATGTTTCCAAAACGAGATCTAATTGTTCATTTAGCACATTCACCTCATCTGAGGATGATGCGGTTGCTAAAATAGCCCTGATGTTATAGTCTTCGGATATTTCACGAATAATTGTATTAATTCGATCTAAGGCTGCTATATCGTAGGTTGACATTTTTGACAAGTCGGTACTCACGACAATGAAATTAAAATATGGATTTTTAATAATCTCTTGAGTACGGTCAGTTCCTTCAATATCATTGATAATTAAATCCGGTATTTTTATTTCGTAACCTTTTTTAATCAATTTACTCTCTGGATCACCGATAACTTCCCAATTCTCATCTTCCCATATTTTTTGATCTAAATACTCTTTATCTGTAACCGTTTTATTCTCATTTGTTTTTTTATTCTTCAATTGATATATGTGTTGATATACATCAACTTCTGCCCCCTCTGGAAGTTCCATTAATTTTGGAATATCATTTCCAACTTTGTAGGGAAGAAAATCAATGATAGGAAGAAAATAGTAAGTGAATATTCCTAGGGAAAAAGAAGAGATAATTAGAAAAAGAGTTAGTAGATTTCGTGTAAAGATATTTTTAATAATAGGTCTTATTTGAGTCCGATTAAAAAATATTATCAATATGAAGAATAATAGGACAAGATCTTTAATAAATGATTGCCAAGGAGTTAGTGGTATAGCATCACCAAAGCAACCACAAGAAGTTACAACCTCAAAAAACGCAGAATAAAACGTTAGAAAGGTGAAGAAGAGGATAAGGAGCAAAAGACCCCAAGAGACACTTTTACCTTTTAACCCAAGTATTAACATGGCTCCTAAAATAATTTCAAAAGCGCAAATAACAATCGCAATCCAAGCACTATAATCATTTAAAAAACTAAGACCAAAAACATGAAAATATTCTTCAAGCTTATAGCCAAAACCCATAGGATCATTTGCTTTTATAAGTCCAGAAAATATAAATAGGAAACCTACCAATAGTCTAGAAATCCATAAAATTAAATTAAATCGGGTTGGTTGTTTTTTAGAATAACTGTGTGTATAAGTCATAGTTTATTTTTTATTTTGCTTATCCGATCTTAAAATTACTGCAAAAACTGCAATGCTAAATATAGCGAGATTATACCATTTGACCATTAAAAAATCGCTGCTATCTGTCATCTAAACTTGTATGATTTAGCGTAATTTCATAATGATTAAATCTACTTAAATAGAATCCCCATTATTGTTATTTTTTTGCCTTAATCTTATTTTTTATAAATCAATTCTGACAATATTGAAAAGACGATTATACGCAGAAATTGTATTCATAAATGATTGTTTGACCATTGCATGATGACAACAAATATAATTAGAATAAAGTTAACCTTTCAATCATCGCACTGTACAATTTTGATTGAAGAATTTGTTTTTTATTGTCATAATCCTTTTGATCTTTAAAGCAGGTTGCAAGGTGTAATTAGCGGGCAACTTTTTATATATTTCCGCCAATTTTTTTAAACTGAATTAAAACCTCAATAAACTTATCAGATAGTTGAAGGATCAAATCTTATTTTCGAAGTTTAAATATCTTTTAATTTTCTTTAATAAATTATAAACGTTTTATGGAAAAGCGTTAAGATTTACTACCTTTAAAGGTGCTAAAATTCAGATTATTTCATCTTTAATATTTAAAGATTGGTCGAAAAATTCACCTTCAACTAAGGTTATTTATTTTAGATCTTAGTACTGGAAATTCAGAATTCAAAGCATAGAGGATTATTGCTTTTTATAAAAAAAAATGGACAATGCATGACCAATGAAATACGTGAAGTTAATATAATTAGGTATATACAGCCCTTTCGAGAAGGTGGTTCTCTGCCAGGATTAGTTAATGCTGATGATGGTTTTGACTATGTTATTAAATTTAGAGGAGCGGGGCAAGGGAAAAAGGCCTTGGTTGCAGAATTTATTGGAGGCGAGTTTGCTAGGTTAATGGGACTTCGAGTTCCGGAAATGGTCTTTGCTACACTTGATGAGGGGTTTGGTCGTACGGAACCTGATGAGGAAATTCAAGATCTACTTAAATTCTCAGTTGGTGAAAATCTTGGTGTTAGCTTTTTAAATGGAGCTATGACCTTCGACTTCAACGCAGATGCTGTTTCTATAGAAGAAGCCTCAAAAATAGTTTGGCTTGATGGGTTTATAATGAATGTTGACCGTACTGTGAAAAATACAAATATGTTGATCTGGAAAAATGAATTATGGTTAATTGATCATGGTGCTGCCTTATACTTTCATCATAATTGGGATAATTGGCAGGAAACTATGATTAAACCTTTTATTCAAATTAAGGATCATGTTTTACTTAAGAAGGCAGATATAGTTGATGAAATTGATTGTAAATACAAAAATATTTTCAACAGGTCAGAAATAAAGCATATTCTTAATTTAATTCCGGATGAATGGTTAATCGATGAATTTAGAGATTTATCCGCTGATCAAGTAAGAGAAGTCTATTTAGAATTTTTAGTTACGCGAGTCAATAATTCCAAAATTTTTCTAAATCAAATACACCATGCACGTGAGAAATTTATATGAGTATGCTGTAGTTAGGCTTGTCCCTAGGGTGGAAAGGGAAGAATTTATCAATATTGGTGTTTTATTGTATTGTCGTCAACAAAGATATGCTGAGATTTTATTTCATATTGATAAAGATCGTTGCTCCATGCTTTTTAAAGACATCGATTTTGATCTTATTAATGCTCATTTAACTTCCATCCAGGATATTTGTCAAGGGAATAGGTCGGGGGGGCAACTTGCTCAATTGGATCAAACGGAAAGGTTTCGATGGTTAACCGCGAAAAGAAGCACACTTATTCAGTGTTCCTCAGTTCACCCAGGTCTATGCTTTGATGCACAAACTACCCATAGAGAATTATTTGAAAAGTTAGTATAAAAAAAATAGTTAGAATACAACATCATATAGAAAATGAAAGATTTTTATCAAGAAATTTTTTTAAAACAGCAGGCCGTTCAAGATATGCCTAGTAATAAGCGTATAGCTCAATGGGCATTAGCACTATTATATCTTCTTTTTCCAGAACGCAATTCCTATACATATCACAAAATATCGGACGTAGAAGCAGCTTTTAAAAAATCGGAATCTGACCTTTATGAACTACTTTTAAAAACGAAAGCTTGCATAGAATGTGATATAAAAAGGATTTCAGAAGAATTTTTCGAAAATTTACCATTCATTTATCAGGTTATGCTGACGGATGCGCAGTCTATTATGGATGGCGATCCGGCTGCTAAAAGTTTAAATGAAGTAATTCGGACATACCCGGGATTTTTAGCAATTAGTATTTATCGAATTGCTCATAAATTACATTTGCAGAAGATTCCCCTGATTCCTCGTATTTTAACAGAATATGCTCATTCCAAGACCGGCATAGATATACATCCAGGAGCCACCATTGATGAATATTTACACATTGATCATGGAACAGGCATTGTAATAGGAGAGACTTGTATTATTGGGAAGCATGTAAAACTGTATCAGGGTGTAACGCTGGGGGCACTTAGTGTAGAAAAGAATTTCGCTAATACGCAAAGACATCCTATACTGGAAGACCATGTTATCATTTATGCTGGAGCAACAATTTTAGGAGGTGAAACAATTGTTGGTCATCATTCGATAATCGGCGGAAATGTTTGGCTAACAAATAGTGTGGATCCATATACTACTGTTTATCATCTTCCGAATTCCAAATTTCTAGATTCAAATCCAATAAAATAATGAGAAATATCATTGAAACTATAGGGAATACACCTTTAGTTGAAATCGCAGGATTTCATAATAATCCAAAAGTTAAAATTCTAGCGAAATTAGAAGGCAATAATCCTGGTGGCTCAGTAAAAGATAGAGCTGCATTAAATATGATTAGATCCGCACTAGAACGAGGCGAAATAAATAAGGATAGCAAATTAATAGAGGCAACTTCTGGTAACACTGGAATAGCGCTAGCGATGATCGCCGGAATATATGGGTTGGATATAGAGCTTGTTATGCCCACAAGTTCTACGCGAGAACGAACTTTGACGATGAAAGCTTATGGCGCTCAGGTGACGCTTTTAGATAGTATAGAGGAGTGTCGAGATTATGCTGAGGAGATCGCAGCGCAAGGAAAAAAATTTATTTTAAACCAATTTTCAAATCGAGATAATTATAAGGCGCATATTAAAACGACAGCGCCAGAAATTTGGAAGGATACGGACGGAAACATTACACATTTTGTAAGCGCTATGGGCACCACAGGAACCATCATGGGTTGTTCAATTTATCTGAAGGGAAAAGACCCCAACATTCAAATAATTGGTTGTCAACCTACAGAAGGATCTTCAATACCAGGTATAAGACGGTGGCCTACGGAATATTTACCGGAAATATTTGATTCTGAACGAGTTGATCGTACGATTGATGTTGATCAACAACATGCAACAGAAATGGCACGAAAATTAGCGCGTCAAGCCGGTATTTTGGTAGGAATGAGCTCCGCTGGCGCATTTTATGCCGCTTTAAAAATTGCTAATGAAATTGAAGAAGGTGTAATTGTTTTTATAGTATGTGATCGCGGCGACCGTTACTTAAGTTCAGATTTATTTGGTTAGATGTTGTGTTTTACTGTTTATCTAATGACCATATTTCATAAATAGGATCTCCTTTAGAACTTTTTCCGCTATGGTGCCACTTTAAATCTTTAAGTTCTCCTTTAAATTCTAATTGTGCTCCCACACGGGTATTATCTCTTGAGAAGAAAAGGATATTTTCTTGATAGGTTTGATTTTTAAAGGAGTATTTACCGCCCCCAGTTCCATAAAATCCTTTTTCCTTTGGATTAATTGCTATCCATTGGAAAAATCCGTCGACAAGAATTTTAATTGTCTTTCGATCACCAAGTGGAATTTCAGACATTTTATTTTCGTTTACTCTACCCGTAATTCGCCACAGTCCATCTAATGGTTGTTTTGCTACTTTTTGCCGTTTGTAAACAACATCACCATAGACAATTTCATTTTTATTAATATTTATGTGAATTTTCTTCTCCATACCGATTTCTTGCTGTTTTGTATCATCATATTCAATTTGAATAGCAATGCTGTCGGAAGAGCGTTTGAATGGTCCACCCCAGGTTCTAATATATTTATCATTTTCATATTCAATATATGAACTATATCCATCTACAAAAAGCCAGAGATGATTTTTATTACCAACTTTTGCTAAGAAGGAACCTGTAAGGGGTAAGCTATTTTGTGCGATGCAACTTACAGAAAGAAGTACGGCAAATATCGTAATGGTGATGGTTTTCATAATAAAAGTTTTTAAAATAACAGTTGATCCTTAAAATTGTTTTACAAAGCATTTAATGGCTTGTTTCTGGAAAATGTTATTGAATTATCAGCAAATAATAATTATTATTATTTGCTGATAATGTCTTTGACAAAAAAAAAGACCAAGCGAAAAAATTCGCTTGATCTTTTTTTAGGTAGCTTATTAATTGAATGTTTTTACATACTCAAGTTTAGCGCTATTATTATTTTTTATTATGCTTCTTTAGCATCTAGTTTTTCGAACTTGTCGTTATCAATTTTCTTTGATTTGATTTTAACAACTTTCTTTAATTGATCGAATACTTTTAATGCTTTAACTTCTTCAAATAAACGATTTGCTTGTTCTCTATCAGATAATAGTTGTTTAGAGAACAAAGTTAATTGTTCTTCTGACGGTTCCTCATTAATGTTATACATCTTAATTTGAGAATAGATTCTTTCTTTTGCTAAATCTTCAACTTCGTTAAATTTTACCTCCAGTTTATTATCTGTAACAATACGGTTCTCAATGATCGTCCATTTCAAATTATTAATGAAATCTTCAAAGCCTTCTTCTATTTCTGATTCAGATAGATTTGGATTAGTAGCCTTTAACCATTTTTTAAGGAATGATTCAGGGAATTTTGCTTCGACTTTTTCCATTCCAAAAGTATACATGTCATTTCGTAACCTTTGATCTGAATCTTGCTTAAACAGATTTTCGACTTCTATTTTGACTTTTTCAGTGAATTGCTCTTCAGTAGTAACCTCGCCGTCTGGAAATAATTTATTGAAAAATTCTTGATTTAATTCAGATTCTTCTAATCTATTTACGTTACTTACTGTTAGGTTAAATTTAGATACATCTAAATTTTCTGCTTCTTCCTCGGTAATTCCTAAAATTCGTGCTAAATCAGCTAATTTGAAAGCTTTTTTTACGTCAATTTTAACACTATCGTCTTTTTTCAGACCAACTAAAGATTTTTTGATTTTTGCATCTTCAATGATATCCGTGCGAATTGATGATGTTTTTTCTATTCCATCTTCTTTTTCTTGCTTCAAGGTGGCATACAATACATCCCCTTCTTCTGAAACTTCAGGGTTCGTCATTTTGCCATAACTACGACGTAAGTTTTTAATACGCTCCGCCAAAGTAGCCTCATTTGCTTTAATATCATATTGAGTGAATTCTGTTGCTGCAGAGAAGGGAATTTCAAAATTTGGTGCTATTCCAATTTCATAATTGAAATTAAAAGTATCTTTATAATCCCAGTTATACTGTGCATCAGTATCTTCATCTACGGGTAAGGGTTGTCCAAGTACCTCTAACTTATTTTCGCTAATGTACTCCGCTATTTTATCATTAATGGTTCTGTTGATCTCATCAAGTAAAATAGATTTACCATACATACGTCTAATATGGCCTGTTGGAACCATACCTGGACGGAAGCCTGGTAATTTGGCTTTTTTTGCTTGGTCCTTAATTGCTTTATCAATCTGTGGGTTGTAATCCGCAGGAGCTAATTCTACTTGGATTTTAGCGTTGATCTCATCAATGTTCTGGTGTGAAATATTCATACTCTTGTTTTAGCTTTTCGCAATTATAAAAAAAATCCTCCCGAGGAATATTTTCGGGAGGATATCAAGTGCGGAAGAAGGGACTCGAACCCCCACGCCTTGCGGCGCCAGATCCTAAGTCTGGTGCGGCTACCAATTACGCCACTTCCGCAGTTAGGATATTATTGAGCCACAAAGATAGAAATGAAACCAATATAAGTCAAGACTTTTTTTGTCTTTTTTTATTGGTGGAACATAACTATTTGTTTGTTAACCTAGTAATTTTAATTTTTATTTTTTTTTATGCGTTTTCTTCCTTCTAGGATGCATTTAAATATGAATCACAATTCTTTTTTTGCATTAAAATGTAAGAAAAATTTGTGAATTAATATATTTCTTCATTACTTTGATAAACAAAGTACTTTTATGAAAAAAGAAGATATAGTTGCCGACATAGGACAAATTCGTTCAATGATGGTTCGTTCATCTAAGTTTATGTCAATTAACGGATTGTCTGGGGTGTTAATTGGATGTTTTGCCATTATTGGGGCGGCGATTGCTTACTTGATACTGACGAATGAGTATGGAAACCTTTCAAAGGGGCTAGTTCCAGATCTGCATATTGTAGGAAGAATGATTTTCTTAGGAACCTCCGTATTAGTATTGTCGGTTGCTTCTAGCGTATATATGGCTAAATTAAAGGCAAAGAAAATTGGGCAATCTATTTGGAATCCTACTAGTAAAGCTTTACTGATGGCTGTCGGTTTACCTTTGTTGACTGGTGGTTTATTTTGCATAATTCTTTTACTAAATGGTAATTTCTCTTTTATTTCTTCATGTCTTCTAATCTTTTATGGACTTGCATTAGCTGCAGGTAGCATATATACTTTTAATGAAGTTCGCGTCCTTGGTATTCTTGAAATTTGTCTAGGTTTATTAGCTTTGGCGTATCCAGAATACGGAATTTTATTCTGGGCACTTGGATTTGGTGTCTTACACATCATTTATGGATTAATTGTACACAATAAATACGAGAAGTGAAGGTCGATTTTAAATTATATGACAAAATTTTCGAGAATAGAATTAGACTGCAAATTATGAGTATTCTACTTGCAAATGAATTCTATGATTTTAATTCATTGAAGGACCTTTTGGATGTGTCAGATGGAAATTTAGCAGCTAATCTTAAGAATTTGGAAAAGGCTGAATATATTTCTGTTTTGAAGACATTTGTCAATAGAAAACCAAATACAAGATACACCAAGACGGAGCGGGGACAAAGGGCTTTTGAGAATCATTTAATTGCGTTAGAAAAATTAATAAAACAACAATATAAATAGCTTTTTTTTATACTCGACAACTTTGAAAACAAAAGTACTTTGATATTATAAATAAAGAATGTATGGAAAATTATACTAATAAACTGATCGATGAGAATGGTTCTCAAGGTCCGCTAATTTCGAAAGTAATTAATTCAATTGTTTTAAAAATCTTTGTGGTTTTTGTCCTTATGGTGATTTTAATGATTCCTATGAGTTTAGTTGAAAATTTAATTACTGAACGGAAAAACAGAGAAAACAATGTATCCGCTGAGATAGCTTCTAAATGGAGTTTTGATCAAGTATTAAGCTCGCCTGTTATAGCGGTCCCGTATTCAATTTTAAAAGAAACGGTAAGTAAATCTGATGATGGTACGAGTAATATAATACAAACTATAACTACGGAATGGGCATTTTTATTAACTGACCAGGTTTCTATCAAAGCAAATGTTACTCCAGAGACTTTAACAAGAGGTTTGTATAAAACAGTCGTTTATTCTTCCAATATCAAGTTGAACGGCAATTTTAAAAGTTTTAACCTAGATAAATTAAAGGTCCCCCTTGAAAATTTGAGATGGGACGAGTCTAAATTAGTATTTGGCATACAAGATTTTAAGGGCTTAACGGCAAACCCTACCTTGAAATGGGGAAATAATACTTTTGAAATGACAAAGGAGAATCAAGAGATAGACTTATTTCCGAAGAATTTATACGTGGATTTACCTTTGCAAGACAATGAATCTTTAGCAAATACTTTTGAAATTTCTTTAGACCTCAAAGGCTCTAAATCGTTGAATTTTCTTCCTTTAGCTAATCAGACACAAATCAAGGTTGAAGGATCTTGGGCAAACCCTAGCTTTAATGGTAATTATTTGCCGGTCAAAAGGGAAGTAGCGGAATCTTTTAAAGCAACATGGAATATCCCTTCATTTAATCGTAAAAAACCTGAACAATGGACTGGGTCAGCTGAAAGAATATATCATTTTGCTGGTGTTGACTTAAATAATATGGACCAATACAACCTATCTCCGGTTGACAATCAAGCAGAGATTTCTTCCAGTGAAATGATCAAATCTCGTGATACTGACATGGTTCAAATTGAATTTCTACCAGCAATTAACAATTATCAAAAGGCAACTCGAGTAACAAAGTATGGCTTGTTAGTAATCGCACTAACTTTTGTATCACTCGTTTTTTTAGAAGTGATCAAAAAACAACGAATACACATTATTCATTATATTCTGATAGGTTTTGCTATGGTCTTATTTTATGCTTTACTTTTAGCTATATCAGAACAATTAGGTTTTAATTTGGCCTATTTGATTTCGGCATTTTTAACCATTTTACTGATTTCAACTTATATTCGGAACCTTACAGGAAATAACAAAGCCACCTTGTTGGTTGGCGGTATTTTAACCTTATTCTATGTGTTTATTTTTATCTTACTGCAATTAAGAGATTACTCTTTAATAGTTGGAACAATTGGAATCTTTATTATACTGACAATTTTGATGAGATTCGCGACGAAGATTGATTGGTATCAATATGAAAGAAAATCTTAATATTTTTTAATGTTTGTGCTATTTATTTCGATAAAATCAAGTCAATTTTCATTTGCATGACAACTTTAGTAAATTGGGCGACTTAATTGGTGAATTATGATAAAAATTTTATGGATAAGTACATTCTTATTAATTAATAACATGATGATGGCTCAGCAAGGGAAAGAGGTTCCGCAAAAGATGGAAAGACCTTTAGTCAAAAGTAAATTTAAAAAATCAGAAACACTAGAACCGATGAACCCAACAAAATTGTGGGAATTGGGAAGGGTTAGTGGAGAAGGTATAACTTCCGATGGCAGTAAATTAATTTATGGCGTTTCGCATTACCATGCAGATGAAAATAAATCGGAAAAAAATATTTTTACTATCCCAATTACTGGGGGAGAGAGCGAACTTTTAGTTGACAAAAAAGGAACTGAAACGATTTTGAAGATATCGGATAATTTTATATTATTTTTATTTGAAGGACAAATTTGGAAGAAAGATTTAAAATCAAAAAAGGTTAAAAAAATTACGAATTACCAAGATGGTTTGGAGAATGTTAAAATATCTCCAAACGGGGAGTACCTATTGTATAGCAAAAAGGTGCTTATGGAAGCAAATCATAGTGCTGATAAATACAAAGATTTACCTAAGTCCAACGTTTATATTTATGACAATCTAGATTACAGACATTGGGATTCTTGGAATGACGGGAAATTTAATCATCCTTTTGTTGCAAAATTTGATAATGGCGAGATCACCGAAGAACAAGATATACTGGAAGATGAGTCTTTTTATTCTCCGCAGATGCCATTTGGTGGGACAGAGGATTTTGAATGGTCATTAGATAGTAAATCGTTATTCTATGTTTGCAAGAAGAAGATTGGAAACGCATATGTAACGAGTACTAATACCGACATTTTTCAATACGATTTGAATACCAGAAAAACGGTTAACATTACACAAGGTATGGAGGGCTATGATACCAACCCAGCGGTTAGTCCAAATGGTGAGAAGGTATCATGGTTAAGTATGAAAACAGATGGGTATGAAGCCGACAAAAATGATATTATTTTATTTGATCAAAAAACGAAGCAAAAAGTAAATCTCACTGGACACTGGGATGGGACCGTTAATTCTTTTGCATGGAGTAAGGATAATAAAAGAATTTATTTTTTGGCACCCACTAAAGGAACTGTACAAATATTTGAAGTATTAGTACCATCAAATATGGATAGTAATAATCCACCTGCAATTCAGAAATTATCCGCTGGTAATTTCGATATCACAGGGATTATCGAAGAAATTGATAATGGACTGATGGTATCTCTAACGACAATAACCAGCGCACCTGAGATTTTTCTGTTTAATCTTGAGTCAAAAGATCTTAAAAAAATAACGGCGGTAAATGACGAGATTTATTCTAAAATTGCAGAAACAAAAGTTGAAGCTAGAGTTACTAAAACGAGTGATGGAATGGATTTATTTTCATGGGTTATCTATCCTCCTGATTTTGATTCTAGTAAAAAGTACCCAACGTTATTGTTTTGTCAAGGGGGACCACAAGCTGCTACTACACAATCCTATTCCTTCCGCTGGAATTTCCAGTTGATGGCCTCTCAAGGATACATCATTATTGCACCTAATAGAAGAGGCATGCCGGGTTGGGGAGTAGAATGGAATGAACAAATTTCTCGAGACTGGGGTGGTCAAGCGATACAAGATTATATCGCTGCTATTGACGATCTTGCACAGGAGAGTTATGTGGATAATAATCGGCTAGGCGCAATTGGTGCAAGTTATGGGGGGTATTCTGTGTTTCAGTTAGCAGGGGTTCATCAGGGTAGATTTAAAACATTTATTTCGCATTGTGGCTTATTTGATATGACTTCGTGGTACGGAACTACCGAAGAGCTGTTTTTTGCAAATCATGATTTAGGTGGACCATATTGGGATGAAAGAAATTTAAAAACTTATAATGAATTTAATCCCATTACTCATGTTGACAAATGGGATACACCTATATTAATTTTTCAGGGAGGTAAGGATTTTCGTGTTCCAATAGGGCAGGGACAACAAGCCTTTCAGGCCGCACAATTAAGAGGGATAAAAAGTCGTTTCATTTATCTACCAGATGAAAATCATTGGGTTCTTTCTGGACAGAGTGCGCAGGTTTGGCAAAGAGAATTCTTTGGTTGGTTAACAGAAACTTTATAAGAAAACTAAGTAAATAAACAGGCAGTATTTGATTATCTAATACCGCCTGTTTGCTAAAATTATAAGGTCCATACCTGGACACCTGTATGGGTCGAAAAAAGATAATTCATTTATTTCGTGTCTTTTTTACCGAAAATAGAAATCTTTAAATACTTTCCAGGATTGTTTTTTAAATCTTCTACTAATTGATCTAAATTTTGTGATGCATTATTTAAATTATTGTAAAGTTTTTCATCCTTAATTAATAGACCTAAAGATCCTTCTCCGTTATTTATCTTAGTTGTGATGGCAGCAAAGTCCTTCATTGCTTGATTGGCATTATCGACCGTTGCTTTAATTTCGGTTTTAGATAGGTCATCAGATAAATTATCAAGATTCGCCAAAATGCTGTTGATTTTTTCGTTGTTGTTTTTAAAGTTATTAGTTATAGATTCTAAATTAGACATAATGTTGGAGAGTCTGCTGCGCTCTGACCCCATTAATCCATCGACATCTCCCGTAATTTTTTCGAGGTTTTTAAGAGAAATAGAAATACTTTGAACACTGCTTTTGAAATCACGCTGAAAATTAGCATCTAGAACAGAATTAACGCCAGAGAGTACAGAATCTAGCTTGACAACTAAATTTTCTATTTTCTTCTGCAACGGCTCTACTTTTTCCATTAAATTTGCTTGAACATCTGACAATAATGGATCTCCATCGCGCGCCATGGTAGTGCTATTACCTAGTTCAAAAACGATCGCTTTGCTCCCTAAAAGGTCGGCACTCACAATTTGTGCAACCGTATTAGAGGGGATTTCATAATCGTCATTGATTTTAAATTCAGTTTTAATTTTTCCATTAGGCAGCAGTGTCAGTTTAGAAACACGTCCAATTTGAAACCCACTTACTAAAACAGGTTTGGAAATAGTTAATCCATCAACGTTATCATATTCCGTGTAAAAAGTGTTCTCACTACTAAAAACGTTGTTCCCCTTGAGAAAACTATATCCAATAAATAGTATGGCAATAGCTACGCTAGTTAATGCGCCGACTTTTGTTTCATTTGATATTTTCAATATTTCGTATTTTAATCGACATTAAGTTATGTTAACTCTACCAAGTTAAGAAAAAGTTTATTTTTCTACACTTTTTCTGTAGGTATTTATTGCATTAAATAAATTGCTGACGATTGATGCTTGCCCCTGGGCGGACATCATGAAACGTTCTTCTGTAGGATTTGAAATAAATCCAATTTCAGTAAGTACTGCTGGCATTCCAGCTGTTGCTAACACGGCTAGTGATTGTTCTTTTACACCTCTGTCCACTCTGGATGATCCAGCAAATTGGTCTTGCATATACGAGGCTAGACGGATACTTTGTTCTCGATATTTTCTTTTCATTAGGGAAAAGATAATGTAGGAAGATGGATCTTTAGGGTCAAAACCACCATAGTTTTCTTCGTAATTCTCCTCTAAAAGAATTGATGCATTTTCACGAATGGCTACGTCTTGATCTCCGGTTCTACTAAATCCCAATACTAAGGTCTCTGTGCCTTTTGCGGAAGTATTTAATACTGTTCGCGTGTAGTATCGTCCTTTACTGTTTTTAACCCTTCTTTTAGAAGTACCGGCAGAATTGCAATGAATTGAAATAAAAAGATCTGCATGGTTTTTATTTGCTAAAGCTGGTCTTTCGTAAAGTTTAGGATAAACATCGGTGGTTCGGGTGTATAAAACCTTAACTCCGGGAAGTTCTTTTTCAATACGTTTCCCTAACTTTAATGCTACTTGAAGCGCAATATCTTTCTCTTTTGCTTGCTTGCCTACGGCACCAGAATCATGCCCACCATGACCAGGATCTAAAACTATTATTTTAATTTTTTTCGCACTTGAATTTTCCTGAAACTCATTTAATTCAGGTGGACTAAAGCTAACTAGGCCCACAAGGAGCATCGGTAGAAAAAGGCGACCTATATTTTTAACGATGTGTTTGTTTTTTTTTATAAAAGTTTTCAATATCACTAAATCTTTAATATTACGCATTTAAGTCAGGTATAACTTATAAGGTTGAATTATTTTTAAAATGTTTAATCGCATCAATAAGGTTTTGAACAATTTCTTGTTGTCCGGTGGAAGATAACATAAACTTCTCTTCTTCTGGATTCGAGATAAAACCTATTTCAGTAAGTACTGCTGGCATGCCGGCAGAAGCCAAAACCGCTAAGGACAATTCTTGAACTCCACGGTTTGGTCGATTATTTTTACTGTACTGATTTTGAATATATGTTGCAAATCTAATGCTCTTTTCTCGAAATGTACGCTTCATTAGTGAGAAAATTATGTACGTGGAAGGATCGTTTGGATCAAATCCATTGTAATTCTCTTTATAGTTTTCCTCTAAAAGTATATCCGCATTTTCTCTCATAGCTACGTCTGATTCCCCTCTCTGTAATCTACTATATCCACAAACAAACGTTTCTGTCCCACTAACGCCAGGATTCCGCTTTACACTTGATACATAGCGTCCGTTTTTTCCCTTCACACGAATATCCACATCCGCGGAATTGCAGTGAATGGATATAAATAAATCTGCATGATTTTTATTAGCGATATTAGTGCGTTCATGAAATGGAACATCCACATCAGTTGATCGAGTTAATATTGCCTTGACTCCTGGTAATTGCTTCTCGATTGCTATTTGCAATTTCTTAGAGACCTGCAAAACAATATCTTTTTCTGCCGCAATTCGTCCTTTAGCACCTGGTATTTTACCGCCATGCCCAGGATCGATAACGATAGTTGTTAAGGATTTAGTATTTGACTTACTTTTTTCTTCATTGTTTTTTTGAATTTTTATGTCTGAAGAATGTACATCAGGACCTATCAACAGTAATGGTAAAATAGTTCCTAGAATCAACACACATATTTTAGTCATTTTCTTAAAATTCATTATAAGCGCCGTTATATTTATTTTATATGGATATCTCAAAACACAAATTGTTAAAAAAATTTAACTTTGTCAAAAACCTGTATTTGTTATGGTTTTTTGACTATTTTTGCCAATAAGAGTTTAAAATTACCACAAAAATAACATTCATATTTCATTTTGAAGGCTTTAAGTTGTTTTTTCCTTTCTGTTCTGCTATTTTCTGTAGGTATTTCTGCCTTACAAGGACAGGTGGAGACTCGTACACAAAACTCAACGATAACTGCCGATACTAGCGCTCAAGATACGCTTGTTCAAGATTCAGTTCAGAATAATTTTAAAGAAATCAATGGCAAGGACACTGTCCATATGAGTGATGGAAGCTTGGAGACAGTGGTAACAATTACAGCAAATGATTCTTCTTGGAATCAGGTAAGTGAAAACATTCTCCACCTTTATAATGGTGCAAAGGTCAAATATGAAGGTTTTGAGCTAGCAGCAGACTACATCCGTTTAGATAGGAATACCAATGTGCTTTTTGCTGCTGGTGTTATAGACCATAATGGTAAGTATATTGGACGACCTGTAGTTATTATGCCTGGAGAAACCCCAATTGCAGTTGATTCGCTTTTATACAACTACAAAACGCAGGTTCCTAAAACTTTTGGAGTAATGACAGAAGTTGATGGTGGATATATTCAGGCGAAAGAAGTAAGGAAAAATATTTATGATGAAATGTCTCTTTATAAGGGGCTTTACAGTACCTGTGATTTACCTTATCCGCACACGCACTTTGGTATACAGATTAGTAAAGGAGTGATTACTAAAAATCAAATTATAGCTGGACCATCTTATCTGATGGTTAAAAACATTCCCTTAAAATTTATTGCGATTCCTTTTGGTTTTTTTCCTAAACAGGACAAGAAAAGCTCTGGATTTCTATTTCCTTCTTTTGGTGAAGATGCTGCGAGGGGGTTTGCTATGCGTGACTTAGGGTGGTACTTGACATTTAATGACTATTGGGATTCTGAAATTAGAGGAAGTTTATTTTCAAAAGGATCTTGGGAGGCCAATATGCGAACCCAATATTTAGTGAATTATAAATTTAATGGTAATTTTAGTTTGTACTATGGTTCAACATTACAGGGAGTTGAAGGAACAGAAAATTACGGGAGAAATAAGGATTTTAGATTTACTTGGAATCATAGCCAAAGGCAAGAAGCTAATCCCGGTACGTCATTTTCTGCTTCTGTAAACTTCGGTTCTAGAAATAATTTTCGAAACTCGGCAACTGGGGGCAATTTTAACCCTAGAGATGCAACAAATAATAGTATGCGTTCCTCAGTCGCCTATGGAAAGGTCTTTGCTGATGGGAAGGTAAACTTCACGGCAAATATGTCCCATGAGCAAAATTTGAGCACAGGACGCTTATCATTAGATTTACCTACAATTAGTTTAAATGTTGCCACTTTTAATCCTTTCGATTCAAAAGACAGAATTGGTGAACAAAAATGGTATCAACGCATAACAGTTGGTTATAGCCTTCAAGGACAAAACCGTTTAGTAACAACAGATTCACTCTTGTTTAGGAAAGAAACTTTAAATGAGTTCACCAATGGTATGCAACATAATATTCCTGTAAGCTTAAGTCTGAATGTATTGAAATATTTTCAATTTAATACATCAGTTAATTACACGGAGAGATGGTATTTGCAATCCGTTAGAAATAGATTATCTAATGAGATTTATGGGTATAAAAATGTAAAAGATACCCTTCAAGGTTTTAAACGTGCATATGATTATTCCGTTTCCAGTGGTCTATCTACAAAGATATATGGAATGTATCCCAAAATTGGAAAATTTGAAGCTATTCGCCATACGATTACACCATCAATTAACTTGAATTATCGCCCTGATTTTTCTGATCCTAGTTTTGGATTTTATAGAGATTTCACAGATGAAAATGGGGTGTATAAGCGTTATTCAATCTTTGAGAATGGTATTTATGGCAGTCCATCTGCGGGTAAGTCTTTTGGTATAGGGTTTTCAGTTGATAATAATATTGAAGCAAAAGTTAGGGACGATAATGATAGTACAGGTACAGGGGTAAAGAAAATACCGATTATTCAGGGATTAACTTTTAGTGGGAACTATAACATGGCAGCAGATTCGTTGAAACTCTCCCAAATTAGTTTTTCAGGCCGTACTTCTTTGTTTAAACAAAAAGTAAACATTAATTTTAATGGAGTTTTTGATCCATATTCTTATGATAAATATACAGGTGAAAGAATTGATCGCTTCGCAATAAAGGATGGATCTTTAGCTAGATTGACAAACTTTGGTTTATCTTTTGATTACAGTTTTAATCCAAAGGCAAATGAAAATAGGAATAACAATATTGATTCGTTGCGGAATGATATGCCTAATTTAACACAGGAACAAGCTGAAGCCCTTGCACGAATTAGTACAAATCCTAATGCATTTGTTGATTTTAATATTCCTTGGAATCTTGCCGGATCATTCAGTATGAATTATGCGTCAGTGTTTAATAGGGAAGAACAGGCAATGGAATCTAGATTAACAAGTACGGTAGCACTTCATGGCGACTTTAATGTTACGCCAAAATGGAAAGTACAATTCAATACAGGTTATGACTTTATTCAAAAAGAAGCCTCAATGACCCAAATTAATATTTACCGTGATTTACATTGCTGGGATATGTCTGTCGGCTGGGTGCCCTTTGGCCGGTATAAAAGTTATAATATAACAATTCGAGCAAAAGCGTCAATCCTTCAGGATTTGAAACTTTCGAAAAGACAAAGCCATTATACGTATTAATTAAAGTTAAAAATTACTTCATGAAAGCTGAAATTATCACCATTGGAGATGAAATTTTGCTTGGACAAATTATCGACACAAATTCAGCTTGGATTGCGCAAAATCTGTTTTCCTTGCAAATTCATGTTCATCAAATAACTTCTATTACTGATAAGCAAAATCATATTCTCTCTGCACTATCAGCCGCCTCAGAGCGTGCTGATCTTGTTATTTGTACCGGTGGGTTAGGCCCGACAAAAGATGATATAACGAAAACCGCTGCGGCGGTCTATTTTAATTCAGGAATTATTCGTGATGACCTGGTTATGAATCATGTTCGAAAGATATTTCAGCGATTAAAAAAGACTATGCCGGATATGAATTATTCTCAAGCAGATGTATTAGCCTGTTCAGAAGTATTATTCAATGATTGGGGAACAGCTCCTGGAATGTGGGTTGAAAAGGAAGGGAAAATATTTGTTTTTCTACCAGGTGTGCCTTTTGAGATGAAAAATTTAATGACACATCGAGTTTTACCAAAACTAAGCCAGTATGCTGAGGAGGAAAAAATCGTTCATCGATATATTTTAACAGTAGGCATTGGAGAATCTCATTTAGCAGAAAAAATTGCAAAAATTGAAGATGCCTTTCTAGGTTATGTTCATCTCGCCTATTTACCTAAAATTGGGCAGGTTCTATTACGCTTAAGTTTGACTGGAAATAATATTGCCATGTTAAATCAAGAAGCAGATTTTTTGCAGAATGAATTGATTAATTGCATTGGTCGTGCTGTTGTTGCAATGAAAGACATCAGTTTTGAGGAAGTAATTGTTAATGAGTTCAAATTAAATGAATGTACGTTATCAACTGCAGAAAGTTGTACAGGTGGAAATATTGCAAAGAAAATTACGGAGATCAGTGGCGCCAGTCAAATGTTTTACGGAGCTATTGTTGCATACGCTGATGAAATAAAGGAACAATTATTGAATGTTGATAAATCTATATTAGAATTGCATGGAGCTGTAAGTGAAGAAACGGTAATTCAAATGGCAAAGGGGGCGCAAAGAAAGTTTGGTACAACATATGCAATTGCAACTAGTGGAATTGCTGGTCCATCCGGTGGTTCCATTGAAAAACCGGTCGGAAGTGTTTGGATAGCGATTTCAGGCAAAAATCAGGTAATAACAAAACATTTTCAATTTTCTGATGATCGATTATTAAACATAGAGAGAACCACAGCCTCAGCTTTGCTTTTATTATGGGATTTATTTTTTCAAGAGAAGGGTAATTGACAGAATTATATTTTTTAATTCATTCAAAATAAAATATTTAATATTGTTTACTTGTCAAGTGAGTTTTAATATTTAACTTAGTACTCAAACAATCCAAATATAAATAGATGGCGATATTTAAACTTTTACTTCCTAAAATGGGAGAGAGCGTATCAGAAGCTACGTTAACAAAATGGGTGAAACAAATTGGAGAACAAATAGATGAGGATGATGCTATCGCCGAAATTGCTACCGATAAAGTAGATTCTGAAATTCCTTCGCCTGTGTCTGGAGTTCTTAAGGAAAGATTGTTCGAAGAAAATCAGGTCATCCAAGTTGGGCAGGCGATTGCTATAATAGAAATAGAAGGGTCAGAAGAAGAAGTTGATGCTGAAATAGATCAAATTGAAATTGAATCGTCAGAAATTCAAGTGGATTCAAGTGATCAGCAAATAGATGTATCATCAAGTGAGATTGAACATAATATCCCAGGAATTCAAGCAGTGGAAGAATCGGGTGTTCTAAAACCTAATTCTAATCAAAATATCAATACTGAAGTCCGTTTTTATTCGCCTTTAGTGCGTAATATAGCTCAACAAGAGGGAATATCTCAACAAGAGATGGATAAAATTATAGGTACAGGGGATCAAGGCCGGGTAACTAAATTAGATATCATAAATTATCTTGAAGCAAGAAAGGTAAATCCAGATCTTCCTAAGCCATCTGCTGAAATCTCTTCTGTTGTACCACCAAGCAAGGTCACGAAGAGTACAGGTGATGATGAAATTATTGAAATGGATAGAATGCGGCGCCTGATTGCAGATCACATGGTAAACAGCGTCAAAACTGCTCCGCACGTGTTTTCTGTTGTTGAAGCAGATGTGACTACTCTTGTTAATTGGAGAAATAAGATAAAAGACTCTTTTAAACAGTTGGAAGGTGAGAATATTACCTTTACGCCGTTATTCATTGAAGCAATTGCTAAGGCAATTAAAGACTTCCCTATGGTAAATGTGTCCGTAGAAGGGTATAATATTATTAAGAAAAAAAATATCAATATAGGTATGGCTGCGGCTTTACCTTCTGGCAATTTAATTGTACCCGTATTAAAAAATGTGGACCAATTGAATTTAAGAGGTATCACTCGTTCAGTTAATGATCTCGCAAATCGGTCCCGAGCAAATCAGTTAAAACCTGATGATACGCAAGAGGGTACTTTTACATTTACAAATATCGGAGCATTCGGAAACATTTTTGGAATGCCGATAATTAATCAACCTCAAACGGCAATCCTAGCTGTGGGTACTATTAAGAAGAAACCCGCCGTTTTGGAGACTGAATTTGGTGATGTCATCGCTGTAAGGCATATGATGTATATATCAATGTCGTATGATCATCGAGTAATTGATGGCGCTTTAGGAGGTCAATTTATCAGGAGAGTTGCTGATTATTTAGAAAACTGGGATCCAGAAAGAGTTGTTTAAATAGTAATTTAAAATATACAGTAAGGATTCTTGCTGAAGCTTATTTTACGTCAAATTAAAAGAGCGATAATTCATATTTATCGCTCTTTTAATACAATTAAAAAGCAACTTATAATTCAAAAATATCTTCTACTTGGAGCTTGATATCTTTTTACCCATCATATATTTATATCGCAAATACAGTAGGGTGGAAGAAGTTATTAAACCGAAGGTCAACCCATACCAGATTCCGTTGACGCCGATGCCCATTTTGACTCCTAAAAAATAAGACATTGGTAATCCAATTATCCAATAAGCAAAAAAGGTAATAAAAGTAGGTATGTTAACATCACCTATACCTCGTAATGTACCCAAGCCCACGACTTGAGTACCGTCAAATAGTTGAAACAATCCAGCAATAATCAATAAGGGTGATGCCATGGCTATTACCGATAGGTCCTTGGTAATTATATAAGGTAAATATTGATGGAACACGGCAAAGATTATAGCGCAGATAATCATAAATACTATAACCAAATGATAGGATACCATGGCGAATTTTTGCAATCGCATAAAATTATTAATTCCATAGCTATTACCCACTTTAATTGTGGCTGCTGAGGCAATTCCACTTGCCATCATATAAGACATGGCTGCGATTGTCAAAGCCGTTTGATGAGCCGCCTGTTCTATCGCGCCAATTTTGCCAGCAATTAATGACGCTCCAGCAAATGCACCTATTTCAAACACATATTGCAGAGCCACAGGTGTACCAATTTTTAAAATTTTTCGAACCCTGTCAAAATTTATGAATCTTATTGAAAAATGTTGAATATAACGTTTGAAATTATTGGATTTTAGGACGTACCACGCCATTATAATCATCATTAAGATTCGATCTACTAGCGTAGCAATTCCGACACCCCGGACCCCCATTGGTTCAATGCCAAACACTCCCTTAACTAGAATAATTGCTAGGATCACATTTAAAACATTCCCCCAAATGGTTATATTCATAGCCTGCTTTGTAAAGCCTAACCCTTCTGCAAATTGTTTAAAAGTATTAAAAATCATTAAAGGTAAAATTGACATACTTAACAACAACAAATATGGTTTTGCCGTTTCAACTACTTCTGGGTCTTGATCAGCATGTTGCATCGCAAACATGGAACCATAATAAACTAATAAAAAAAGTAGAATGCCTGTGACAATGTTCAACCAAAAGCTGTTAGATAACAGCTTGGCGCATTCTTGAAAATTAGATCGACCGTTTTCTTGTGCAATGTATGGAGTTAAGCCGTATGCTATCCCTAGTCCAATAACTAAAACAATCATAAATACTGAATGCACCAAGGAAACAGCTGCTAGGGAGATGGTTCCTGCAAAGTGTCCTACAATTATGGTATCAGCAGTTTGTACTAGTGTATGTCCAAGTTGTGAGATTACAATTGGACCAGCCAATACTAAAGTACTTAGGTAGTATTTTTTATTAGTTTTATATGTCTGAAACATTGAAAAAAAATTTGACGACAAAGGTACAAAGTTAATTGGGTAATCTTGTTTATGGGAAATTAACTTTTGTTGCGAAATATTTACAGGAAATTATTGCTGAAAAAAAATAATAGACTTACCTTAGCTCATTATCAATTTATAAAATTAAGATGAATTTAGCGTTTTTGAATATTGGTACCCAAGAAATGATGCTTATTATTTTGGTTGCGTTGTTATTGTTTGGAGGAAAGAAATTACCAGAATTGGCTAGGGGTTTAGGGCGAGGAATTCGTGATTTTAAAGATGCTTCTGAAGGGATAAAAAAGGAAATTTCTGAACAAATAAATAATTTTGAAAAGGAAATTGAAGACGTAAAAACTGATTTAGAAAAGGATCCAGAAGTTCCGGTTGCTGAAACCCAGAAAAGTACAGCAGAAGATATCAATTTGTCTCAAGGAGATCAAGAGAATAATTTGGCAGATAAAGGTCCACAATTTTCTTCTCCAGAAGGCACATTTGAGCATAAACCATATACTACACCGACTTCCGATGATTATTACAGCTATGGTTATAATGATAATTTTGCAAGCAAGGAGACAGGTGAATCTTCAAAAGAACCCACTGCCGAAGGTGATATTGAAAAGGTTTCTGTAAAAGAAACTCTAAATGAGGAGAATCCTAAGGTCAGTGATTCCAATTTAAAAGCGTAAAAAAAATAATCAAATTAGATGTAAGCTGTTGATAATTTATCAACAGCTTATTTTTTTCTTATAATTTATTTATGATCAGAGCACACGATATTATTATATCGCAAGAGTTGTCAATAAGCGAAAAACAGGTCCGTACAACAATTTCGCTTTTGGATGAAGGAGGCACAATCCCCTTTATTGCTAGATACCGAAAAGAATTAACAGGCAGTCTTGATGAAGTTCAAATAACCAGTATTAGGGATCGTCTACAACAACTACTTGATTTAGATAAACGGAAAGAATCTGTACTTAAATCCATCAGCGAACAAGGTAAGCTTGATTCTTTATTAAACGAACGAATTCTTGCTGCTGATTCAATGGCAATTTTAGAAGATATCTATTTGCCATTTAAACCCAAACGTAAAACTCGTGCTTCAATGGCGAGAGAAAAGGGTTTGCAGGGGTTAGCTGATATCTTGTTATCTCAGAATTCAAATGATTTACAGATAATTACTCTTCCGTTTATCAGCGAGCAAATTTCTCATTTGGAGGCATTGGCAGGCGCTAGAGATATCATTGCAGAAACTATTGCTGAAGATTCAGATATTCGATCGATTGCACGGAAAATTATATTGGACAAGGGGGCTTTTGTGTCCAAAGTAGTGCCTGGTAAAGAGGATGACGCAATTAAATATAAGGATTATTTTGAATGGTCCGAACCATTAAAAAATGCTCCTTCACATAGAGTTCTTGCTATGAGAAGAGGAGAGAAAGAAGAGTTACTATATCTAGATATTGTTTTGGAAGATAATTTTGTCATTCCTGAGATAGAAAAACGATATCTTCGAACAAGGAATGCCGCTTCTGAACAAATAAAACTGGCCATCATGGACAGTTATAAACGTTTGCTCAAACCTTCAATGGAAACTGAAATTAGGGTGTTAACTCGTCAGAAAGCTGATCAAGAATCCATTAAGGTATTCGCTGCCAATCTTCGTCAACTACTCTTGGCAGCACCCATGGGACAAAAAAGATTACTGGCTATAGACCCAGGATTCCGTACAGGATGCAAAACGGTGGTTTTAGATGCCGAAGGTAATTTATTGGAAAATTTAGTAATTTATCCGCATACCGAGGGTGCAGGTAGTTCCGAAGCTGAAAAAGTTTTAAGAAAGTTAATATCAAAATATGGGGTAGAAGCAGTAGCTATTGGTAATGGAACGGCAGGTCGAGAGACCGAGGAATTCATTAGGAGGTTGAATTTGATAGGAGTCTTAGTGGTGATGGTGAACGAAAGTGGGGCATCCATTTATTCCGCATCTGAAATCGCTCGAGAAGAATTTCCAAATTATGATTTAACAGTTAGGGGTGCGGTTTCTATTGGCCGTCGATTAATGGATCCGTTAGCTGAGTTAGTCAAAATTGATCCCAAATCTATAGGAGTTGGCCAGTACCAACATGACGTCGATCAAAGTAAATTGAAATCAGCACTGGATGATACAGTTGTTTCCTGTGTTAATGCAGTCGGTGTCGAATTAAATACAGCATCTAAGCAAATCCTATCATACATTTCAGGCCTAGGACCAGCCTTAGCTCAGCAAATCATTAAATATAGAATGGACAATGGACCATTTAGCTCGCGTAGTGAATTAAAAAAGGTACCACGGTTGGGTGAAAAAGCTTATGAACAAGCGGCGGGATTCTTACGTATTCGTAATGCAGCTCATCCTCTAGACAGATCGGCAGTTCACCCAGAACGTTACAGCGTCGTGGAAAAAATGGCGAAAGATTTGGGCGTTAATATTTCAGAACTGATGAATGATAATGATCTTCGAAAAAGCATCGATTTAAAACGATATATTACAGCAGAAATTGGACTGCCAACACTTAATGATATCATTTCTGAAATAGCAAAACCAGGATTAGATCCACGTGATAGCTTTGAAATTTTTTCGTTTACTGAAGGGGTAAATAAGATTTCAGATTTAAAGGTTGGCATGAAGCTACCTGGTATTGTTACAAATATCACTAATTTTGGCGCATTTGTGGACATAGGTGTTCACCAAGATGGCTTAGTTCACTTAAGTCAATTAGCGAATCATTTTGTAAGTGATCCAAATGAGGTGGTCAAGGTACAGCAGCAAATTATGGTTAAAGTTACGGAGATAGATGAAAAACGAAAGCGGATTGCGCTTAGTATGAAATTGCACGAAGATCAGCACGGAAATTCACGCGCTAAGCGTGCAAAACAACAACCGGAAGGGGATTTGGCAAGTAAATTATCCGCTTTAGCCAGCAAATTTAAATAACCAGCTAATAACGTGTATGTCATTAATGGGTGTTCTGATTTCAATTCATAATTCGATATTCACGTCTTTATTAATAGTTTTTTTAGACCCTAAACATAGGTATGACCGTTGAAGAATTTAGAAATAGTACTTTTGAGATTTCAGTACAGGCGGATTGGCCTGTACATGTTAGGTCGCTGTGGTATGTTGCTCATAATAATTGGCAAGCAGCACATAATCTTATAGATCATTTAGACGATGTTAAGTCCAGTCATGTACACGCATATTTACATAGGCTGGAGGGTGATGATTGGAACGCTAAGTATTGGTACAACAGAGCAAATCAACCTGTATTTAAGGGATCGCTTGAGGAAGAGTGGATAGCGCTTGTAACGTTATATTTAGTTTAATGGGATTGCGGTGTCTTTTATTCTCAAACTATCCAATGAAGGTGACTGAATTAATGAAGTAGTATCTTGTTTTGCTTTCCATGTCCACATCTTTTTCCAAAATTCACCTAGAGTATTAAATTCTTGACGATAAACTAAACCTACAGCATTCATGTAGTCGTCTGTGGGTGTAAATAATATATTACGGGTATTTAATCTATTGTAGGCTCTAAACATTAAACTTCCATCTCTTCTAATTTTATACGTTAGTTCTGCATCTGTGGCAACCTGGTCGGAGAAAAATGTTAAATCAGTAGTTTGGATATTCCTCCTATCTACTACACCGCCGGTTAAAATTAACCGATCATCAAAGAATCTGAAAGAAGCTGATGCATCATTTAAAGATCGTATATTGAAGTCTAAGAAGTTTATATTTAAAGATTGTGCTAGTATATTATTTAATTGATTAAAGGCAATCTCTGTTCCAGCAGATAGAAGTGTGTTATTAACTTCTTTACCAATCTCATTTGAGGAACTTGCTGTAAAACTTCTACGAATGATTAAACTCAAAGCTTGTTGGTTTACATTATTTGCATCACTTAGGTAAGCTTGTAATTCATCTTTGACATATGGTGTTTGCGGAAAATTCAAATCAAAAGTTACATCTGGTTGATTTAATGTTCCTTTTATGATCATATCAGCTTGTGCTAGTACGCGTTCATCCTGGCGCGCTCGGCCTGCAGCATCATATAAATCACCTATTGAAGTTCTTTGTTGATATAATGCAGAAATATTAATAACCGCTCCTGAAGGAGATCCTGTCCAACGAATAGTACCGCCCTGTTTAATATCAAAATATTTATTAATAAAATCTTGCGCTGTGAAGTGAAATTTCCCAGAATTGATTGAATAATCGCCAAACATTTCAAAATCTCCTAAACTAGTTATTTTTAAACTGATCTCTCCAAAGCCAGTTCCTTTGAGTGATCCTAAATCAGTTTGCACGTTTACCTCAGCACTCGGGGTAAGCTCCAAGTCCATATTCATCGTCATGCCTTTCAAAAAGTATTTTGATGCATTATTTTTATTTTCGATCGAGTCTTTACTAATAAAGTATATAAAATCACTATCTGAAATAGTCATCGCTGTATTGAACGGAATGGTTATGGCTGTATTATCCTCAGATTTTGCTTTAATATCTATTTCAATTGCAGAAACGTATCCTTTGAATTTATAAGTTCCTGTTGAAAAAACGGTACCGTAATATAAATTATTATCTTTAAAGTTCGTGTTTAAGATCATCACATTATTAGATACAACGGAGATATCAATGTAGGGATTATTTAAATCATTCAGGTTAACAATTCCCTTTGAAACTGCTTGATGATTTTTGATGTCAGTGAAAATAAGATTATCAAGTACTATATTGTTGTTTTCAATTAGTACAGATTGGTTATTTATATTGTAGGTGGTCTTAAGGTAATTAACTGAAAATTCAGCTGCATGAATAGTTGAAGTTCCATTAATTTTAGGATTTCTTAAATCACCGGTGATTTCAAATTCAGAACTAATCTTTCCGATGAGGTTTGAAGCTAAATTTTTAATAAATGGTTGGAAAAGAATTAATTCAGCATTATTGAGACTTCCTTTTAGATTTATATTTTGATCACCACCAATTAGCTGGTATGTTCCTGTAAGGGTTAAGCCCCGTCGGATATCATCGATTAAAAGAATATTTAAATTGGCAATTTTTGATTCCGGATCAAAATCAGCTACTAATTTTAAGTGACCAATTGGTATTTGATTATAAACTAAAGGCGTTGTGCTTATGTTTGCTGACAAATAGGGTTTTTTAAATATGGAATAAATTTCAATATTACCATTTAATTCACCTGAAATCTTTATTCCTAGGGGGGTAGTAAAGCTTTCCAATGAGCTTAAATTAAATCGACTAAACTTGATTTCTAACTTGTCATTTTCATTGGAGACAATTCCATTAAAATCCACTACTTGATTCTCATGGGAGATCTGAAGATTGTTTAAGTAAAATTTACCTTTCGATACCCTCATTTCAGCATCAGTATTAATATGCCACGGTTTATGATTTAATATAATTGCTGATTTGTTGAATTTTATATAGGCGGGTTTATTATGCGCAAAATGGATATTCCCATTTAAACTTAAATAATTACTGTCGGTTTCCTGAGCCCCATTTATACTGAATATTAAACTATCTTTTGTCAAAAGATTATTTATTTCAACATGATTTATTGAAATACTATCCTTTAAAAATAATTTGTCAGCAATTATATCTAACGAGAAAGCGTTTTGATCTGCATTTTCACTAATCTTTAAATTTTCTAATTTAAATCCTTTATATTTTACAAAAGGGCTGAAAGCATCAAATTTTGCTGTATAGTCTTCTGAGGAAAAATGAGCTTCTAAAGTGGCACCATCTTCTAAAGTAAGGGAAGGATCTAAAAAAGCGGAAATGGGTTCAAAGGATTTAATGTTTAAGTTTAAATCAAAAGTTTGTCGATTATAGGGCATCGTTTCTAAACCAATAGCTGGAGCATATCGCATGGCTAATGCCTTAAAATAAGAACCAAGTGTATTTAAATCTATTTCACCTGTCATTTCAACATCAACTACATTTGATTTTAAAATCAATAAGCGATCAGTTTCGTTTCCTTCAGCCGAAAAATAAATATCATCAATTGTGAATTGTCCTTTAGAGGTTTTTATCGAAATTTGATCAGCTAGAAGGTCTCCATTTAAATTATTTATGCTATTCCCGACTAAATGTGTTATTATATTAGAATTATAGACGATGATGCTGTCTTTTTTTACAAATCCCATCGTCTTGAGATTAGCATAATCTACATTAGCTTCGACATCGTAAATGATTTCTGGTTCTTTAATGTCGATCTTTGAGTCAAATGCTAAGGTGATTTCAGTATCTGTAATTTCGCCAAATACATTTATTAATTTATCATATAGAACCGCATCTATATAAGCACTGTCAAGATTATTCTGTCCAATTTGTATTTTTGTTAGTGAGCCTTGGGCGGATAAATGTAAATCATTTAAGTTTAGTCCATTCCCTTCATATTGTAAGTTGAATCCTAATTTCTCTAATACTTTACTATTAATTACCTCCGCGATTTGAAATTCATCTGATTGAATCTTACCGCTATATGTTATACTATCTAACAGATTAATTTTACTATCAGTACGAATTTTACCTAGCTTGGTTTCAAAATCACCATTTACCTGAAAGGAATGATAAAATCCTTTGAATAGTCCATCAAATGTAATATTCCCAAATTTATGGAGCTGTTCAGAAAGAGAGAAATCATTATTTTTAGTGAGTTCGGGGATGATTATTTCTAGATCTTTTGCAGAAGTTGTTAGTTTAATGGCTTGAAAGTCAAAAATTGTTTTATCAATATTAGAAAGCCCAAGTATATTAAAGTTGCCCAGCATACTTGTCTGTTCCCCTGTTTCTATAAAAGAGTTAACAACAGTTAGGTTATTGATGGTTCCACTTACTTTACCTCTATGTACTTGCGCGGCAAATGTTATAGCATTTAGTTGTGGGGCAAAATATTGAATATCTTTCGAATCTACGTATGTATTATTTATAGTACTCGCTATTTGAACATCTGTTATAAAATTATTGAAATTGGAAAAATCGGAATAGGAGAATTTTAAGTAATTACCTAATTTTGAACTATTGGTCTGTAAGTCCAAATCTTTAAATTCCATAAACTTATCCGTAATCTGTGCTGTCGTACTTAATTCTTTAACGAGAAATCCAGATTTTTCAGAGAATTTAAATTTATTTATATGTGCTTTTAGTGAAGAATTTAAAAATGATATATCATTTACTTGTCCTGAAACGTGGTTGAGTTCAATGTCTGAAAAATCTACTCCGTCTTTTACCGATTTTTGGGTAAAATTTCTAATTTTTATTTGATTATCTCGTAGTATAATATTATTCAAACTGAATGCTAAGGTCCTATTTTTCTTTTGTGACTTACTATTGCTCGTAGAAAAATAATTGACTAAAAAAGTGAAATTTGAACTGTCTTTATATAGTTTAAAATCAAGGTATGCTCTTTCTATAGTGACCTGTTCAATAACGATTCTGTGCTGGAAAAAATCCTGCATTTTTAAGTCAGTTTTTATTTTTTTTGCAGAAAATAAAGGATTGCCATTTTGATCTGAAAGTTTTAGATCTGTTAATGTGAGCTCCGAAAATGGAACGAAATGTATTTGTCCCAGTTCAATTTTGGCATGTAATTCATTGGATAGATAATTTGCAACCTTTTTGGTTATAAAGGTTTGAACAGAAGCAAACTGAAGAGAAAACAAAATAATACCCAGCAATGTAAGTAAGCTGAGTATACTAATAAACGTTATTTTAAGTATTTTTTTGATACTTTTGTGTTTTATAATTTTATATATTTTATTAAAATGGCCATTATTCTAGGAATAGAATCATCATGTGATGAAACTTCGGCATCTATATGTATAGACGGCGAAATTAAGTCAAATATTATTGCTAGCCAAGCAATTCATGCTAAATACGGTGGTGTAGTACCTGAATTAGCATCTAGAGCACATCAGCAAAATATTATTCCAACGGTCGATCAAGCCATATTAAATGCAAAAATACATAAAAATGCAATAGATGGGGTAGCTTTTACGCGAGGTCCTGGATTGTTGGGCGCATTGTTGGTAGGTACTTCATTTGCAAAATCATTTTCATTAGCTTTAAATGTGCCATTAATTGAGGTTAATCATATGCAAGCTCATATTTTAGCTCATTTCATTGAAGATCCAAAACCTAAATTTCCGTTTTTATGTCTAACTGTTTCTGGAGGTCATACCCAGATTGTTATGGTAAAAGATTATTTTGAAATGGAATTGCTTGGTGAAACGTTAGATGATGCTGCCGGCGAAGCCTTTGATAAAACCGCAAAAATATTAAATTTACCCTATCCTGGCGGTCCCTTAATTGATCAGCATGCAAAAAATGGAAACCCAAATGCTTTCAAATTACCTGAACCTCAAATTGAAGGTTTAAATTTTAGTTTTTCTGGTTTAAAAACGGCTATCCTTTATTTGGTACAAAGAGAATATAAAAAGAACCCCAACTTTTTGAATGAGAGAATGGACGATTTATGTGCTTCTGTGCAGAAAAGAATTGTATCTATTTTGTTGAATAAATTAAAACAAGCCGCAAAACAGACTGGAATAAAGCACGTCGCAATTGCAGGAGGTGTATCAGCTAACTCTGAACTTAGACAGTCATTGGCAGATATGGGTAATCAATATAACTGGGATATATTTATACCGAAATTTGAATATTGTACTGATAATGCAGCAATGATCGCTATTGCCGGATATCAAAAATATTTACGAAAAGATTTTGTTGATCAAAGTATAGTTCCACTTGCGAGACTGCCTATTAATAAAAGCAATCCCTTTTAGATTTATATCTTGTAGTTTTGAGAACTATTTAAACGATACTTTCACTTCAATTTTTTTACCATCATTCCCTTTTTTCCAATCAGGTCCATTTTGTATTATTTGAATTGCTTTTTGGTTTAAAGAATATGCCGCCGATTTTTTGATTTGAATGTCAATTGGCCTACCGAATGTCGAGATATCGAAAATCAATGTGACATTTCCTTTTCCTAAAAGAGTTTGTTCGACATGGTCATTTATATATTTTTTATATGCAATCCATCCGATTAATGGTTCGGATTTAATTTGAAAATTTTCTTTATTTGAACTAATGGAGGAAGCCGCACCCAAATTGTCATAATCTGACTTCAACTGTACTATTTTATTATTGCTAGAAATAAAGTCTTGCGTTTTATAACCAATCGATAATGCTTGTAAGGATTGCCTATCAGCTGTTAAGGGCATGATAAATTGACCAAATGAATCAGTCACAACAACATCATTAGTTTTAATGTTTCTTATTGAAGCGTTTACTATCGGTCTGCCTGATTCTAAGTCTAAAACTCTTCCTGTTGCGACACTTTTATCATCCTGCGGGGAAGAAACTCGTTCAGTTTTCAAACCGTTAATTTTCAAATTTTTAGTTTTTTTATTGCTCGCTATAACAATTAAGGAATTATCTTGTAATTCATCGTTTAACTCAAATTCCTTAAGAGTATCAATGATTGTGGCACTTGGTACTTCTTTATAAAAAATATTGGGATTTAAGGATAATTTAGCCGAGGCTGTAATCTCTTTTTTTAACTCTTGCTCTTTTTGTTTCTTTTTTGTACTTGAGGGCTGGTCAGGATGTATTTTTTGAGATTGATCCTCGTGATCTGCCATTGCAATTATATTCTCTTCAATTTTCTCCTTACTAGTATCCTCAATTTCAATGGTATTTAGTGTTGTGTCAGTTAAGGTTTCCGCATTTTGGTTGGTATATGAATCCGCGCTGATCGGTTTAATTGTAGCGTCTTTTTTCATATACCAAAGGAAGCCTATTCCAAAAACAAGAAGGAGGGAAGCTGCTAGTAAAAGGTATTTAAAATAACGATTGTTTCTCTTTTTTTCGGGATGTGTTCTATTATAAATTTGTGAATCAATATCTACGACATCAAATGAATGGTTTATTTTTTTCTCCTCTTCTAAGCCCAGAATTATATCCATCAAGAACTCGTCTTCATGGGATGCTTTTTCAATAGTATGCATCTCAAAATCGCTTAGTTCCTGATTAATGTACTTTCGTAAATACGGTATGGTAAATTTATTATTCATGATCCCTCTTTTCCATGCATATTTTCAGATTACGCTTACCATTTTGGATGTAACTTTTTACTTCATTTTTGCTAAATCCAGTCATTTCTGAAATTTCATTATAACATTTTTGTTTTATATAAAAGAGTTCTATACTTTTTTTTTGATCTGCTCTTAATATTTCTATACAAGCTTCTAACTTCAATAATTGTTCCTCCTTTTTTTGCACGTTTTCTATTTGATGCAGGTCAAATGAAAATTCCACAAAATCTTCTGTAACAATTTCCGGCTTGTTTTTTCTAGATCTGATGACCATCAAGCAATAATTTTTGCTGACTACATACAACCATTTAGGGAAGTCCTGTATGGTTTGTCTTTTTGTTTTTATAATCAGATCCTCAAAAATTTGCATAACAGCATCCTTACTATCTTCAGTATTCTTTAAATAACGCAGGCAGACATAATAAACCATTTCACTATACCTTTGATAAAGCTGTCCTAGATAACTAAGATCATCTTCAGTAAGGTATTGTTGAAGTAGTTGATTATCTGTTAAATTTTTGTGATTAGACAAATTGTTTTTAATCGTTTGTTGGGAAAAATAAATTATTTTTCTGATTTATGGAAATTTGATTTTTGTGCATCCATTGTAAAAAATGGAAAATATGTATAAGTTAATAATATTCTTAGTTATAATTGCTATTCAAGGAAATAGTGTGCTAGCCAATGATAACATTTTAAATGGTTTTATAAAAGATGCTGTTACCCAAGAAACCTTATCCGGCGTTTTTGTACATAATAAATCATTGAGCAAGGTTACTCAAACAAATAATTTTGGTTATTTTAAGATAAATGCAAATAAGCATGATGATCTTGTTTTTTCAAAGGATGGTTATGTAAGCGTTAATTTAAAATTAGGGGATAAGAAGGAAATCAAAATCAACCTTGTACCGATAACTGAGAGCTTTTCTGCTATTTCAGATCTGAAATTAGTACAAAATGCCAAGGTAAATCCTGAAATAATGGTTAAAAGTGGAAGAAAAATACTTAAAATTCAAAATTCCGAGTCCTACAAGGGTTTCAATGAAAATAAGTTTGTTTCTCCTTCTCAAGAACCCTATTCGACTTTTGCAATTGATGTCGATGGTGCCTCATATAGCAATATTCGAAGAATGATTAATGCTGGACAGATACCGCCCAAGGATGCTGTTAGGATAGAAGAAATGATTAATTATTTTGAGTACGATCATCTCCAACCTGATGATAAAGAACCGGTAATGATATCTACTGAATTGACAAATAGCCCGTGGAGTAAAGAACATCAGTTGATGAGAATTGTATTAAAGGCAAAAGATATTCCTACTGAAAATCTTCCTCCAGCGAATTTAGTTTTTTTAATTGATGTTTCTGGTTCAATGCAGGGTGATAGCAGGTTATCATTGGTGAAATCTTCATTGAAATTATTAGTCGATCAGTTGAGAGACGAAGATCAAGTTGCCATTGTGACTTATGCTGGCAACGCCAATGTAAAGCTAAACTCTATTAATGCTAGCCAGAAAATGACGATTAAACAAGCGATCGATGAATTAACTGCAGGAGGGTCAACTGCTGGCGGTGAGGGAATAATAATGGCTTATAATATTGCCCGTAAGAATTTTTTGGAAAAGGGTAATAACAGGATTATACTTGCTTCGGATGGTGATTTTAATGTTGGACTATCATCAGATAAAGATATGGAGATGTTGATTACTAAAGAGCGTAAAAGTGGGGTTCATTTAACAGTACTTGGATTTGGTATGGGGAATCTTAAAGATAGTAAAATGGAATTATTAGCAAATCAAGGTCATGGCAATTATGCTTATATCGATAACATTTCAGCGGCTAGGAAAGCAATGATTACGGAGTTTGGAGGTACTATGTTTACGGTGGCAAAAGACGTTAAAGTTCAAGTTGAATTTAACCCATATTATGTTCAATCCTATAGATTAATTGGGTACGAAAACAGGTTATTGCGACAGGAAGATTTTAATAACGATAAAAAACTTGGTGGCGATATGGGGGTTGGCCACGCTATAACTGCCATTTACGAAATCATTCCGGTAGGAACAGAAAATAAATTTAATGGTGTTGATTCTTTTAAATATCAATCCAATAAAACACACAAAACTGGTGTTAGTAATGGAGAGTTTGCTAATGTGAAATTTCGTTATAAAGAAGTCAACAGCCAACATAGTAAATTGCAAGAAAAAGTTGTAGTTTCTAAAATTAAGGATTTCAATCTGGTCACTGATGATTTTAGATTTTCGAGCGCAGTTATTGAGTTCGGTATGTTATTAAGGGACTCCGAATTTAAACAAAATTCAAGTTTCGACGCTATTATAGATAGAGCGGAATTAGCTAAAGGTCTTGATAAAGAAGGGTACAGGACCGAATTTATTAGCTTAGTAAAAAGCTGCCAATTATTACTGCAATCAACTAGTAAAGTTAACTGACGCAGTTTGATAATACAAACCACTGGTTTTTTTAAAATGATCTCATTTGTATTTAATGAGATCATTTTATTTAATTTTTTGTTATTTATTTTTTTGCTTATCGCGCCATTGTTGATTAAATGACTTATTGGCAATTTTTGGAAGTGTACGTTGCGTTCCCCATAATTTCTTAAAAAAACTATTCATAAAGATATTTTTAGTTCTCCCAGAAAAAAAATCAATAACTTTTCTTTTTCGAATTGCCCAGGTAAAAAGGCCCCAACCTTTTTGCTCTAATCTGCTCGTGTGATCTTGTTGAACTGAATCTCTTCTATTTAACAAAAGCATTTTCTGGATATCTATACCAACTGGGCATACTTCGGTGCATTTTCCACAAAGAGATGAAGCATAACTAAGATGTTTGAATTCCTTCATGCCATTTAAATGAGGGGAAATTATTGATCCAATTGGACCTTGATAAGTGGTCTCATAGGTATGCCCACCTATATTTTGGTAAATGGGACATACATTTAAACAAGCACCACATCGAATACAGTATAAACCTTGACGTTGTTCCTTCTGTTCTAAAAGATTTGTCCGGCCATTATCCAACAGAATAACATACATTTCTTCAGGTCCATCAAACTCGATCTCTTTTCTGGGGCCGGATAAAAGACTATTGTAGACCGTTAAATTTTGTCCAGTTCCATGAGAAGCCAACATTGGCCAAAATAAATCTAAATCATTAATACTCGGGATTATTTTTTCAATACCGACAATTGCTATATGAATCTTAGGAAAAGTAGTGGTCAATCTAGCATTACCTTCATTTTCAGTTATGGAAATACTACCCGTATCTGCTACGAGAAAATTAGCGCCAGAAATACCAACTTCAGCTGACGTGTATTTATTTCTAAGAATTTCTCGCGCTTTCATCGTTAGCTCTTCTGCTGTAGATTCCAACGGTGTGTCGAATTTTTCATGAAATAACTTGGCGATTTCACCTAAGCTAAGATGCATAGCGGGAGTAACAAAATGATAGGGCTTTTGATTGAGCTGCTGAATAATAAACTCCCCTAAATCACTTTCAATTGTTTCAATTTGTTTGGACGCTAAGAATTGATTTAATTCAATTTCTTCGGTTGCCATTGATTTTGATTTTACAACTGTCCGGGCGTTTTGACGGTCTAAAATCTTCCAAATTTCATCTTGAGCTTCTTTTACATCATTTGCCCAAATCACTTTACCGCCATTTGTAATAAAATTAGATTCAAATTCCAATAATGCTTTATCTAAGTTTTCAATAACTTTCCATTTAGTCAAATTCGCTTTTATTTTTGAGTTCTCTAAATCGAAAAATTTGCTTTTACCTTTTTCAAATGCAATATTGTACTTATCGATATTATTAGTGATGATCTCTCGATGCTGCATATCAAATGATTTGCTTGCGCTCTCTTTTGTAAATTTCTCAGCAATATTTAGTGCCATATGGAGATGTGGTATTATTGAAAAATAAAAGTTGACTTATTTCGGTCAACTTTTAAATATAGTAATTAAATGTGATCTAATCGAACCCGCTGCTATTTCTCGTTATTTGCCTTAACAATCGGGATAATATTAATACTCAATTCATCAAGTTGTGATTTTTCTATTTTAGCGGGTGCGTCAATCATCACATCACGGCCTGAATTGTTTTTAGGGAATGCTATAAAATCACGAATTGTTTCCTGTCCTCCCAATATTGCTGTTAATCGATCCAGACCAAAGGCTAAACCACCGTGAGGAGGTGCCCCATACTGAAATGCATCCATTAGAAATCCAAACTGTTCTTGGGCGTCCTCAGGTGTAAAACCTAAATGCTTAAACATTATAGCTTGCGTATTTTTGTCATGGATACGAATTGATCCACCACCAATTTCATTTCCATTTAATACCAAATCATATGCATTTGCCCGTACAGATGCTGGATCAGAATCAAGCAAGGCCATATCCTCTACTTTTGGCGATGTAAAGGGGTGATGCATGGCATGAAATCTTTTTGTTTCCTCATCCCATTCTAATAGGGGAAAATCAATAACCCATAAAGGTGCAAATTCATTTGGTTTGCGTAAACCTAAGCGGTTTGCTAGCTCCATTCGAAGTGCACTTAATTGAGTTCTCGTTTTAGTTACTTGTCCGGAAAGGATTAAGATTAAATCACCTGGTTGAGCCGCGGTTATTTGTGCCCAATTTTTTAAATCGCTTTGATCGAAAAATTTATCTACTGACGATTTAAATGTGCCATCTTGTTCATATTTAACATACACCATTCCTGATGCGCCAATTTGAGGACGTTTAACCCAATCAATTAACTCATCAATTTGTTTTCTAGTATAAGAAGCGGCTCCTGGAACTGCAATACCAACAACTAGTTCTGCTGTATTAAATACACCGAATTCTTTATGCTTTGTTACTGAATTTAATTCCCCGAATTTCATTCCAAAGCGGATATCCGGTTTATCATTTCCGTAGGTTCTGATAGCCTCTTGGTAAGTCATTCTTGGAAATTCAGCGATTTCAATGCCATGAACAGCTTTTAATAAATGACGAGTCATCCCCTCAAAAATATTTAAAACATCTTCTTGTTCTACGAACGACATTTCACAGTCGATTTGTGTAAATTCAGGTTGTCTATCTGCTCGTAGATCTTCATCCCGAAAGCACTTTACAATTTGAAAATACTTATCCATCCCACCAACCATTAAGAGTTGTTTGAAGGTTTGTGGTGATTGTGGTAAAGCATAAAATTGGCCTGGATTCATTCTAGATGGGACAATGAAATCTCTAGCTCCTTCTGGGGTCGATTTAATTAGATAAGGAGTTTCTACTTCACAAAAGTCTAAATCAGATAAATAATTTCTGACTTGTTGTGTTACTTTATGACGAAATATCAGATTGTTTTTAACAGGATTTCTGCGAATATCTAAATATCTAAATTTCATGCGGATATCTTCACCTCCGTCAGTTTGATCCTCAATAGTGAAGGGAGGTAACTTAGATTCATTCAGTACTTCTAAATTAGTCACTTTGATTTCAATTTCTCCTGTAGGAATTTTAAAATTTTTACTAGACCTTTCTATTACTTTTCCAGTTACTTTAATTACGTATTCTCTACCTAATTCCCTGGCCAAGCTTCGCAAAGACTCGTTATCTGCTGAATTAAAAGTTAATTGGGTGATGCCATAGCGATCCCTAACATCAATAAAAGTCATCCCACCTAAATCTCTTAGCTTTTGTATCCAACCACTTAAGGTAACGGATTTACCTAGATCATTTATTGTTAATTCCCCACAAGTATGTGTTCTGTGCATGTTTATTTCATTTTTTTACGGAAAGACAAAATTATCGGATTTAATTGAGAAAAAAGAATGCAAATCAAATGAGTTTGACTGGTTGGATTGTGAACAAATTATTATTTATTGGCAAGATTATGTTTATAGATTTAAAATGTAGACTAACAAATCAGAATTTATGCGAACCTGAAATTAAGTAGGTTTTTTACCGCATGAAAATATATAAGGTTCAGGAGATCATTAATAGCCCCACTTTGTCCCACATTTCTATTATTGCTTGTCTGGAGCGCTTCATTTTGTGCGGTTTAAAGCAATATAGATGTCCTCAGTCAAGACCAAAGCAGAAATCTTAATTTATTGAATGTCAATATGATTTATTCTTTAATGCCGTTTTAAGCCGCTTTTTGAGAGAATGTGATGATGTGGAAAACTTTTTTGTGGGAGATTGTGGGGGATTGTGGGAGAAAGTGTATACTTTTACATTAATATTAGTATTGACAGATACCAAATGATACAGTTAATCGGAGAGTTTGAATGCAAGTTGGACACCAAAGGAAGAATGGTGATCCCTGCTTCGCTTAAAAGGCAATTGCCAGCAGCGGAAAAGGATGGGCTTGTCGTAAACCGAGGCTTTGAGAAGAATTTGGTGATTTATACAAAAGAGGAATGGAACAAAAAGATGATTCAACTCTCAAAGTTAAATCAGTATAACGTTAAGAACAGAAATTTTATCCGTCAGTTTATGAGAGGGGCGACAGAATTATCCTTAGACTCAGCTGGTCGGGTGTTGTTGCCTAAGGGTTTGTTGGATTATGGATGTATAAAAGGAGAAGTATTCTTACAGTGTCAATTTGATAAAATAGAATTGTGGGCAAAAGAGGAATATGAGGCAATGATGGACGGTGGTGCTGAGGAGGATTTTGCATCATTAGCTGAAGAGGTGATGGGAGGATTTGATTTTGGAGGGCAAGATGATGAGTAGTAATCAGGATTATCATGTTCCAGTTTTATTGAAAGAGTGTATAGATGCGCTTTCGATCAAGCCCAATGGTGTCTATGTTGATGTCACCTTTGGAGGTGGCGGTCATTCTAAAGAGATCATGAAGCATTTAGGTGCTGAAGGAAGATTGATTGCTTTTGATCAAGATCCTGATGCGATAAAAAATACAATAAACGATACCAGATTTACTTTGATTCATCAAAATTTTAAGTTTTTAAAAAATTATTTACGTCTTGAAGGGGTGAAACAAGTTGATGGTATTCTGGCAGACTTAGGGGTTTCCTCACATCAATTTGATGCGGCAGACAGAGGTTTTTCTATTCGGTTTGACGCAGATTTGGATATGCGAATGGACCAAATTTCTGAAGTAGATGCGCAGCAAGTGCTAAACAAGTATTCTGAGGAGGATTTGCATCGGATTTTTGGAATGTATGGTGAGATTCAAAATGCTAAGACTTTGGCTAAGACCATCGTTACTGCTCGTTTAAATAAAGAAATTAAAACTGTTAATGACTTAAAGCAGGTTATACACAAAATAGTTCCTAAAGGGAAAGAGCATAAATATCATGCTCAAGTGTTTCAAGCATTGAGGATTGAGGTGAATAAAGAGCTGGAGGCACTGCAAGAATTTCTACTTGAAACAGTTTCGGTTTTGAAAGAGGGTGGGCGTCTGGTTGTAATGTCGTATCACTCTTTGGAGGATAGGTTGGTGAAGAATTTTTTAAACAAGGGAAAATTTAGAGGTGAGGTTGAAAAGGATTTCTTTGGAAATGAAATAAAACCATTTCATGTAATTAGTAGAAAAGCGGTTATAGCAAGTAAGGAAGAAGTTTTGCAAAATAACAGATCTAGAAGTGCAAAATTACGAATTGCAGAAAAAATATAATTTGTAAGGGTTATATGGCTAAAAGAAACACAATAAAGCAAAAGGAACTCAGTGAAGAGATTCAAGCGGAGATGTCTGAGGCGGTAGAAGAAAAAGTAGAAGAAACTGAGAATTTCATTAATACTTTTTTTTCGCAAAAAAAGGTGTCAACATATTTGGTTGCGAGGAATTTACCATTCATTGCTTTTTTAGCGTTTTTAGGCTTATTATATATATCAAATCGTCACTTGGCAGAAAATACTGTTAGAAGAATCGATAGACTTGGTAGAGAGGTTAAAGAATTGAGTTGGGATTATAAATCGCTAAATGCAGAGCAAATGAAGTTAACGACACAAACAGAAATTGCAAAGCGCGCAGATACCCTAGGATTGAGAGAAAGAACGGTGCCACCGATTAAATTGGAAATTGTTAAGGAATTAAAATAAATACCTAAAAAATGAATATTAGGAAATCCATATTAGTAAGGGTATACCTGGCGTTCGGGCTGATGGTGTTTGGCGCACTGTTGGTTTTTGGTAAATTAATGCATTTACAATATGTGGATGGAGACCACTGGAGGTCGATTGCTGATAGTTTAACTATTCGTGAGCGAGTAATTGAAGCTGCTAGAGGAAACATCTACTCAAATGATGGAAGTCTACTAGCGACATCAGTACCTGAATATGATATTCGTTTTGATGCCATGGCTATTCCGCAGGAAAACAATGATGTATTCAATGCAAAGGTTGATTCTTTAGCCATTCATTTGGCAAAATATTTTGGTGATAAATCTTCAAGACAATATTTAACCCAATTAAAAGAAGCGCGAGCGAAAAAGCAACGTTATGTTTTACTTAAGCGTGATGTCAACCATCAGCAACTTAAAGACCTAAAAAAGTTTCCTTTATTAAAAGTCTTTAAAGAAGGTAAAGAGCGATTTCCAAGCAGCTTAATTGCGGTAAGAGAAAATAAAAGAATCTTACCTTTTACTAATTTGGCTGCACGTACAATAGGGTATAAAAATTTGAAAGGTGATACAGTAAGAGTTGGTTTAGAGGGCGCGTACGGTGATTATATTGAGGGTAAAAGTGGAGTGCAATTAATGCAGCGAATAGCTGGGGGGGTATGGCTCCCAATTAATAGAGAAATGGAAGTTGCACCTCAAGATGGTTCTGACATTATAGCAACTATTGATGTTAATATGCAGGATATGGCTCAACGAGCATTAGAAAAGCAGTTAATTGAAAGTAACGCTGATAATGGGTGTGTGGTGTTGATGGAAGTGGAGACGGGGGAAATAAGGGCGATTGCTAATTTCACTCGAGATGGAGAGGGAAATTATAGAGAGAAATTTAACTATGCTATTGCACAGGGGGCAGACCCAGGTTCAACATTCAAAATTGCATCTTATTTAAGTGCGTTAGACGACGGTTTAATCGACACCAATACCATAGTTGATGTTGGTAATGGAACCTTTAAAGTGCCTGGACATACTATTCGAGATTCTCATGCACCTAAAAAATCAAAAATGACTGCAAAAGAAGCCTTTGAGGAATCTTCCAATGTTGGTGTGGCCAAAATAATCAGTCAAAGTTATGGCAAAAACCCGGAAAAATTTATCGAGAATTTACATTCTTGGGGTGTTGGTCAACCACTAGGCTTACAAATTCCAGGTGAAGGGAAGCCTTGGGTAAAAAAACCGGATAGTCGTAGTTGGACTAAAAAATTATCGCTTGTTCAAATGGCTTATGGTTATGAACTTGTTTTAACGCCTTTGCAAACTTTAGCTATTTATAATGCGGTTGCAAATGATGGAAAAATGATAGCACCATTATTTGTTAAGGAAATTCAACATTTAGGAACCACAGTTAAAAAATTCGAAGCACGCGTTATTAATAAACAAATAGCATCGAAAGATGCTATCAATAAAATTCAGAATATGCTGGAGGGGGTTATGATTGAGGGGACTGGAAAAAAATTGAGAAATCCTTTGTACAGCTCAGCTGGAAAGACAGGTACAGCCCAAATGGCGGACGGTGCTAAAGGTTATGGTGCTCGTCGATATCAGTCATCTTTTGCTGGATACTTTCCAGCAAAAAATCCTAAATATTCAATGATAGTTGTGATTCGAAATCCAAGGAACGGATATTATGGTGGCTCCGTTGCAGGTCCTGTATTTCGTGAATTAGCGGATATGGTATACGCTAATGATTTATCGTTACATAAAACATTTAGTAATCGTAACGTGAATTTTAGGGGAAATAAAGTGCCTTATAGTTTAAGAGGATCAAAAGACGCTTCTTCTAAAGTGTATGCTATGCTAGGGATTCAATCGGTGAATTGGAATTCAATTTATCAGGCTGATAAGGATTCCGCCAAAAATATTGCACAACCTTTTGCGGTTGTAGAATATAAAGAAGGAGTAGTCCCTAATGTTAAAGGCATGGGATTGATAGATGCTATTTATGCGATGGAGAATGCGGGGTTTAAAACTTTAGTAAAAGGAAAAGGGAAAGTAGTTAACCAGTCGTTAGTAGCGGGGCAAAGTTTAAAACCTGGAACAAATGTGTTAATAGAACTGAATTAATATGCAATTGAAGGAATTATTACATGCTATACCGGTGAAAGAATACCGTGGTCTTCTGGAAACAGAGGTAAGTTCCTTATGTCTTGATTCCAGAAAAATTGAGAAAGACGGCATGTTTATAGCAGTCCGTGGCCATCAAACTGATGGACACCATTTCATTCCACAGGCTATTGAAAACGGAGCTTTGGTGATCGTGCTTGAAGAGATTCCTGAGCTTATAAATGAAAATATCACTTATGTGTTAGTGGATGATTCGGCTTATGCGCTAGGTGTAATTGCTGCTAATTTTTATGGGAATCCATCCAGTAACTTGAAATTAGTGGGTGTAACCGGAACAAATGGAAAAACTACTGTTGCAACACTATTATTTAATTTGTTTACAAAACTAGGCTATAAGGTAGGGTTAATATCGACAGTGCAAAATCAAATCGGAGAACAAATTCTTCCTTCAACACACACGACTCCCGATCCAATATCACTGAATTTCCTTTTAAAATTAATGCAAGAGGCTGGATGTGATTATTGCTTTATTGAGGTAAGTTCTCATGCTATTGTGCAACAAAGGATAGCTGGATTAGTGTTCGCTGGTGGCATTTTTACTAATCTCACTCATGATCATTTAGACTTTCACGAAAATTTTCTTAATTATTTAAATGCGAAAAAGAAATTTTTTGATGATTTAAATCGAAATGCTTTTGCCTTGACAAACACCGATGATCGAAATGGTCAAATTATGCTTCAAAATACATTTGCACATCGTAAAACATATGGCTTACGACAGATGGCAGATTTTAAATGTAAAATTTTGGAAAATCACTTAGACGGCATGCTTTTGCAGGTTGAAAATCAAGAGGTTTTGGTAAAATTGGTAGGAGAATTTAACGCCTATAATTTAACGGCTGTGTATGGGACAGCCATCCTATTAGAACAAGAAACTGTTAAGGTTTTGACTGCACTTAGCGAAATAACTGGCGCTAAAGGTCGCTTTGAAATTTTGAAAGCTAACAATGGCGTGACAGCAATTGTTGATTATGCGCATACACCAGATGCAGTTGAAAATATTTTAAAAACAATAAATCAATTTAAAAAACAAGGGAATAGGATATTAACTGTATTGGGCTGCGGTGGAGATCGTGATAAAAGTAAACGCCCGGAGATGGCTGCAGTTGCAACAAATTTAAGTGATAAAGTGATTTTAACGTCAGATAACCCAAGGTCGGAAGATCCCCTAAAAATAATTAGTGAAATGGAAGCTGGGGTACCTGCGGACAAACGTAAGAATGTGTTTTCTATTTCGGATCGTAAAGAAGCTATTCGTGCAGCATTTCACCTAGCAAATGATGGTGATATAATGTTAGTTGCGGGTAAGGGACATGAAAATTATCAAGAAATTAATGGCGTACGGAATCACTTTGATGATAAGGAGGAATTAACCAAGATTTTTAACGAATATATATAAACGGGATGTTATACTATTTATTTGATTGGCTTTACGAAAATATGCATATCCCCGGAGCAGGATTGTTTCAGTACATTTCATTCCGAACTGCTATGTCAGTTATTATGTCGTTAATTATTACTACTGTATTTGGTAGTCGATTAATTCGTCTTTTGCACCAGAAGCAAGTGGGGGAAACTATTCGTGATTTAGGCCTTGAAGGCGAAAAAAAGAAACAAGGAACACCCACAATGGGGGGCTTGATTATTATAGCTGGTATATTGATCCCAACCTTGTTATTCGCAAAGTTGGACAATATCTACATTATTCTTATGATAATTGCAACCCTTTGGATGGGCGCAATAGGATTTTTAGATGATTACATTAAAGTATTTCGTAAAAATAAAGAAGGATTAGCAGGTAGGTTTAAAGTTATCGGTCAGGTTGGTTTAGGGATATTGATCGCAATAACAATGTATTTTCATCCGGATATTGTTGCTCGTCAACAGGTAACTAACCCAACATCTTCCAAAGCAGTTGAAGTAATTATTAATCCTTCAACTGGTGAGAAAACATATGCTGAAAATGTTAAGTCAACCAAGACAAATATCCCTTTCTATAAAAATAATGAATTTGATTATGCGAAAGTGTTAGATGCCATTGGGATCAAAAATCCTTGGATTACTTTTGTTGTTTTTTTAGTTGTTGTTGTGTTTATTATAACAGCTGTGTCAAATGGAGCGAATATTACAGATGGTATTGATGGATTGGCTTCGGGAACCTCCGCCATTATTGGAATTACTTTAGCCATTTTAGCATATGTATCAGGTAACATAATTTTTTCTGATTATTTGAATATAATGTTTATTCCTAATTCTGGAGAACTTGTGATTTTTGCAGGAGCATTTGTTGGGGCTTGTACAGGATTTTTATGGTATAACGCTTACCCTGCTCAAGTATTTATGGGTGATACTGGAAGCTTAGCCATTGGGGGGATAATTGCAGCATTTGCTATACTTATCCGTAAGGAATTATTAATTCCAGTACTGTGTGGAATTTTCTTAATTGAGAATGTTTCTGTCATTTTGCAGGTATCTTATTTTAAGTACACCAGGAAGAAATATGGTGAGGGGAGAAGAATATTCCTCATGTCACCATTGCATCATCATTATCAGAAAAAAGGTTATCATGAGTCCAAAATTGTCACTCGGTTTGTTATCGTATCGGTGTTTCTGGCCATCTTAACTATTGTAACATTAAAGGTTAGGTAAATTTTAATTTTTAACAATGTCAAATATTGCACATACATTTTATCCTCAATCTGGACGCCTAGTCATTCTTGGCGCGGGAGAAAGCGGCGTGGGTGCTGCTATCTTAGGCAAAATGCAAGGATTTGATGTTTTCGTATCTGATTTTGGTGCTATCTCAACACATTATACTGATTGTCTGATTAAAGAGGATATATCGTTTGAACAAGAAAAACATTCTGAGGACTTAATTCTTAATGCGAATCTTGTTATAAAAAGTCCCGGTATATCCGAAAAGGCTCCCATCATTAAAAAATTACGTGATAGCGGAATTTCAGTTATTTCTGAAATTGAATTTGCCGCACAATACACCGATGCAAAATTAATCTGCATTACAGGGTCGAATGGTAAAACTACGACTAGTATGTTGACTTATTTTATGTTGAAACATGCAGGTTTTAACGTTGGTTTAGCAGGTAATATCGGTCATAGTTTTGCCTGGCAAGTGGCTCGTAATACTTATGAAGTTTTTGTCCTGGAGATTTCAAGTTTTATGCTGGATGATATGTACCACTTTAGAGCTGATGTGGCCGTATTATTGAATATAACGCCTGATCATTTGGATCGATATGATTATAATTTAGACAATTATGTTGCATCAAAATTTAGAATCGTTCAAAATCAGCGACAAGAAGATTATTTTATTTATTGTTTAGATGACTCGGAAACTTCTAAGTCATTAAAAAAATTCCCTACAAAAGCACTTCATTTACCATTTTCACTACATGCAAATGTAGAGAGTGGTGCATTTTTAGATTTAGACAATCATTTGAACATTATAGTTCCTAATAAAGAGATATTTACCATGAACATTGAAGAATTATCACTGCAAGGCAAGCACAATATTTATAACAATAGTGCTGCAGGTTTGATTTCCAAAATACAGGATTTACGGAATCAAACAATGAAAGAGAGCATGAGCTCTTTTGTAAATATAGCACACAGACTTGAACATGTTGCATGTATTGGTGGTGTGAATTATATTAATGATTCAAAGGCAACTAATGTTAATTCAGTATGGTATGCACTTGAAAGCTTTTCGACACAAATAGTCTTAATTATGGGGGGTGTGGACAAAGGAAATGATTACGAAATGCTACGTGACTTAGTCCGCTCGAAAGTAAAAGCTATTATTTGCATAGGAAAGGATACCAGTCGTATTCATGAAGCATTTGAAGATGATACAGAAGTAATAGTGAATAGTGCTTCCATGAGTGATGCCGTGCAAATCGCATCCCATTTAGCCAAAAAGGGAGAGACCGTATTACTTTCTCCAGCATGTGCGAGTTTCGATTGGTTTAAGAATTATGAAGATCGTGGAGATATTTTCAAAGAAGCAGTAATGACTTTATAAGTAAAAACGATGGAATACATTTTTTCTAAACTAAAGGGTGATAAATGGATATGGATTATTGTAATTCTTTTATCCATATGGTCTCTATTAGCAGTTTATAGCTCAGTAGGGACTCTTGCGTATAAAGAAGGGAAAGGAACTGAACTGTACTTGTTTAAGCACCTGTTTATAGTTGCGGCTGGTTTAGCAATGATGTATTTATCCCATAAATTGGACTATCGATATTATGCAGGTATTTCAAAATTATTAATGGTTATAACAATTCCCTTGTTATTGTATACCTTATTATTTGGAAGTAAAGTAAATGAAGCAAGTAGATGGTTGACAATACCAATTATCAATCAGACATTTCAAACGTCAGATTTAGCAAAGTTAGCGTTAATAACATTTTTAGCAAGGATGTTGTCTCGAAAGCAGGAGGAAATTAAGGATGTGAAAAAATCATTTATACCAATCATGAGTGCAGTTTGTGCCGTATTTGTTTTAATTGCACTAGCAAATTTATCCACAGCTGTCATGCTTTTTGGTGTAAGTATTTTACTACTAATGATAGGTCGAATTGATTTCAAGCAGATTGCAGTGGTTTGTATTGGTGGTGGCGTACTGTTGATGTTTGTCATTTTTTTAGGTCCAAGACGTGCCACGTATATAAGTCGCGTACAAGGCTTTTTTAATACAGAACAAGTGGATAGTGGCAAGACTTCTTTCCAAGACGATAAAAACTTTCAAGCTAATAACGCTAAGATCGCGATAGCAACTGGGGGATTATTCGGAAAAGGAGTTGGAAATAGCGTTCAGCGTAATGTTTTGCCACACCCTTATTCCGATTTTATTTTTGCGATTATCATTGAAGAATATGGAACAATTGGAGGCGCAGTGTTACTCTTTTTATATATTGCTTTGATGTATAGATGTATTCGTATAGTAACCTTGAGTCCCCGGGCATTCGGTGCGCTGCTCGCTGCTGGACTAGGATTTAGCTTAACGATACAGGCTTTAGCAAACATGGCGGTCGCAGTGGGCTTAGGGCCAGTAACCGGTGTACCACTTCCTTTAGTTAGTATGGGTGGTACTTCGATTTTATTTACAAGTGTTGCTTTAGGAATTATTTTAAGTGTTAGTAGAAATATAGAAGAATTAAAGGATAGTGAAGAAGTGTTAAGCAGTAAGAGATCACCAAAGGTAGTGGTAGGAACCGTATAAAAATTCAAATGATGGCGAATAAAGTTATAATAAGTGGTGGTGGAACAGGAGGACATATCTTCCCTGCGATTGCTATAGCTAATGCATTAAAACTGCTTTCACCGGAAATTGAGATATTATTTGTTGGTGCACTTGGAAAAATGGAAATGGATCGTGTTCCATCAGCGGGCTATAAAATTATTGGATTAGACATTGTTGGTTTAAATAGGAAATCTTTACTTAAAAATTTTTTACTGCCATTTAAACTTATCAAGAGTTTGTGGGACTCAAGAAGAATAATTAAAGATTTTAAAGCAGAGCTTGCGGTTGGTGTAGGTGGTTTTGCCTCATGGCCGCTTTTAAAAACGGCTAATTTCATGGGAATTCCCACAATCATCCAAGAGCAAAATTCGTATGCCGGTCTCACTAATAAACAATTGGGAGGAAAAGCAATCAGAATATGTGTGGCGTATCAGGGAATGGAGAAATTTTTTCCTGCTGAAAAAATATTATTGACAGGTAATCCAATTAGGAGAGCTGCAGTTGAAATTAGCGGAAAACGTGAATTGGGCTTAAACTCTTTTGGGTTAGACGGACATAGAAAAACAGTGTTAGTTACTGGTGGGAGTTTGGGATCTTTAACCTTGAATGAATGCATGAAAAATGGTATATCACAACTAGTAGATGCAAACTTACAAGTGATTTGGCAGTGTGGTAGTTATTATTATCAAGAATTAAGTAAACAAATCGGTGAAAATTTATCACCGCAAATAAAATTAGTTCCTTTTTTAGAAAACATGGATCTCGCTTATTCAGCAGCAGATATAATTATTTCCCGAGCAGGCGCTGGAACAATTTCTGAGCTGGCGGTAATTGGTAAGCCTGTGATTTTGATACCATCACCAAATGTTGCAGATGATCATCAGACAAAGAATGCTAATGCATTAGTGGAACGATCAGCGGCTATATTGGTTAACGATATTAATGCAAAAGATGAATTGATAAGTCAAATTTTGATGTTGAATCAAAGTACAGCAAAACAGAAGGAATTGAGTGATAATATTAAAAAGTTAGCGATTGACGATGCTGATATTGTTATTGCAAAGGAAATATTAAAAATATTAAATAATTAGAAATGAATATCGACAAAATAAAAAGAGTTTTTCTACTAGGTATCGGTGGTATCGGCATGAGCGGACTAGCTCGTTATTTTAGTCGTATGGGTTTTGAGGTGGCAGGGTATGATCGGACCTCAACAGACCTGACAAATAAACTGGAAAAGGAAGGTATTCAAGTGATATATCAAGATGAGGTAGATTTGATTGCTGAAACCTTTCAACTTCCTTCAGATGAAACTTTAATTATCTATACGCCAGCAGTCCCTAAGAATCTTTTGTTAAAATCTTTTTTTATTGAACAAGGACACGAGATTTATAAACGATCTGAAGTGTTAGGGCTAATTTCAGAGAACAGATTTACAATTGCGGTTGCTGGAACTCATGGTAAGACAACAACATCGACTATGATCGCGCATATTTTAAAGCACAGTGGTCATGATTGTTCTGCTTTTTTAGGAGGAATAAGTACTAATTATCAAAGTAATGTGCTTTTTGGTGCTAATAATATTGTTGTCGTAGAAGCAGACGAATTTGATCGTTCATTTTTAACATTACATCCAAATATCGCTGTTGTCACATCTGCAGATGCAGATCATTTAGATATTTATGGTGATGCTGATGAATTGTTAAAAACGTTTGATTTGTTTTTGAAAAGAGTCGTTCCAAATGGTAAAAGAATCGTTAAAAAGGGACTTCCATTTGCTAGTGAAATAGCATACGCGATGGAACGCAATTCTGATGCCTATAGCGAAAATGTTAGAATTGAGAATAGCGAGTTTTATTTTGATTATCATTTTAAGGATTTATCAATTTTAAATATTCATTTGGGAATTCCTGGTATTCATAATGTTGAAAATGCAGTTGCTGCCATTACAGTGGGACTTTTATTAAATATTCCTGCTGAAAAAATTAAGGATGCTCTTTCAGCATTTACAGGAGTCAGACGCCGATTTGAATATATAGTTAAAACGGATCAAACCATTTATATTGATGACTACGCTCATCATCCTGAGGAACTTCGTGCTTTTTTAACCTCAATGAAAAAACTGTATCCACTTAAACAATTAACAGTAATCTTTCAACCGCATTTATTTTCGCGGACTCGCGATTTCATGGAAGGATTTGCGCAGGTACTGGGATTGGCAGATGAGCTTTTGTTAATGGATATCTATCCTGCACGTGAGGAGGCAATACCAGGTGTTAGTTCTTCTTCTTTACTAGATAAAGTTCAGATTAAGAACAAAAGATTGGTAAGTCCAGAGCAAATATTAGAAATAGTAAAGGAGGAAAAACCAGAACTTGTAGTAACGGTTGGAGCAGGGGATATTGATAAAATTGTAAAACATTTAAAAGAAGTTTTGTCATATGCTAAATAGATTAAGAAATATACAATGGCGTCAAGTTGGCTATTTTTTCTTAGCATTAGTTGCTTTAGTAGGCATAGGTATGTTAATGAGTCTGGTCACAAATAAGGATCAAACTCAGGTATGTTCAGGTTTAAATGTCATCGTGGAGGGGAAAGAAACCTTCATTGATCAGAAAGATATTTCAACGATGATCCAAGAAAAATTTGGTTCAGTAATTGGAAAGTCTTTGAGTGATATTCCTCTGCACGGAATTGAATTGGAATTAAAAAAATCACCGTACGTTTCGCATGCAGATGTGCATGTTGAAATAGATGGTAATATGCAGGTTGTAGTTAAACAAAGAGAAGTTATTTTAAGAGTAATTAATCAACATAATCAGGAATATTATGTTGATGCAAAAGGACATAAAATACCAGTTACATTAAAATATGTACCACATGTTTTGGTTGCCACTGGAAATATAAAAGAAGGATATAAGAAAGCATTAGATCCTGTTAAAAGTAAATTGGTGAAAGATTTAGTGCGGATTGTTGAAGAAACGAAGGATAATGAACTATGGAGTAATCAAATTGTTCAGCTTTTTGTGAATGATATAGGTGATATTGAAATCGTTCCTAGGGTTGGTGCACAACAATTAATCCTAGGGAATGCAGATTCACTGCATAATAAATTAGAAAGGTTAACTAATTTTTACACGCACATTCTTCCGAAAGTTGGTACGGAAGCTTATAATAAAGTGAATGTGAAATATGGAGGACAAATAATTTGTGAACGTAAAGGAGATTGGTTCATTGATAGTTTACAAATGAAAATTAGTAAAAAATTATAAGGAATAATAATATACAGCATCAAATACAGCATATGAAACCTAGAATTGTAGAAAATGAAAAAGAAAATCCAATTATTGTTGGATTGGACATCGGAACAACAAAGATTTGTGTTACCGTAGGACGTCGGAGTGGTTCTAACAAGGTGGAGTTATTAGGAGTTGGCAAAGCAGAATCTGCTGGAGTAAATCGTGGAGTCGTTGCAAATATTCAAAAAACGGTTACTAGTATTCGTGAAGCAGTTGCAGTGGCTGAAGGGCAATCAAATGTTGACATTAAAGTTGTCAATGTAGGAATTGCTGGTCAGCACATCAAAAGCATCCAACATCGTGGAATTCTTACCAAAAACGACGATGATGAAATTGGACGTGTAGATATTGAGCGATTAATATCTGATATGTATAAATTGGTCTTGCCTCCAGGAGAAGAAATTATCCATGTATTACCGCAAGAATTTACCATTGATAATGAGCCTGGTATTAAAGAACCAATTGGTATGGCGGGTAGACGGGTTGAAGCTAACTTTCATATAATATCTGGTCGTGTTACAGATATTAAAAATATTAAGAGATGTGTAGATAATTCAGATTTAGAAGTATCTGAACTGATTCTTGAACCTTTAGCATCATCTGAGGCTGTATTAGATGAAGAGGAAAAGACTGCGGGCGTTGTATTAGTTGACATTGGGGGGGGGACTACAGATGTTGCCATTTTCCATGAGGGTATTATTCGACATACAGCTGTAATTCCTTTGGGTGGAAATATTGTTACTGAAGACATTCGTCAAGGCTGTGCTGTATTGCGTAATCAAGCAGAACAATTAAAAGTTCGCTACGGATCAGCCCTGGCTGATGAAAACAAAGATAACGAGGTGATCTGTGTGCCTGGAATTAGAGGTCGAGATGCAAAAGAAATTTCTGTTAAGAATTTAGCTTATATTATTCAAGCTAGGATGGAGGAGATTATTGAGCATGTTTATTATGAAATTAAAGCTTCTGGTTACGAAGATAAATTAATTGCAGGTATCGTAATCACTGGTGGTGGTGCGCAATTAAAGCACCTGATACAATTAGTAGAATATATTACGGGAATTGATTGTCGGATTGGGTATCCAAATGAATATTTGGCAAAAACTGACATGTTAAATAAACAGGCTTTTGATGAATTGAAAAGTCCTTTATATGCAACTGGTATAGGTCTTTTAATTAAGGGTATTCAAACCATAGAAGATGAGGACAAGCGAAATGAAGAAAAAATTATTAAAAAGTCAGGCGTTGTAAAAGAAAATCGTCCCGAAAACGTTAAAGAGATAGCCGATGGGCAAAGTAAAAAGGAGGGATGGTTAACTCGTTTTTTAGGCGACTGGATCAAAGATGGAGCAGATATAGATGATGATACTTTTATCGGAAAAAAATAATTATCAACATAGCCCTCTTTTTTCCACATTTTCAACAAATGTGGAAAACACTTGTTAATAAATTGGTAATATTACTTTAGAATTGTTGAGTCAAGTTGCGTTAACGTAGTAGATTGATGAAGAATTAAATAGGATAAAATTATGTCGTTACAATTTGAAATGTTAAAGGAGAATTCATCAATTATCAAGGTAATTGGTGTTGGTGGTGGCGGTGGAAATGCTGTTAACCACATGTATAAGCAAGGAATTAGTGGAGTTGATTTCATAGTATGTAATACCGATGCACAAGCTTTAGAATTAAGCCCTATACCAAATAAGGTTCAATTGGGGATAAGCTTGACAGAAGGTATGGGTGCTGGGGCTGATCCTGATGTTGGTGAGAATTCAGCTATTGAAAGTATTGAGGATGTCAAGCGCATGTTAGGCACCAATACAAAAATGCTGTTTATAACTGCTGGTATGGGTGGTGGTACAGGTACTGGTGCGAGCCCTGTACTAGCGAAAGCCGCTAAAGAACTTGGTATCCTGACCGTTGCTATTATCACTACTCCATTTACTTTTGAGGGTAAACGACGTCGCATGCAAGCTGAAGATGGGCTTGAGGAATTGCGCAAATATGTTGATTCTTATTTAGTAATCTCAAATGACCGTTTACGCGAAATTTTCGGTAATTTAACAATGACTGCTGCATTTGCAAAGGCTGATGATATTTTAACCACTGCAGCTAAGGGTATTGCTGAGATAATTACAATTCCAGGGTATGTCAACGTCGATTTTAAAGATGTTCGTACTGTAATGAATGATAGCGGTGTTGCTATAATGGGGAACGCTGTCTCAAAAGGAGAGCAACGTGCCTTGGAGGCTGTTACGGGAGCCTTAGCTTCTCCTCTATTAAAAGATAATGAAATTGAAGGTGCTCGTTATATATTATTAAATATTACCTCTGGTACTCGTGAGGTTACGATGGACGAGGTCGCTATTATTACTGATTATATTCAAGAAAAAGCTGGTTTGTCAGCTGACTTGATATGGGGTAATTGTATCGATCAAAACTATGAGGATGAACTTTCTGTTACAATAATTGCTACAGGTTTTCAAACTGCAGAACAACGAGTTAAAGAGAAAGAGAAAGAAAAAATAGCTATTCCTCTTACACCTGATGTGCAAACTTCAGTGTTTGTAAAACCAGTAGCTACAAACCAATTTGCTGAACGTTCTGCCGATTCAAATAATTTTGTGAAACCTGCTGTACAACCTGAAGAATCTTCAAGTAATACACCGCAGACAGATTTGTTTTCTAACAAAGCTGCTGTGACAGGTCAAGTAGCTGCCGTTGAGAGTAGTGAACCCAAAATGATTCGTCATACACTAGAATTTGAAAATTCTGCTGATCAAGAAGAAGTTGAAGAAGATACGAACCCTCATGGATTTGAACTAAAAACTTCTCCATCCATGTTTGAATTTAAACTTCCAACAGTTTTCGATGTATATCAGTCGACAGAGGAAGATGGGGAAATAATTAATCAAGCAGAAGAAGAGGCTATCCCTCATGAACCTTCGGAAACTCACCCAGTTGCTGAGGTTGAGCTTGAAGAAGCAAAGAAAACGGAGACTAATTTTGAGGATCAGTTGTTAAAAACAAAGGAGCGCATACTTAGATTGAAAGAATTAAGTATGAAATTAAAATCTTCAAATGGCTTGCAAGAGCTTGAAAATGAGCCTGCTTTTAAGAGAAAACAAAAGACACTAGATGATGTTCCTCATTCTTCTCAATCTCAGGTTTCCCGATTTACACTTTCTTTTGATGAAGGAGAGACCGAAATTAGACCGAATAACTCTTTCCTACATGATAACGTAGATTAAACTTATCCTATTTAATATAAGAAAAGGTGACTTGTACAGGTCACCTTTTCTTATATTACTTTTGATTTTTAAAAAAAGATGTTAATTTTAAGGTAGTTACAAATAAATTATAATCAAAAATCAATAAGTTATGACAAGTATTAATAAATTTACGGAACTGAAATCTATAATTGATGGTCTGGAAAACGACGCTGAGAAATTCTATTCAAAGGGAAATGCCGCTGCTGGTACTAGACTTCGAAAAGGTTTGCAGGACATCAAAACAAAGTCTCAATCTTTACGTTTAGGTATTCAAGAATTAAAAAATAAAGGTTAATTTTTTTTAATCTTGTTACATTCTAAGCCCTTAACGGGCTTTTTTTATAATTATAAATATGAGTAACCTTCAAAATCCAATATGGTTAATGAGCTCAGCGTATGACTCGCTGTCGCAAAATGAATTAATAGCATCTGCTTCTGAAAGTGGCGCACAAGGAATTGATTTATGTGTTTTTCGTAAAGATGGTTTAAGACTGGACCATACTGCTACTCATTTAGCATACGAGGGGTTTTCACCAGATGATGCAAAAATATTACTAGATAAATTCAATCACAAATCGTTAAAACTTTCTTTGGGAGCTTTTGAAAACATGATTGGTGGAGATGAATCTGAGCGAATAAAAAATCAAAATCATCTTCTTAAATTAATTAGAATCGCACACTTACTAGGTGGTGATGTCAATGATGTTAAAGTAGGTACGTTCGTTGGATATAATCATGATTTAGGTAATGAAATCGATGGATTTCAGAAAAACCTAGATGAATATTTAAGAGTTTTCGATCCAATTGTAAGATATGCCGAAGATTTAGGAGTGACGATTGTATATGAAAATTGCCCTATGGAGGGCTGGCGCTCTTCAAGGTATACAAATACCTTTAATAATCTTTCGGGTGTCTTAGCGGCTCGTAAACTTATGTATACGTTGATTCCTAGTCCAGCTCATGGGGAAATCTACGATCCGTCGCATGATATTTGGCAAAATATAGATCCGGTAAACGTTATCACTGACATGGACATAAATAGGCTTAAACGGATTCATGTTAAATCAACTAGAATGAATAATGGAAAAGCTAGGACTGAATGGGGTGGGATGTACCCAATGCAAACTGTATCACAGGATTTAGCGTTAAAAGCGGGGATCTCAATACCATCGAATGACTGGGATAGACATCACTATACTGCCATGTTACCTGGTTTTGGTGGTACAGATAATATGGATTGGAATAGGTTTGTAGAAATCTTACATAGCAAGGGTTTTTCCGGTCCTTTTGAAATAGAAAATGAAGCTAAAAATTCAAAAGACACACAGAATTTAGCAGCTATAAAACAAGGAGCAGAAGCTTGTATTAATTTTTTAGCACCGCTCGTTTGGAACCTAACAGATGAAGGATATGCATATAAAAATGATACGTTTTTGAAAGATGTAAATTTGACGGATTTACCTGTGATGACTATAGGTAAATTAAGTCGACGTTCATAGGAAAGTGCCTTATGTACCTACTGTTTTTTTTAAAACTGTACAAAAGTTTTCACTTCCCTTTTTTTTATTTATTTTTAGATCAATTAAATTGTTTCGTGTAAAAATGAATTATTGCGCTCGGTATTATTTTATCACGTTAAACGCTTTCAGTACAGTCATTACACGTTTTTATAATTATTATTCACATTATTAGACTTTATTATTTATGGGATTTTTGAAAGAATTTAAAGAGTTCGCAATGCGTGGTAGTGTTGTTGACCTCGCAGTCGGTGTTGTAATTGGGGGTGCTTTTGGTAAAATTGTTACATCATTGGTTGACGATATAATTATGCCTCCGATCGGTTATCTAACTGGGGGAGTAGATTTCTCAGCGCTAAAATATATCCTTAAGGAAGGAAATGAAGCTGCTGGTGTAACGGAGGTTGCGGTTACTTATGGTAATTTCATAAATGTTATTATTCAGTTTCTTATTATTGCATTTTGTATATTTTTAGTGATAAAGGGTCTAAATTCACTTAAACGTGAGGAAGAAGTCGTTCCTGAAGCAGCAGCTGCACCTACTAAGGAAGAAGCATTACTTTCAGAAATTAGGGATATTTTAAAAAATAAATAAACCTATCTGATTCAGCTGAAAGCAAGTTATAGATCTCTTTTGGATGAAATAACTTGCTTTTTTTTATTAATTGGGTTTTTGGTGTTGTAGAATTAAGAAATAAGCTTTATTTTTGCATTCCTGTTTTGAGGAATAGATAGATAAAAAAGTATTTAAAAACAAGCATATAAGTGTCATGAAGAGAACATTTCAACCTTCGCAAAGAAAAAGAAGAAATAAACACGGATTCAAAGAGCGTATGAGCTCGGCTAATGGCAGAAGAGTTTTGGCTTCCCGTAGAGCAAAAGGCAGAAAACGCCTTACTGTTTCTGATGAGTACCGTCACAAAAGTTAATTAAGAACGTTCGCCGGTGATATTTGACCGTGCTTCAATAGCCGAATAGATGTTCATCGAAATGAAAAAATATACCTTTACAAAAGAAGAACGATTGTGTAGTAAGAGATTTATTGAAAATCTTTTCCATAATGGTTCTTCTTTTGTCGTATATCCGTTTCGATTGGTTTATTTGTCAAATGAAGTGGTTGAAAATCTGAATTATCCCGCACAAGCTATTTTATCTGTTTCAAAAAGAAGGTTTAAAAAAGCAGTCGACCGTAACCGGATCAAAAGACAAATGCGTGAATGTTACCGTCTTGAAAAACATCACCTCTACGAAAATTTGCAGAAATCCTCTGTAAGATTGTTATTAGCCATTCAATTTGTTGGTAAGGAACAAATGCCATTCACTGAATTGCATACTAAGCTCCTTCAGGTTTTAAAAAGATTGGAAAATGAACTTGTTAAAGCTGATTTGGGAAAAGGGAATTAAACTACCATTGAAGTGTTTTTTTTTAATTATTATTAAAGGATATCAACTCTTTTTATCCCCTTTATTAGGGGCGAGCTGTCGTTATTCGCCTACGTGTTCCCAGTATGGAAAAGAAGCAATAATGAAATATGGTCCATTTAAAGGAGGTTTTCTAACAATTAAAAGAATTCTAAGTTGCAACCCCTGGGGTGGCCACGGTCATGACCCTGTACCCTAATTTATATGTCCAATTCTTATATTCTATTTATAGAAACAGCAACCAATATTTGCTCGGTTTCTCTTTCGGAAAATGATAAAGTGATACATGCTCATGTAGGTGAGCTACCAAATATGCACGCAGCCAATTTAACGATATTTATTAATGACTTGTTAGAACGTGCGAAAATTGGTTTTAATCAATTATCAGCGGTTGCAGTAAGTAAAGGGCCAGGATCCTATACAGGCCTGCGGATAGGCGTCTCAGTGGCAAAAGGACTCTGTTATGCGCTTGATATTCCCCTGATAGGTAACAATACCTTAGACGTCCTAGTGGGAGGATATTTAGCTAATTTTGATAAGCCTGATGAACCAACGCTCTTATTGCCAATGATAGATGCTAGACGACAGGAAGTTTATACGGCAACTTATGATGTAAATGGTTTATTACTACAACCTACTGAAGCGCTAATTGTGGACGAAAATAGTTTTGATTCTTATACATCAGCAGGGTATCATTTGAAGCTATTTGGCTCGGGTGCTGATAAATTTGAGGAAATGTTTAGAAAAAATCCAAACATAAAAATAATTTCTAATTTCGAAGCGTTAGCTGAGTTTCAGAACAAAATATCATATGATCGATATAAAACGAAAGATTTTGAGGATCTAGCTTATTTTGAGCCGTTTTATTTAAAGGATTTTATGGTGACTATTTCAAAAAAACAACCTCTTTTATAACCATTTTTTTCGTTTAAACCAGATGTAGATTATGATCGATAATGCAAGCATTGTAAGCATTATAAGTGGATAGCCATAATGCCACTGCAACTCGGGCATAAAGGTGAAATTCATACCGTACACACCAACAATAAATGTTAATGGCATAAAAAACACGGATATTATGGTTAATGTCCGCATAATTTCATTTGTGTGATTAGATTCTATATTAAAATATATAGTCAGCAATTGGGAGGTGTTTTCACTAATGTTGCGATAAAGTGTGTTTGTTCTTGAATAAATGTCTCTCAGATCTTGTGTGTAGATGTTTTTAAATTCTGAAACATGAAAATAGTCAACTATATCTTTATATAAGGTTAGAATAATTCGAATCAGATCAATTTGCCTTTTTAGGTAATATAATTTTCTTAGAAAAGGTTTTCTCCTACTATGTAAAAAGACAATCTCCTCGTATTCATCTAATTTTTCTGAAAGGACATCGATTACTAATTTTTCAAAAGTTTTAAGTGATGTAGATACGATTGTATTTACAAGTGTTTTGCTTGATTTTACCTTTTTATTGTTAGGGTCAAGAAGTAATAGCTCGTTCAAAGAAGGGATGTCATTTCTGTGAACTGTTATTATGAAGTTTGTATCATAAAAAATTGATATTCTATCAGTTATGTCGCTTAAAGTGTCGATGTTTTCTGGGAATTCACTTGATATAGATCGGATAATCAAGAAATGATAATTTTCAAATTCTTCTATTTTTGGAGGCTGACCTAATTCGAGGCAGTCTTTAATAGAGGCTTCATTGAGATTATACCTTTCCTTTAGATTTATAAAATCCTCTTTGCTCGGATTGGTAATATTAAACCAATCATAACCATTTGTTTCTTTATTTAGAATTTGCTGAACCATTGGTAGTCATAATTTTATGGAAAGTAGATACTTTTCGTCACTTCTCAAAGTAAAAAGTCAACTTACGTTCTATAAAAAAGTAAAAAGCTTTCTGAGAATCCTCAGAAAGCTTTTTACTTTTTATAAACACGTGATCGAATTTATTTTTTCGGTGCAGGTGCTTTATCCTTATATTCTTTATTTAATGCATCAATAACCTGTGTAGTAATTTCCATTTTCGGATCTGCGTACAATACCGCAGGGTTGGTTTTGGAATAGGTTAATACAAGTTTATATCCTTTTTCTTCTGAATGTTTTTTCAAGTAATCAGTAATAGTAGTATAAACTTTAGTAAATTCTGTTTGTTCCTCTTGAGCAATAGAAGTTGAGGCATTTTGGTCCATACGACCCAAATCATTTTGGTGTCTCACAAGACGTTCCTCAGTTGCTTGTCGATCCGTAGCGCTCATAGTTGCCGCTTTTTGTTGGTATTCGGCCAATTCACGTTGATATGCTTGTCCCTTCGCTTGTAAATCGCTTTGAGCTTTCTTTACTTTCGCTTCTAGTTTTGTACGAACATCAATAAAAAACTGATATTTTTCTGATAAAGAATCTGAGTTCACGTACACAATTTTTTCTTCTTTTGGTGCAGCTTCACTCGCAGCCGTGGCAGTTGCGGGGGTTGATGTTCCCTTAGGTTGTTGTTGGTTACAAGATACAATAGCTACCGTAGCTAAAACTCCTAATGATAATTTCGCAAGTTTATTCATTGTTATTCTAAATTTCAATTGTTGTAAACAACAAACCTAATACAAAATTTTTAATTTTTTTAATAAAATAATGACAAATCATACACAAAAGTGCCCATATTAACTTTTTCGTTTTCTATTATCGCATTCAATTTTTCCCGATCTTAAAGTTTGATTATTAGCTTAAATTTTCGTATTTTTGAGAGTTAATCAACAGTAATTTTAAAGGTTTTTCATGAACGAAGAAAATAAAGTAACATCTACGTATTCAGCGGATAATATTCAAGTATTAGAGGGGTTAGAGGCTGTACGTAAGCGACCTTCTATGTATATTGGTGATACGGGGGTGAAAGGTCTACATCACTTGGTGTATGAGGTAGTCGATAACTCAATAGATGAGGCTGTTGCAGGTTATTGTGATGATATTTTTGTGACTATTCATAAAAATAATTCAATTTCCGTTAGAGATAATGGTCGAGGTATTCCCACAGGTATCAATAAAAAAGAGAATAAGTCAGCCCTTGAATTGGTTATGACTATTTTACATGCTGGTGGTAAGTTCGATAAAGATACATATAAAGTTTCCGGTGGATTACACGGTGTTGGTGTATCCTGTGTGAATGCTTTATCTATTCAATTACGTGCTGAAGTTTATCGTGACGGTAAAATTTTTGTACAAGAGTACTCTAAGGGGAAACCTTTAGCAGATGTTAAAGAAATTGGCGAGAGCGATAAAAGCGGAACAATTGTTACGTTCCTGCCAGATGAAGAGATTTTTACAACGACAACCGTATTCAATTACGATACTTTAGCAAATCGTCTTCGTGAGCTTTCTTTTCTGAATAAAGGAATCACATTGACACTTCTTGATGAACGAGAAGTGCTTGAAAATGGAGATTTTAAACAAAATAAATTCATATCTGAAGGTGGTCTGCAAGAATTTGTTAAATTCTTAGATGGTAATCGTCATTCATTAATTCCTGAACCCATTTATGTGGAAGGAATTAAGCAGGGCATTCCAGTAGAATTAGCACTTCAATATAATGATACTTATTCTGAGAATGTTCATTCTTACGTGAATAATATCAATACAGTTGAAGGAGGATCACATGTTGCAGGTTTTCGTCGCGGTTTAACTCGTACGTTAAAAAAATATGCTGATGAGTCTGGCATGTTAAAGAATCTTAAAGTAGATATTACTGGAGATGATTTTCGTGAAGGACTAACGGCTGTTATTTCAGTAAAGGTTGCAGAACCTCAGTTTGAAGGACAAACGAAAACCAAATTAGGAAACTCGGAAGTTATGGGAGCCGTTGATATTGCGGTGGGAGAGGCTTTAAGTTCCTATTTAGAAGAAAATCCAAGAGAAGCGAAGCAAATTGTTCAAAAGGTTGTAATAGCTGCTCAAGCGCGTGCTGCGGCTCGCAAAGCTAGAGAATTAGTTCAAAGGAAAACAGTGATGGGTGGATCAGGATTACCCGGAAAGTTAGCTGATTGTTCCAATAATGATCCAGCAAAATGTGAAATATTCTTTGTCGAAGGGGATTCAGCAGGTGGAACCGCCAAGCAAGGTCGAGATCGTAAATACCAAGCTATTATGCCGCTTCGTGGAAAGATTCTGAATGTGGAGAAGGCAATGGAGCATAAAATTTATGAAAATGAAGAGATAAAAAATATGTTTACTGCTTTAGGTGTAAGTATCGGTACGCCTGAAGACAATAAAGCATTAAATACGGACAAACTTCGGTATCATAAAATTATCATTATGACGGATGCTGATGTGGACGGATCTCACATTGCTACACTACTGTTAACGTTTTACTTTCGTTATATGAAGGAATTGATCGAACGTGGTTATGTTTATATTGCAACTCCGCCATTATATATGGTTAAAAAAGGCCGTGAATTTGAATACGCATGGACTGAGGATCAAAGATTATCGGCTATTCAACGCTTAAAAGGGAGCGGTAAGGAAGAATCTGTTGGTATTCAACGATATAAGGGTCTTGGTGAAATGAACGCAGAACAGCTATGGGACACCACAATGGATCCAGATAGACGAACACTGCGTCAAGTAACCATTGATAATGCAGCGGAATGTGATCGAATATTCTCCATGCTAATGGGAGATGAGGTTGCACCTCGTCGTGAATTTATAGAACTTAATGCTAAATATGCTAAAATCGATATTTAAATCGAATTAGGAAAAGCATGCATAAAAAAACTGTCTCAAAGTTAAACTTGAGACAGTTTTTTTATATTATAACAAGTTTAATTGACCCTCTCTTCCCTAAAATAATGTTGAAAATTGGCTAGTAATTTTTATTTTTGAATTAGGGATTAACTATGGAAAACACAATTTTATCCACCTTAAAACAATACTGGGGCTTTGATGAATTTCGGCCTATACAGGAAGATATAATTAAAGATTTAATTGCTGGTAAAGATACTTTGGGACTACTACCTACTGGAGGAGGAAAATCCATTTGTTTTCAAGTTCCTGCTTTATTAATGGATGGCATCTGTATCGTTATAAGTCCATTAATCGCTTTGATGAAAGATCAGGTAGATGGACTAAAAAAGAAGGGTATTAAGGCAATTGCTATTTATTCTGGGATATCTAAAAAGGAATTAGATATAGCCTTGGACAATTGTATTTTTGGCGATGTAAAATTTCTCTATTTATCACCTGAAAGGTTATATTCTGATTTAGTCTTGGAAAGGATTAAATATATGAAAGTTAATCTATTCGCGGTGGATGAAGCGCATTGTATTTCGCAATGGGGATATGACTTTAGACCTTCCTATCTTGAACTAAAGAATCTTAGGGATCTCCACCCAGCTATACCTATAATAGCCCTCACCGCGACAGCAACGGAGGAAGTTGTTAAGGATATTCAAGAAAAACTTGCCTTTAAAAGTCCAAATGTTCATTCGAAAAGCTTTAAAAGGGAGAACCTTGCTTACATGGTTTTTCAAGAGGAAAATAAAATGGCCAGAATGCTCAAGATAATACAGAAAATTAATGGTTCTGGAATTGTCTTTGTAAGAAATCGTAAAGAAACTCAAGAAGTTGCTAGGTTTTTACTTAGTCAAGGAATTTCTGCGGATTTTTATCATGCTGGAGTTGATATGACCGCTAGGATGGTAAAACAGCATGCATGGATTAATAATAAATTTCGTGTCATTGTTGCAACTAATGCCTTTGGGATGGGAATTGATAAACCGAATGTACGTTTTGTTATTCATTTGGATATTCCTGATTCATTAGAAGCATATTATCAAGAAAGTGGTAGAGCAGGTAGAGATGGAAAAAAAGCATATCCAGTCCTGCTATATCAAGAGAAGGATCGCAATAAATTATTGGAAAGTCTTGATTCTGGTTTTCCAAATTTTACCTTTATTCAAGAAACTTACCACCATCTATGCAATTATTTTCAAATTGCGTATGGAGCAGGCATGGGACTGGTATATGATTTTCAACTGTTAGATTTCACTAAAAAATACAGACTTGATGTTTTTAAAACCATCAGTGCCTTTAAGTTTTTGGAACGAGATAAGTGGCTTTCATTGAGTGATGCAGTTAATATCCCGGCCAGGATAAAATTTGAGGTTGAATTTAATGAATTGTATAAATTCCAAGTACAGAGCTTGTATTACGACCCTTTAATTAAGACGATACTTAGGACCTATGGCGGTGCATTTGATTTTTATATACCTATAAATGAATATGAACTGGCAAAAAAAATAGGTAAATCCTATGAGGAAATTGTTAAAATGTTGCTTTATATGCAAAAGCAGGATTTAATCAGTTATTTACCAAGGACTGATGCACCTCAACTTCAATTTTTGCAAGCCCGTGTAGATTATAAAAATCTTTATATTGACACTAATTTTATTGCTGAAAGAAAGAAGATTAAACAGAATCAAATTACAGCAATTTTCGAGTATTTAGATAATAAAGTTTGTCGAAGTCTTTCTCTGCAAAAATATTTTGGTGAAAATGTAACCGATCCATGTTTGGTGTGTGATTTGTGTGTAACTCGTGAATTTCAAAACAATCAGTTAACGAAAATAAGCAAGCTGATTCGGAATAACTTAATTGATGGTCCACAAACACATAAAGATCTGTTGGCAGCTCTACAAATAGGGAAAAAAGAATTACACCTTAAGGTATTACAGGAGCTACTAGATTCAAAAGTAATTACGTTTCAGAATGACCTTTATTCCCTTAATTAACTTTAACTTCTTCTTTTATATATAATTAAACATTTTTTTCTAGTTGTTTTTCCCTTTCGAAAAGTCCTCTAATAGTTATTTTTTGAAAAAAAATGATATCTTTAGGATAACCAAATAAACTTCCTATGGAAAAACTAATTATCTACTTGCCCGCAGCCCTTGCTGTGTTGGGCCTTCTGTTTATGGTGTCAAAAGCAGTCTGGTTAGAGAAGCAAGACTCCGGTGATTCACGTATGCGTTTTATTTCTAAAAGTATTGAGGAAGGCGCTATGGCCTTTTTAAAGGCAGAATATAAAATTCTATTAATTTTTGTGATCATTGCATCCATCGCTTTATTTATCGTTTCTATCCTGGTTGAAACAACACACTGGGTTATCGTCATTGCATTTATTAGTGGTGCTTTTTTTTCAGGATTAGCTGGAAATATTGGAATGCGAATAGCTACCCGAGCTAATGTTCGGACAACTCAAGCTGCCCGTACTAGTTTACCACAAGCACTTAAATTATCTTTTACAGGAGGAACTGTTATGGGATTAGGTGTTGCAGGGTTGGCAGTGTTAGGTTTAAGTATTTTCTTTCTTTTGTTTTTGAAGATGTTTGTAAGTGGTCAAGGGAATTTTTATGACGAGATGACTATAGTCCTAGAGGCTTTGGCTGGATTTTCACTTGGGGCTGAATCCATCGCATTATTCGCACGAGTTGGTGGGGGGATCTACACGAAAGCGGCTGACGTTGGGGCTGATTTAGTAGGAAAAGTAGAAGCAGGTATTCCAGAAGATGATCCAAGAAACCCTGCTACAATTGCCGATAATGTTGGTGATAATGTTGGCGATGTTGCCGGAATGGGAGCAGATTTATTTGGGTCCTATGTTGCAACTGTTTTGGCTTCCATGGTGCTGGGGAATTATATCATAAAAGATATGTCAGAAATGAATTCAGCACCTTATACTGATGCTTTTAATGGGATGGGGCCTATTTTACTGCCAATTGTGATTGCAGGACTTGGAATTCTTGCTTCAATAATTGGTACATTCGTGGTCAAGATAAAAAATAATGAAGCAAAGGAATCTCAAGTTCAAATGGCTTTAAATTTAGGGAATTGGGTTTCTATTTTGTTAACAATTGTAGCATGTTATTTTCTCGTACAATATATGCTTCCTGAAATCATTCAAATGAAATTTTTTGGTGAAGGCTTTAAAAATATACCACGGATAAATGTTTTTTATTCCACATTGGTTGGGCTTGCTGTTGGCGGCTTAATTTCAGCATTTACTGAGTATTATACAGGATTAGGAAAAAAACCTGTACTTAATATCGTCACAAATTCATCAACTGGAGCAGCCACTAATATTATTGCAGGGTTGGCCACTGGTATGAAATCTACTTTTTCATCTGTATTGTTATTTGCATTTGCTATTTGGGGATCCTATGAGTTAGCGGGTTTCTACGGAGTAGCTATTGCTGCGTCTGCTATGATGGCAACTACGGCAATGCAACTTGCCATTGATGCTTTTGGTCCAATTGCAGACAATGCAGGAGGTATCGCGGAAATGAGTGAGCTGCCAAAAGAAGTTAGGCAAAGAACAGATGTTTTGGACTCTGTCGGAAATACGACTGCTGCTGTAGGTAAAGGTTTTGCAATTGCCTCAGCAGCGCTGACTGCCTTGGCACTCTTTGCGGCCTATGTAACTTTTACTGGAATAGATGGAATTAATATTTTTAAAGCTGATGTGCTTGCAGCATTGTTTATTGGCGGAATGATTCCAGTTGTCTTCTCTGCACTTGCTATTCAATCCGTTGGGAAAGCAGCCATGGAGATGGTTAATGAGGTCCGAAGACAATTTCGCGAAATACCGGGTATATTGGAGGGAACCGGAACTCCTGAATATGGTAAATGTGTCGATATTTCCACAAAGGCTGCCTTAAGGGAAATGATGTTGCCTGGGGCGATTACTATAATTACCCCCATAATTGTGGGATTCGTTATGGGAGCAGAGGCGCTTGGAGCATATATGGCGGGGGTAGCTGTGTCTGGCGTACTTTGGGCTATTTTTCAGAATAATGCTGGAGGAGCGTGGGATAATGCTAAAAAGTCTTTTGAAGCTGGCGTGATGATTAATGGTGAGATGACTTATAAAGGTTCAGAAGCCCACAAAGCCGCAGTAACTGGAGACACTGTAGGCGATCCATTTAAAGATACCTCGGGACCTTCTATGAATATTTTGATAAAGCTAACTTGTTTGGTGGGCTTAATAATTGCCCCATTATTAGGTGGTCATGGAATTAATCCTAATGATAATGTGAAAAATCAAAAGGAAAAAATGGAATTGCACGCAGAACTTTCCGATGTAAAGGTCAAATAAGATTTAAAATAAAAATAACATATATTGATACCCCTCAAAATTACTAAATTTTAGAGGGGTTTGTTTTTTACCATCTTTTTTATGACAGTTAATAGTAAGGGAATCCCTGGGTTTCTATTTTGATTATTCCAAACCATGGCTAGTGTTGTTCGCTGAGGCAAATGATCTAATTCAATGAATTCTACATCTGTTTGATACCCCTTTTGTAATGAAGAAGGAACAATGGCCACGCCTAGTCCCTGACTGACTAAATTAAAAATACTAAGTGCATTTACGGTTTTTAATGTAACATTAGGATGGAATCCATGATCATGAAAAATACTCATTACCAAATCAAAGTAAGTATTGCTATATTCTTTCGTAAATAAAATGAAGGATTCATTTTTGAAATCGGTTATATCAATAGTTTTGTTTTTATGATAATTTTTGGGAACAACTAAGGCAAAGTGATCTGTAAACACTGGCAGAAAATTAATCCCTAATGGTATATCGGTAATTCGCACAAATCCGAAGTCTAGTTCGTTTCTTTGCAATAGTTGCATTTGAACTTCATTTGACAGTTCATTTAATGAAATGTCTATTAATGGTTGTTTATGTTTTAATTCCACTAATAACTGTGGCAAAATTGTTTGTATTGCCGACCCAACAAACCCTAATTTAAGTGAAGTAATTTTACCTTGAGAAATTACTTCAATTTGCCCCTGAATATTATTTAGATTAGTAAAAAGTAGTTCAATTTCTTTTTTTAAATATTCACCAGCCTTTGTCAGTTTCACATTTCTTTTATCCCGGATAAACAGGTCCGCTTTGTAAAATTCTTCGAGTTCCTTTATCTGTCTTGATAGCCCTGGTTGTGCGATAAAGAGCTTTTCAGCGGCTTTCCTAAAATGTAATTCTTCGGCTACTGTTTTGAAATAAAGTAAATGACGTAATTCAATTTGATACCTCATAGTTATCAGAAATGTATAATATTGGTATTATTTATTATCAAATATAGGTGCTAATTTTGATATAAATGAGCTCAAATATGGAAATATTTAAATATGGTGAAGATGAACTCAACTGTTCGAAAGCAATAGGCATTGCGCAAGGCAAGATTAAGGGTATTCTAAGTTCAGAAATTATAATACAAATTAATCAATCTGCAAAATACGTCCAACGCATAGTAGATCAAGGTAAAGTTGTTTATGGCATCAATACCGGATTTGGTCCCTTATGTACTAATATAATCTCCTCTGCAGATACAACAGTTTTGCAGGAGAATATTTTAAAGAGTCATGCGGTTGGTCGCGGAGAGCCTATTGACAAGGAATTAAGTAAATTAATGATGATTTTAAAAGTCCATGCATTATCAAAGGGTTATTCTGGAGTGCAATTAGCTACCATACAGCGAATTATATGGCATATTGAAGAAGATTTAATACCTGTGGTCCCTAAACAAGGGTCAGTGGGAGCTTCAGGTGATCTAGCTCCTTTATCCCATTTATTTTTACCATTAATTGGGTTGGGGAAAATTTGGTATAAAAATGAGATTAAATTATCCCAAGAAATTTTACAAATTTTTAATACGATTCCAATTTCTTTGGGGGCGAAAGAAGGGTTAGCACTTATCAATGGTACTCAATTTATGGCTGCCCATGCGGTAAAGGCCGTTATAGAAATGGATAGATTAATGTCGAACGCTGATCTAATTGCGACGGTGATGATCGAGGGATTAAATGGTTCAGTAAAGCCATTCTTGCCTGAACTCCATCAATTGAGGCCATATAAAGGTAATATTATGGTCGCCGATACCATTTATAATCTTTTAAAAGATTCACAAATATTAGAGTCTCACAAAAATTGCAAGCGGGTTCAAGATCCATATTCTATGCGGTGTATACCCCAAGTTCATGGTGCTTCAAGAAATGCATGGATACATTTTAAAGAAATTGCTGAAATTGAAATAAATTCGGTTACTGATAATCCAATTATAATAAATGATGAATTGACGATATCAGGCGGTTCCTTTCATGGTCAACCAATTGCATTACCGATGGATTATGCGACACTCGCGATTTCTGAGTTAGGGAATATTTCAGATCGAAGGGTGTATTTGTCTTTAGAAGGCCAGACCAATGGTGTGCCTAAACTCCTTATGAATTCTATTGGTTTAAATTCTGGATTTATGATTCTGCAATATTGTACAGCAGCAATAGCGAGTGAAAATAAAGGCTTATGCTTCCCTGCGAGTGCTGATAGTATACCAACCTCGTTAGGGCAGGAAGATCATGTCAGTATGGGCGCAATCTCAGGTAGAAAATTGTTGGAAGTAATCGACAATGTAGATAAAATTCTAAGTATTGAATTACTTTGTGCTTCGCAAGCTAAGGATTATCATTATCCTTTAAAATCAACTCCTATTATTGAAACTATCCATCAGCATGTTAGGACAAAAATTCCGCATATTGAAAATGACCAACCAATGGAAGCATTTTTAGACGCTGCATTGGAAATTATTAAATCTGGAGAATTGATTGAATTAGCTGAAAAAGTTAGGCAGGAAAAGAATTTAGCTTGTCCTCCGTGGGACATAAGCTATACTAAAAATTAGCAGATATGCAGAAACAAATCAAATTAATTGGGCCTTTTAAACAATTGGTAAGTTTAAGGGGGCTTCCGTTGAATGGTCCATTACATGATAATCAGTTAGAGATTATTGAAAATGCTGGCATACTAATTCAAGGGGACTATATTATCGCTATTGATAATTTCAATAAATTAAGAAAGAACTTACAAAGTAATGCTGTTCAAATTGTTTTAAAAGGTGATTTCGTTGCCCTTCCTAGCTATATTGATTGTCATAGCCATATCGCATTCGATGGCGATCGTTCCAGGGATTTTGCTATTCGTAATTCTGGCGGTTCCTATTTAGAAATTGCGGCAGGTGGAGGGGGAATATGGAGTACAGTGATGCAAACACGTAAATGCGGATTAAATAAATTAACGAAATTAATTCATCAGAGAGCTACCGTGCTATTAAAGCAAGGAATTACGACGATTGAAGTAAAAAGTGGATATGGTTTGAATATCGAACAGGAAATTAAATTATTACGTGCCATTACCCAAGCTAACATAAATTCAAAAATTGATTTAGTAAGTACTTGTTTGGCAGCCCATATGTTACCTCACGATTATCAAGGTTCAAATGAGGATTATTTGACTGAAATAGCTAATAAGTTATTTCCCGTTTTGAAAGCAGAAAGCTTAAGTAATAGAATTGATGCGTTTATTGAACGCAGTGCCTTTTCAGCAAAACAGATTCGACCATACTTTCAGAAAGCAAAGAGTATGGGATTTGAATTATGTGTACATGCAGATCAATTTACAACTTCAGGATCAGCGCTAGCAGTTGAGATGAAAGCTTTATCTGCGGATCATCTAGAAGCATCAACAGAGCAAGAAATTAAGCTTCTTTCTAAATCAAGTACTGTTTGTGTGGCTCTACCAGCTGCTTCACTGGGTTTAGGATGCGGTTTTACTCCCGCTAGAAAGTTATTGGACGCCGGATCAATACTGGCTATTGCAACTGATTGGAATCCAGGTTCTGCACCGATGGGAAAACTGTTGACAAGCGCAAGCATACTTGCTACGATGGAGAAACTGAGTAATGCAGAATTATTTGCGGGTATAACATTTAGAGCTGCTAAGGCTTTAAATCTCTCGGATAGAGGGCGATTGGATAAAGGATTTTTAGCGGATTTTGTCATCTATAAGACTGATAATTATCAGTTGATTCCCTATCTGGGAGATAATATAAGCCCTTCACAAGTTTGGAAAAATGGAAAACTCGCTTACTCAACTGATAAATAATATGATGAAAAAGATATCTTTTAATATGATTATACGTCAAGGAATTCCTAACGAATTGCCGCTAAAGTATATTTTTGATAACAAATTGAGTCATGCCCCTAAACGAGTAAATATTCTTGATAAAAATGAAGAAAAACTTGCCGTTCGGAATGCCCTAAGATATTTTCCCGCTGAGTGGCATGAAGTGTTGGCTGGTGAATTCTTGGCCGAACTACGGACTTATGGTCGTATATATATGTATCGCTTTAAGCCATCATACAAAATGTATGCACGACCAGTAAAAGAATATCCATCGAAATCGATTCATGCGGCTGCCATTATGATGATGATTCAAAACAATTTGGATCCTGCTGTCGCACAATTTCCAGATGAGCTAATAACTTATGGAGGGAACGGTTCAGTTTTTCAAAATTGGGCACAGTACTTACTCACCATGAAGTATCTATCGGAGATGACGGATACTCAAACTTTACATATATATAGTGGTCATCCTATGGGATTGTTTCCATCTTCGAATTTTGCGCCTAGGGTTGTCGTGAGTAATGGCATGATGATACCAAATTATTCTAAACCTGAGGATTTAGAAAAATTTAGCGCATTAGGTGTTACGCAATACGGTCAAATGACTGCCGGATCTTATATGTATATCGGCCCTCAGGGGATCGTGCATGGCACGACAATTACAGTTATAAACGCTTTTCGAAAGCATTTAAAAGAAGGTGATAGTATTGCTGGAAAAGTTTTTCTAACCTCTGGATTAGGGGGAATGAGTGGTGCTCAAGCAAAGGCAGGAAATATCGCAGGATGTATTACAGTTTGTGCGGAGGTTAATCCGATGGCAGCAGATAAACGGTTTAATCAAAAGTGGGTTGATGTTCTTATTAATGGAGATTTAGATAAACTTGTCCACATTGTTCAAAACGCAATTCAAGAGAGGCGAATTATATCTATTGGATTTGTAGGAAATATTGTAGAAGTCTGGGAAAGATTTTATAGCGATAAAATATCAGTTTCAATTGGTTCTGATCAGACATCTCTACATAATCCTTATTTTGGAGGTTATTACCCCGTGGGATTAAGCTTTGAAGATTCTAATGCATTGATGGCTGCTAATCCCCAATTGTTTAAACAAAAAGTACAAGAATCCTTGATTAGACATGTTCAAGCAATTAATCTTCATGTGTGTAAAGGGACATATTTTTTTGATTATGGTAATGCATTTTTATTAGAAGCAAAGAGAGCTGGTGCTGCAGTGGTAGCCGCTAATGGTATTGATTTTAAATATTCATCATACGTTCAGGACATCTTAGGGCCCATGTGTTTTGATTTTGGTTTTGGACCGTTTCGCTGGGTCGTTACTTCTGGCTCAGATGCGGATTTAAGAATTACAGATAAAATAGCACTTAAAGTTATGACTGAATTACACAAAGACTCTTCAGATGAAATTGCACAGCAGATAGAAGATAATATTAAGTGGATTCAAGAAGCAGAGCATAATAATTTAGTTGTAGGTTCAAAGGCGAGAATTCTATATGCGGATTCCCTAGGAAGGATGAAAATTGCTGAACATTTTAATAGAGCTGTTGCAGAAGGTATAATCTCAGCGCCGGTGGTGATTGGTCGAGACCATCACGATGTAAGTGGCACAGATTCGCCATATCGTGAAACCAGTAATATTTACGATGGGAGTCAATTTACAGCAGATATGGCTATTCACAATGTAATAGGAGATAGCTTTCGAGGCGCTACTTGGGTTTCTATTCATAATGGTGGAGGAGTTGGATGGGGGGAGGTTATTAATGGTGGATTTGGATTACTATTGGACGGTACCCGAGGTTGTTATGAGAAATTGAAACAAATGCTTTTTTTTGATGTTAATAATGGTATAGCCAGAAGATCCTGGGCGCGGAATAAAGGTGCTCAAAAAGCTATTGAAACTGAGCTAAATAGAACTCCAAATATGAAAATTACACACGCAGTTTCAGTTGATGATTATATAGTGGAAAATTTGTTTAACTGAATTAGATGGCAACAGATGATAAAAAAAGTTATTTACCTGCTCAGTCAAAGAAGTGGTCAGGTAGGGTGGATGGCACCACACGTCCCTATTTTCGGTGGCATCAACTAATTGAATGCATAAATTTAGACGATATTTCCAAGTTTCCGCAGGCTGTCGTATTTTTAGGGTTTTGTTGTGATGAGGGTATAAGAAGAAATCATGGTAGAATAGGGGCAAAAGATGCTCCAGATGATCTTAGAAATGTATTAGCTAAATTACCAGTCAATTTTCATGAGAATTTATTTTTGTTTGATGCTGGTGATGTTTTCTGCTATAATAATAATTTAGAGTTGGCCCAAAGTGAACTAGCTGATCGAGTTTCTCAAATATTACGATATGGAGGCTTTCCTGTGCTTTTTGGCGGCGGTCATGAGGTCACCTATGCACATTTTCAGGGAATCAAGAACGCCTTTGACAAATCTATTGGAATTATCAATATTGATGCCCATCTTGATATTAGAGAAATAGTTGACGGTCAGGGAAATTCAGGAACTAGTTTTTATCAAATCGCTGAAGAAACAAAAAGCCGTGGGAAACCTTTCCATTATTTAGCCCTTGGCATTCAAGATATAAGTAATACGCAAGCATTGTTTGACTATGCCGATCAAAATGGCGTGCAAATTATAAGAGCATCTGAAATCATAAATCGCAATTTAGAAGCGATAATTGTGCAAATACAAGAGTTTGGAAAAAAAGTAGATCAGATTTACTTAACGATTGATTTAGATGCATTTACCGCCTCGTATGCTCCAGGAGTAAGCTCTCCCGCTTTCAATGGAATAATACCTGGACGTACTTTTCAGAAACTGTTCTCTGCAATAATACATCTTCCTAATTTAATTTCAGTTGATATCGCAGAACTTAATCCAGTACTTGATATTGATCAACGAACAACAAAATTAGCTGCTGATATGATTTTTAAAATTATACAGAAATTTTAGCTATTTTTTATATATTGTATTTAGGTGAATAACTATATACGATGTCAAATTTAGATTTTATCAGAGAAGAAACGGCTGCTAATATTGGAAACTTTTTAGTCGGTAGACTACTACCTTTTCGTCAAAGAAGAAGTATTGGACCTTTTGTTTTTATAGATCATATGGGACCAGCATGTTTGGCAGATCATGAAAATTTAGATGTTGGACCACATCCTCATACTGGATTATCTACACTTACTTATTTATTTGAAGGTTCAATTTTCCATCGAGATAGTCTAGGTTCAGCAGTGGAAATAAAACCAGGCGCTGTGAATTGGATGACCGCAGGTAAGGGGGTTGTCCATTCTGAAAGAACACCAGAATATTTACGACATAATGATAAATTTTTACATGGTTTACAAATTTGGGTAGCATTACCCAAAGAATTAGAATTTATGGAACCTCAATTTTGTCATATTGAAGCTGCTGCCATTCCAGCATGGGAAAATCAAAGTGTGTCTTATAAATTAATTGCTGGTCAAGCATTTGGTAAAACGTCTCCTGTGCCGGTTTATAGTAATCTATATATGATTGAAATTAAAGCCAAGCAAAATGCTACAATTGATATTTCAGGAGAACTTTATGGTGAGAGTGGATTATACATTCTGGAAGGAGAAATTAGTAATGATGGAAATGATTATGGACCAAAGCAGATTTTGATAACCCTAAATGCCCATTTATGTTCATTTGAGATGAAGGCAGGAACAACAATTTATATATTTGGAGGAGAACCTTTCCCCGAGGAACGTTTTATCTTTTGGAATTTTGTCGCCACGAGTAAAGACACAATTGAAAAGAATAAACAAAAATGGATAGCTCATGAGTTTCCTCAGGTTCCAGGAGACGACGGTTATGTGCATTTACCGGGAAGCTAGATTATTATAAGGCAATCGGGAGATTATGATCTGATCCCCATTGTGCCCATGATCCATCAAAGATTGATATATGTTTATACCCAATGTGGTAGGCAGCTAAAGCAAGAATTGATGCTGTAATACCTGAACCGCAAGTGAAGACATTTTGGTTCTCTTTTTTAATTTTATCTTCAAAAATTCTTTCTAAATAATCCTTCTCTTTAAATTTAATACCATCCAGTACCTGGTTAAAAGGAATATTATGGGAACCAGGTATATGACCTGATCTCAACCCCTCACGAGGTTCTGCTGAAGTGCCATTAAATCTATCGCCACTACGAGCATCAGTAATATTTATTTTGGGACTATCCAAGGCATGAAGAAGATCATCCTTGCTGATATACCAATCGTTTTGTTGAATAGCTGTGAAATTTCCAACGGTATTCTCAGATATGGCATACTCACTACTAATTGGTAATCCTGCAGCTTTCCAGGCCGGGAAACCGCCATCTAATACATAGACTTTTTTGAACCCCATAAAGCGAAACATCCACCATGTCCTTGGACTAGAATAGATACCCCATCTATCATATATTATCAGTACAGAATCATTATTAATACCCAGTTTTCTTGCTTCTTTTGTGAATTTTATGTCAGTAATCATCGTGTGCGGTAATGGGCTCAAATGATCTGAAAAATCTTTTTCTATATCCAAAAAGTGTGAATCAGGAATGAGTTCCAGCATACTATTGTCAATGGATTGATTTATTTTATCAATGGTCGCATCGAAGATAATTGCGTTATCTTCCATTTTGATTCTTAAAGCCTGATCGGGTGAAATAAGTACAGGGTATTCCATGTTTAAGATTTTGAATAATAAAGCTAAGGTTTTAATAGCATAGGACAAAAAAAAGCCCCGATTTAGAATCGGGGCTTAGAAGTATATAATAAAATCTATTAATTATTTAGATTTTTTTTCATTGTCTTCCATTTGCTCTTTTAATTGAGCTAGAACATCAAGATCACCTAAAGTTGATTTTTCAACTGAATCTTTAACCTTCTTCACAGCCGATGAAGCAGCTTTCGCTTCTTTTTTACGGTTGTTGAACTCTTCAATACGAGCTTCAGCTTTAGCATCTTCCCATATACGAGAGTGAGAGATCACTAAACGTTTGTTTTCTTTGTTGAATTCAATGATTTTAAATTCAGCAACTTCATCTACTTTTAGTGACGCACCATCTTCTTTAACTGAATGTTTGTTAGGACAGAAACCTTCTACACCGTATTGTAATGCTACAATATCTCCTTTATCTCCAACTTTGATTACTGTTCCTTCATGTACTGAACCTTCAGTGAATATAGTCTCAAAAGTATCCCATGGATTTTCTTCCAATTGTTTGTGACCTAAAGAAAGTTTACGATTCTCTTCATCCAATTCTAATACAACTACTTCAAGTCTTTCTCCAACTTTAGTAAATTCATTAGGGTGGTTAACTTTCTTAGACCACGAAAGGTCAGAAATATGAATTAAACCATCAATACCATCTTCTAATTCAACAAACACACCGAAGTTAGTCATATTCTTAACAACAGCAGATTGTTTTGAACCAACTGGATAGCGTTCAATAATGTTTTGCCAAGGGTCTGGAGTCAATTGTTTGATACCAAGACTCATTTTGCGCTCTTCACGATCTAAAGTTAAGATCACGGCTTCAACTTCATCGCTAACTTTCAAAAATTCTTGAGGAGAGCGTAAGTTTTGTGACCATGACATTTCTGAAACGTGAATTAATCCTTCAACACCAGGGATGATTTCTAAGAATGCACCGTAATCAGCAACTGTTACGATTTTTCCTTTAACTTTAGAACCAATTTCTAAATTAGTATCTAATGATTCCCAAGGATGCTCAGATAATTGTTTTAAACCTAAAGCAATACGTTTTTTCTCATCATCAAAATCAAGAACTACCACGTTGATTGTTTGATCAAGTGCCAAGATTTCCTTAGGATGCTCAATACGACCCCATGAAATATCAGTAATGTGAAGTAAACCGTCAACACCACCTAAATCAATGAATACACCGAAATCAGTAATGTTTTTAACTGTACCTTCTAATACTTGTCCTTTTTCTAATTTAGCAACGATTTCTGATTTTTGATTTTCTAAATCGTCTTCAATTAAAACTTTGTGAGAAACTACGACATTTTTAAATTCATGGTTAATTTTTACAACCTTGAATTCCATCGTTTTACCTACGTAAATATCGTAATCACGAATAGGTTTGATGTCAATTTGCGATCCTGGTAAGAAAGCTTCAACACCTTTAATGTCAACAATTAAACCACCTTTTGTACGTGATTTAACAAAACCATCAATAATTTTGTCATTTTCCAGTGCTTCATTGATGTCTTCCCATGATTTTTGGGTTTTAGCACGTTTACGTGATAACACTAATTGACCATTTGCATCTTCTTGCGATTCTACAAATACATCTACTTTGTCACCAACTTTCAAGTCAGGTAAGTCACGGAACTCAGATAACGCTACAAGACCGTCTGATTTAAAACCGATGTTTAAAACTACATCTTTGTTATTGATAGATACAACAATACCTTCAATAATTTCACCTTGATTAATTTGGTTGAATGTGCCTGCGTATTCTTCTTCTAACTTCGCACGTTCAGCTTCGCTGTAATTACCGAATGCCTTTTCATCAAAATCCCAATCGAAGTCTCCTTGTGGAGTACTCCAAGTGTTAGATTTAATCTCATCGATTAAATTTGAATCTGCTTCAGATTCAATTTTTTCAGTGTCTTTCACAACTTTTGTGTCAGCACCTTGTAGCTCTGCGTTTTTCGCCGCTAATTCTTTTTCTGCTTCTTGTTTTTTTGCCATTAATTAATAATCTCCTTTTCCCTACTGTGTAGGGACTGCAAAGATACTAAAAACTTTTATTTACAATAGTTTAGAAAGTAATAAAGTTGTTTTTTTTATAACTCATTCATTTTTTTTAAAATGGTTTGGCTTCTTAGGGGGTTATTTTTAACCAAAAATGTGCATTCATTATTGATATAATAGCTGCCATTGTATAATAATTATTAAATAAAATAGATGTGTTTTTTTTACTTGTAAATAATTGATAGTTAATTGATAACGTGTTTTATTTGTGTTTTGTTTTCATCATATGCACAGATAATCTTGTTTACTAAATTGTGATTATTATTTAATGCGGTATCGCTCCTTTATTTATTACAATAAAAAAAAGAAGGAAATTGTAACGCATTTCTATAAACGGCACAAAAATGTATGATCAATTTTATAATCAATTATTCAGAGCTCCTGGAAGTTGCGACTTTATCTAATTAGTTTTTGTTGTTAACAAAACTGTTGTGGTGATACGGAGGGATTATAAAGAGCTAATATTTTAATTATACTTTATAATTGTGATCAATGTGATTTGATGTACTAGAAAGGTTTGAATGAATTGAAAATTCTTGGTTTTACAATTTTTATGCTTTGTTTTGAAAGCGCGATACTGGCATTTAATTCAAACCCAATAATTAATATTAAAGCATTAATGTACATCCAGATCATAACAACTATTAGGGTGCCGATTGAACCGTAGAGCTTATTATATGCACTAAAATTGTTAATGTAAAACGTGAAGAAAGAAAAGGAAAGCATTGCCAATATTGTTGCTAAAGTAGCCCCTGGCGTAAATAGTTTCCATTTTTTTGAACTTGGACCAAACTTATAGATCATACTTACGGTGACAAAGTAAATTCCAAATAAAATTACCCATTGGGCGGTTTTAATTAAGAATGCCCAGAACCATTGAATATCATAATCGATATGATTTTTTAAATAGTTTATCAGGTAGTTAGATCCCGCATATAGGGAAATACCCACTGTTAGTGCACTTACAATTGTTAGAGAAAGAGCTAAAGCAACAATTCTTTTTTGGATCCAATTTCTAGATTCACTGGATAAAGATGATTTATTAAAGGTCATCATTAAGGTCGTAAGACCATTAGTTGCAAAAAATGTGCAGAGCACAAAACCTGCAGAGAGCAAACCACTATTTTGACGTTTGATTATATCTTCTAGGGTTGTTTCAAGAATATCGAAAGCGTTATCAGGCAAAGCTAATTGGATAAGGTCTAAAAGTTGTTCCTGAAAGTTATTTATAGGTATATACGGAATCAACGTAAATAAGAATATTATCCCAGGAAATATGGCCAACATAAAATTGTAAGCTAAAGAGGAAGCTTTATTTAAAATTGATTCACGAGCAATTTCTTGAAAGAAAAAAACGAATACTGTATAGAGTGGTAGTTTGCCAAAACCTGGCAAAGTGGTTCCCTTCGACCATTCTATTATTTGATCATAGGGTTTAAACTTTAAGAATTGTTGGTGAATCTTTTTCATTATTCTCCAAAAAACGACGCCATTTTGTCCTGAAATATTTTTGGTGGACGACAGGGCGTACCAGACTTCATGTTTACAAAAACTAACTGAGTCGCTCCTGTATTTAATAACTCCCCTTGCGCATTAAATAGCTCATATTCAAATTTTATCCTAATACTTGGCCTTTCTTTGATGTATATATTAATGGTTATTAAATCGTCATAAATAGCCGCTTTAATAAAATTAATATTCATGTTAATCACTGGCAGCATGATTCCCATTTCCTCCAATTCTTTATATGAAATACCGGTACTTCTTAGCATTTCTGTGCGCGCAACTTCATAGTATATTGCATAATTTCCATAATAGACATAACCCATGTTATCTGTCTCTGCATACCTGACACGCACCTGATGCTTATATGAAAACATAATTATTTCTTAATATTTCTTAAGTCTAAAGCTTTTTGGAATTTTCGAGCATTTACTAAATGTTCAGCCATCGTCTCTGCATAAAGATGATAACCCGAAAAATCGTCCTTTGCACACATATAGAGATATGGATGATGATTATAATTTAATACAGCATCTATGGAAGTGATACTTGGCATCATGATCGGTCCAGGAGGTAATCCACGATATCTATATGTATTGTAAGGGTTGTCGATTGTTAAATGCTTGTTTAAGACTCTTCGTATACTAAAATCATTATTCGCAAAAATAACAGTTGGGTCTGCTTGCAGAAGCATGTTTTTATTTAACCTGTTAATGTACAGACCAGCAATTTTTGGCATTTCATCGGTGTGTAAAGCCTCACCTTTCACTATAGAAGCTAAGATGCTGATCTCTTGTAGACTCAAACCTAATGAATCCGCTTTAGCTTTTCTCGCTTGCGTCCAAAATTTATCGTATTCCTTGGAAAAGCGATCTATAATCTCAGAAGGGCTTGTATTCCAGTAAATCTGATAAGTGTTGGGGATAAACATGGAGAAAAAATCTTGTTTGGTGAATCCATATTTGGTAGCTAATTTCTCATCGTTTAACAAGGTTAAAAAAGTTGCAGAATCTGCTTCAAAATTTGCACCTAAAAGTCCGGCAAAATTTTCCTTTAATCTAATATTTTGAAATCTAAATTCGACCGCTTCTTGGTATCCTCCTCGTAGATTCCCTATTAAACGTCTGTTAGATAAATCGTTTGATAATTTATATCTCCCAGCTTTTATTCCTGATTCCTTTAATCCAATATACTTGGCCGCAAGTTCAAAAAGTTGATAGTTTTTAACTACATTTTCTTGCTCGATTCGCCTCATCACTTCCTCATAAGGTTCATCTGTTTTTACAAAAAAATATTCTTCGTTGTTAGCCACCGCTGGTGCTAGAAAAGTTAGATATCCTACCCATGCACCTGCTAATGCAATAATCATTACAAGTACAACTGAAATTAATAGGATTTTCTTTTTATTTTTTTGAGCCATTTTACTGAATTTGTGGGGTTGGTTCTACTAAAGGGGTTGGTGATGGTTTTCCCAACGTTACATGAATGGCACTACCAATTGGTATAATTCGTGCACTTGTATCTGGATCTTGACTTAGAATGATGGAACCTAATGTGTCATTTGAATTACCGTTTATAGTTACAGAACCTAAAGTTAACCCAACACCCGCTAAGGCAAACTTTGCTTCATTTAATGGTAGGCCAACTAAATTTGGAATTCCTACTTCGCTATCACCACGACCATTTCCAAGCACTAAAGTTATTTTCGAACCTTTTGGGACCATACGTCCTGGTTGAATTGCTTGACCTGCAAATTTAATATCCAGTACAACATCTTTTGCGATATCATTAATGTAACTCGTGTCAGCAATTTTTAAAGAATGATTCTTCAAAATGGCGGATGCTTCGATAAAAGTTTTATCAATAATTTCTGGGAAACTTATTTCAGGAGCTGATTGGGTGATAATAGTTAGATAAATTGTTCTTGCACTTTTAACATGCGCTTTCTGATCAGGATCTTGATCTATGACTAACCCTGGCTTTGCATCCATTTGATAGACAGAATCTACCTCATATTCTAAATTGGCATTATCTAAAATGCTAATTGCTTCTTGTATGTTTAATCCTTTTAACAAAGGCACTTCCTGGGAATCACCATGTTTTGTGTAGGATTTTAACCCGAAATACACTAGGACAAACAAAACTATAATGAAGATTAAACCTCCGATTAATGTCTTTCTAAATGCATTTGTTCTTAAATATAAAAAAAATTTAGACATCTTTTTTCTTTTTTGTATTTGGTTAACAATATTGGTTCCAATATATGTCAATTAATTATTATTTGTATAAATAATATGGCAAAAATATTCGTTTTTCCTGGTATCACAAATTATATTTGCTTCTTGAACGAAACTTATGAAAACTAAAGTTGCATTAATTACTGGTGGTTATACAGGAGAGGCTGAAGTATCACTTAAAAGTGCTTTATTTGTCAATTCCCAAATTGATCGAGAAAAGTATGAAGTTTTTCTTATTCAGATTAGTTTGGAAGATTGGATCTATGAAGATCCTGCTTCCATAAAACATGATATAAATAGAAAAGATTTTTCTTTATTAATTAATGATGAGATCATAAAATTTGACTTGGCATTTATCCTTATTCATGGCTCACCAGGTGAAGATGGTCGGTTACAAGGATATTTTGATATGATAGGTTTACCCTATACGTCTTGTGATGCATTAACCTCTGCTTTGACAATGAACAAAGGTTTTTCTAAATCGATTATTCGGGATATAGCGGATCTATATGTAGCTGACTCCATATTACTATTTGAAGAACATCGTTCAAAGTCAGTTGAGTTGATTCAAAATAAGTTAACATTGCCTGTTTTTGTTAAACCTAATGCTGGAGGGAGCTCCATAGGTATGAGCAAGGTGAGCAGTTGGGACACCCTTGAAGCTGCAATTGTTAACGCTTATGACGCAGAAAATACAGGGAAACAAGTTTTAGTTGAAAAATTTGTAAGTGGAAGAGAGTTTTCCCAAGGAATTTATAGAAATCCTAAAGGTGAACTTATTGTATTGCCTGCAACGGAAGTAATTACCAAACGTGAGTTCTTTGATTTTGAAGCGAAATATACACCAGGGTTAACTCAAGAAATCACACCAGCAGATTTAAATATTGAACAAAAAAAACGAGCTGAAAATATCATTAGAGAGATTTATATTACCTTAAATTGTAAGGGAATGGTTCGCGTTGATTTTTTTCTAGAAAATGGAACTGATCATTTTTATTTTATTGAAATAAATACAATTCCCGGACAAACTGCCCAAAGTTTTATTCCACAGCAAGTTCGAGCGTTCGGGATGACTGAAAAGGATTTTTATAGTGAGCTTATAGAGGCTGCTCTTTTAAACTAAATACCTCATCGAAAAAATTGAAGTTGATTTTTCAACAAGGTTATCTATATTAAAATTGAAAATATTGAAGTTAACCTTTGTTGTAGATAATCAAATTTGCTTATTCGTCGGTGCTAATCTTAATAATGGATGATATGATGTTTAGGAATTGTGTATATTTGATGTTGATGAAATTAAATAAATATGATATTAGTTGCAGATAGCGGTTCATCACGATCTGAATGGATGCTACATCTTCCAGATAGCAAACCATTAAGTTTTAATACCAAGGGATTGAATCCTTTTTTTGTTAGTGAGAAGGAAATAGCAGAAATTCTTACCGAGGTAAAGGTAATAATACCATATATTAAAGAAATTAATGAGGTGTATTTTTTTGGTGCTGGTTGTTCAACGCCAGATAGAAGGGAGATAGTTTCGAATGCATTGACTCAAATCTTTCCATCCTCATTTATTTCAGTTGAAAGTGATTTATTGGGATCGGCATATGCAACTTGTGGAACGCAGAAGGGTTTAATTTCAAATTTAGGTACGGGTTCAGATATTAGTTTTTTTGACGGAGAGAATCTCTCCAATAGTTTGCATGGGAATGGCTATGTATTGGGAGATGAGGGCTCTGGATCTTGGTTTGGAAAGCAACTCATAACATCTTATATCTACGAAACGATGCCCCGTGATTTGATGCGAAAATTTCATGATGTACATCCCATAACCAAAGATATTATAATAAAAAACGTCTATCAAAAGGAGAGGCCCAATGCTTATTTGGCGTCGTTCGCCTCATTTATGGCAGATAATAGATCTCATCCATTTATCGATAATCTACTTAGAAATGGATTTGACGAATTTGTAAGAACAAATATGATGACCTACGGCGATTTTTGGAATTATGAATGTCATTTTATTGGCAGGATAGCTTATCATTTTGATATTCATCTACGAGAAGTTTGTACATTACACGGAGTAAAGGTTGGGAAGATTTTAGAAAGCCCAATTAAAGAGTTATTTCATTTTGTTATAAAAAGAGAGTTAAAAGTTGAAGTTTAATTAATAAATTTTCTAATTATGTTAGTATCAATGATAATGCTGTTTAGTATGTTGTTTCAGCAACCAACAGTTTACGATTTTAGCTTCCAAACAATTGATGGAAAAAAAATTTCTTTAGCGGAGTTTAAAGGTAGACAAATTTTAATTGTAAATACCGCGTCTAAATGTGGATTTACAAAACAATACAAGGAGTTACAGGCTTTACATGAGCAGTATGGAGATAAACTTTTAGTAATAGGTTTTCCATCAGATAATTTTGGAAATCAAGAGTTTGAATCAAATGAAGAAATTGCAGAATTCTGTGAAAAGAATTTCGGTGTTAATTTTATACTTGCGGAAAAGGTTGATGTTAAAGGCGAAAAAATTAATCCTTTATTTCAGTATTTGACTACAGTAGAAAATCCTGATTTTACTGGTGAAATTAAATGGAACTTCGAGAAATTCTTAATAAATAAGGATGGTAAATTAGCGCATAGATTCCGCTCTAAAGTAAATCCACTGGATAAAGTGATCACGGCACATATTTTATAACCAATTCTGTGACCAATAAGGAATTGAAAGGTGATTTATTTCACCTTTTTTACTTTTGATCCAGATGGAAATAGCATTGTCTACATCTCGGTTCATAACTTTCTTTTTCGCCGATTAGAACTAAGGAATCATTTACTTTGGTTCTATATGAGTAGTTAGCTGGAGAGCCGCATTGCACACAGACTGCATGAACTTTTGTAACGTGTTCGGCAATGGCCAGTAAGTTAGGTATTGGTCCGAAAGGATTGCCTAAATAATCCATATCTAATCCTGCTACAATTACTCGTATTCCACGATTTGCTAATTCAGTACATACTTTAGGTAATTGATCGTCAAAAAATTGAGCCTCATCTATCCCGATTACCCAGGGGTCAGTACTTAAATTTAAGATATCTGTTGAACTTTGAACCGCAATAGAAGGAATGGAATTACTATCATGTGAAATAATTTCATTTTGGCCGTAACGTACATCTATTATGGGTTTGAATATTTCTACTGGTAATTTCGCGAATTGAGCCCTTTTCAAGCGGCGTATAAGTTCCTCTGTTTTGCCCGAAAACATCGACCCACAAATTATTTCAATATTTCCCACACGACTTTTTTTATTTTGGAAATAATCTCCTGAAAACAGCATCATTTTATAAATTTTTATACTAAAATGAATGAAATGTAAGTTATATAATTAATATATTCTTGCTACTCATTCTGTGCGAATATCGAAATTTAATCTTATTTTTGAATTACAGAAAACAAATTAAATAAAGAATCCAGTAACTATCAGACAGTTTAATTTGAAATAATATCCGTATAAATTTAATTTGATTTTAGAAATATAAATATGGCATACTCTGATCAAGATATTTTAACAAAAATTAATGAACTTTTGTTAGATATTAATGAACAATACACTTCTTTAAATAAAGATACGCTATCAGAAAATGTAACTGATTTACTCATGTTATCAGCCCAAGCTAAGTTTTTAGCTTTAAATTTAGAAGTTTTGGCAAAAAAGCAAAGCGTAACTGGTCCTGGTTCTTCAAGTGATGATAAAGAAGAGATTTTCACACCCGAAATAGAACACAGTGACAGTGAAGCTGACGAGCAGGAAGTTTTTAACGAAATTCAGGAAGTACAAGGTACTGGTGAACCTCAAGTTCAGGAAGAGGAAGGTGTACCTAATAGTAATACTTTAGATAGCCTGATTGGATCAGAAGATGATACGCATGAGAATGCGAGTAATTCTGAACAAGAAAATACTGTAGAAAATCTGGATAATTCTGCACCTGTCCACAACCAATCTACAGGTTATACCTCGATATCTCATGAAGAAAATTTTACAGAAGACGCCCTGACTCAAGAAGGAACTGAAGGGAAAATAGAAAGGACTTCAGCGGTAGAACATGAAGAAAAAGACACAGAGGATTCTTCAACAGAAAAAGTCGTGAAGAATGAAATTATTGAGCAAGAGAAGGATATAATTATCGAAGAGGTTCCAAGTGGAGTACTTGAAAACAGTAATGAAAAAAATACTTCTGTTAGACCAAATCGACCTTTGACACTTAATGAGCTAATTCAACAGCAGAAAAGAGCTGGATTGACGAATGTAAATCAATTCAACACTACTTCAAATAAACCTTCTGATCAAATTGTTGACTTGAAAACAGCAGTAAGTCTTAATGATAAATTGTTGTTTATAAAGGATTTATTTAATGGTTATAGCTTAGCATATAGTGAAGCCATTGAATTACTGAATAGATTTGATAATTTTTCTGAAGCAGATGCATTTTTACAGACTAATTATGCTTTGAAAAATAATTGGGCAAGTAAACCACAGACTGTAGATAAACTGTACGAGGTTTTAAGAAAAAAATATTATTAATATCTGGGTAAAGGACGAGGACGACGAATTAATAGTAATTACCTCTTAATATATTTATTCTAATTGGAATAAACAGAGAATAGAATTAAAGCTAGGGATTTTATCTATGATAATCGCCTAGCTTTTTAATTTATAAAGTAAATTGAATCCAATATTTACCTTCATGTCCAAAAACAAAATATTTAGGTTGTATTATTTCCGCTAATATTTCAGTATCTAAAGCATAGTTTTGGGTACTTGTTGAAAAGTCTGATTTTTGAATAATATAAATTTTATTGTTCTTAAAAGCCTTTGTTTGAGCGTAATGATCTGTTAGTAGTTTGGGAAGATTACTCAAAAATATTGGTGATGTTTCGTGGAAAATCAAGATATCAATTTCTAATAATTCATTTGTGGAATAGGATTTTCCTCCAGCAATCCCTTTTAATTCTTCTAAATATGGTTCATTTGAAAAATTATTTAATCCATCCACTAATTGAACAAAAGGTCTGTCGTGTTCAGGTATGAATTTAAGTTTGTGGAGAATGATATTAATTTCTTCCTCAAAAACTTCAAGTAACTCAGCATTTTCTGCTTGTAATTCGTTAGCAATTTTTGTATAATATGTTAAATGATTCATTTTTCAGCAATTATTTAACAAAGGTAATCATGCTTCTTAAAAGAACCTATACCATTCTCAACAATCATTAATTATTTGTAATTTAGAATTAAGATAAACGAATAAATATGTTTGATAAATTATTTGAAGCAAAGCAAAAGGCAGAAGAAGTTAAATCGAGATTAGATCAAGTATCGGTTTCTAGCGAGGTAGAAGGTGGGAAAATAAAAGTAATTTCCACAGCCAATAAAGAAATAAAAGAAATTTTTATTGATCCTGAATTCTTTAACAATGTTGAAAAGGAAGAATTAGAAGAGTTGTTAATTGTTGTTCTCAATAAAGTACTTTCTCAAGCTGAGAGCATTAATCAAGTGGAAATGCAGGCTGTTTCGCAACAGATGCTAGGTGGATTAGGTAACATGTTTGGTAATAAATAATATTAATATGAAAGCTACCTATTACGGTCATTCTTGTGTAGAGATTGAGGTCGAAGGAATTAAAATTTTGTTGGACCCATTTATATCTTTTAATCCGAATGCATCTGAAGTTAAATTGTCTGAAATTAAACCTGATTATATCTTTTTAAGCCACGGCCATGAGGATCATGTTGCCGATATGGCTGGTATCCAAAAAGAAAGTAACGCTACAGTTGTTGCAGTAGTTGAAACGGCCGGTTGGGTTAGAAGGCAGGGTGTGCCACATGAGAAGGTTATCGAGTTTAATCTTGGAGGGACCTTAAATTTGCCTTTTGGAAAAGTAAAGATGGTACATGCGCTTCATACAAATAGTACACCAGATGGATTATACGGAGGTGTTCCAGTTGGTTTTGTGTTTTTCTTGAAAAATAAAACCATTTATTTCGCCGGTGATACGGCTTTATCTGTAGAGATGAAGCTTCTCCAAACTTATAATTTAGATGTTGCTTTTTTACCTATTGGGGGGCATTATACCATGGATTCTAGTGATGCAATTATTGCATCAGAATTTATTAATTGTAAAAACATAGTGGGAATCCATTATGATACTTTTCCCCCTATTCAGATAAACTCCAACAATGTCTTATCACAGTTTAGTTCGAAAGGAATTAATTTGATACTGCCAGCAATTGGAGAAAGTATAAGCATATAAATGAAAAGGGGCTGTATCATAAATCATTGATACAGTCCTTTTTTTGTTTGATTATTTTCATTAAAATTTCGATTAATCATCTGATTTTCATATATTTATAGTATAAAAATCAGATAAATGAGTCATAAAA
>Ga0233365_1000039_pt1 | contig 96839 bp, 96 predicted proteins | sample ElkDunMinimDraft_27_FD_191535 | JGI IMG/M metagenome (GOLD analysis project Ga0233365, IMG submission 191535) | Fecal eukaryotic communites from dung pellets of Tule Elk in California, USA - Elk Dung C36 | ecosystem: Host-associated > Mammals > Digestive system > Large intestine > Fecal | place...
ACCGGAGCGCGCGCTGGCCCTCGCGACCCGAGGGGCCGCACGAGGCGAGCGGAACGGCGCCGGACGACGGGCGTGGCGCGACCGGTCCTCGCGGACCGCTCGTGCGCGCCGGCCTCGCCGCAGCGGTCGCGGGGGTCGGCAGCGCCGCGGTGTGGACGTTCGGCCGCGACCTCGTCACGGTCACGGGTGGGCTCCCCGGCCGCACCACCGCCGCCCTGTGGTGCCTGCTCGGCGCGGCCGCCGTGCTCGGTGCCCTGAGCGGCGACGCCGTCCGCGTGCTCGGACTGCGCGGCGCCTGGGTCGTCACGGCGGTCGCGACGGCGGCCGGCACGGCCGCGCTGGCCCTCGTCCCCGGCAGCGTGCTCGTCGTGGCGCTCGCCGGGGCGGTCTTCGGCGGCGCGTACACCGCCCTCAGTGGCGTGCTCATCGCGTGGGCCGGCGTCCTGCGCGCTGCCGCGGCCGGCCGCACGACCGCCGTGCTCTTCGTCGCGCTCACCGCAGGCCAGGCCGTGGGCGCGCTCGTCACGGGCGGACTCAGCGACGTCGTCGGGCCGCAGGCCGCGTTCTGGGTCGGGGCGGCGTTCCTCCTGGCCGCTGCCGGGGCCGTCCCGCCGGGAGCGTCGAGCGTGCGCGTCGTGCGGTCCGGGCAGCGACTTTCGTTCGGACCCTGGCGTAAACCGTCGGATCGGCGGTAGTTTGCAGGAGACCGAACAAACCCCGGGATCCCCAGCCCGGGCCGAAGAGCAACGAGGCCTTCATGACCGATCGACCGACACCCAGCGCGGCCTCTCCAGGCCGCTCGTTCGCCGGAACACCCCCGACCAGCCGCACGACCGCACGCTCCCGCGCGGTCGCGACCACCGCCGTCGTCGGGGCGCTCGCGCTCACGGCAGCCACCTTCGCGTCGCCCGCCCTGGCGGCGCCGCAGCCCACCGCGAAGCCCGTGGCGTCCGTCGCCGGACCCTCGGACATCAACGGGTTCCGCAGCGTCGGCTACGTCATGGCCGACTCGCGCGTCACCCGTGACTTCCACGTGGCCGACCTGCTTCGCACCGGCGCGATCGATGACCTCACCCACATCAACTACGCGTTCGGGAACGTCACGACCGACCTCGTGTGCGACATCGCCGATGTGCCCGGCGAGGGCGACCCGTTCAACGACTTCGTCGCCGAGGTCTCGGCCGCTGACTCCGTCGACGGCAAGGCGGACAAGCCCGGCCAGACGCTCGCGGGCAACTTCAACCAGCTCAAGAAGCTCAAGGCGGTCAGCCCCGAGACGAAGATCCTCGTCTCGCTCGGCGGCTGGACCTGGTCGGACAACTTCTCCGAGGCGGCCTCCACGCCCGAGGGGCGCACGGCGCTCGTCGACTCGTGCCTCGACCTCTACATCGACGGCGACCTGCCGGTCGTCGACGGCAAGGGCGGCCCCGGCGTCGCGGCCGGCATCTTCGACGGCATCGACATCGACTGGGAGTGGCCGGTCACGGGCGGCGAGACGGCGAACGCCCGCCCCGAGGACAAGGAGAACTTCCTGCTCCTCATGGAGGAGTTCCGGGCCGAGCTGGACGCGCGCGGCGCGGCGAACGGCGAGGAGTACCTGCTGACGGCGTTCGCCCCGGCGGGCGGCTGGAACGCGGGCCAGGGCGGCTGGCTCGACCCGCGGCTGTTCGCCGTCGTCGACTTCCTCAACGTCCAGGGCTACGACTTCCACGGCGGCTGGGTGCCGAACCAGACCGGGCACCAGGGCAACCTCCACCCCGACGGCACGCAGAACTGGGGCCTCGGGCTCGACGGCGCCCTCGGCATGTACGTGAACGCGGGCGCGGACCCGGCGCAGATCAACGCGGGCCTCGCTGCCTACGGTCACGGCTGGTACGGCGTCGAGGACGGCACGCAGGGTTGGCAGCCCGCCGCAGGCTACGTCGGCACCAAGACGTATGCCGAGCTGCGCTCGTTCGACGGCGAGTCCTTCTTCGACCCCGAGATCGGCGCGAGCTGGCTCTACGACGGTGACGAGTGGTGGAGCTACGACGACCCGGAGTCGGTGACGGCCAAGGCCGAGTTCGTCGCGACGCAGGGCTACGGCGGCGCGATGTGGTGGGACCTCTCGGGCGACTACCGCAACGAGCTCGGTGACGCGCTGGGCTCGACGCTGCGCGCGGCGACCCCGGGGCCGGGCGTCGCGGACGAGTGCGCGGCGCCGTGGTACGGCACCGGCGTCTACACGGGTGGCGAGGTCGTCTCGCACGAGGGCTCGGAGTACGCGGCCCAGTGGTGGACCCGCAACCAGGAGCCGGGCGCGAGCAACGCGTGGAAGAAGATCGGCCCCTGCGGTACGGCCCCCGAGGTCGAGGTCGCGGACTGCGCCCCGGCGTGGTCCCGTGAGGCCGTCTACACCGGCGGGCAGACCGTGTCTCGCGCCGGGGTCAACTACACGGCCCAGTGGTGGACGCAGGGCGAGCTGCCCGGGTCCGTGACGTGGGGCTCGTGGGACCCGGCGGGTGTGTGCGCGTGAGCTGACGGGGCGTCCGGGCTTGCACATCGCCCGGACGCCCCCGCACGACGGCGACCATGGCCCACCCTCGCGACCAGGGCCCACCCTCGCGACCCGGGACTCCTCAGCGGTGCGCGCGCACGTCGCGGCGCAGGTAGTTCCACGCGAGGACGCAGCAGACGATCCCGTTGACCAGCCCGACCACGACGTCCGCCGGGCCGTGGGCGCCGCGGTAGAGGCGCGAGATCCCGACACCGAGCGGCACGAGGCAGCACAGGACCGTCACGACGACGCGCAGCACGGGGTGCGTGATGCGCTGCGCGAGCAGCATGAGCGTCAGGTAGAACGCGGCGGACGCCCCGGTGTGGCCGGAGGGGAAGCTCGACGTGGGTGGCGCCTCGTCGAGCCGCGAGACGTCCGGTCGCTCGCGCCCCACGACGATCGAGGACGTGAGGAAGATCAGCGCCTGCAGCGCGACGGCGAGCGCGGGCACGACGGCGAACCACCACTGCCGCGTGCGCCACCACACGAGCGCGATCGTGAGCAGCGTGCCGCCGATGATGAACTCGGTCGTCCCGATGAGCGAGAGCACGTCGGTGACCGTGTCCCAGAAGGGCGTGCGCCGCTCCTCGAACCAGCGGTTGACCCCGACCTCGCCCGGCAGGTCGCCCAGCGGCCCCCGCACGAGGAAGCCCGTCGCGACGATGAGCACCCACAGCACCGCACCCGGCAGGAAGGCCCGGAGCCCGACGTCGCGCAGGACGTCTCTCGCAGTGGGTCGGGTCGTGTCGAGCTCGTAGCGGTGCACGAAGGGATGCATCAGACCTCGTTCCTGGAAGCGGAGCCGGGGGAGCGGGCGGACGCCCACCCGTGGAACCCGACGGCGGACGCCCCGGCGACGGCACCGCCGAGAAGGAGCCCGCCGACGACGTCGGACGGGTAGTGCACGCCGAGCAGCACGCGGTCCGCCGCGGTGACGAGGGCGAGCGCCGCCGCGCCCGTGACGGTCACGACCCGCCCGCGCGGGCCGAGCAGCGGCCACACGAGCACGGTCAGGCTCACCCCGACGGCGGCTGCGTTCATCGCGTGCCCGGACGGGAAGCTGGAGCCGGGCACGACCGTCACGGCGTCCTCGAGGACGGGACGGGCGCGGCCGACGAGCTCCTTCGCGCCGAGCCCGAGCGCCCACGTGCCCCAGATCGTCCCGGCCGCCCAGGCGGCCCGCGACCCGAGCCCGCGGCGCCGCCACGCCCAGACGCACACGCCCGTCGCGGCGAGGTTCATCCACCGTGCGGCGAGCACCTCCTGCCCGACGAGCAGCGCGCCCTCGAACGCCGGGTGCTCGCCGGTGAACCGTGCCGCCGCCGTGACGGTCGCACGGTCGGCGTCGACGACAAGTCCCGACTCGGCACGGACGAGCCACGCGAGCGCGAGCACCGGCACGGACGCCGCGACCCCGTACGCCGCGGCCCGCCAGAGGGCGCGGTGAGGGGTCCGGTGGGCTGGCACTCCCGGACAGTAGCGGGGGGTGCGCACGCACGCGCGCCGGGGAGCCGCGGACGGCGGGACCACGCCGAGGGCGATCTGCGTCAGGCCAGGGCGGTGAGGGTCGGGCCGGCAGCGTCGGGCGTCCGGCCGGTCGGCGAGCGTCAGGCCGGGAGCGCGGCGACCGCCTCGATCTCGACCAGCGCGTCGGGCCGCCCGATCCCCACCCGCAGGACCGTCACGGCGGCCGGGTACGGCCCCCAGACCTCGCCGACGGCGGCGAATCCCTCCATGAGGTCGGCCTCCGGGTCGAGGTACACCGCGAGCCGCGCGACGTCCTGCGGCCCGGCGCCGGCCTCCGCGAGCACGGCGAGCACGTTCCGCAAGGCCTGCGCCGTCTGGGCCGCGATGCCGCCCTCGACGATCGCGCCGTCGGCGTCGGTCCCGTTCTGGCCGCCGACGTACAGCGTGCGGCCGGTCTCGACGATCGTGCCCTGCGAGAACGCGGGGTTGCGGTGCAGCCCGGCCGGGTTGAGGTGCGTGACGCTCGGCGTGGTCATGGTCGTCCCCTCCTGCGGTCCGGTCCTGAGGTCGCCGTCGACGCTACGCCGCACCTCCGACACGCCGCCGCGGGGGCCGGCCCGCGCGGGATCTGGGTCGATCGACCGGCCGGCCCGGCAGGCAGCAGCGGCTCCGACGGGCCGTCCGGCCGTCCGATGTGTAGGAAGGAGGGGTGAAGCAGTCAGCGGGGCTCGTGCTCTACCGGATCCGGGACGACGTCGTCGAGGTGCTCCTCGGGCACATGGGCGGCCCGCTCTGGGCGCGCAAGGACGCGGGCGGCTGGACGATCCCCAAGGGCGAGGTGGAACCCGGCGAGGACGGGCACGACGCGGCGCTGCGCGAGTTCGCGGAGGAGCTCGGCGTCGCGGCGCCCGTCGCCGAGGCGCCGGACCTCGACCTCGGGACCGCGCGCCAGCGTGCGGGCAAGCTCGTCGCCGCGTGGGCCCGTGAGGCGGACCTCGACGTCGCGACGATCTCGAGCAACACGTTCGCGCTGGAGTGGCCGCCGCGCTCGGGGCGGATGCAGGAGTTCCCCGAGCTCGACCGGGCCGGCTGGTTCCCGGTGGCGCGGGCGCGCGGCCTCGTCGTCGCGGGCCAGGTCCCGCTGCTCGACCGGCTCGAGGAGCTGCTCGCGGAGGGCGCTGCCGTCACGGGGTCGTCGGAGGCATGACGAGGGCCCGGGACCGTGCGGTCCCGGGCCCTCGTGGCGTCGCGGGGAGTCAGCCCAGCAGGTAGGGCGCCGCGGCGAAGCCGGCGGCGACCCCGACGAGCGCGACGGCGACGGCCGACAGGTGCGAGTGGCGTGCGCGGCTCGCGGTGCGGCGGGCTGCCTCGGTCACGGTGGTCATGACGGTCCTCTCGTGGGGGGTGCTTCCAGGGAGAGAGACCGCGCCTGGCGCGATCCATGACGCGATTACGGTCGATCTCGGCGCGATCTGCATCACACCGGAGCGGTCGGAGACGCGTCGGCCCTGGTGCAGCATCGTGCCCCAACGATCGGCTGCTCGCGCGGGGAGCGGCTCAGCGCCCACCACGCCCCCCGCGCGCTCGCGCTCGGGAACGTGCCCGACGGCGCGTCGTCGCGCCTGGTCCTCAGGCCCGCAGGATCAACGCGTCGCCCTGACCGCCGCCGCCGCACAGCGCCGCCGCGCCGATGCCGCCGCCGCGTCGCTGGAGCGCGAGCGCGAGGTGCAGCGCGAGGCGGGCGCCGGACGCGCCGACGGGGTGCCCGAGCGCGATCGCGCCGCCGTCGGGGTTCACGACGTCGGCGTCGATGCCGAGGTCGGCGATCGACTGCAGCGCGACGGCCGCGAACGCCTCGTTGATCTCGACGAGGTCGAGGTCTGCCGCGGCGACGCCCTCGCGCTTCACGGCGGCCTCGATGGCCCGCGCGGGCTGGGAGTGCAGCGAGCTGTCCGGCCCGGCCACCTGGCCCGCGGCGCCGATCTCGGCGAGCCACGACAGCCCGTTGCGCTTCGCGAAGGCGCGGCTCGCGACCACGACGGCCGCCGCGCCGTCGGACAGCGGCGAGCTGGAGCCGGCGGTGATGGTCCCGTCCTTCATGAAGGCCGGGCGCAGGCGCTCGAGAGCCTCGAGCGTGGTGTCGGCGCGGACACCCTCGTCGTGCTCGACGACGACCGGCCCGCCCCGGCGCTGCGGCACCTCGACGGGTGCGATCTCCGCGGCGAGACGACCGGCGTCGCGCGCGGCGGCGGCCCGCTCGTGCGAGCGCAGCGCGAACGCGTCCTGCTCGGGACGACCGATCCCGCGCGTCGCGCAGCCGCGGTCGGTGAGCTCGCCCATGACCTCGCCGCTGAACGGGTCGTTCAGGCCGTCGTGCGTGAGGGAGTCGGCCATGGTCACGTCGCCGAACGCGAAGCCGGCGCGCGAGCCGAGGACCAGGTGCGGCGCGTTCGTCATGGACTCCTGGCCGCCCGCGACGACGACGGTCGCCTCGCCCGTGCGGACCAGCCGGGCCGCGTCGATGATCGCGGTGAGCCCCGAGAGGCACAGCTTGTTGATCGTCACGGTGGGGACGTCCCAGCCCAGGCCGGCGAGGATCGCGGCCTGGCGGGCCGGGCCCTGCTTGGCGCCCGCCTGGACGACCTGACCGACGATCACGGTGTCGACCTGCTCGGGTGCGACGCCCGCCGCGGCGAGCGCGCCGCGGATCGCGTGCGCGCCGAGCTCGGCGGCGGAGAGCGGGGCGAGCGCCCCGCGGAAGCGCGCGAACGGGGTGCGCGCGCCGTGCAGGAGGACCGGGGTGACCTCGTCCTCGGAGGTGACGGCTGCGTCGTCGTGCAGGGGGGTGGCGTCGGTGCTCATGAGACTCCGTCCGGGAGATGGCGGGAGAACGGGGCGGGACGGGGAAGCCCCGGCGCCGCGAGGAGGGGCGAGCGGCGCCGGGGAGCTGAGGGAGGGCGGGTCGCCCTCGGCGGACCTGTCAGACGAACGCGGAGACGCCGGTGATGTCGCGGCCGACGATGAGCGCCTGGACGGACTCGGTGCCCTCGTACGTGTGGAGGGCCTCGACGTCCGCGAAGTGCCGGGCGACGCGGTTGCGCAGCAGGATGCCGTTGCCGCCGAGCAGGTCCCGCGCGCTCGCCGCGACCTCGCGCGCGCCGCGGGTGCACGTGTACTTCGCGAGCGACGCCTGCGGGCCGGAGAGCTTCCCGGCCTCGTCCAGGCGCGTCATCTGCGCGACGAGGAGCTGGAGCTGCGTCACGGTGGAGAGCATCTTCGTGAGGCGCTCCTGGATCATCTGGTTCGCGGCGAGCGGGCGGCCGAACTGCACGCGCTGCTTCGCGTAGGCCACCGCGGTCTCGTAGCAGGCGATGGCGTGCCCGACGGCGGCCCACGCCACCCCGAGGCGCGTCGCGAAGAGCACGCGTGCGGTGTCCTTGAACGACCGCGCTCCCGGCAGGGCGTTCTCGGCCGGGACGAAGACGTCGTCGAGCACCACGTGCGCCTGCCAGATCGCGCGCAGCGACACCTTCCCGGTGATCGTCGTGCCCGTGTAGCCGGGGGTGTCCTGCGGCACGACGAACCCGTGCACCTGGTTGTCGCCGTCCTCACCGACGAGGCGTGCCCACACGACGGTGATGTGCCCCGACGACCCGTTGCCGATCCACTTCTTCTCGCCGTCCAGCACGTAGCCCTCGACGCCGTCGCGGGTCTCCTTGCGCGCCGTCGTCTCGAGCGAGACGGAGTCCGAGCCGTGGGTGGGCTCCGTGAGCGCGAACGCCCCGAGGACCTCCCCGCGCGCCATGGGCTCCGCGTACCGCGCGCGCTGCTCGTCGGAGCCGAGCATCTGGATGCTGCGCAGCGCGAGGCCTCCCTGCACGCCGCAGATCGTCGCGACGGACCCGTCGCCGCGCGACATCTCCATCGCGGCGAGCCCTGCGGCCAGGAGGGAGACGCGTGGGTGACCGTCGACGTCGACGCCGTCGCGCAGGAGGTCGAGCTCGCCCATGCGCTTGACGAGGTCGAGCGGGACCTCGGCGCGCTCCCAGTAGTCGTCGATGACCGGGAGCACCTCGTCCTGGACGAACTGACGGACGCGCTGCTGGTGGGCGCGGTCCTCGTCGGTCGCGTCGGCGAACGCGCCGGCGTAGTCGAGGTCGAGCGGGGTCGCGAGGTCGTAGGCGGGCTCGGTGACACCGGGCATGATCGGGGTGGTGGGCATCGGTGCTCCCCTGGGACGGTGGCTGCTGGTCGGTCGAGCGCGATCGTCGGCAGCGGCGGTGCCCGGGTGCGGGACGACGTCGTCGGCGGTCTCCTCCCATAGTGCAGCGATACCAAGTCTCAGTCAACTGAGACCGGGTATCGCAGGGGTGGCGCGGAGTCACGCCGTGCGCCTCGCGATCTGGACGGGGCACGCGTTCCTCTACGACCACGGCAGCGATCCTCGCGCGACATCGGGCGTCGCGCCGTTGGTCGGGTGGGCCGAGGGCGACCCGCGCCCGAGCGACGAGGAGGTCGAGCGAGCGCTCGCGGAGGCGTGGGACCGCATCGTCCCGACGCTCGTCGAGCGCCCGGCCGCCCCGATGCTCCTGCTCCCGCACCGCGAGTACCACCTGTGGACGGGCACGCTCGCCGACACCGGGGCCTTCCGCCACCAGGAGCAGCCGCCGAACCTGTGGTGGCCGCAGGACCGGTCGTGGTTCGTCGGGACGGAGATCGACGCGTCGGCGACCTACGTCGGCGGGACCGAGGCGCTCGTCGACGCGGTGTGCGCGGACGCGACGCTCGGCGCGACCCGGGCCGCGCCGTCGGACCGCATGCTCTTCGACGACTGAGGCCGCGAGCCCACGCCCCGCACGAGGTCAGGCGGGCATGCCCGACGCCGCCGCGGCAGCCGCGGCGGTGGCCTGGCGCTTGATGCGCCACCACACGAAGAACCCGACGAGCGTGAAGGCGCCGTAGAACACGTACATGAACGCCGACGCGTAGAAGCCGGCCGAGATCAGCAGCGGCACGCCCACGACGTCGACCGCGACCCAGATCAGCCAGAACTCGACCCAGCCCTTCGCCATGCCGTAGGTCGCGAGCAGCGAGCCCATGAAGATCCAGGCGTCGGCCCAGACGGGCTCGAACGACCCGAGCGCGCGGAAGACAGGGGTGAGCACGGCCGTGCCGACGAGGAGGGCGAGCACGAGGCCGATGCGCTGACGCGCCGTCGCCCACTGCGGGACCACGCTCACGCCGTGGCTGTCCGCGTCCGCGTCCCCGAGCCGCTGCTGCGTGCGACGCCACTGCACCCACCCGTACACGGACACGATGACGAACATGACCTGGCGTCCGGCCTGGCCGAGCAGGTTGACGGGGTTGGGCGTCGCGAACACCGCGCCGAGGAAGACGGTGAGCAGCAGCAGGTTGCCGACGATGCCGACCGGCCACGCCCACACCTTGCGTCGCATGCCGCCCAGTGCGGAGGCCAGGCCGAACCCGTTGCCCACGATCTCGCGCCACAGCAGGTGCTGGTCGCCGATCGTCAGCTGCGCGTCGAAGAGCGCGTGGATCAGGTCCATCGGTGTTCCCTCGTCCCGGGCACGTCGGCTCCGGGGTGAGGGCGGGCGGCGGGCCGGGCGCCCAGGGCGGCCCGACGGCGTCGCTCACCACGGCGAGGCCGGTCCCGGTGGTCGAGGGCTCGGGAAGAGCCCTGCCCGGCCGGAGACGGCCGCGCCGCACGTGCTTCCTCCCATCCGGACTGTCACCGTCGGTCCTGGAGTTCCACCAGGTCAACCGCGCGTGGGCGCGGGTCGCGGACTGTCACCGCCGGCTCGGAATTGCACCGACCCCGGAGCACGTTCGTGCGTACTGCGTTCTGCAACGGCCGATGCTACTCGCGCATTCCGCGTCCGTGCCGTCCGGTCACGGGCCGTCCCACGAGACGGACAGTCGTGCGGGCCGGTCAGCGCAGGGCGTCGCGGACCGCCCGGGCGACGTCGTCCGCGACGCCCTGCGCGTCGGCGCCGTCCGCCGGGACGTCCAGGACCGTCACGACGACCCGACGCGGGGAGAGCCCGTCGCCGCCCCGCTCGGGCGTCGCGGCACCGTCGTCGGGCAGGCCGAGCCGGCCCATGGCCGAGCGCCGCAGGTCCGCGAACGCCTCCTCGAGCTGCGGGCGCAGGTCCTGGTCGGGGGAGCGCAGCCAGCGGCGCAGGATCGCGTTGTGGACGGCGACGACCGACGCGGCGAACGCGATCGACGCCGTCGAGCGGCGCGCGTCGGGCGGCAGGGCGTCGCGCAGGTAGGCGGTGAACGCCCGCTCGTAGCGGTGCGTCGTGACGAGCTCGCGGTCGCGCAGCGCGGGGACCTGCTGCAGCAGGCGGTGGCGCGCGAGCGACGTCTCGCGCTGCCCGACGTGGTGGTCGAACACGAGCCGGGCCGCCCGGCAGACCTCGACGTACGGGTCGACCGTCGGGTCGGTGGTGAGGTGCCCCTCGGCGTCGGGGACGGGTCGCGTCGCGGCGAGCATGACGACGACCTCGTCGAGCAGGAGCTCGTGGTCCGCGAAGACCACGTCCTCCTTCGAGCGGAAGCGGCGGAAGAAGGTGGCGCGGCTGACCTGGGCGGCGTCGGCGATCTCCTCGACGGTGGTCTGCTCGTACCCCTTGCGGGTGAAGAGCTCGATCGCTGCCTCGACGGCCTGGGCATGGGTGCGGCTGCGGACGTCGGTCATGGACGGGACGGTACACCGGTACCCGGCGCTCGCTCCCTCGCGGGCGGTGGTGCCACGAGCGCGGCGGACGTTGGCCGGGCGCGTGCCGTACGGCAGCGGCGCCCGTCATCCGACGGTAGACCTTCGCGGGCCGCGCGTCGATGGTCCGCGTGGCTGAATTCGGACGGTCAGCCGCCCATGAACGCGTTCATCGCGAGGACGGTGAAGAGGACCGCGGCGCCGAGCACTGCGACGGCCACGAGCCAGCCGTTAGCCCGCTCGACCGGCGGAACGGCAGGTCGTCGTCGGGCTGCGCGTGCCCGTCGGGAGGTGGAGCGCAGCCCGCGCGCCGCGGCGCGGACGGGGACGTGGTCGGGGGACGGGTGGACGGTTCGCTCAGGGGTCTGGGTCGTCACGGGGCGCCTCCGGTGATCTTCGACGTCGTCGCCCGACGTCGTACCGCCAGTCTTGCCGCCGGCCCACCCGTCGCGCGTCGCCCGTCCGGTGGATCCTGGCCTCCACCGGGGTGCGACCTCCGGATGACGCCGGTGCGTTCTCGTGGCCCGCCAGGCGCACCGCCGCCGCTCGGTCGGTCAGCGCGGCGCGTTCTCCTGGTAGCGCGGCCCGCGGCGTCCGCCGCGCGCGACGCGCTGCAGGTACCGGACCTCGCGGAGCGCGACGGCGGCCGCGACCACGAGCGGGACCCAGGCCCAGACCCGGCCGCGCAGCACGAGCACGAGGCTCACGAGCGCGACGGCGATCCCGCCGAGCACCGTCGCGAGACTGGCCCAGCGGACGCCGGTGCGCGCGTCGTCGGCGCGGCGCCACCAGCGCCGCACGCGGCCCGCGAGGTTCGGCCGGTCCCGTGGGGGCGTGCCGCCGTCGGGCGTCGTCACGCCGCTCCCGTGCCCGGGCGCGCGAGCGTGACACCCTCGATGCGGCGCACGGCCGTGCGCATCGCGTCGGCGCGCGCGATCTCGGTCTGGTCGGCCATGGACCACGCGTTCGACAGCATCGACCACAGGGTCCGCACGAGCCACGCGACACCGAGCGGGTCGTCGACCCCGCCCTCCTGCTGCCCGCGACGCGGCGCCTCGCGCACAGGTTCCTCCGCCGCCTCGGTCACCGTGCCTGCACCGAGCACGGTGACCTGCGCCGTGCGGGCAGCGGGTGTCCGCTCGCTCGTCCGTGCCGTCACGCGGCCAACGATAGCCCGGTGCCCGTGGAACGCGTCGTGCCACGACGGGAGCGTTCCACGAGCGACGTCGCCTGCTCCCGTGAGCTCGTCGCCGCGCGGCGCATCGCCGCGCACGAGGCGCCCCTGCCCAGGTAGTACCTCTGCGGGGCCGGGGTCAGGTCGCCACGAGGATCGCGAGCAGCCCGACGGCGGCCACTGACACCGCGAGCGCCGCCCCACCGAGCACCGTCCGGAGCCACAGCGCCGCGGACCGGTCGCGGTGCGAGGCACCCGCGTCTCGGCGGGCGCGGCCGTCGTCGACCCTGCGGATCTCGCCGGTGGCCGGGCGGCGCCGGTCCGTCCAGGTCCGGCCGTCGAACCAGCGCTCGGTCTCGGCGTGCTGGACGTCGGCGTACCAGCCGGCGGGAGCTCGGGCCACGGTGCCTCCTCGGTCGCGTCGGTCGCGTCGTCGTGGGATAGGTGTCCTGAGGCGTCCCGGTCTTGCGCCCACCACGCCGGTTGCGACAGGTGCCGCCTCGACGCGGCCCCGCCGCGCCGTCGCGAACGGCGCGGCCGTGGACGGGCGGGTCAGGCGACCTGGGCGGCGCCGTCGGTCGCGATGCGCTCGAAGACCGCCTGGTCGGCGGCGAACTGGGTGCCGGGGATGGGCCGGTGGAGGACGATCTCCGTGATCCCGACCGCCTCGTAGGCCCGTGCGGTCTCGACGAACGCGTCGACGGACTCGAGCACCGGGTCGGGCGTGAACCCCGTGAGGAAGATGCGCTCCACGGACGCCGGGTCGCGGCCGACGTCGCGGCACGTCGCCTCGAGACGCTCGACCTGGTCGCGGACCGCGGCGCGCGAGTGTTCCGGGGTCGCGTCGTCGCCGAGATGCCCGGCGCCCGTCGTGACCCACGCCTGCCCGTGGCGCGCGGCGAGCCGCAGCCCGCGGGGACCGGTCGCGGCGATCGCGAACGGCACGCGCGGGGACTGGACCGGGCCCGGGATGGTCCGCGCCTCGTGCGCGCGGTAGTGGCCGTCGTCGTGCGTGACGGTCGGCTCGGTGAGCAGGCGGTCGAGCAGCACCGTGAAGTCGCGCAGGCGGTCCGCCCGCTCGCCCGGTGACCACGGGTCACCGCCGAGAACCGTCGCGTCGAACCCCGTGGTCCCGGCGCCGAGACCGATCGTGACGCGCCCGCCCGACAGGTCGTCGAGCGTCATGACGTCCTTCGCGAACGTCACCGGCTCGCGGAAGTTCGGCGAGGACACGAGCGTCCCGAGCCGCACGCGGTCGGTGATCGCGGCCGCGGCCGCGAGGGTCGGCACGGCGCCGAACCAGGGCCCGTCCCGGAACGTGCGCCACGACAGGTGGTCGTAGGTGTAGGCGGCGTGGAAGCCGAGCTCGTCGGCGGACTGCCAGACGTCTCGCCCTTCGCGCCACGGGTAGATCGGCAGGATCACGGTGCTCACGCGCATGGCAGCGACCCTACGACGACGGCGGTCGTCCGGCCCGGCGCGTCCCCTCGGCGCGCGGGTGGGTCCGGGCCGGAACCCCTAGGGTGTGGCGTGTGATCCAGCACACCGTGGCCTTCCGTCTCGTCCACCCCGCCGGCAGCGCCGAGGAGACCGAGTTCCTCGACACCGCGCGGCGCACGCTCACGGGGATCCCCGGTGTGCAGGACTTCACCGTCTCGCGTCAGGTGAGCGCCAAGAGCCCCTTCGCGTTCCAGTTCTCCATGGTGTTCGACGACGAGGCGGCGTACGCCGCGTACGACGCCCACCCGGACCACCGTGGCTTCGTCGCCGACCGCTGGGTGCCGGAGGTCGCGGAGTTCGCGGAGCTCGACCTCGTCCCGCTCGGCGGGTAGCCGCGTAGCGCGCTGCCGTGCGCTCGGCGGGTGGGCACGAGGTGCTGCCGGGTGGGGTGTGGCAGGGTGACGGCATGACCCAGATCGACCTGCGCATCTTCACCGAGCCCCAGCAGGGCGCCTCCTACGACGACCTCCTGGCCGTCGCGAAGGCGACCGAGGACCTCGGGTTCGACGCGTTCTTCCGCTCCGACCACTACCTCGTCATGGGCGACGGCGACGGGCTGCCCGGCCCGACCGACGCCTGGACGACCCTCGCCGGCCTGGCCCGCGAGACGAGCCGCATCCGCCTGGGCACGCTCGTGTCGTCGGCGACGTTCCGCCACCCGGGCGTGCTCGCGATCCAGGTCGCGCAGGTCGACCAGATGTCCGGCGGGCGCGTCGAGCTCGGGCTCGGCGCGGGCTGGTTCGCGCGCGAGCACGAGGCGTACGGCATCCCGTTCCCGGAGAAGCGGTTCGGGATCCTCGAGGAGCAGCTCGCAGTGATCACGGGGCTGTGGGAGACGCCGGTCGGCGAGACGTTCTCGTACCGCGGCGAGCACTACACGCTCACGGACTCGCCGGCGCTGCCCAAGCCCGCGCAGGAGCGCGTGCCCGTGATCGTCGGCGGCCACGGCCCGCGCCGGACCCCGGCGCTCGCGGCCCGGTTCGCGAGCGAGTACAACGCGGCGTTCCCCGACCCGGGCCTGCTGCCCGAGAGGTTCGAGAACGTCCGCGCCGCGTGCCTCGACGCGGACCGCGACCCCGACTCGCTCGTGTACTCGGCCGCGTTCGTCGTCGCGGTGGGCAAGGACGAGGCGGAGTTCCGCCGCCGGGCCGACGCGATCGGTCGCGAGCCCGACGAGGTGCGCCGCAACGGCCTCGCGGGCACGGTGAGCGAGGTCGCGGACAAGATCGCCGCCGCGGCGGAGCAGGGCGCGACGCGCTTCTACCTCCAGGTGCTCGACCTGCACGACCTCGACCACCTGGAGCTCATCGCGAGCGAGGTCGTGCCGCAGCTGCCCTGACCGCTCGGCGGCCCCGCGACGGCGCGCCGCGCGTCCACCTGTCGGACGCGCGGCGCGCCGTCGTCGTGAATTCTCCGTTTCCCCCCGTGAACCGGACGTTTCCGCGGCGTGGAGGCCGCGCACGGGTGACGCGCCCGGAGACAGGCCGCGCGCACCGTCGGATGGGGCCGCGAGGCGCGCGGGACCAACGATCCCGGGGCCGTCCGGCGCTCCGTGAGCCGCCCCGTGCCGGACGCACTGGATGCTCCCGGCAACTGTCGCCGGGAGCGAGCAGGTGCACGTCGACCCGTGACACCACGGCCCGGTGCCGCTACGTTCGGCGCAGACGACGAGGTGGCCCGCTCCCGGCGGGTCACCTCGACCCGTCTCCGGTCCGCCTCGGCGGCCGGCAGGGAGCTCGGCCAGCACGGCACGCACGCAGTCACGACGCCGACGACGTCGCCGCACCCGGGTCCGGGCGACCCGGCGGGCACCCGTCCGCCGAGTACCCACGACCCGTCGCTCGATCCTTCCGGACCTCTCCGAGGTCCCCGAGATCCCACCGGATCCCGAGCCCTGAGGACATGCGATGGTCGTCTCCGAGTTCGACCGCCTGGTCTTGACGCCCCGCCGGACCCAGCACGTGCGGCCCGTGGCGTCCGGCCCCCACGACCGGCGCGACGAGCGCTCTGCACCGCCCCGCGACGAGAACTCCGCCGCCCGCTCGCCGTCGCTCGTCCTGATCATGCTGTGCGCGACGCTCGGGGTCATCGCCTACGCCGTCTTCCTGCTCGACCCCGCGCACCGCGGCGACGCGCTCCCGTACGTCATGGTCATCACCGCCGAGTCGGTGCTCGTCGTGCAGGCGCTGCTGGCGATGTGGACCGTCCTGTCGAGCGGGTACGACCCGCGCGGGTTCTCCTTCCACCACGCCAAGGACCGCCTGTTCGACGTCCCCGAGATCGTCCGGGACGGCGCCGAGGACGACCCGACGCGCTGGAACCTCTACCTGCACGACCGTCCGGTCACGGTCGACGTCCTCGTCACGACGTACGGCGAGGGCCTGGACACCATCGCGCGCACGGTGCGCGCCGCCGTCGCGCTGCGCGGGACGCACCGCACCTGGGTGCTCGACGACGGCCGGTCCGACGACGTGCGCGACGTCGCCGCCCAGCTCGGCGCGCGCTACGTGCGGCGGCTGTCGAGCAACGGCGCGAAGGCCGGCAACGTCAACCACGCGCTCGCCATCGCGAAGGGGGACTTCTTCGTCATCCTCGACGCGGACTTCGTCGCGAAGCCCGAGCTGCTCGTCGAGACCGTGCCGTTCTTCGTCGGGGACGACGTCGCGTTCGTCCAGACCCCGCAGACCTACGGCAACCTCGACAACCTCATCTCGCGCGGCGCCGGGTACATGCAGGCCGTGTTCTACCGGTTCGTGCAGCCCGGCCGGAACCGTTTCAACGCCGCGTTCTGCGTCGGCACCAACGTCGTCTTCCGCCGCGCCGCCGTCGACGACATCGGCGGCATGCACACCGACTCCAAGTCCGAGGACGTGTGGACGTCGCTCCTGCTCCACGAGCGCGGCTGGCGGACGATCTACATCCCGACGACGCTCGCCGTCGGCGACACCCCCGAGACCGTCGAGGCGTACACCAAGCAGCAGCTGCGCTGGGCGACCGGCGGGTTCGAGATCCTGCTCCAGCACAACCCGCTCAGCCCGCGGCGCACCCTCACGCTCGACCAGCGCCTGCAGTACACCGTCACCGCGACCCACTACCTCGCCGGGATCGCGCCGCTCGTCCTGCTGCTCGTGCCACCGCTGCAGATCTACCTCGACCTCACGCCCATGGACCTCACCATCTCGTGGGGCACCTGGCTCCTGTACTACGCGGGCTTCTACGTCCTGCAGATCGCCATCGCGTTCTTCACGCTCGGGTCGTTCCGCTGGGAGGTGCTCCTGCTCGCGTCCGTGTCGTTCCCCATCTACACCAAGGCCCTGTGGAACGCGCTGACCGGCACGGAGCAGGCGTGGCACGTCACCGGCAGCACGGGGAAGGTCACCTCACCGTTCAGCTACATGATCCCGCAGGTGCTCTTCTTCGCCTTTCTGCTCCTCACGTCGGTGGTGGGCATCGGGAAGGGCTGGGGCGACCCGGTGCCGAGCCTCGCGCTCGCGTGGAACGTCACCAACACGGTGATCCTCGGCGCGTTCGTCGTGACGGCCCTGCGTGAGTCGCGTGCTTCGAGGCGTGCTGTGCGTTCCGTCCGGCGGCGAGGAGGGGCGGCCGCGCCGGGTCTACCATCCGGCGCCTCGTCCCTCGGCGCCTCCCGCCAGACCCGCCACGACCCGGCGCAGCCGCCCCTCCCCGCCGCCTCCTCGGTGGGTCGCCCCGGCGAGGTGGTCGGGTTCGCGTCCCGCGGGCCGTCCTGGCGTACGAACGCCACGCCCGCATCCCCGTCCGCCGGAGGTGTCGCATGACCTGGTCCAACCGACTCCGACTCGTGGGTGGGCTGCTCGTGGTGGTGCTCGTGTGCGCGGCGCTGACGCTGGTGATGAACCGGCGGCTCAGCCAGGCGACGAGCTCCACGGCGACGATCCGGGCGGAGGTGCTCGACGTCGGCAGCGACTACGCGGGGACGGTCACCGCCCTGGAGGTGGAGGAGGGCGACGAGGTCGCCGCCGGGGAACCGCTGCTCGCGGTGAGCAGCCTGACTCTGCAGCACGACATCGCGCTCGGGCTCGTCAGCGCGGACACGTCCGCGTACGAGGTGACGCCCGACGGGACGATCACGCTCGTCGCGCCGTACGACGGCGTGGTCACGGACGTCGCCGCACGCGAGGGCGGGTTCGTCCGGGCGGGAGAGGTGATCGCGTCGCTCGAGCGGGAGGGTTCGCTGTTCGTCGACGCCCGGCTCACGCTGGACCCGAGCGACTTCGCGCGCGTCCGGCAGGGCGCCGAGGTCACGGTCGTGCTGCCGGACCAGACCGAGGTCGTCGGTGAGGTCGCGTCGATCTCCGTGCAGAACGCCGCCAACCAGGCGGAGGCCACGGTCGAGGTCACGAGCGACGCGCTCGTGCGCGGCGCGGAGCACGGCCTCGTGACGTCGGGCACGCCCGTCACGGCGAGCATCGAGCTCGACGGCGAGGGCGTGCTCGCGGGCGTGAACGAGACGTTCGGGCAGTTCCTGCGGAAGGTCGGGCTGTGACGCCGCGCCGAGCGAGGGCCTCGACGCGACGTCGCGCGACGGCGGTCCTCGCGTCGGTGCTCGCACTCGCCGGGTGCGGGGTCTTCGGATCGGGTGGCGGTCCCTCGGGGACGGGCCGGCCGGGGCCGGGCGACGCCGTCGGGCATCCTGCGGCCGACCTCACGGGGACGGCTCCCGAGGTGGACCCGTCCCTCCTGCCCGAGGAGACGCTCGCGCCGATGCCGCCCGCCCGCCTCGCGGACGGGCTGGTCCCGCCGACGAACCGCTGGTTCTCCGGGCTGGTCTTCGGCGACGAGCCGCAGCCCGTCTTCCCCGTGCCGCTCGCGTTCGCCGTGACGGACGGCGGGTTCGCGTTCGGGCTGCCGGCCGTCGAGATCACCGAGCAGTCGGTCCTCGGCCCCTACGTCCCGCAGGTGGGCGTGGACGTCGGCGCGGCGTCGGCCGTGGTGACGGGTTACGACACGGCGTCCGTCGCGCTCGACCTGCTCGACGGCGCGGGCTCCGTCCTCGGGACCGTGGCCCTCGTCGAGGGGTCGCCCGTGCTGCGCTACACCGCGGCGTCGGACCAGACGGCGGCGTTCACGGTCCCGTTCGAGGACGACGGCGGTCCAGCCACCACCGAGGTCGGCGGGCGCGAGTACGTGCTCGTCGGGGCGGACGGCGCCGCTCCCGCCCTCACCGGCGACGGTCGCGCGCTCGGCCTCGCCGCGGGGGACTCCGTGGCGTGGTTCCCCGTGCCCGACGACGCCCCGGACGGCGCCGTCGCGACGCTCGCCGAGGCGGCGGCCACCCCCCTGACCGGCACGTCGCTCGCCTTCGGCGTGGCCGACGACGCCGTGACGACGGCCATCACGTACGAGACCGGGGACGACGGGTCCACCGCGGGGACCGTCGTCGTGCGCCTGCCGCACCAGCGCGAGAGCGAGGGCGCGACGTGCGGCCTCGGTACGTACGCGACCGTGCGCGGGACGGTCGACGTGTGCACGGCGAGCACGCTCGCGTGGTCGAGCCCCGCCGTCGAACCTGCGGGCACGCTCGACGTCTCCGGGTTGGGTGAGGACGAGACGGCCGAGCTCGCCGAGCAGGTGCGGGCCGACGCGGCCGCGCTGCCGGCCCGGCCCTCGGACACCTACTTCGGGGGCAAGGCCCTCGCGCGCGACGCGAACCTCCTCACGCTCGCCGAGCAGCTCGGGCTGGACGACGTCGCGGCGCCGCTGCGTGAGGACCTCGCCGCCGCGCTGCGCGAGTGGGCCGAGCCGGACGGCTGCGCGGACCGGGACGCGCGGTGCTTCGTCTACGACCCCGAGGTGCGCAGCGTCGTCGGGAGGACGCCGTCTTTCGGGTCGGACGAGCTCAACGACCACCACTTCCACTACGGCTACCTGCTCTACGCCGCGGGTGTGGTCGCGGCGGACGACCCGGCGCTGGCCGACGACCTCGCGCCCGTGCTGGGCCTGCTCGCAGCGGACGTCGCGGCCGGAGCGGGCAGCGACGACTTCCCGGAGCTGCGTGCGTTCGACGCGTACGCCGGGCACTCGTGGGCGTCGGGGTACTCGCCGTTCGCGGACGGGAACAACCAGGAGTCGGCGTCGGAGGCGGTGTCGGCGTGGAACGGTCTCGCGCTGTGGGCGCGGGCGTCGGGGAACACCGCGCTCGAGGCGCAGGCACGCTGGCTGCTCTCCGCGGAGGCGGCGTCCGCGAGGGCGTACTGGACGGACTTCGACCGCGACGACCCCGCGGTCGCCGGGTTCGGGCACTCCGTGACGTCGCTCGTCTGGGGCGGCAAGCGCGACTGGGCCACGTGGTTCAGCGCCGAGCCGAGCGCGATGCTCGGCATCCTCGTGCTGCCGATGCACCCCGTCGCCGAGTACCTCGCGGGCGACCCGTCGCGCATCCGGGCCAACGTCGACGAGGCGCTCGCCGGGCCGCGCGAGGACCCGGCGTCGTGGGACGTCCTGTTCGGCGACCAGCTGCTCATGTACGCGGCGCTCGCAGGGCCGGACGACGCGGCGTCGGCGCTGGAGGTCGCGCGCGCCATCCCGGACGAGCGCATCGACGACGGCGACACCCGCAGCTACCTCCTCGCCTGGCTCCTGACGCACGCGTCGGGCTGAGGCCGGTCGCCGAACCGCGGACCCCTCCCCACGGTCGCCGCCCTGTGAGGAGCGAACCGGGGTCCGGCCGCGGTGGTCGCTCCGGGAAACCTCCCCGTGACGTCGTGGCACTACCCTGCTCCGGGGGTCTTCACACGAACTTCACGGACAGGAGAGTCATGAGCGCCATCGGGTGGCGGTTGCACGGCAACGGAAGGACGGTCGCACCGGGGGACGTCGTCGACCCGGACGAGCGGCTGAGCTGGCCGCGCACCGTCGGCATCGGCATGCAGCACGTCGTCGCCATGTTCGGCGCGACGTTCCTCGTCCCGCTGCTCACGGGATTCTCGCCCGCAACGACGCTGTTCTTCTCGGCGATCGGGACCGTAGGGTTCCTGCTCATCACGCGGAACCGGCTCCCCAGCTACCTCGGGTCGAGCTTCGCGTTCATCGCCCCGATCGGTGCGGCGACGGCGTCGCAGGGCCAGTCCGTCGCGGTCGGCGGCATCCTCGTCACGGGTGTCGTGCTGGCGGTGGTCGGTCTGGTGGTGCACCTCGCGGGCGCGCGCTGGATCGACGTCGTCATGCCGCCGATCGTCACCGGCACGATCGTCGCGCTCATCGGTCTCAACCTCGCACCGGCGGCGTGGGGCAACTTCCAGGTGGCGCCCGTCACCGCGGTCGTGACGCTCGCGTCGATCATCCTCGTGAGCGTGCTGTTCAAGGGCATCCTCGGGCGCCTGTCGATCCTCGTCGGGGTCGTCATCGGCTACGTGGTCGCGGTGATCCGGGGCGAGGTGTCGTTCGACGACGTGCGCGCGGCCGACTGGATCGGGTTCCCGCACTTCGTCACCCCGACGTTCGACGTCGCCGTCCTCGGCCTGTTCGTCCCCGTCGTCCTCGTGCTCATCGCGGAGAACGTCGGGCACGTGAAGTCGGTCGCGGCCATGACGGGCAAGAACCTCGACGACCTCACCGGCCGCGCGCTGTTCGCGGACGGCCTCGCGACGACGTTCGCAGGCATCGGTGGCGGGTCGGGCACCACGACGTACGCCGAGAACATCGGCGTCATGGCCGCGACGCGCGTCTACTCGACCGCGGCCTACTGGGTCGCCGCGGCGACGGCGCTCGTGCTGTCGCTCTCGCCGAAGTTCGGTGCGCTCATCGCGACCATCCCGGCGGGCGTCCTCGGCGGCGCGGCCACGATGCTCTACGGCATGATCGGGATCCTCGGCGCGCGCATCTGGGTGCAGAACAAGGTCGACTTCTCCAACCCGGTCAACCTCACCACTGCCGCCGTGCCGCTGGTGGTCGGCATCGCGAACTTCACGTGGGTGGTCGGCGACCTGACGTTCGAGGGCATCGCCCTGGGCACCGCCGCGGCGCTCGTCATCTACCACCTCATGCGCACGGTCGCGCGGTGGCGCGGCACCACGCAGGAGCCGGCCAGCCCGGCGTCGGCCCCTGGCGGTGACGAGCCCGCGGTGCACGACGCAGCCCCCGTCCGCGACGAGCCCTGACCGACCTGCCCGCCGAGCCCGGGTTCGTGACGGTCACCTCCACGTGCCGAACCCGGGCTTCGCGGGCACGGCGCCGGTCGAGTAACCGGAAACCCCGGGTTCGGCAGGGGCCTGTGCACCCTCCGGGCCTGGCCGCACGGCCGGCGTCACGCAGCCCGACGACGGCCCGCCGACCTCAGCGCGCGGCGCACCGTCGTCGCGGCGTGCCCAGGCACCCGGACGTCCGCCGAGGTGAAGCGCAGCACCGCCGCGACGTCCGCCGTCACGAGGTCGTTGTGGCGCTCCCGGTCGGCGAACGCGGCGTCCGGGCTGTCGTGGACCTCGGCGCCGTCGGCCTCTCCGACCACCCACCGGCCGTCGTCGAGCAGCCAGCCGAGGTCACCGCGGCGCTGACGCCCGCTGGCACCGACGAGCGGCACCTGCAGCCCGTCCGGTGGTATGCCACCGTCGACGCAGTCCAGCCGCAACCACGTCTCCAGCGGGGACTCTGACCGTCCGTCGGCGAGCTCCCACCACGAGTGCGTGCGCGCGACCCCGCGGCGACCGCGCGCATGGTCGTGGGCTCGCGCGAGCCCTTCGGACGACAGCAGGCCGAGGTGAATCGCGGAGTCCATGACGGACACCGCCCACGGGCGGTCGAGCTCGGGCACGGCCTGCGCGAGCGCCCACTCTGGGCTCGCGAAGTACCGGTCGCCGACCCGTACGACCGTCGTCCCGTCGTCGAACATCCGCAGCCGCAACCCGTCGCGCGACTCGAGGGCGCGTGCGCCCGGCAGCGTCGCCTGCGGGACGACCCGGGTCGGGAGACCGGTGACCCCGAGCAGCGCGAGCGCGCACGGCCCGACGGTGATCGACTCCGGCCCGAAGGGCAGCAGGGCGGCCCAGGCCGCCCGACGACGTCGATGGTCGATGGTCGTGACGCGACCGGTGACCGATCGGTGTCGTGCACGCCGCGCGAGACGCGGGCCCAGCCACCGGTGCGGAGCAGGCGACGGAGCACGTCAGGGGCGAGGCCGACGTCGCGGCACTGCGCGGTGCTGATCAGCCCCTCCTGGCGTGCGGCGACCAGGAGGGCGGCGTCCGGGACGGGGAGTCGTGCGGGCATGGCCGTCATCCCACAGCCCCGGGCGCCCCGCGTGCTCGACCCGCCACTCGCTCTGTGGACGGGACCTCTCCGAACCGCGCCTGTGGACACCGAGGACGCCCGCACCCCCCGACTCGAGCCTTCTGGCTTCAGGTCGCCGCTGCGCGACGAGCCCGGGGTTGTGCGGCACGGGGACGCGAACGTGTCGTGAAACCCCGGGTTCGGCCGCTCGGGTGCCCGCGATCTCCGGGTTCGGCGCGAGCGGTCCGGCTCGGGCGCGAGCCGCTAGAGGCGCAGCCCGAGGACGAGACCGGAGTCGACGGCGAGCCGGGTGAACCCGAGGTGCTCGTAGAAGCCGATCGCGGCGACGTTGTCCTCGGCGACGCCGAGGTGGACGCCGGAGACGCCGTCGGCGCGCAGGGCGTCGAACAGCGCCGCGAGCAGGCGGCGGCCGTTGCCGCCTCCCTGCGCCTCGGGGAGCAGGTCGACGTGCAGGTGCGCGGGGTAGTCGGGCAGCACCGCCGGGTCCGTGACGTGCGGGTCGTGGATCTGGCGCACGAGCGCCTCGTCGGGCGAGCTCTCGGGAAAGCTGCCGAGCGGGTAGCGGGCGCGCAGCGCGGGCCACCACTCGCGCTCGCACCGGGCCTCGAACGCGGCGGTGTCGCGCGCTCCGAGCACGTAGCCGGCCGCGACGCCGTCGGACTCGACGACGAACGCGAGGTCGGGCTCGAGCGCGAGGTAGGCGCCGAGGTACACCTCGCCGAGCAGCCGGGGGTCGGTGTAGAGCGCGGTCGCGTCGCCGCCGGACGCACCGGTCCGCAGGCAGATGTCGTACAGCCGGTCGACCTCGGTGGGGTCGACGGTCCGGGCGGGGCGGAGGGGCAGCGTGGTCATCGGTACCGTTCGGGTGTCGCAGGGTCGGCGCCGGCCGAGGTGCGGGATCAACCCGCGGCGGGCGGCACGGGCAGGGCGCGGGGGGTGATCTGCTCGATCGGGGTGCAGCCCGCCCGGCTCTCCATGGGGAGCTCGCCGGACAGGCCCACGAGCTCGTTGTCGACGACGTCCTCGAAGTCGGAGCCGACGTACAGGCTGACCGTCGCGTCCTCCCGGGCGTCGAGCACGAGGCCCGGATCCGGGTAGTGCGCCTCGAGCGTGTAGGCCTGGGCCAGGCCGGCCGCGCCGAAGTGGATCTGGGTCCGGGTCACGGTGTCGGGCTTCCCGTCGCCGTCGGCGTCGGGGGCGTTGCCGGTCTCGACGACCGTGAACCCGCGTGCCGTGAGGACCTCTTGGTTGAGACGACCGAGCGGCTCGTCCGTCCCCGAGGCGTTGTAGACGCGGACCTGCACGTCGACCGCCGCGACGGGGAGCGTGCCGTCGGGCAGGCACGGGAAGGCGACGTCCTCGAGGTCGTCCGTGACATCGGGGGAGGACAGGGGACGGTCGAACGGTGCGTCGATCGCGCCGGTGTAGATGGCCAGCGCACCGAGCCCCACCACGGCGAGAGCGGCGATGAGCAGCCCGAACACGACGGCCTGACGCTCGTGCATGCGCCTGCGGCGCTCGGTGCGCGCGGTGTCGGGGCGGGTGGTCACGCCAGAAACCTACCCGACCGCGTCGTCATCGCACCGTCAGCACGCGGGCATGCAGGATCGCGCGCTGCTGGAGGGCTGCGCGGACGGCTCGGTGGAGCCCGTCCTCGAGATAGAGCACGCCGTCGAACTCGACGACGTGCGCGAACAGGTCGCCGTAGAACGTGGAGTCCTCGGCGAGGAGCGCGGTGAGGTCGAGCGTGCGCTTCGTGGTCACGAGCTCGTCGAGGCGCACCTGCCGCGGGGGCACCTCGGCCCAGTCCTTGGCGGTCACCCGGCCGTGGTCCGGGTAGGGGCGCCGGTCGCCGACGGCCTTGAAGATCATGCGCGCCATCCTAGGTGCCCGACGCCGGCCCCCACCGGCGTCGCCCGGGTGCCGGTCACGGAGTCGTCACGTTCTCCCCACGGGAACCGCTCGTACCCTCCGCCGGAGCGCGCGTGGCGCGCGGAGCCGCGCCCCGACGGCCTCGGTCCGACGACGGCGTCAGCCGGCCTCGACCAGCCGGTCGAGGTCGACGAGCCGACCGAGCTCGGCGACGACGCCGGCGGGCAGGGCGGGCGGGAACTGGAGCGCGCGCTGCAGCTCGCCCGCGCGCCAGCCGTCGCACGCCAGGGCCGCCAGGACGAGCGACGACGGCGCTCCCTCCTCGCGCCACGCTCGCAGCACGAGCTCGTGGGTCGCGTGCTGACCCTCGGGGACGTCGTCGCGCGCCACGCCGCCCAGCGCGTACAGGCGCAGGAGCGCCGCGGTCTTGCGCGAGTCGTCCAGCGCTGCGACCGACGCGGAGACCGCGGCGCGCGACGGGTCCAGGCGCAGCGGTGACAGGTCGTCGAAGCCCGCCTGCACGACCTCGATCGCGACGTCGTCGACGAGCGTCTCGGCGTCGCCGAACATCGACCTCAGCGTGGACTCGCTGCGGTCGCAGCGCCGCGCGACGGCGGCGAGCGTCACGTTCTCCACCCCTTCCTCCAGCGCGACGCGCAGGACGGCGTCGAGGAGCGGGCGCTCGTCGTCGCGGAACGGGTCCGCGTCGAGGTCGACGTCGCGGAACACGACGGCGCTCGCCGGCGGGCGCACGTCGGCGTAGCGGGACAGGTCGCCGAGCAGCGTGTCCCACTCGGCGTCCGTGAAGTCGTACGCGTCCTGGTAGAGCCCGAGCCACGTGCCCTCGAGAGCGAGCGCGGCGACCCAGGTGCGCGGCTCGACGCCGTCGCCGTCATCCTCGCCGCCGGCGTCGCGCGCGGGGATCGCTGCGAGCCACTCGCGCAGCGCGGCCCTGGCCGAGCGCGTCGCGTCGCTCCGGTCGGGCGTGGACATGACCGTCACCTCCGTGGTCGGAAAAGGTGCGTCGAGCCTAGCCCGAGGTCCGCGCGCTCTCGCGAGGGAGTCGCGCGGCGCGCGGCAGCACCCCTCCGTCCCGGCGTCCGGGGTCGCGGCGCCACGCCTCCTCCCCGCGTCAGGGGCGCGGGACGTCGCGCCGCCGGAACCCCACGAGGCCCGCCACGACGAGCGCGGCGGCGAGCAGGGTGAGCCACACGAACGGCCACGGGTCGACGGCGGTCCCCGGCAGCTGGGGCACGTGCCAGAACGGCGAGGCGCCCGACGCCCACGACGGCAGGTCGAGCAGGGCGCCGAACATCGTCACGACGAACGAGTAGGCGAGCAGCGCCCACGCGAGTCCTGCCAGCCCGGGCCGCCACCCGAACGCGGCGACCCCGACGCCCGCGACGACCGCGACGGCGGGCAGGTACGCGAACGACGCGGTGAGGTAGTCGCCGATCCCGAGCTCGTCCTCCCCGACGCTCAGCGCGCCGAGCCACAGCCCCAGCGCGCTCACCACGAGGAGCACCACCGTGCCGAGCAGCGTCACGACGAGCTGGCCGCCGAGCCACCACGTGCGCCCGACCCCCGTCGCGAGCACCGGCTCGAGCCGGCCCGCGGTCTCCTCCGCACGCGCCCGCTGGGCGGACGCGACCGCGAACCCGCCGGCGCCCAGACCGAGGAAGAGGGCCATGACGGCGACGAACCCGTTCGTCAGGTCCGCCGGGTCGCCGAGCATCGCCGCGACGTCCGGGTTGTCGGCCACCATGTCGCCCACCGAGTCGACGAACGTCCCGCACGCGAGCGCCGTGACGCCCACGCCGACGCCCCACGCGAGCACCGACGCGCGCTGCTGGCGCCACGCGAGGGCGAGCGGGTTCGCGAGCCACGGGACGGCGTCGGGCCGCCCGGCGCGGGGCGGCACGAGGCCGGCGCCGAAGTCGCGCCGCGCCGCGAGGGCCGCGCCGAGGGCGAGGAGCAGCACGACGAGCACCACGGAGAGCCCGAGGGGCCACCACCGCAGGTCGACGAACGCGCGGATCTGCTGCGCCCAGCCGATGGGCGACAGCCACGAGACCCAGCTCCCGTGCTCCTGCTGCACGTCCCCGACCGCACGGAGGAGGAACGCGACGCCGAGGACCGCGAGCGCGAGGCCGCTCGCGGCGCGTGCGTGCTCGGTGACCTGGCTCGTCACGACGGCGACCGCTGCGAGCACCAGGCCCGTCAGGCCCACGGCCGTGCCGAGCGCGAACGAGTCGACCGGGTCGAGGCCCGCCGCGACGAGGACGAGCCCCGTGGCGAGCGCGATCGCCGCGTTCGCCACGACCGCGGCGACGAACGCCGCGGTCGCGGGGGCGTGCCGCCCCACGACGCCCGCCCGGACGAGCTCGGCACGGCCCGTCTCCTCCTCGGCGCGCGTGTGCCGCACGACGAGGGAGATGCTCATGATCGCGACGGCGACCATGACCGTGAGCGCCATCTCGTTCGCGATCATCGCGCCGAGCGTGTAGTCCTCGATCCCGTACTGCGGCCCGGACAGCATGATCCCCGCGGGGCTCGAGACGAGCGCCGCGCGGGCGGCGCGGTCGGCCGCGGTGGGGTAGAGCCCGTCGAGCGCGACGGCCGCGTACCCGAACAGCAGCGCGACCGACGCCGTCCACACCGGGAGGCGTACGCGGTCGCGGCGCAGGGCGAACCGGAGGAGCGTCGTCCACCCGGTCACAGCGCGCCCGCCTCGTCGAGCTCGGTGAGCTCGTCCCCGTAGTGGCGCAGGAACAGCTCCTCGAGCGAGGGCGGGGTCACGGCGACCGAACGCAGCCCGAGGTCGGTGAGCGCGCGCATGACGGTCTCGACCTCGTCGTCGTCGACGTCGAACCGGGCGCGCGGCCCGTCCGCCGTCGGCTCGACCACGAGGTCGTGCACGCCGGGCAGCCCGTCGAGCGCCGACGGGTCGCGCCCGGTGACCGCCGTGACCGCGGACCGCGTGAGGTGCCGCAGCTGCCCGAGCGTGCCGGACTGGACGGTGCGGCCCGCGCGGATGATCGTCACGGTGTCGCACAGCTTCTCGACCTCCGCGAGGATGTGGCTCGACAGCAGCACGGACCGTCCCTCGGCGGTCACCTCGCGCACGCACTGCATGAAGACGGACTCCATGAGCGGGTCCAGCCCGGACGTGGGCTCGTCGAGGACGAGCAGCTCGACGTCGGACGCGAGCGCCGCGACGAGCGCCACCTTCTGCCGGTTCCCCTTGGAGTAGGTCCGTGCCTTCTTCGACGGGTCGAGCTCGAAGCGCTCGAGGAGCAGCTTCTTGCGGGCGGGGTCGACGCGCCCCCGCAGGCGGGTCAGCAGGTCGATCGCCTCTCCGCCGGTCAGGTTCGGCCACAGGCTCACGTCGCCGGGCACGTACGCGAGCCGACGGTGCAGGGGCACCGCGTCGTCCCACGGGTCGCCGCCGAGCAGGCGGGCGGACCCGGAGTCCGCGCGCAGCAGGCCGAGCAGGACGCGGATGGTCGTGGACTTGCCCGAGCCGTTCGGCCCGAGGAACCCGGCGACCTCGCCCGCGCGGACGGTGAGGTCGAGGCCGTCGAGCGCCTGGACGTGGCCGAACGCCTTGCGCAGGTCGTGCACCTCGACGGCGGGGGTCGTGCTCGTCATCGCGTCTCCTCCGGGTGGGTGGTGTGCCGGACGTAGGCGTCGAGCAGCGTCGGCTCGACGAAGAGGCCCTCGGTGAACACCTCGAGCGCGGGGAGCATCACGCGTTCGACGTACCCGCGCAGGTCGGCTTCCGGGTCGCGGGGCTCGGACCGCTCCCGCAGCGCGCCGTCGATCAGCAGCGAACCGAGGGACAGGGAGACCAGGTAGCTCGCGCGTGCCGCCTCGTCGCGGCTCGGGCGGATCACCCCGGCGGCGACGCCCGCCTCCAGGTACTCGAGGGTGACCTGCCCGAGGTGCTCGACGAACGAGCGGGCCAGGTCGCCGCCCGCCTGCAGGCTGCGCAGCGTGTACTCGAACAGGGGTGCGTAGCTCTCGAGCTCGGCGAGCTGGGCGAACATCGCCATCGGCCCACCGGCGGGGTCTTGCGGGGAGATGGCGCCGGTCTTCGCCTGCCGGACGGCGTCGAACACGTACGCGTCGCACGCGGCGCGCAGCCCGTCCTTGGACCCGAAGTGGTGCACGACGAGCGCCGCGCTCACCCCGGCGTCGGTCGCGATCGTGCGCAGGGGGGCGCCGAAGCCGTCGCGCGCGAACCGGGCGATCGCGGCGTCACGGATGCGGGCACGGGTGGTCAGGTCGTCGCTGCCCGACGCCGCGGTGCGGCCCGGGCGGGCGGAGGAGGCCGGTTCTGAACGCACGTTCAACATGCTAAACGTGTGTTCAACGGACGTCCAGCCCTTGCGCCGCCCCGCGTCCACGGGTGTCGGATCCGCCCCGGACGCGGTCGATGTGAGGCGGATCGCGCAGATCTGCCCCTTCCGGAGCGTCCGACCCCTGCCTTTCCGGCCCCGACACCCGTAGGCTGGGGGGAGCCGTCGGCGGCACCGCCGGCGCCACGTCCCGGCGCGTCGGACCGTCGGGACGTCGAGAGGCCCGTCGCACCTGTGCGACGGGCCTTTTCGGTCCACGGCTCCGGCCCACCCCGCCCCCGGGCGACGCGTCCGCGCGACGGGCGCCCGCGGCCCGGCGCCGGCCGGGAGCTCGGGACGACGAAGGGCCCGCCGCGAGTGCGGCGAGCCCTTCGGTCTGCGGAGGATGGGGGATTCGAACCCCCGAGGGCTGTTAACCCAACACGCTTTCCAAGCGTGCGCCATAGGCCACTAGGCGAATCCTCCTGGTGCGACGGTCGGCGCGACGCACGGCGTACGTACCGACAGCAGCGCAACGAGGATACCGGACCACGGGCCGGGGGCCGAATCGCCCCTCGTGGGGGCCGCCGTGGTGCCGCTGCCCGGGGTGTCGCGCGTGCCCGACGGCGGGGCCCGGGTGCCGGTTTCGGGAGCGGCCGGGTCCTGGGCTAGGGTTGGGGGCAGACCCCTCGTGCGGCATCATCTCGCCGAACTCCCCCAGGGCCGGAAGGCAGCAAGGGTAGGTGAGCTCTGGTGGGTGTGCGGGGGGTCCTTCACGTCTCGCGACGGGTCGCGCCGGTGCGGCCGGCGCCACGCCCGTGGGCGCGAGCGGCGACCGTCGAGGTGCACCGCGCGGTGCGGCGTGGTTCTCTTCCCGTGTGGCCGGGGACCCGGATCGCCCGCTGACGACGGGCCGCATGCTGCGCCAGGTCCTGCCGGCGCTGGTCATCGGCGTGCTGTGCGCGGCCACCCTCGTCGGCCTCTCCGCGTTCGCGTCCTGGGTCCAGGAGCTCGTCTGGGACCGCCTGCCGGCGGCCTGGGGGGTCGCGACGACGCAGACGTGGTGGACCGTCGTCGTCCTCACCCTCACCGGGGTCCTCGTCGGCGCGACGGTGCGCTGGGCGCCCGGGCACGCCGGCGTCGACCCGGCCACGACCGACCTCGTGTCCGCACCGCTTCCGCTGCGGGCGCTCCCCGGCGTCGCGGTCGCGCTCGTCCTCGGCCTGGCGGGCGGGGTCAGCCTCGGGCCCGAGAACCCGATCATCGCGGTCAACGTGGCCCTCACGGCCTGGCTGCTGTGCCGACCGCGCCTCGGGGTGCCGGTGGAGGGCGCCGTCGGGCTGGCGCTGGCCGGCACCGTCGGCGCGATGTTCGCGACCCCCGTCGCGGCGGCGCTCGTCCTGACGGAGACGTTCGCCGAGCGCGGCGACCACCCGGGTCCGTTGTTCGACCGGCTCTTCGCGCCCCTCGTGGCGGCCGGGGCGGGCGCGGTGACGATGGTCGGGCTCGACGCGCCCACCTTCGCGATCGACCTTCCCGCCTACCCGGGAGTGCAGGTCGGCGACGCGCTGAGCGCGGCCGTCGTCGCGGTGGTCGCGGCGCTGCTCGCCTGGCTCGCGGTCCTCGCGTTCCCCCTCGTCCACCGAGCGGCCCGCGCCCTGCGCCACCCCGTGCTCGCGCTCGGTCTGGCCGGCCTCGTCCTCGGACTGCTCGGCTGGTGGGGCGGCCCGCTCACGCTGTTCAAGGGGCTGCAGGAGATGAAGGAGCTGTCCACGGAGGCGGGCGGCCTGGCCTGGTCGGCGATCCTCGTCCTGGCCGTGGTCAAGCTCGCTGCGCTCGTCGTCGCGGCGGGCGCCGGGTTCCGCGGCGGGCGCATCTTCCCGACGGTGTTCGTGGGCGTGGCGATCGGGCTCGCGGCGTCGTCGCTGGTCCCGTCCGTGCCCGCCGCCGTGGCCGTCTCCGCCGCGATCCTCGGGGCGGTCGTCGTCGTGAGCCGGGACGGGTGGCTCGCGCTGTTCATCGCGGCGATCACCGTCGGCGACGCTCGCCTGATCCCCGTGCTCTGCATCGCGCTCGTGCCGCTCTGGCTCGTCGTGCGCACCATGCCGAGGATGCGCGTGGCTCCGCCGGTGGACGGCGCGCCCGAGTTCGCCGCGCTCGCCTCACGTCCCTGACGGCATATCGACGGGTTTGAGCCGATTTCCGCCGCCGAACTCCCGCGATGTGAGCAGAAACGTGCCCGCATCGTGGACAAATGACCGCCGGGATTGGCGTCGGGAGCCGCGACGTGCCCATGATGTCGCCATGACCCGGACCCCCGCCGCCACCACGGCCCCGCGCGCAGCGACCTGCGCCGCGGCGTGCTGTCGCGGCGTGCGCACCGGGCGAATGTGCGGCTGCTGACCCTGCCGTGACCGCAGGGACACCTGCACCCGTCGCGTCGTCCTGAGGGCGACCGCACCCGCTCGCCGCGTGGCTGATGGCCCGCCGGAAGCACCCGACCCCCACCGCCTCGCAGGACACACCTCCCTGCACCCGGCTCGCCGCCCGCGCCATCCGTCGCCCGCGACCGCCGTCATCGGAAGGAACTCCCATGTCGTCCACGACCACCCGCAAGCGTCTGACCTGGACCGCGATCGCCGCGACGGCGGCCCTCACCCTCACCGCGTGCGGCGGTGGCAGCACCGACGGCGCCTCGGCAGCCGGTGGCGCCACCGACCCCATCCGCATCGGCGTCGTCGGCGCGTCCGACGACAAGTGGGCCGTCTTCGAGGAGCAGGCCGAGGCCGAGGGCATCGACATCGAGCTGGTCGACCTGCAGGACTACACCCAGGCGAACCCGGCGCTCTCCCAGGGCGAGCTCGACGTGAACCAGTTCCAGCACCTGCAGTTCCTCGCCGGCTACAACACCGACGCGGGCGACGACCTGCAGCCGATCGGCGCGACCGCCGTCTACCCGCTGGGCCTGTACTCGACCAAGCACACGTCGCTCGAGGAGATCCCCGACGGCGGCCAGGTCGCCGTCCCGAACGACCCGACCAACCTCGCCCGCGCGCTCCTCGTGCTGCAGGACGCCGGCCTCGTCGAGCTCAAGGACGGCGGCAGCTCGATCTCCACCGAGCTCGACGTGCTGCCGAGCTCGAAGGTCACCGTCACCCCGGTGGCCGCGGAGCAGACCCCGATCCAGCTCCAGTCGGTCGACGCGTCGATCATCAACAACGACTTCGTCGAGGACGCGGGTCTGAAGCCGGAGGAGGCGCTGTTCCAGGACGACCCCGACTCCGACGCCGCGAAGCCCTACATCAACGTGTGGGTCGCGCGCGCCGAGGACAAGGACGACGAGACGCTGCTCAAGCTCGCCGAGATCTCCCACTCGCCGGAGGTCGTCGAGGCCGAGAAGAAGGCGTCGGGCGGCACCGCGGTCATCAAGGAGAACTCGCCCGCCGAGCTCCAGGAGATCCTCGCCGGCATCGAGGCGGACATCCGCAACGCCTCCTGACCCCCATGCCCGGGGGCGGGCGCGCAGGTCGCGCCCGCCTCGGGCGCCGTCGTGCTCCGGAGAGGACGACGGCAGACGGACGAGGCATCCCTGACCGCCGGCACCCCGGGGCGCGCCCCGGCGAGAGGAACCGACCGTGACCGACGTCCCCCGAACCCCGGGCGGTGACGAGCAGCCCGCGATCGAGCTGCGCCACGTGAGCAAGACCTTCGGTGAGGGCGACGGGGCGGTGCACGCCGTCGACGACGTCTCGCTGAGCATCCGCCGCGGGGAGATCTTCGGCGTCATCGGCTACTCGGGCGCCGGCAAGTCGACGCTCGTCCGGCTCGTCAACGCGCTCGAGACGGTGACGAGCGGCGAGGTCGTCATCGACGGGCAGGTGATCACCGGGCTCCCTGAGCGCCGCGTGCGCGAGGTGCGCTCGCGCATCGGCATGGTGTTCCAGCAGTTCAACCTGCTGTCGTCGCGCACGGTCGCCGGGAACGTCGCCTACCCGCTCAAGGTGGCGGGCTGGCCGCGCGAGAAGCGGGCGGCGCGCGTCGCCGAGCTCCTCGCGTTCGTGGGCCTCGCCGACAAGGCGAGGGCGTACCCGCGCCAGCTCTCGGGCGGGCAGAAGCAGCGCGTCGGGATCGCCCGCGCGCTCGCCGCGCAGCCGACGATCCTCCTCGCCGACGAGGCGACGTCCGCGCTCGACCCGGAGACGACGCGCGAGGTCCTCGCGCTCCTGCGGCGCGTGAACGCCGAGCTCGGCATCACCATCGTCGTCATCACGCACGAGATGGAGGTCGTGCGCTCCACGTGCCACCGCGTGGCCGTCATGGAGCACGGCAAGGTCGTCGAGACCGGTGACGTGTACGACGTCTTCTCCGCGCCCAGCGCCGACGCCGCCCAGCGGTTCGTCGGCACGGCGCTGCACGACCGGCCGTCGCGCGACACGCTCGCCCGCCTGCGCGAGCGGCACCCGGGACGCCTCGTCACGGTCGGCGTCCGCGAGGGCGCGAGCACCGGGACGGACCTGTTCCGCCTCCTGCGCGAGCACGACGTCGACGGGTCCGTCGTCTACGGCGGCATCTCCGAGGTGGGGGAGCGCCCGTTCGGGTCGCTCACCGTCGAGCTCGACGCGCCGGAGGACCGCGTCGCGCCGTTCCTCGTCGCGCTGGCCGAGCGGGCCGACGTCGTGGACCTGGGGACGGCGGAGCACCCGCTGGAGGACCCGCGCGTCGCGCGTCTGTCCGCGGCGCCGGCGGGCGAGGACGCGCCCGGCCCGGCCGACGACCCGGGCGACCCCTACGGCCACGCCCGCGAGACCCTCTTCCGCCACGGCAACCTCGGAGGCCGCTCATGAACGGTGACTGGTCGCTGCTGTGGCCGAAGCTCGTGGAGTCGTTCGGCCAGACGCTGCAGATGGTGTCCGTCGCGCTGCTCACGGGCGGGCTCGCCGGGCTCGCGCTCGGCATCGCGCTCTACGTGACGCGGCGCGGCAACCTGCTGGAGAACCGCTGGGTGTTCGGCGTGCTCAACGTGCTCGTCAACATCGTGCGGCCGATCCCGTTCATCATCTTCGTCACGCTGCTCGGACCGGTGACGCTCCAGGTGGTCGGCACGACGCTCGGCACGGAGGCGTTCATCTTCCCCCTGTCGGTCATGACGGCGTTCGGCACGTCGCGGATCGTGGAGCAGAACCTCGTGGGGATCGACCCGGGGGTCGTGGAGGCGGCGCGCGCGATGGGGGCGTCGTCGTGGCGCATCATCACGACGGTGCTCGTCCCGGAGGCGCTCGCACCGCTCATCCTCGGGTACACGTTCCTCTTCATCGCCGTGCTCGACATGTCCGCGATCGCGGGGCTCATCGGCGGCGGCGGGCTGGGTGACTTCGCGCTCCGGTTCGGCTACCAGCGCTACAACTGGGGTGTCGTCATCGTGACCGTGCTCCTCATCATCGCGATCGTCCAGCTCGCGCAGCTCCTGGGCAACTGGCTCGCGCGCAAGGCCCTGCACCGCTGACCTCGGGGCTCGTCCCCCGCTGGGGAAGCGACCTCGTGCGTGTCGGTCGCGACGTCTAGAGTGACCGGGGTGAGCACCGCCCTGTACCGCCGCTACCGGCCCGAGACCTTCGCCGAGGTGATCGGTCAGGACCACGTGACCGCGCCGCTCATGCAGGCGCTGCGCAGCGGTCGGGTGAACCACGCCTACCTCTTCTCCGGTCCTCGCGGCTGCGGCAAGACGACGAGCGCGCGCATCCTCGCGCGCACGCTCAACTGCGCGCAGAACACGCCCGAGAAGCCGCTCGACACCCCCTGCGGGCAGTGCCCCTCGTGCGTCGAGCTCGCGCGCGGCGGCCCGGGCAGCCTCGACGTCGTCGAGATCGACGCGGCGTCGCACAACGGCGTGGACGACGCGCGCGAGCTGCGCGAGCGCGCCGCGTTCGCACCCGCGCGCGACCGGTACAAGATCTTCATCCTCGACGAGGCGCACATGGTGACGCCGCAGGGCTTCAACGCCCTGCTCAAGCTCGTCGAGGAGCCGCCCGAGCACGTGAAGTTCGTCTTCGCGACGACCGAGCCGGACAAGGTCATCGGCACCATCCGCTCGCGCACGCACCACTACCCGTTCCGCCTCGTCCCGCCGGACGTGCTCGGCCCCTACCTCGACGAGCTGTGCGCCGCGGAGGGCGTGACGATCGGCAGCGGCGTCGTCCCGCTCGTCACCCGCGCCGGGGGTGGCTCGGTCCGCGACTCGCTGTCGGTCATGGACCAGCTCATCGCGGGGGCCGAGGGCGGGGTCGTGGAGTACGAGCGCGCCGTGTCGCTGCTCGGCTTCACGCACGCGACGCTGCTCGACGACGTCGTGGACGCGCTCGCCGCGCGCGACGGCGCGAGCATCTTCCGCGTGGTCGACCAGGTCGTCGCCACCGGCCACGAACCGCGGCGCTTCGTCGAGGACGTCCTGGAGCGACTGCGCGACCTCATCGTCATCGCGGTCTCCGGCGACGAGGCGCAGGCCGTCCTGCGCGACCAGCCCGCGGACCAGCTCGAGCGCATGCGGGCCCAGGCGCAGCACCTCGGCGTCGCGGAGCTGTCGCGCGCGGCGGACCTCGCCAACGCCGCGCTCACCGAGATGACGGGTGCGACGTCGCCGCGCCTGCACCTCGAGCTCCTCATGGCACGCCTGCTCCTGCCCGGCGCGGATGACGGTGCCGCCGGCTTCGCGGCGCGGCTGGACCGGCTCGAGCGGGGCGGCATCGGCGCAGGAGCCGGGGTGCCCGTCGCCGCGTCGTCCGCTCCGGGACGTCCCGTGCCCGACGACGCAGGGTCGCCCGCTCCGGTCGCCTCACCGGGGCAGGGGCTCAGTGGCCCGGCCGCCGTCCGCGCGGCCCTGCGCACCAAGGGCCCGGCGCCGACCGGCGCCGCAGAGGCGGCCCCGATCCCGGCCGTCGCCGCAGAGCCGGCCCCGACCGCGTCCGCCGCCGAGCCCGCCCCCGCCCCGGACGCCACCACGCCGGCGACCCCGGCCGCCCCGACGGCGACCCCGGCCGCCCGGACGGCGACCCCGGCCTCCCAGACGGCGACCCCGGCTGCCACGCCGGTGGCCCCGACCGCAGAGCCGGCCCCGGACGACGTCAGGGCACCGGCTGAGGGCGACGGCGCCGCGGTCCCCTCGTCCGGCCCGGCGACCGCCCCGGCGACGGAGCCCGCGACCTCGGTCCAGGAGCCGGCGGCGTCCGCGGACGTCAGGGCCGCCGCGCCCACCGCCCCGACGGCGGAACCTCCGAGCGCGGTGCCGGGGCGCCGGCGAGAGACCGACGAGGTGCCCGCGGTGGAGCGTCCCGCGTCTTCGCCCGCCGAGCCGGCGTCCGCCACGCCTGCGGCAGGCGTGGCGATGACGACCGAGGAGGTCCGTCGCCGCTGGCCGGAGGTGCTCGAGGCACTGCGTGCGAGCCCGGTCACGTGGTCCCTCGTGAGCGCGAACGCACAGGTCGCCGAGCTCGCCCGGGACGTCCTCTATCTCGCGTTCCCGTCGCCGGGGCTCGCGCGCACCTTCTCGTCGTCGCGGCACACGGGCGCCGTGCAGGACGTCGTCTACCAGACCCTCGGCCTGCAGCTGCGGGTCGAACCGCGCCTCGCCGAGGACGGTCCCACCGGCGGGTCGTCCGGCCCGGCGTCCCCGGAAACCGGCCCCGGGCTGCGCCCGGGGTCCGGTCGCCCGACAGGTGGTTCTGTCTCCTCCACGACCTCCCCGACCTCCCCGGCCGCGGGCGACGCCGGCACGGGACCGGCGTCCGCTGGTGCCACGGCTCCGTCGCCCGTCGCCGGGTCCCCTGTCGTCGCGTCGCCCGGCGCTGCGGCCGATGCCGTGTCTCCGGTCGCCGCGGTGGTCGGTTCCGTCGCCGCACCCTCGGGAGCGGGCGGCGCGGCGCCGAGGGTGAGCACGGTCCGCGGGGCCGTCGCGCTGCAGGAGCGTCCGGTCTCGGTCGAGCCGGTTCCTGACGTGGTGGTCGACGTCGCCGACGAGGCGTGGCTCGCCGGCGCCCCGGCGCCGACCCCGCCGCCCGCACCCGCGGCGGACGACGCGTGGGTCGCGGGAGCCCCCGTCGCCGAGCCGCCCGCGGACCTCGACGACGGCCCGGAGCCGGAGCCCGTGCTCGAGCCCGCCTCGCGGCCGACCTCCCTGCCGGCGGCGTCCCTCCCGTCGAGCGCCTCCGCCCCGGCGGGGCCTCGGCCGGCACCGTCCCGGCCCGGGGGCACCCCGCCGCTGCGCGGCGCCTCGGCAGCACGGGCCGCGATCGCGGCGGCGACGTCGGCGCGTACGGCGCGCCCCACGGACGAGCCGGTCCGGCGGAGCGCGCCCGCGGCGGTCGACCCGATGGACGACATCGCGGCGGACGACGACGTGGACATCACCTCGACCGGGCTCGTGGGGACCGCGCTCGTCGTGAGCCTGCTCCAGGGGAAGATCATCGAGGAGATCCAGGACCAGGGCTGACCGCCGCCGGTCGCCCGAGACGGACCTCGGCGGCGTGGCCCGCGAGAAGAGCCCGTGCCCGTAGGCTGGGGGCGTGTACGAAGGCGCTGTCCAGGACCTGATCGACGAGCTCGGCCGGCTCCCCGGCGTCGGGCCCAAGAGCGCGCAGCGCATCGCGTTCCACCTGCTGGCCGCGGACGTGGTCGACGTCCGGCGCCTCGCCGACGCGCTCACCGAGGTGAAGGCTCGTGTCCGCTTCTGCGAGACGTGCGGCAACGTCGCGGAGGCGGAGCAGTGCCGCATCTGCGCCGACCCGCGCCGCTCGGTCGAGGTGATCTGCGTCGTCGAGGAGCCCAAGGACGTCGTCGCGATCGAGCGCACGCGCGAGTTCCGCGGCCGCTACCACGTGCTCGGCGGCGCCATCAACCCGATCGAGAACGTCGGCCCGGGCGACCTGCGCATCGCGGAACTCATGACGCGCCTCGCCGACGGTCAGGTCACCGAGGTGATCCTCGCGACCGACCCGAACGTCGAGGGCGAGGCCACCGCGACGTACCTCGCGCGCATGCTCGGCCCGATGGGTCTGCGCGTGACCCGCCTCGCGTCCGGGCTGCCGGTCGGGGGAGACTTGGAGTACGCGGACGAGGTGACCCTCGGCCGTGCGTTCGAGGGCCGACGGGTCGTCGGAGGCTGACGAGGAGGTGGCGAGCATGGGGGAGATCGAGAACGACCCCGACCTGCGGGAGATCGCGGAGGGCATGGCCACGCAGGCGCGCGCCTTCCTCACCACGACGACGCAGGTGGCCTCCGGTGCGGCCCCCGGGGCCGTGCTGCCTCTCCTGCTGCTCGCGCTGTCCGACGTCCTGGCCGCGGGAGCACGCCTCGGTGCGATGGGTGACGTCGTCCCGGTCGAGCGCTTCGAGCCCGACGCCGGCCGTGACACCGACGTGGACCCGCTGCGGACCGCGCTCGCCCAGCTCTTCGACGGGTTCGACGACTACGTCGAGATCACCGACCCGCTCGTGGGTGCCGAGGTCGGCACCGCCTCCCTCTCGGGCGACCTCGCCTGCGTCGCGGAGTGCCTCGCGAAGGGGCTCCAGCACTACGACGGCGGCCGCGAGGTCGAAGGCCTGTGGTGGTGGCAGTTCTCCTACGTCTCGCTCTGGGGCGAGCGTGCCGCGAGCGCGCTGCGGGTGCTGCAGCTCGCCCTCGCGCACCTGCGCCTCGACGTGGAGGACGACGTCGCCGCGGAGGCGGAGTACGACGCCCTGCAGTCCTGACCGCGCCGCGGCCCGGACCCGGCGCGCAGGTGCGGGTCGGTCGCGGGCGGGGCGCCGTGATACCACTGGGGGGTGCTGCCCGCCTTCTCCCTCCCGGTCTCCGGCGGGCTCGAGATCGACGGCCTGACCGTCGCGCTGCTCGTCCTCGCCGCGCTCACGGCGGGGTGGATCGACGCCGTCGTCGGCGGCGGCGGCCTCGTCCAGCTCCCCGCGCTCCTGCTCGTCCCCGGCATCAGCCCCGTCCAGGCGCTCGCGACGAACAAGCTCGCGAGCATCATGGGCACCTCGGTGAGCGCGACGACGTTCTACCGACGGGTCGGACCCGACCTGCGCACGGCCGGGCCCATGGCGGTCGCCGCGCTGGTCGGCGCCGTGGGCGGCGCTGCGCTCGCGTCGCGCATCCCGGCCGAGCTGTTCAAGCCGATCATCCTGGTCGTCCTCGTCGGCGTGGCGGTCTACACGATCGCGAAGCCCCAGCTCGGGCACACGACGAACCTGCGCTGGGAGGGCAACGGGCACCGCTGGGCGGCGGCCGGGATCGGCCTCGTCATCGGCGTCTACGACGGCCTGCTCGGCCCGGGCACCGGGACCTTCCTCGTCATCGCGCTCGTGAGCATCCTCGGCTACGCGTTCCTCCCGGCGTCGGCCCTGGCGAAGATCGCGAACTTCGCGACGAACGCGGGCGCGCTGATCTTCTTCGTCCCGTACGGCGCGGTGCTGTGGGGTCTCGGGCTCGTCATGGGCGCGGCAAACCTCCTCGGCGCCTACGTCGGCGCCCGCATGGCGGTCGCCAAGGGCAGCGCGTTCGTGCGCGTCGTGTTCGTCGTGGTCGTCGGCGCGCTCATCCTCAAGCTGGGCTACGACGTCGTCCGCGACCTCACCATGTAGCGCTGCCGCTGCCGGTGCGGTGTCGCGGGCGCGGTCCGGGGGTCGGGTCCGGTCCGGGTGCGCTGCCTCCGTGGCCAGGGGTGCTGCCTGCGTGGCCGGGGCCCGCGCGGGTGTCCTCGGTCCCGGGGCGCCCCGACCACGGACCCTGTCCGCGATCCCGGGGCCTGGCGAGGATCGTGGACGTGCAGACACTCGCGCAGGCGTTGTCCACCCAGTCGGAGGCAGCCCGGAAGAAGGTCGGCTCGGCGCGGCGCCCGGCACGGTACCTGGTCGCCGCGATGCTCGCCGGCGCGTACATCGGCGTCGGCGTCGTGCTCATGGTCGCGACGGCCGGACCGTTCCTCGCGGCCGGGTCGCCGGCCGAGCGGCTGGTCGCGGGCGGCGTGTTCGCCGCGGCGCTCACGCTCGTGGTCTTCGCCGGGGCCGAGCTCGCGACGTCCGCGATGATGATCCTCACCCAGGGTGTGGCGACGCGTGCCGTGCGGCTGCGCGACGCCGTCCTCACGCTCGGCCTGTGCCTCGCGGGCAACCTCGCCGGCTCGATGCTCTTCGCGTGGTGCGTCACGCAGGCGGGCGTGCTGCGCACGAACGCGGCCGCGGGGGAGATGGTCGCGTCGATGCTGCGCGCGAAGGCGCACGAGACCGGCGGCGAGCTCTTCTTCCGCGGGGTGCTGTGCAACCTCCTCGTGTGTGCCGCGATCTGGGCGTGCGGCCGCCTGCGCTCCGAGGCCGGCCAGGCGATCGTCCTGTTCTGGGCCATCCTCGCGTTCATCGCCTCGGGCTTCGAGCACGTCGTCGCCAACATGACGACCTTCTCGCTCGGTCTCTTCGGCGGCCTCGGCCCGACGACGTGGGCCGACTTCGCCCGCAACCTCACCTGGGTGGGTCTCGGCAACCTCGTCGGGGGAGCCCTCGTCGTGGGCCTCGCCTACGTCGTCGTCGCGGGACCGGCCGAGCGGGCGTGGCGTCCGCGGTGGTGAGCCGCGCCGTCGGCCCGCCCGGCCCGCACGGCCCGCACGGCCCGTCGGCCCGGCTCGCACGGCCGGTCGGCCCGGCCCGCATGCCGGGACGGGCTTGGCCGGACCGCGGGACGCGTGCGTATCATCGATCGACCCACAAGCACCCGGCGGGCCGTTGAGAGAGACGGAGGCCGGCGACAGATGGAGCAGCACGTGGCACTTGTCGTGCAGAAGTACGGCGGTTCGTCGGTATCGGACGCCGAGAGCATCAAGCGGGTGGCCAAGCGCATCGCGCAGACCAAGCGCGCGGGGAACGACGTCGTCGTCGTGGTCTCCGCGATGGGTGACACGACGGACGAGCTCATCGACCTCGCCCAGCAGGTCACCCCGCTCCCGCCCCAGCGCGAGATGGACATCCTCCTCACGGCGGGAGAGCGCATCTCGATGTCGCTGCTCGCGATGGCGATCAACAGCCTCGGCGTGAAGGCGAAGTCGTTCACCGGCCAGCAGGCGGGCGTCATCACGGACGCCGTGCACGGCAAGGCCCGGATCGTCGACGTGGTCCCGACGCGCGTTCGCGAGACCCTCGACCGCGGCCAGGTGGCGATCGTCGCCGGGTTCCAGGGCGTCACGCAGTCGACGAACGACGTGACGACGCTCGGTCGCGGCGGCTCGGACACGACCGCGGTCGCGCTCGCCGCCGGCCTCGACGCCGACGTGTGCGAGATCTACACGGACGTCGACGGCGTGTTCACCGCGGACCCGCGGATCGTCCCGAGCGCGCGCAAGATCGACCGCATCACGTACGAGGAGATGCTCGAGATGGCGGCGAGCGGGGCCAAGGTCCTCGCCCTGCGCTGCGTCGAGTACGGCCGCCGGTACGGCGTCCCGATCCACGTGCGCTCGTCGTTCAGCGGGAAGGAGGGCACGTTCGTCAGCGCGGACGCCCACACCGCGCCCCGACCCGGTGCGTCCGCCGGTCCCGCCACCAGCCCCGCAGACCTTCTCGAGGAGACCGTCATGGAAGACCCGATCATCTCCGGCGTCGCGCACGACCGCAGCGAGGCCAAGATCACCGTCGTCGGCGTGCCCGACGTCCCGGGCACGGCGGCGCGCATCTTCGAGGTCGTCGCGGGCTCGGGCGTGAACATCGACATGATCGTCCAGAACGTGTCGGCCGCCCGCACGGGCCTGACCGACATCTCGTTCTCCCTGCCCGAGGGCGACGGGCCCGCCGCGATGTCGGCGCTCTCCGCGCTGCAGGCCGAGATCGGGTTCGACTCCCTGCAGTTCGACGACCAGATCGGCAAGCTCTCGCTCGTCGGCGCGGGCATGAAGTCGCACCCCGGGGTCTCCGCGAAGCTCTTCGGCGCGCTGCGCGACGCCGGCATCAACATCGAGATGATCTCCACCTCGGAGATCCGCATCTCCGTCGTGACCCGCGAGGACTCGCTCGACGACGCCGTGCGCGCGGTGCACACCGCGTTCGAGCTCGACGCCGCCGACGGCGAGGCCGTCGTCTACGCCGGCACCGGCCGCTGAGAGGACTGGACCCCATGAGCACCGAGAACCGTCAGGGCCTGAACGTCGCCGTCGTCGGCGCGACCGGCCAGGTCGGCGCCGTCATGCGCCGCCTCCTCGAGGAGCGCGACCTCCCCGTCGCGAGCATCCGCTACTTCGCGTCGGCACGCTCCGCCGGGTCGACGCTCCCGTGGCGCGGGACCGACGTCGTCGTCGAGGACGTCGCCGCGACGTCGACCGACGACCTCCGCGGGATCGACGTCGCGCTGTTCTCCGCGGGCGGCGCCACGTCGAAGGCGCAGGCCGAGCGCTTCGCCGCGGCGGGCGCCGTCGTCATCGACAACTCGTCCGCCTGGCGCATGGACCCGGACGTGCCGCTCGTCGTGTCGGAGGTCAACCCCGACGCGCTGCGTGCGGCCCTCAAGGGCATCATCGCCAACCCGAACTGCACGACCATGGCCGCGATGCCCGTGCTCAAGCCGCTCGCGGACGAGGCGGGGCTCGAGCGGCTGATCGTGGCGACGTACCAGGCCGTGTCCGGCGCGGGCCTCGCCGGGGCGGAGGAGCTGCGTGCCCAGACGGTCGCGGGCGCCGCGGCGGAGGGCACGGGTGCCGGGCTGGTCGGCCTCGTGCACGACGGCGGAGCGGTCGCCTTCCCGGCGCCGACGGTCTTCCCGCGCAACGTCGCGTTCAACGTCGTCCCGCTCGCCGGGTCGATCGTCGACGACGGCCAGGAGGAGACCGACGAGGAGAAGAAGCTCCGCAACGAGTCGCGCAAGATCCTCGGCCTGCCGGATCTCGCCGTCGCGGGGACGTGCGTGCGCGTCCCGGTCTTCACCGGGCACTCGCTCGCGATCCACGCGGAGTTCGGCGCCGCGATCACGCCCGACCGCGCGCGCGAGATCCTGGCGTCCGCGCCGGGCGTCGCGCTCTCGGACGTGCCAAACCCGCTCGAGGCGGCCGGCAAGGATCCGTCGTTCGTCGGCCGTATCCGCACCGACCAGTCCGTCCCGGGCGGTCGTGGCCTCGTGCTCTTCGTGTCGAACGACAACCTCCGCAAGGGCGCCGCGCTCAACGCGGTGCAGCTCGCGGAGCTCGTCGCCCAGGACCTCGACGCCGTCCGCGCCGCGTTCGCCCCGGCCCTCGCGAAGTAGCACCCCGGCCCGCCGAGGTAGAACCCTGGTAGCCCGAGGTAGAGCTCTGGTACCGCGAGGTAGAGCCCTGGTCATCGACCATGGCTCTACCTCGTGCTCGGAGGTCTGCCCGACGGCGGATCGCCCTCCGGCGGGTCGAGCGGCGGTTCGCGCTCGACGGGTAAAGCTCGTTGACGTGTCGTTCAGACAGGTAAGAATCCCGCGCGCATCGATACCTGTCCGCTCATGTCGCTCCATGACGCTTCCGTCGGGGTGAGGTCTTCATCGGCGACCCGGGCACGCGCCGTCGGGTCTACACCCCACCCGCTGGTCGCGAGGCGCTGGAGCGTCTGCTCGACAACTGGTCGGCATTCCTCAACGAGCCGATCGACCTGGACCCGCTCGTGCGCATGGCTGTCGCGCACTACCAGTTCGAGGCGATCCACCCGTTCACCGACGGGAATGGTCGAACGGGCCGGGTCATGAACGTCCTCATGCTGTGCGACGCCGGCCTGCTGCACCTTCCCCTGCTCTACCTGTCGCGTTACATCTTCGAGTCGAAGGACGAGTACTACCGCCTGCTCCGCCTCGTGACGTCCGAAGGTTCGTGGGAGGACTGGGTGCTCTACGTCGTCGAGGGTGTGCGCGCGACGTCCCTGCGCACCTGCGAGCTCGTCGACCGGATCGAGGACGTGCAGCACTCAGTCCTCGACGCTGTCCGGAGCGTCGTCGGCTCGGCGAACCACGACCTCGTCGCGCTGCTCATGGAACACCCCTACGCCCGCTCGCTCGACGTGATGGAACGCTGCGGGGTCTCTCGTCCCACCGCGGCGAAGTGGCTGCGCGGCCTCGTGGCCGAGGGCACGCTGCACGAGCTCAGGGTCGGCCGGCAGGTCCTGTTCATCAACCAGCCGATGATGAGCGTGCTGACGGCCTGAGATCTCGGTGTGAACCGCCCCGGGCCGAGCGACCCCGGCCAACCCGCGCTTGTCGACGTTGCTCGACATCGCCAAGGCGCTCGACGGCGACGACACGGACCCGGTCGCGGGTTTCACCCGCGACCGCGCTGGACGTCGAGGCTGACTACCTGGTGTCGCTTGTGCGTGGTGTTGCGAGGTGCTTCGCCACGACGCGCGGACACCGCCGCGGTGACTTCCCGCGGCGGCGTCGTGCCGATCGGCCGGAGCTCAGCCTTCGACCAGGCGCGCCATGTTCTCGCCGTCGGCCAGGCCGACGATGTTGCCGGCCGGGTCGGTGAACCAGGCCCCGTCGCCGCCCTCCATGAACCCGCGCACGATGCCCTTCTCGTCCTGGTCGAAACCGTCGTACCGCTCGAACGTCACGCCCTTCGCGGTGAGCTCGTCCACGACGTCGTCGACGTCGTCGACCGTGAGGTGCATGACCGTGAAGACGGCCGGCCGGTGGTCCTCCTTCGGGTAGACGAACACGTCCGAGCCGCCGCCGAGGTGCAGCACGAGCCCGTTCCCGTCGTCGAGCGCCGTGACCCGGAGCCCGAGGGTGTCCGCGTAGAACGCGCGCGCCGCGTCCAGGTCGTCCACCGAGAAGCTGGAGAACCCGCGCCGAATGGTGACCATCGCTGCCTCACTCCTTCGTGACGCCGGCGACCGTACGGCGTGACCCGCCGTGGGCGCCGGATCCTTCCAGGCTCCCACCTCCGGACGACGGTGGACACTCCTCGGCGGGATGAACTCAGGGCGCGGTGCGCGTCCCGAGCGTCGGCGCGAGCAGCCACAGGGCGACCGCGGCGAGGACGTGCCAGACGGCGTGACCCTGGAGCGCGACGCCGATCGGGCCGTCCGCGTCGCACAGCGGCCAGCCGGGCCGCGAGAGGGTCCCGATCCCACCGCCGACGGCGAGCAGCACGAGCGCGACGATCGTGCGCCGCCTTTTGGCAGGACGTCGCCAGGCGCGGAGGGCGCTCGCCCCGATGGCGGCGACGGCCGCGGCGACCTGGGCTGCGGTCGACACCGGGACGGAGAGCGCGGCGAGCGCCACGCTCAGCAGGGTGGGGGCGAGCCACCACCAGGTCCGCAGCCGTCGACCGGTGAGGTCTGCGACGGCGTCGGCGGTGACCAGCGCGAGCGCGCCCAGCAGCGGCGGGTCGTGGACGACCGGGTTCCACGCAGGCGACGGCCCGTGCTGGACGACGGATCCCACGCCGATCAGCGCGACCAGCGCACCGAAGGCGAGCCGCACGCCCGCGGTGGAGTCGCTCGACGGCATCGCTCGGCGCGCACGGGTCGCCGTCGAGACGATCGCCGCACCCGCGACGACGAACGCGAGGCTCGTCCCTGTGCTCAGCGGCTCGGCCCACGGCGTCCCGCCGGCGAGCTCGCACGTCCCGTCCACACCGACTCCCGCGAGGTAGAACCGTGGTCACCACCAGGGTTCCACGTCGTGGACCACCGTTCCTCGCCGCCGGGGCAGCACCTCGTCGTCGCCCGGGCAGGCCGTGGCGGGCGGGGCTCGTTCAGCGGAGCCTGCCGCTCAGGGCTCTGCCGGCGATCGCGACGAGCTCGCCCCCGTCCACGTCGTACCCGTCCGGTCTGCTGATGAAGAGCTTGACCTTCACCGTTCCGGTGACGAAGTCGTTCTCGTCGACGATCCCGGCTCGGACGAGGAACTTCAGCACCGCGGCGAGGTGCCCGCTGTTCGGCCGCCAGGTCCCGCTCTGGTTCGTGATCGAGGTGATGCGGCCGCCCGTGGCGGAGAAGTCGCCCGCGCCCACGACCGTTCCGCTGATCTGCGCGTGGGAGCCGAGGATCGGGTACTCGTGCATCGCAAGGCGTCCGGCGTGCAAGGAGTCCTCGTCGGTGGTCGTCTGGCTGGCGTACAGGACGGGGGCAGCGCCCTCCATGCACAGGACGTACCGCGCCGTCGTGCCGCCGGTGTCGATCATGTACCGGCCGTCGTGCGTCAGGAGCGTGCCGTTGGCCGTCACGACCCGGCACTTGCGCTGGTCGCGAAGCTCCGGCACGTCGTTCGGCAGGACCGCCGGGACCAGGCCGAGACCGGACCACGGGGGCGTCTGGTCGAGCGCGGCCTCGAGGCCGGCCGTGACGGATCCGCCTCGACGGCGGATGCCGGTGGGAGCAGTGGCTCGCGGGACCTGCGGAGGCTGCAGCGCCGCACGGACGTCGTCGTTCTCGTCCCTGATCAGGCGATCGAGCGCGTCGAGCGCGGACGCCTTCTGCTTGTCGAGATCGGAGAGCCACCAGTTCTTCGCCTGGTTGGCGCGCCATGCAGTGACGGCTCCGGCCAGCGCCCCGAGGGTCGCGCGCCGTTGCCGCAGGTCGTCCCCGCGGAGCCCTGCGTACTGCGCGACGAGGTCGCGGACAGGCATCCAGTAGGCGCGCGAGCCGTCGTAGGTCCCGATCGTGGCCACGGTCTGTGCTCCCGCCCAGCTCTGCGGCGATCGTTGCACGGCGAGAGGGGGATGACCGAGGAGGTGGAGGACGGCCTGGTTGCCGACGGCGCGCTGGAGAGCCCCGACGTCGCGCGGGACGACGGGGGTGGGTGCGACCGACGGGCGGCCCGCGGACTCCTGGTGGCGGTGTCTCGCCACCCGACCGTCGGCCGACACCGTCCTCGGCCTGTCCATGCCCCATCGTGGGCTCGGAGCGCTCCCGCGGCCCGGGCGGTGCGGGCCGACGTCCGCGCACCGTCGAGTGCCCTTTCGGGCACCTCTGGCGGTACGGAGCGCAGAAAGGGCTTGCGCGGGCGCCCACACCTGTGGTTCATTAGTGAAGTAACGAACCACTGAACGCACGCACCGCGAGAGGATGGGCCCCATGTTCGACGGACCTGAGCCCATCTATCTCCAGATCGCGCAGATGATCCGGGCGCAGGTGCTCGCGGGCGAGCTCGCGGAGGAGGAGCAGGTCATGTCGACGACGCAGTTCGCGACGACGTTCCGCATCAACCCGGCGACGGCCGCCAAGGCGTTCGCCGGCCTCGTCGACGAGGGCGTGCTGTACAAGCGGCGCGGTCTCGGCATGTTCGTCACGCCGGGTGCCCGCGAGAAGCTCCTCGCCGACCACCGCGCCCGGTTCTTCGACGAGGTGCTCGCTCCCGTGCTCGCGCAGGCCGACCTGCTCGACATCCCCACGGCCGCGATCGTGGACTACGTCCTCGGCCGACCGCGGCCCGACGCCGGACCGGGCAGCACGACCGGGCCCGGCCCGACCACCGACCCCACCACGAGGTGAGAACCGTGACCGCCCGGCCCACCAGCCAGCCCACCGGCCGTTCCGACGGCCGCCCCACGACGCCTGCCGCCACCGCCCAGGAGCCGTTCGGCGCCGAGCTGCGCGACGTCGTCGTGCGGTACTCCCGCGACGACGCCCCGGCGCTCGACGGCGTCACGCTCACCGTTCGCCCCGGCGTGATCACCGGCCTGCTCGGGCGCAACGGTGCGGGGAAGACGACGCTCGCCGCGCTGCTCGCGGCGTTCCGGCGACCCACGTCCGGGCAGGTGCTCGTCGGCCCCGAGGGCGAGCTCGACGACCCGTTCGAGAACGTGTGGGCGACCATGCACACCCAGCTCGTCCGCGAGAGCGGCGACGTGTGGGAGACCGACAAGGCGAGCGACACGCTCGCGTACTACGCCGACCTCCGCCCGCACTGGGACGCCGACCTCGCCGCGCGCCTGCTCGACGAGCTCGAGGTGGACGTCCGCAAGAAGCCGGCCGAGATGTCGCGCGGCAAGCGCTCCGCGCTCGGCGCGGTGATCGGGCTGGCGTCGCGCGCGCCGCTGACGATCTTCGACGAGGTCTACCTCGGCATGGACGCCCCGAGCCGCTACGCGTTCTACGACGCGCTCGTCGCCGACTACGCCGAGCACCCGCGCACGGTCTTGCTGTCGAGCCACCTCATCACCGAGGTGGAGCGCCTCTTCGAGGACGTCGTGATCATCGACCGGGGGCGCGTCCTGCTCGCCGAGAACGCCGACGACGTGCGCGCCCGGGGTGTCAGCCTCACGGGCCCCGCCGAGCTGGTGGAGCAGCACGCGGCCGGTCGCGAGGTGCTCGCCCGCCAGCGGCTCGGCGGCACGGCGCAGGTGACGCTCTTCGGCACGTTCGCCGACGACGAGCGGGCCACCGCCGCGGAGGCGGGGATCGAGATCGGCGCCGTCCCCGTGCAGGACCTGTTCGTGCACCTCACGCGCAAGGACCGCCCCGGGACCGGGGCCGAGGAGGAGAAGGCACGATGACCGCCACCACCCAGCGCACCGCCGAGCGCCACGCGCTGGAGGCCGCGGCACACCGACGCGGCGTCCGCACCGTCTCCTGGTACTACATCGGCGGGACGTGGTACATCGGCGTGTGGTTCTGGGCCATCGCGCTCGCCGTCGGCGCGCTCGTCCTGTGGATCATGCGGCTCAACGACGAGGTCGACGTCACGGCCGTCGGTGGCGTCGCGGGCTCGGCACGGTTCTTCCTCTTCGTCCTGGGCATCCTCCTGCCGCTCATGACGATCGGGGTGCACGTCGCCGCGGGCGGCACACGACGGTCGTACACCCAGGGCCTGTGGATCGGCGCGGCCGTCTCGGGCGTGACCTTCGGGATCGCGTCGGGCCTCGTCCACTGGGGTTCGTGGTGGCTCTTCCGGAGCAACGGCTGGCCGACCGCGTCGGCGACGTCCCAGCTCTACGCGGACGGCTCGGAGGTTCCGCTCGTGATCCTCGTGGAGGGTCTCGCCTGCGTCGTCTACTACCTGGCGGGGATGGTCATCGCCGCCGGCTTCTACGGGTACGGCTTCGTGCGCGGCGTGCTGCTCGTCCTCGCCGCGCTCGTCCCGGTCGTCGTCGCGGAGGTCTTCCTCCGCTCCGGCTACTTCGGCGACGCCCTGGCGGGCCTCGTCGGTCTCGACGGCACGCCCGTCTGGCTCGCCGCGCTCGGTGGGCTCCTCGGGATCGTGCTCGCCGCCGCACTCCTGCGCGTCGTCCTGCGTGGCGTCGCGATCCGCCCGGTCGACTTCGCCGCGAGCACAGGCGGCTGACCGGCCACACCCGCACGACCTCCGGCACCGTTCACCACCATCCGTCACCGGACGGCGCACCGCGCCCTCCGTGGGTACCGCACACCCTCGAGGAGACCACCATGAGCACCGCACCGCCCCCCGCCGGGGGGACCATCACGACCGCGACGGACACCGCGGCCACGGTGTCGCGCGTCCCGCCCGACGCCGGGGCACCCGTCGTCGAGGTCCGGAACCTGCGCAAGACCTACCCGGGGACGAAGGGCTCCTCGGAGCGCAAGGTCGCCGTCGAGGACGTGAGCTTCTCGATCGCGCCCGGTGAGATCTTCGGCATCCTCGGCCCCAACGGCGCGGGGAAGACGACGACCGTCGAGTGCCTCGCCGGGCTGCGCGAGGCCGACGGCGGCACGGTCCGGGTGCTCGGCGTCGACCCCCAGGCCGACCCGGCGACCGTGCGCGACGCCGTCGGCGTCCAGCTCCAGGAGGCTGCGCTCCACGAGAAGATCACGGTCGAGGAGGCGCTGCGGCTCTTCGCCTCGTTCTACGAGTCGCCGGCCGACATCGAGGAGCTGCTCGACCTGCTCGACCTCGCCGAGCACCGCGGCGTCGGCTTCGCGAAGCTCTCGGGAGGGCAGAAGCAGCGCCTGTCGATCGCGCTCGCGCTCGTCGGGAACCCGCGCGTCGCGATCCTCGACGAGCTGACGACGGGTCTCGACCCGGCCGCTCGACGGGCGACCTGGGAGCTCGTGGAGCGCGTGCGAGACCGTGGCGTGACGATCCTGCTCGTCACGCACTTCATGGACGAGGCGGAGCGCCTGTGCGACCGGCTCGTCATCATCGACCACGGCCTCGTCGTCGCGCAGGGCACGCCCGCGGAGCTCATCGACACCGTCGACACGTCACGTGTCGTCCGCCTCCGCGTCCCCGCTGCGGACCACGACCTCGCCCTCCACACGCTCGCCGGTCTGACGGACGTCGAGCGCGTCGACGTGACCGGCAGCGAGATCGAGGTGACCGGCTCGCGCCGGGTGCTGCTCGCCGTCGTGCTCGCGCTCGCGGAGCACGAGATCGTGCCCGACGACGTCCGGACCGTCTCCCGGTCCCTCGAGGACGTGTTCGTGGCCGTGACCGGCCGGACCTACGACCACGCCGCGGGCGCCGCGGCCGCACCTGAGGGAGCTTCCCGATGACCGCCGCGACGACGACCCTGACCCGCACCGCGACCGCCCGCTCGGGCTGGCGCGGGTTCGGGACCCTCCTGCGGACCGAGGCCCGACTGTTCCTGCGCGACCGCACGGCCGTCTTCTTCGCGCTCGCCTTCCCCACGGTCCTGCTCGTGGGCGTCGGGTTCGCGATCCCAGGGATGCGGGAGCCGATCTCCGGGATGGGCGAGCCGTGGGACGGGCTGACGGCGATCGCGACCTACCTGCCGATCGTCCTTGCCGCCGCGGTCGCGACACCCGCGCTCACCACGATGCCGGTGACCTTCGCCACCGCCCGGGAGAAGGGGCTGCTCCGCCGTCTGTCGACGACCCCGATGCGGCCGCAGGGCATCGTCGTCGCGCACCTGCTGATCAACCTCGGTGCGATCGCGGTGTCCTCCGTCCTCGCGCTCGTCGTCGGCCAGGTCGTGTTCGGCCTCGCGGCGCCCGTCAGCACGCCGACGGTGGCGCTGGCCTTCGTGCTCACGGTCCTGTCCATGCTCTCGCTCGGGATGGTCGTCGCGGCGGTCGCGGCCAAGGGGAGCGCCGCGTCGGCGATCGGGAACCTCGTGTACTTCCCGATGCTCTTCCTCTCGGGCATGTGGACACCTGGGCCGATCATGCCCGACATCGTGCGGGACATCGGGCAGTTCTCCCCGCTCGGGGCCGCCGCGCAGGCGATGTCCGCGGGCTGGTTCGAGACGGAGGTCCCGACGCTGCAGCTCGTCGTGATGGCGGTGTGGACCGCAGTCCTCCTCCCGCTCGCCGTGAAGCTCTTCCGCTGGAGCTGACGACCGGACGCCGACGCTCAGATCGCCCGCGAGCCCGTCTCGCGGGCGATCTCGGCGAACGCGCGCACCTCGGGGGTCTCGCGCTCCCGCAGCCACGCGAGGATCCACTCGGTGTCGGGGACGTCGGTGATCGGCACGTAGGCCACGCCCGGGTGCGAGTAGTAGCGCCGCACGTGGGCGTTGAGCGGCGTGACGGCCTCGCCGCGGGCGACCGTCGTCAGCACCTCGTGGAACGACCGCGCCACGGGCCCCCGCAGCACGGCGCGGCCGGACGGCGTCCGACGCGGGATCATCGCCTCCTCCCAGTACCCGGGGACGGCAGCACCCACGTCCACCACGGTGTGGTCGCCGAGCACCTCGATCGACACCGCGTGCTCGCCCGCCAGCTCGTGCCCCGCCGCCACCGCCAGCACCCGCCCTTCCGTGAGCACACGGGGCCCGACCACGACGTCCGGCTCACGGACGGGCGCCCACGTCACCTGCACGTCGGCGTCGTCGCCGCGGAGCGCGCCGAACGGGTCGGAGAAGTGGAACTCGCGCTGCTCGACCGAGCACCCGGGGTGGCGCTCCGTGAAGGCCCTCACCACGGGGAGCATCTCGTGGCCGACGATCCCCATGGCCGCGAGCCGCAGCGTCCCCGACGGGCGCTCGCCCGTGCGGCTCGCGGCGGCGAGGCCCGACTGGATGAGCTCGTAGCCCTGGCGCAGGTCGTCGCGCAGGCGCGCTCCGACGGGCGTGAGCTCCACGCGCCGGCTCGTGCGCTCGAACAGCACCGTGCCCATGCGCCGCTCCTGCCGGCTGATCGCCTGGCTCACGCGCGCGGGAGAGACGTGGAGGCGTTCGGCCGTCCGCCCGAAGTGCAGCTCGTCGGCCAGCGTCAGGAAGATCTCGATGTCCCGCAGGTCCACCCGTCACCTCTCGTCCCTCGTCCCGGGCATGTCGTCGTCCGGCGCCAGGACCGTTCACCCGGCGTGATCGATTGTCCCAGGAAGTCTCATTGATCCCGTCCCCGGGGTCGTCGAGGCTCGAGCCATGAGACGACTCACCTACTTCGCAGCACTGTCGATCGACGGCCGCATCTCCGGTCCCGACGACGAGGTCGACTTCTACCCCTCCTCGGACGCCTACAGCGCTCGCATGATCGAGAACCACCCCGACGTCCTGCCCACGCACGGGCGTCGCCAGCTCGGCGTCGACGACGAACCCCTCCGGACCTTCGACACGGTCGTCATGGGACGACGGACGTACCAGCCCGCGCTCGACCTCGGGATCACGAGCCCGTACGCGCACCTGCGTCAGTACGTCGTGTCGACGACGCAGCCCGAGCTCGACCCGACGGTGACCGTCGTGCGGGACGACCCCATCGGGCTCGTGCGGGCCCTCAAGGCCGAGGACTCGCCGTTCGACATCTACCTCGCGGGCGGTGGCGTCCTCGCCGGATCGCTCCTCGACGAGATCGACCGCCTGGTCGTCAAGCTGTACCCCGTGGTCGCGGGCGCGGGTCAGACCGCCTTCGGGTCGCTCCGGTTCCGCCCCACGACGTTCGACCTGACGGACGTCACGACGTTCGACGGCGGGAACGCCGTCCTCACCTACGACCGTGGGTGACCACCCTGCCGTGCGGGCCCTCACCCGCCGGACGACGGTGTTCGCCCCGCGCGGAGTGGTGACCGTCCGCCTCCTGCGCGTGCGCGTCCGGCGACGCGTGCTGCCGTGGCGCGACGCCGGGGCGCCGTCGGGCGACGAGGCGGAGGAGCCGGCGGGGGAGCGCCGACGGGCGAGAGGCAGGGCGTGCACCTAGCCTGACCGGCATGAAGCCGTTCCTGCTGCTCGCGTCGCGCGCGGAGGACCCGGCGGCCGACGGCGAGCACGACGCGATGTGCCGGCACGCGGGCCTCCGGCCGGACGAGCTGCACCGGGTGCGGATGGAGGCCGGGCCGCTGCCGACGATCGACCTCGACGACTACTCGGGGGTCGTCATCGGCGGCAGCCCGTTCGACTCGACGCTGCCGGAGGCGGAGAAGTCGCCGACCCAGCGCCGGGTCGAGCGCGAGCTCGCACCGCTGCTCGACGAGATGGTCGAGCGGGACTTCCCGTTCCTCGGCGCGTGCTACGGCGTCGGGACGCTCGGCCTGCACCAGGGCGCCGTGCTCGACCACACCTTCGCCGAGCCCATCTCGCCCGTCAGGATCCGGCTCACCGCCGAGGGACGCGCCGACCCGTTGCTCGTCGACGTGCCCGACGAGTTCGAGGCGTACGTCGGGCACAAGGAGGCCGTGCGCGAGCTGCCGCCGCACGCGGTGCTGCTCGCGTCGTCGGACACGTGCCCCGTGCAGATGTTCCGGGTCAAGGAGAACCTCTACGCCACGCAGTTCCACCCCGAGCTCGACCTCGACGGGATCCTCACCCGCATCGGCGTCTACCGGAGCTACGGGTACTTCCCGCCCGACGCGGCGGGCGAGGTCGAGGATGTCGTGCGGCGCGGGGTCGTGTGGGCCCCGCACCGCATCCTCGCGGCGTTCGTCCGCCGCTACGCGCGCGACTGACGGCGCGCACCGCGAGCGAAGCGCTGGGTCGGAGCGAGGGACGTCAGCGGGTGACGGGCGCGGGACTCGTGCCCGACGGCACCGCGACCTCGGCGGGCTCCGTCACCTCGGCGGTGGCCGACCCGAGCGCGACGGCGCGGCGGTGGGCGCGGACCGACCACGCGACCGCGGCGGCCCACAGGACCACGACGACTCCGAGCACCACGCCCTGGACGGCGCCGCTCGCGCCGACCCAGTCGGAGCGGAGCAGCGTGCGCACGTTCGTCAGGACGATGACGCCGCCCACGGCGGAGCCGAGGATGCGTGGCGGCAGGAGCCGCACGAGCCACGCGGCGACCGGCGCCGCGACGAGCCCGCCGAGCAGGAGCGCGGCGACCCACGTCAGGTCGATCCCCTGCGACCCGAGCGAGACGAGGAAGCCGAGCGACGCGGCGATCGCGACGAGGAACTCGCTCGTGTCGATCGAGCCGATCACCTTGCGGGGCTCGATGCGGCCGGACGCGAGCAGCGCCGGCGTCCCGACCGGGCCCCACCCGCCGCCGCCCGTCGCGTCGACGAACCCGGCGACGAGCCCGAGCGGGGTGAGGAACCGCTTGCGCAGCGGCAGTCCTTGGCGTCCCTTCGGCAGCCCGACGAACGTGAACCGCGACAGGACGTAGACGCCGAGGCCGAGGAGCAGGAGCGACATGACGGGCGCCGCGACCTCGGTCGAGAGGTTCGTCAGGAAGGTCGCACCGGCGAACGCGCCGACCGCGCCCGGGACGCCGATGCGCAGCACGACCTTCCAGTCCACGTTCCCGAACCGCCAGTGCGCGGCGCCCGACGCGAGCGTCGTGCCGATCTCGGCGAGGTGGATCGTCGCGGACGCCGCCGCGGGGTTGGTGCCGATCGCGAGGAGGAGCGTCGTGGACGTGACGCCGTAGGCCATGCCGAGGCTGCCGTCCACGAGCTGTGCGCCCAGGCCGACGAGGGCCAGCAGGACGAGGGTGCGCACCGGGGCCTCCTTGCGTCGGGTGCCGGGGCGGGCCCGACGTGTCCTGACAAGGTTGACCGAGTGAGTCCACTATGTGAAGCACGGACCACATCGTGGTCGAGTGTTAACAGGACGCAGGAGCGTCAGGGGTTCTCCCAGGCGTCGGCGCGGGCGGCGAGGGCCTGGACGCCGTCGGGGAGGTCGCGGCGGACGACCGCGTCGATCGTGACGCGGTCGAGGACGTCGCGCACGCTCGCGCGCAGCGCGACCCACACCTCGAGGAGACCGGCGGCCGAGCCCTCGTACTCGAGGCTCGGGGGACGCTCGTCGCGCACGGTGACGAGGGGGCCGTCGACGGCCCGGAAGACGTCGGCGAGCGTCACCTCGGTCGCGGGCCGCGCGAGGCGGTGGCCGCCGGAGCGACCCCGCACGCTCGTGACGATCCCGGCCCGCCGGAGGTCGCCGAGGATCCGTTCGAGGAAGCTCACGGGCAGGCCCTGGCCCGCCGCGAGGTCCTCGGCCCGCACCGGGTCGCCGTGCGGGGACGCCGCGAGCTCGGCGCACGCTCGCACCGCATAGTCCGCCTTCGCCGAGACACGCATGAGGACATTGTGCCGTGTGCGGTGATTCTCACCCTCTGCGGGCGCTCTGCGCGGTGCGGCGTACCCCTACGCTGTCCCCCGTGGACGTGCGTGAACGCAACAACGTGCGGGTCATGGGGAGGCAGGACGGCCCCACCATGGTCCTTGCGCACGGCTTCGGGTGCGACCAGTCGATGTGGCGATTCGTCGCGCCCGCGTTCGCGGTCGACCACCGCGTCGTGCTCTTCGACCACTCGGGGTGCGGGGCGTCGCACCCGGCGTCGTTCGACGCCGTCCGGCACGCGGACCTGGCCGGGTACGTGGCGGACGTGCTCGAGGTCGTGGAGGCCGTCGCGACCGACCCCGTGATCCTCGTCGGCCACTCCGTGAGCGCGGTGATCGCGCTGCTCGCGGCTGCCGAGCGCCCCGACCTGTTCGACCGGCTCGTGCTCGTCGGCCCCAGCCCGCGCTACGTCGACGACGACGGCTACCGGGGCGGGTTCGCCGCCGAGGAGATCGACGAGCTGCTCGAGACGATGGACGCGAACTACCTGGTCTGGTCGCAGTCGATGGCCCCCGTCATCGTGGGGAACCCCGACCGGCCCGCGCTCGGCGACGAGCTGGCCGAGGTCTTCCGCGGGAACGACCCGGCGGTGGCGCGGCAGTTCGCGCGCGTGACGTTCCTGGCCGACAACCGCGACGACCTCGCGCGCGTGCGGACCCGGAGCCTGGTGGTGCAGAGCAGGGAGGACGTCATCGCACCGCCCGAGGTGGGGCGCTACGTCCACGAGCACCTCGCCGGCAGCGACCTCGTCGTCATCGACTCCGTCGGCCACTGCCCCAACCTCTCGCACCCCGCCCTGCTCGTCGCGGCGATGCGGGACTGGCTCGGGGAAGGCTGATGCCCACGTCGCGCGAGGAGCGGTGGGTGCTCGCTCCGGTCGCGCTGCTGCTGCTCGACGCCGAGGCGCGCGTCCTGGACGCGAACGACGAGCTGCTGCGCCTCGTCGACGCCCCCGGGCCGGACGCCGTCCTCGGGCGGCGCCTGGGCGACCTGCTGACCGTGGGCGGGCGCATCTTCTGGGAGACGCACCTCGCTCCCCGGCTGCGCTGCGACGGCCGGGTCGACGAGGTGGCGGTCGAGCTGCGCACCCCGACGGGGCGCGAGCCCGTCCTGCTCACCGCGATCGAGCGGGAGTGCCACGGCGACCGGCTCGTCGAGGTGGTGATGCTCGGGGCGCGCGAGCGGTCCCGGTTCGAGCACGAGCTCGTCGGCGCGCGCCGCGCCGCGGAGGCGGCCGAGCGCCGCGTCCGCACGCTGCACGCGACCGCCGCCGAGCTCGCGAGCGCGGCGGGCCGGGACGGTGTGGCCGACGTCCTGCTGCATGCCGCCGTCGCACAGCTCGGCGCGGGCAGCGCGGCGCTGTGGGTGACGCAGGGCGGACCCCTGCTGCGGTGGCGCGAGGGGGATGCGTTCGAGCCGCCGGCGGTCGACGAGCTCACCGAGACCACGACCCGCCCCGACGGGGACGTCGTCGTCCCGCTGCGGACCGGCGGGGTGCTGCTCGGCGTCCTCGTCCTGCGGCGACGACCCGTGCCCGGCGCGGACCCGCTGGACGTGGAGACCCTGACGGCGGCCGGGCAGGTCGCGGCGCTCGCGCTCGCCCGTGCGGGGATGCACGAGCAGAGCGTGTCGGTCGCCTCGGAGCTCCAGCGCGCGCTGCTCGCCGACGGCATCGTCGCCGACCCCCGGGTCCGGGTCGCCGCGCACTACCGTCCGGGCGTGCTCGACCTCCAGGTCGGCGGGGACTGGTACGACACGTTCCGCGTCGCCCCGGACGTGCTCGCGCTCTCGGTGGGCGACGTGGTCGGTCGCGGGCTCGCGGCGGCGACCGCGATGGGCCAGCTGCGCACGGCGGCGCGCGCCGCCGCGGACGTCACGGGCCCGGAGCGCGTCGTCGACCGGCTCGACCGGTTCGTGAGCCGCACCGGGACGGGGTTCATGGCGAGCCTCGTCTACGTCGAGCTCGACCTGGCCTCGGGCGTGCTGCACTACTCGTGCGCCGGCCACCTGCCGCCCCTGCTCGTCCGGTCCGACGGCGGGACGGCGTTCCTCTGGCACGCCCGGTCGACCCCGCTCGGGGTCCGGGGCCCGACGCCGCGCTCCGCCGACACGGTGCGCCTCGCGCCCGGCGACCTGGTCGTGCTCTACACGGACGGCGTGGTCGAGCGTCGTGACCGGGCGCTCGCCGGCGGGCTCGACGAGCTGGCCGAGACGGTGACGGGCACGCTCGCGGCGGGGTTGCCCGAGGACGACGTCCTCCAGGAGGTCGTCGCCCGGGCCCCGACCGACGACGACGCGTGCATGCTCGCCGTCCGCTGGCTCGGGCCTGCGTCAGCGGACGAAGAACGGTCCGCCTGACGGGTCCGTGAGTCGACCCAGAGCGTGGTCGATGCGCTCGCGCGAGGACGCGGCGACGTCGTCGGGCAGGTCGTCGGGCGAGAACCACGCGACCGCGAGGGACTCGTCGTCCGCCACGTGCGCCGCAGCGGCGGCTGCCGCCGACACCGGGCGGCACAGGAACGCGAGGTCGAGGTACTGCGACCGGTCGCCGTTCGGGTACTCGACGGGCTCGGTGACGGTGACCGCGACCAGCGCGTCCACCACGACCTCGACCCCGGTCTCCTCGAGCACCTCGCGCGCGAGACCGACCGCGGGGTCCTCGCCCGGCTCGAGGATGCCGCTGATCACGGCCCACTGCCCGCTGTCGGCGCGCTGCCCCAGGAGGAGGCGACCGTCGTCGTCCCGCACGACGCCCGACACCCCGGGCATCCACAGCAGGTCGGTCCCGATGCGGGAGCGGAGGGCGGCGACGAACTCGGGGATCGGCATGGTCTCGAGCCTAGGTCGTCGGACCGTCGGGTCCGGGCAGGGCCACGACCAGCGCCGGGGTCCAGCACGCGAGACGCGCCGTCCACCGGCGGGAGCGGCTGTGCTACGGTCCGCTCGTGACTTCTCAGTGGTATTGGCGCTTTACGCAGGCTCCCGGTGGGGCCGTGCGGGCGTCAGCCTGACCACAGATCACCACCCGGAGCCAGCACAGGGCCTTGGACGCGGACCGCGTCCGGGCCCTTCGTCGTGAGACGGGCCGCTCCGGGACCACGGGCGGCAGCAGGCCGGTGAGCCCCTGGGCACCGCTGAGCACCCTGACTCACGGCGGCCCCCAGAACCCCCGCCGCACAGACCAGGAGCCTCCCGTGACCAGCACGACCACCCAGCCCGAACCCCTGACGTCCGCCGCGTCGTCCGACGACCCGACGAGTACCGTCGACCCCGTGGACAGCCCCGAGCTCCAGGCCCGCACGAGCGACCTGCGCGTGCGCGCGCTCGACGCCCTCCCCGCCCCGCGCGCGATGCTCGCGGACCTGCCGCTCGGCGCGACGCGCAGCGACCTCGTCACGACCTCCCGGCGCGAGGTCCGCGACGTCCTCGCGGGCGACGACGACCGCCTGCTCGTCATCGTCGGCCCGTGCTCGGTGCACGACCCCGAGGCCGCGCTCGAGTACGCGGGGCGCCTGGCCGCCGTCGCGCACGAGCTGGCGGACGACCTCCTTGTCGTCATGCGCGTGTACTTCGAGAAGCCGCGCACGACCGTGGGCTGGAAGGGCCTCATCAACGACCCGCACCTCGACGGCTCGCACGACGTGCACCACGGCCTGCGCCTCGCGCGCGAGGTGCTCCTCGGCGTCCTCGACGCGGGCGTCCCGGCCGCGTGCGAGTTCCTCGAGCCGACGAGCCCGCAGTACATCGCCGACGCCGTGTCCTGGGGCGCGATCGGCGCGCGCAACGCGGAGTCGCAGGTGCACCGCCAGCTGGCGTCGGGTCTGTCCATGCCCGTCGGGTTCAAGAACGCGACCGACGGCGACGTGCGGATCGCCGTCGACGGCTGCATCACCGCGGCGAGCGAGCACACGTTCTTCGGCATGGACTCCCTCGGGCGCGCGGCCGCGGTCGAGACCGCGGGCAACCCCGACTGCCACGTCATCCTGCGCGGCGGGCGGTCCGGCCCCAACTACGGGGCCGACGACGTCGCCGCGGCCATCGAGGTCGCGCGCACCTCGGGCCTGGGCGGGGTCACGGAGCACGGGCTCGTGGTCGACGCGTCGCACGGCAACTCGGGCAAGAGCCACGTCCGTCAGGCCGAGGTCGTGCGCGAGGTCTCGGCCCGCCTCGCCGCGGGCGAGGAGGGGATCACCGGTCTCATGATGGAGAGCTTCCTCGTCGCAGGTGCGCAGAAGCCTGCCCCGAGCGGCCTCGTGTACGGGCAGTCGGTCACGGACGCGTGCATCGACTGGGACACCACCGCCGACCTGCTGCGCGACCTCGCCTCCGCGGTCCGCACGCGCCGCGAGCCCTGACCCCGGCCGGCCCGTCGCTCAGCCCGGGCCCAGCGCGACCCAGGGCGCGAGGAGGGCGGTCGCGCCGTCGAGCAGGTCCAGTCCCTGCTCCGCGCCGGGGACCGCGCCGAGCGGGACGGAGCCTGCGTCGGCCCCCGCGACGGGCGTGACGAGCACCGCGACGACGAGCGACGGGTCGTTCGCCGTCGAGCCGCCGCGCCAGGACAGGACGGTCTGTGCGCCCTCGCCGGGCGCGAGCCGCACGGGTGCGGCGGCCGGTGCCGTGAGGTCGGGCTCGGTGAGGACGTCCGGCTCCCCGCCGTCCGCGGCGAGGAACCGGAGCTGGGGCGTGCCGACGAGCGTGCACGGCGTGGCGCCCTGGTTGTGCGCGGTGAGGCGGAGGAAGCGGCGGCCGGCGGCGGCGTCGAACCCGTCGGCACCGAACGCCAGGTCAGGGGTCGCGCACACGTCGGAGGGAACGGCCACCGCACCGGGGCGCACGTCCCCGACGTACCCGGACTGGGTCGTTCCGGAGACGCCGTCCACCGCGACGCCGTGGACCTGGAACGGCAGCGGGGTGCCGGCCCAGGGCGTGGACGTCAGCGTCCGAGCCTCCTGCTCGGGCGGGCCCGAGGTCAGGACGGTCAGCAGCGGCGTACCGGGGAGGCCGTCGCGGTGCACCTCGTGGGAGACCTGGGTGACGCCCGGCCGGGCGGCCGCGTCCGCCAGGAGGGCGAGCAGCGCGTCGTCGGGCACGGTCGTCCCGTCCCCGTCGAACGTGCCGGTGGCGTAGCCGGTCACGACCAGGCTCGACAGCCCGCGGCCCTCGGCACGGACGAGGCCGGCGACGGGCGCGAGGTCGGCGGGTGCGGCGACCTCGACGGCGGTGTGGTCCGGCGCGAGCGAGACGCGGCGGACGGCGTCGTCGCCCAGCAGGCGGACGGCGTCGGCGAGCGGGTCGGTGCCGAGGAGGTCGGGCAGGGGCGCACCGGTGGCCGGGTCCGTGCCGCGCGCCCGGCGTTCGGCGACCCCGTCGACGACCTGGAGCTGCGCCCCGTCGCCCGTGCTGCCGAGCACCGTGACCGACCAGTCGTCCGCGCGCGGCGACGCCTCGAGGACGGCCCGCGCGTCGGCCAGGACCCGCTGCGCCGCGTCGGGCGCGGGGAGCGGGGTGTCGAGCGTGATCCGGGCGGCGCCGGTGTCGCCGTCCAGCTCCGCGGACGCGACGCCGGGGAGCGCGAGGAAGCCGGTACGGGCGGCGGCCGCCCAGGAGGGCTCCCCGTCGCCGGGGCCCGGACCGGCCGGGTCCGCCCCCTCCTCCTGCCCGGCGCCGGTCGACGCGCTCGCGGCGTCGTCGAGGACCTTCGGCGCGACGACCGCGGCCGTCACGGCGAGCCCGGCACCCACGAGCGCGGCGAGGATCGTCAGCGCGGTGCCGCGTCGTCCCGGTCGCGGGCTCGCGCCAGCGGCCGGGGGTGCGGCGGTGCGCTCGTCGTCCACGGGCGCGACGGTACCCGCCCGCGTCCGGTTCCGGGGTGGACGGCGGGACGTCGCTCCACGACGTGCACGGGGCCTTCACCGACGCGAGCCGGGCGGCTCGAGAACGGGGCCTTCCGGACAAGAGCGGACGACGTACCGCGCCCGGACCGTGCCGTTCCATACCAGCGTTCCGCACCTCCAGCAACATCTGGCATGATCCGGCCATGACCCTGAAGACGGCCGCCGAGCTGGCGGCGGTCGACGACCCCGCCTGGCCGACGCTCTCCCGCATGCTCGGGCGCGGCGGCGTGGAGGTGGTGCCCGCGCCCGCGTGGTCGCTGGAGGTGCTCTACCGCCTCCAGGTCACGGTGCGCTCGACGCTCGGCGCGCTCGCGCTGCACACCGGCGGCGTGCTCGTCGACGGCGGTTGGTTGCGCATCATCGGCGGCGGCGGCGCGGGCCTGCCGGACCTCGCGACCGTCAACGGGCTCGGTGAGCCGGGTCCGGACTCGGTGGCACCGTCGGTGCTGGTCGTCGCCCACGACGTCCTCGGGGGCACCTTCGCCATCAACGGCGGCGGGCTCCCCGGTCCGCTCGGCGACGTCAACTACTTCGCCCCCGACTCGCTCCAGTGGGTCGACCTCGGTTTCGGTCAGGCGGCGTTCCTCGAGTGGGCCGTGAGCGGGGGCACCAACGAGTTCTACGCGCCGGTGCGCTGGCCGGGCTGGTACGACGAGATCGGGCGGGTCGGGCTCGACGAAGGGCTGAGCCTCTACCCGCCGCTGTGGTCGGAGGAGGGGCGCGACGTCGCGCGGTCGTCGCGCACCCCCGTGCCGCTCGGCGAGCTCGTCGACTGGCACTTCGAGATGGCCGAGCGCATGGCGCCGGTCGACGACTTCGTCCGGGACGCCGACGAGCACCTCGACGGCTACGGCGACTGGCCGGCCGAGGGCTACCGCCCGTAGGACGGCGTCAGGCGGGGTCCTCGTCGAGGAGGCCAGCCGGGACGGTCCCCAGCTTGTCCGGGTTCCGCACGATGTCGAGCGCGACGATGCGGCCCCCCGAGAGCGTGAACGACATGACCGTGAGCACGCCGGAGCCGTCGCGCACCACCAGGCCGGGCGCCCCGTTGACGTCGACCGACCGCATCGCCCGGACCGGTGTGCGCAGATAGCTGAGGAGCACCGGCCCGACGCTCTGCGCCCCGCGCACGGGGTGCCGCAGCGTGCGCACCTTGCCGCCGCCGTCGCCGCGCACGACGACGTCGGGGTCGAGCAGCCCGAGGAGCCCGGGCAGGTCGTCGCCGGCGCACGCCGCGACGAACGCCTCGACGACGCGCACCTGCTCCGCGCGCGTCGTCGAGCTGCGCGGGCGGCCCGACTCCACGTCCTTGCGGGCGCGCGCGGCGAGCTGGCGCACGGCCGCGGGTGAACGCCCGACGACGTCGCCCACCTCGTCGAACGGCAGGCCGAACACGTCGTGCAGCACGAACGCGACGCGCTGCGCGGGGGAGAGCCGCTCGAGCACGACGAGCAGCGCCATGCTCACCTCCTCGTCGAGCGTGACGCGCTCCGCGGGGTCGGTGGCCTCGGCCGGGGTCGTGGCCGTGACGGGCGAGGTGGCGCCGGACGGCGTCACGACCGGCTCGGGCAGCCACGTCCCGACGTACCGCTCGCGGCGCACGCGCGCGCTCCCGAGGAGGTCGAGCGCCAGGCGCCCGACCGTCGTCGTGAGCCACGCCGCGAGGTTGCGGATCGACCCCGGGTCCTGGGTGCGCAACCGCAGCCAGGCGTCCTGGACGCAGTCCTCCGCGTCCGACCAGGAGCCCGTCGTCGCGTACACGAGGCGCAGCAGACGGGGACGCTCGGCCTCGAACGCCCGCGCGAGGTCGTCCGGCGACGTGCTCACCGGTCCGCCGTCCCGGCCGCGTCCTGCGCGAGCCAGTCCGCGAAGAGCATCGTGCCGCGCTCGTCCGGACGTGCGTCGGTGAGCCCGCCGGCCCGCAGGGCGCGGCCGAGCCGGCCCGGCAGCGGCACGCGCACCGGCAGGGCGCGCGACCCGGTCGCTGCCCGCCACGCGCGCGCGACGTCGCGCATGTCCTGGGCCACCGGGCCCACCACGGTCGTGGTCGCCCGCAGGGGTGCGCGCGTCGCCACGTCGGCGACGACGGCCGCCGCGTCCGCCGCCGCGACGAGCTGGACGGGCACCCGGAGCAGGGGCACGACGCCGCGTCGCGCGGCGGCGCCGAGCACGCCGGCCGCGAACTCGTGGAACTGCGTCGCGGCGACGACCGTCCACGGCACGCCGCCCTGCGTGACGACGTCCTCCTGCGCAGCCTTCACGCGGTAGTAGGCCATCGGCACATCGTGGCACCCCACGATCGAGACGAGCACGTGGTGTCCCACCCCGGTGCGCTGCTCGGCCGCGAGCAGCCGGTGCGTCCCGTCGACGAGCGTCGCGCGCGCCTGCGCGATCGGCGTGCTCGCGTTGCTCGCGTCCACCACCACCTCGACCCCGTCGAGCGCGGCGTCCAGACCGGCACCCGTCGTGAGGTCGACGGGGTGCTCCGTCGAACGCCTGCTCAACGACCGGACCTCGTGGCCGCGGGCTCTCAGCTGCGCGACCACGTGGTGCCCGATCGTCCCTGTCCCACCTGTCACTGCGATCTTCATGCCCACTCGACGCCGTAGGGGGTCGTCGTGTGACATCCGCGCCGATCCTGGCGGACCCGGCCCCCGCCGCGGCTACTTGTATACAAGTGCGCAGCGTGTGTGGGACGATGGCCGGGTGACGACGACGCCCGACCTGCGCGCCGCCGTCGGGCAGGTCGCGACGGCCCCCGGCGACGCCGGCCTCGTGCGCCGCCAGTCCGGTGCGCGTGCCGTCTACGACCTCCTGCGGGGGCGCATCATCGACGGCTCCCTCGCCCCTGACGCGCGGCTCACCGAGCCCGTGCTCTCGGCCGAGCTCGGCGTCTCCCGGACTCCCGTGCGCGAGGCGCTGCGCCTCCTGCAGGCCGAGGCGCTCGTCGTCGAGCTGCCGACCGGGGGAGTGCGCGTCGCGCCGCTCGACGTCGCGGACGCGCGCCGCGTCTACGACGTGCGCGCCCGGCTCGAGGGCCTGCTCGCCCGGGACGCGTGCGAGCGCGCCACGCACGACGACGTCGCTCGCCTCGAGCGGCTCGTGACCCTCATGGACGCCGTGCGCGACCACGAGGACGAGGTGCTGCGCGTCGGCGCACAGTTCCACGGCGAGATCGAGGCGCTCGCCGACAACCGCTGGGCGTCGGCGCTCCTGCGCCAGATCCGCGGCCACGTCGACCGGTACCGCGCGCTCGCCGCGCGCCGCCGCGTCGGCACCTCGGACCACGTCGACGAGCACCGCGCCGTCGCCACCGCCCTCGCGAGCCGCGACCCCGACGCCGCGGAGTCCGCGATGCGCGCCCACATCGAGCGCAGCGCGGCGCTCGCCGAGCAGTCGCTGCGCGCCCACGACCCGACCTGACCCACGACCCAGACCTCCCGACGAACCGGCCGAACCGAGCGGAGCAGTCCCCATGCCGTACACCCACCACCTGCGCGTCTACCCGAGCGCCGAGCCGCTCGACCGCACCGACCAGCTCGCGTGGAAGCTCGCCGAGCTCGCGACCGACCCGGTCGAGACCACGCCTGAGGTCGTCGACATGGTGATCAACCGCGTCATCGACAACGCGGCCGTCGCCGCCGCGAGCCTCACGCGCGGACCCGCCGTCGCCGCGCGCGGCCAGGCGCTCGCCCACCCGTACACCCCCGGATCCACGGTGTTCGGCTGCGACCTCGCGACGCGCACGAGCCCCGAGTGGGCGGCGTGGGCCAACGGCGTCGCGGTGCGCGAGCTCGACTTCCACGACACGTTCCTCGCCGCCGAGTACTCCCACCCGGGCGACAACATCCCGCCGATCCTCGCCGTCGCGCAACACGTCGGCGCCACGGGTGCTCAGGTGGTCCGGGCGATCACGACCGGATACGAGATCCAGGTCGACCTGGTGCGCGCGATCAGCCTCCACCGGCACAAGATCGACCACGTCGCGCACCTCGGGCCGTCGGCTGCCGCGGGCATCGGCACGCTGCTCGGCCTCGACACCGAGACCGTCTTCCAGGCGATCGGCCAGGCGCTCCACACGACGACGGCGACGCGCCAGTCCCGCAAGGGCCAGATCTCCACGTGGAAGGCGCACGCACCGGCGTTCGCGGGCAAGGTCGCGGTCGAGGCCGTCGACCGGGCCATGCGCGGGCAGACGTCGCCCGAGCCGATCTACGAGGGCGAGGACGGCGTCGTCGCGTGGCTCCTCGACGGCCCGGACGCGGCGTACGAGGTCGTCCTGCCGGCCCCCGGCGAGCCGAAGACCGCGATCCTCGACACGTACACCAAGGAGCACTCCGCGGAGTACCAGTCGCAGGCGCTCATCGACCTCGCCCGCGCGCTGCACGACGAGCACCCCTGGCTCGCCGACCCGGACAACGTCGCGTCGATCGTCATCCACACGAGCCACCACACGCACTACGTCATCGGCTCCGGTGCGAACGACCCGCAGAAGTACGACCCGACGGCCTCGCGCGAGACGCTCGACCACTCGATCCCGTACATCTTCGCCGTCGCGCTGCAGGACGGCGGCTGGCACCACGTCGACTCGTACGCACCCGAGCGCGCCGCGCGCCCGGACACCGTCGCGCTGTGGGCCAAGGTCACCACGGCCGAGGACCCGGAGTGGACGCGCCGCTACCACTCGACGGACCCGGCCGAGAAGGCGTTCGGCGGGCGCGTCGAGATCGAGCTGGCCGACGGCGGCCGGCTCGTCCGCGAGATCGCCGTCGCCGACGCGCACCCCCTCGGCGCGCGGCCGTTCGGCCGCGAGCAGTACGTCAAGAAGTTCCGCACGCTCGCAGCGGGCGTCCTGGAGGACGCGGAGATCGAGCGCTTCCTCGACCTCGCGCAGCGGCTCCCGTCGCTCACGGCCGACGAGGTGCGCGAGCTGACGATCGTCGGGCGCCCCGGGCTCCTCGCCTCCGTGCCCACGCCGACCGGGCTCTTCGAGCTCGGCCGCGACGAGGCCGCCGGTGCGGCGCAGACCGAGTTCGAGGGCGAGGGCTTCACCATGCACGAGGCGCCCGACGCCGCGGGCGAGACGGCCGGGCCGGGCGACGCGACGTCGTCGGGCACCACGACGGACGCGGGAGGCGAGTGATGCTGTACAGCCAGGTGACGCCGTCGGACAAGCGGCGCGCGTTCCGCGCCGCGCTCGACGCCGCGGCGACGACGGGGGAACCGCTGCGGCTCCCGGGGGCGTTCAACCCGCTCTCCGCCCGCCTGATCCAGGAGAAGGGCTTCGAGGGCGTGTACGTGTCCGGGGCCGTGCTGTCTGCCGACCTCGGCCTGCCGGACATCGGCCTCACGACGCTCACCGAGGTCGCGGGGCGCTCGCAGCAGATCGCGCGGGTCACCGACCTCCCGGCGCTCGTCGACGCCGACACGGGGTTCGGCGAGCCCATGAACGTCGCGCGCACGATCCAGGCGCTCGAGGACGCGGGCGTCGCGGGCGCGCACGTCGAGGACCAGGTCAACCCCAAACGGTGCGGCCACCTCGACGGCAAGGAGGTCGTCGGGCTCGACGAGGCGGCGAAGCGGATCCGCGCGACCGCCGACGCGCGCCGCGACCCGGGCTTCCTCATCATGGCGCGCACCGACGTGCGCGGCACGATCCCCGGCGACGCCGGGCTGCGCGCCGCGATCGACCGCGCCAAGGCCCTCGTCGACGCGGGCGCCGACGCGATCTTCCCCGAGGCCATGAAGGACCTGTCCGAGTTCGAGGCCGTCGCCTCCGCCGTGGACGTGCCCGTGCTCGCCAACATGACCGAGTTCGGCAAGTCCGAGCTCTTCACGCGTCGCCAGCTCGGGGACGCCGGCGTGCGGCTGATCATCTACCCCGTCACGCTCCTGCGGATCGCCATGGGAGCGGCCGAGCGCGCGCTCGACGAGATCGCCGAGACCGGCACCCAGGCCGGACAGGTCGACGGCATGCAGACGCGCGCGCGGCTCTACGAGCTGCTCGACTACGCCGCCTACAACGCCTTCGACGAAGGCATCTTCACGTACCGACCCTGAGGTTCTCCCGCCCCGACGACCGTGCTTCACGAAGGAGTGACCGCATGACCACATCCACCGCAGCGACCACCGAGGGACCCGAGATCCGCAAGGGACTGGCAGGCGTGGTCGTCGACGTCACGTCGATCTCCAAGGTCAACCCCGAGACGAACTCGCTCCTGTACCGCGGCTACCCGGTCCAGGACCTCGCGGCGCGGCGCAGCTTCGAGGAGGTCGCCCACCTCCTGTGGCACGGCGAGCTGCCGACGCCCGAGCAGCTCGCCGAGCAGACCGCCGTCGAGCGCGCGCACCGCGCCCTGCCCGGAAACGTGCGCAACGCGATCCTCGAGCTGCCGACCACGTGCCACCCCATGGACGTCGCCCGCACCGCGATCTCGCAGCTCGGTGCGCACGACCCCGACGCCGAGGACTCGTCGACGGAGGCCGAGCAGGCCAAGGCCGTGCGACTGTGGGCCGTCCTGCCGGCCGTCGTCGCGCTCGACCAGCGGCGGCGTCGGGGGCAGCAGATCGTCGAGCCGCGCGACGACCTCAGCTATGCCGAGAACTTCCTGTGGATGACGTTCGGCGAGGAGCCGGAGCCCGCCGTCGTGCGCGCGTTCGAGGTGTCGATGGTGCTGTACGCCGAGCACTCGTTCAACGCGTCCACGTTCACCGCGCGCGTCATCACCTCGACGCTGTCCGACCTTCACTCCGCCGTGACCGGCGCCGTGGGAGCGCTCAAGGGCGCGCTGCACGGCGGGGCGAACGAGGCCGTCATGGCGACGTTCGCCGAGATCGGGACGGCCGACCGTGCCGCGGCGTGGCTCGACGACGCGCTCGCGAACAAGCGCAAGATCATGGGCTTCGGGCACCGCGTCTACAAGCGCGGCGACTCACGCGTCCCCACCATGCGCGCCACGCTCGACGACCTCGTCGAGCACTACGGTCGCCCGGACCTCCTCGAGCTGTACACCGCGCTCGAGGCAGCCATGACCGAGCGCAAGAACATCCTCCCGAACCTCGACTACCCGGCCGGCCCGGCCTACCACCTCATGGGGTTCGACACCCCGATGTTCACACCGCTGTTCGTCGCGTCGCGCGTCGTCGGGTGGACCGCGCACGTCATGGAGCAGCGCGCCGCCAACGCGCTCATCCGACCGCTCAGCCAGTACGTCGGCCCGGAGCAGCGCGAGCTCCCCTGACGCCGAGGGAGCCCCCGGTCCGCGGAGGTAGAACCGTGGCCGTGTCCGACGGCGGTGTGGTCGCCCGGGTGTCGGGGTGGGTGGGGGCGCCGCGTCTACCATCCGCGCCGCTCGTTCCTCGCGTCGCTCCCGCCAGGCCCGCCACGACGCGGCGCCCCCACCCACCCCTCCTGACGTCGTCTCGCCCTGGTCGATGCTCGCCCGAGCACCGAGGACACCCCGCCCGCGGACCCGACCACGCGGGTTGGCTGCGGTGGTGGCGTCAGCCGACGAAGGACTCGAGCTCGGAGCGGTCGACGGGGCCGTCGCGGTGGATGAGGGCCTTGACGTCGTCCATGCGGTCCCAGACGTTGACGGCCATGCCGGCCTCGACGCGGCCGTCCTTGACCCAGAACGCGACGAGCTCGCGGTCGGGGATCGAGCCGGAGACCACGACCTCGTCGTACGCGTCCGGGCCGGCGACGAAGCCGAGGTACTCCATGCCGACGTCGTACTGGTCCGAGAAGAAGTAGGGCAGCTCGGGGTACGGGTCGGCCGCGCCGAGCATCGCGCGGGCCGCGTGCGGGCCCTGGTTGAGCGCGGTCGCCCAGTGCTCGACGCGGACCGACCGCCCGTAGCGCGCGGACGGCACGCTCGCGATGTCGCCCGCGACGAAGACGTCCGTGTCGGTCGACTGGAGGGTCGCGGACGCGACGACGCCGCCCGTCGCCGAGTCGATCGGGAGGCCGGCGTCGCGGGCCAGCGCGACGTTCGGTACCGCACCCACGGCGACGAGCACGAGGTCGGCGTCGACGTGGGTGCCGTCAGCGATGTCGACGCCGGTCGCCCGGCCGCCCTCGCCCGAGATGCCCGTGACCTGGGCGCGGCGGTGCAGGTGGACGCCGTGGTCGGTGTGGACCTGGCCGTAGAGCTCGCCCATCTCGGGCCCGAGCACGCGCTCGAGGGGATGGGTGCCGAGACCGATCACGGTGACGTCGAGGCCGAGCGTGCGGGCCGACGCCGCGATCTCCAGCCCGATCCACCCGTCGCCGACGATGGCGAGCCGTCCGGCGCCGTCGCCGTGGGCGGCTCGCAGCGCGGCGGCCAGGGTCTCGGAGTCGTCGAGAGTGCGCAGCTCGTGCACGCCGTCCAGGTCGACGCCCGGCAACGGGATGCGCCGGGGATCGGAGCCGGTCGCGAGGAGCAGCTTCTCGTACGTCAGCGCGCGGCCGTCGGCGAGGGTCACGCTCCGCGCGCCGAGGTCGACGGCGGTCGCTTCGGTCCCGGTGAGGAGCTCGACGTCGTGCTCGGCGTACCAGTCGGCGGCGAGCGGGAAGACGCTGTCGCGCTCCACCTCGCCGCGCAGATAGTCCTTCGACAGCGGCGGGCGCTCGTACGGGTGGTGCGGCTCGCGCGCGACGACGGTCAGACCGCCGTCGTACCCCTCGTCGCGCAGGGTCTCGACCGCCTTCGCGGCGGCGAGGCCGCCTCCGACGACGACGTGGCGTCCAGCGCGCATGGCGACCTCCGCGATCCACAGGAACGGCGACGGCCTCAGTCTTGCGCGAACGCGCACGCGGCGCCCGGCGTGACGGCCGCGAAGCGGTGTGGTGGGGCACTCTCCGACCAGGCCCCGCAGCGTCTCGGGTTCTCGCGAGCTGGCGACGATGACCTGATAGCCGTGGGCGATCGCCGCGCTTCCGCGTCGGTGACGGGGCGGGTCACCACGGCAGAGCCCCGTACCGGTCGATGATCCGGCCCGTGCCTGCGGTGGGTTCCTCGGTGGCGAGGGTGATGATGGCGTCTGTGCCCTCGGTGACCGTCTGGGTGCCGGTGTTCCCGTTGAGGTCGGTCGCGGTGTGCCCAGGGTCGACACCGTTGAAGCGCACGCCGGTGATCGCCTTGGCGTACTGGGTGGTCAGCATGGAGACCGCTGCCTTGGAGGCGGTGTAGAGGGGAGCGATCACCTGCGACTCGACACGCTCGGGGTCGAGGGTGAGCGCGATCGAGCCCACACCGCTCGTGACGTTGATGATGGCTGGTGCGGCGCTCGATCGCAGGAGGGGCAGGAACGCGTTCGTGACCCGCACCACGCCGATGACGTTGGTGTTGAACACCCACGAGGCGTGCTCACCGTTCAGATGCTCGGCCGGCGGCATCTCGCCGGCGATGCCGGCGTTGTTGATCAGCAGGTCGAGGCTGCCCTCGTGTGCCGCGACGTCGGCGGCTGCTGCGGCGACCGACGCATCGTCGGTGACGTCGATGTGGACGAAGCGGGCGCCGAGGTCGGCGGCGGCTCGCCGTCCGCGCCGGGGGTCTCGGGCACCGATCAGGACGGTGTGGCCGAGTGCGGACAGGCGACGGGCGGCCTCGTAGCCGAGGCCCTTGTTGGCTCCGGTGATGAACGTGGTCTTGGACATGTCCCCACGCTGCGGCCGCGGTGCGGCGACAACCAGGGAAGGGCGCTCCCTGGGACGGCCGATACCTCCCGCCGCTGTCACCCGTCCGAGGGACCGGGTCAGGTCGTCGACAGGATCCCGCCCGGGATGCGCCGGCTGCTCACCCGGCTGGACGACACCGCGGTCGGCGTCCTTGCCGCCGACCGGAGCCCGGTGTGGTGGAACCGGCCGGGGCTGGGCTCTGCGGCTGGCGGAACCGAAAGCAGCGGTCCGGACCTGACGTGGTGTCGCGCGGCGAGAGCGACGGCCATGGCTCGGGTAGGCGCTCAGCGCCCGCGGGCAGCCCGTCCGGGCCATGCGAAAGGCCCCCTGGCATCAGCGTCTCCGCTGGCCAGAGGGCCTTCCTGCTGGTCGGGGTGACAGGATTTGAACCTGCGACCTCTTCGTCCCGAACGAAGCGCGCTACCAAGCTGCGCCACACCCCGAATGCTCGTCCACGTGGTGGTCCGACGGGAGGATCCCCGTCTTCCCCGTGGGAAGCCTGCCCAGAATAGCCGACGAAGTGCCGTGGGACGAAACTCGATCCCCGTGACGCCGGCGACATCCCCTGGCGGCGTCCGCAGACCTACCCGCAGGGGGTGTCTCAGCGTGCGGTGAGGGTGAGCAGCGTCGCCTCGGGTCGGCACGCGAAGCGCACCTGCGCGTACGGCGAGGTGCCCGCGCCGGCCGAGACGTGCAGCCACGTCGAACCGTCGCCGCCCTCGGCGTCGGGGCGGGGCCCCGGCCAGCCGTGCAGGCCCTTGGCTCGCCGGCGGTCGATGTCGCAGTTCGTCACGAGGGCCCCGAACCCCGGGACGCACAGCTGCCCCCCGTGGGTGTGGCCGGCGAGGATCAGGTCGGACCCGTCGACGACCATGTCGTCGAGAACCCGGCGGTAGGGCGCATGCGTCACGCCGACGCGCAGCACGGGCTCGGCGGCGTCGACGGTCGCCGCCGGCTCGGCAGCGGCCGGAAAGACGTCGCGGTCCAGGTGCGGGTCGTCGACGCCGACGAGGTCGAGCCGGAGCCCGCCCACCTCGACGACGTCGCGCCGGTTGGTCAGGTCGGCCCAGCCCGCGGCGCGCATCGCGGCCGCGAGCTCGCCCGCGGGCAGCAGGCGCGACTGGCCCCCGAACGGGACGCGCGCGTCCGGCAGGAGGTAGCGCGCGGGGTTCTTCGGGACGGGGGCGTAGTAGTCGTTCGACCCCATGACGAACGCACCGGGGACCGCGAGCAGCGGTTCGAGCGCGTGCAGCAGCGGGCCGAGCGAGTCGACGTGCGCGAGGTTGTCACCCGTGTCGACGACGAGGTCGGGCTCGAGCTCGGCGAGCGAGCGCACCCACTCGATCTTGCGGCGCTGGGTCGGGACGAGGTGCAGGTCGGAGACGTGCAGCACGCGCAGGTCGCGGGCGCCTGCCGGGAGGACCGGCACGGTCACCTCGCGGAGCGTGAACAGCTTCGTCTCGACGTGCGCGTACGCGACTCCGGCCGCTCCCACGGCTGCGAGCGCGCCCAGCCCGCGCAGGACGCGGCGCCCGGCCTCGGCGCTCAGCCGTTCCCCCCGTTGCCCAGGTTCCCGAGCCACTCACCCAGGTCGCCCTCGCGGCCTGCGCCGTTGCCGCGGTCGCCACGGTCACCGCGTCCGTCGCCCTGCGCGCCGTCGTCGGGCTGACCGCCGCCCTGGTCGTCGCCGCCCTGGTCGCCACCGCCGCCACCCTGGTCGCCCTGGTCGCCGCCCCCGGGCGTCGAGGGAGTGCGAGGCGGCGGGGCCGGCGCGTTGACGCGCTTCCAGTCGGGGTCGGCGAAGCCCACCATGGGCTTGCCCGCCATGACCTGGTTCATGTAGTCGCGCCAGGTCGGAGCGGCGAGGCTCGAGCCGTACCAGTAGGACAGGGTCCTGCCGTTGATCGTGAAGCGGCCGTTCATCTCGACGTCGCTCTCCGCGTTGCCGATCCACACCGCCGTGGCGACCTGGGGCGTGTACCCGATGAACCACGTGTGCTTGTTGAGGTTGGCCGTTCCCGTCTTGCCCGCGGCCGGTCGGCCGTCGGCCAGCGCGTTGCCCCGTCCCGAGCCCTGCGTGAGGACCTGCTGGAGCGCGTAGGTCACCGTGTTGGCGATGGTCGGGTCGATCGCGTTCTCCTGGCAGTTCGCGGAGGGGACCGCCATGTCCTCGCCGTCCGTGGTGACGACGCGGGTGATCGCGATCGGCTGGCAGTAGGTGCCGCCCGCGGCGAACGTCGCGTATGCGGCCGCCATGTGCATGGGCGACGAGTTCTGGGTACCGAGGATCATCGACGGGACGATCTCGATGTTCTCCTTGCCCTTCTGCGAGGGCGTGAACCCGGCGGCCTTGGCGGTGTTCGCGACGCCGCAGAGGTCGAGCTGGCTGGCGATCGTCGTGTACGCGGTGTTGACGGAGTTGTACGTCGCCTTGAGCACCGTCATGGAGCCGCTGCCCGGGCCGTCGGAGTTCGCCGGCGTCCACGGGTCGTTGCCGAGGCGGGCGCAGCTCGCGTGGAAGTCGCGGCTGCCGATCCAGGTGCGCTTGTTCGCGTTGACCGTCTCGTAGAGCGAGTGCCCCTCCCTGAGCCACTCGGCGAGGACGAACGGCTTCCAGGTGGAGCCCGGCGAGAACCCGCGCGAGCCGCCGTGCAGCTCGTCGGTGCTGTAGTTGACGGCCGTCGTGTTGGGGGCCGGGTCCTGGGTGTTGTCGAACGCGCGGTTCTGCGCCATCGCGAGGATCTTGCCGGTCCCCGGCTCGATCGACACGATCGAGTCCTCGAGCTGGCTCGGGTCGTCGGCCGGGACGGCCGCCGCCGCGTGCTGCTCGGCGGCGGCCTGCATCGCCGGGTCGAGCGTCGTGTAGATGTCGAGGCCACCGCGGTAGAGGAGCGCGAGGCGGTCCTCCGCGGTCTCCCCGAAGGCCGGGTCCGAGATGATGACCTTGGTGACGTAGTCGCAGAAGAACGCCGAGCCGCCCGAGGCCTGGCACCCCGCCTCGAGCGGCTGGATGGCCAGGGTGTCGGCGATCGCGGTGTTACGTCCGGTGTCGTACTCCTCCCGGGTGATGTACCCCTGCTGGTACATCTGGTTGAGCACGATGTTGCGACGCTTCTGCGACTCCTCGGGGTTGCTCGTCGGGTCGTACGTCGACGGGGCCTTCGTGATGCCGGCGATGGTCGCCGCCTGGACGTAGTCGAGGTCGACGGCGCTCTTGTTGAAGTAGTGCCGCGCGGCGGTCTCCACGCCGTAGACGGACCGCCCGAACTGCGCGATGTTGAGGTAGCCCTGGAGGATCTCGTCCTTCGTCATGCGCTTCTCGAGCGAGATCGCGAGCTTGGCCTCGCGCGCCTTGCGTCCGAGCGAGTCCTCCTTGGCCTCGTACAGCGCCATGGTGTCGTCCTCGCGGACGGCCTTCTCGATGAGCACGTTCTTCACGTACTGCTGCGTGAGCGTCGAGGCGCCCTGCGTCGACCCGCCGGTCACGTTGTTCACGACGGCACGCGGGATGCCCTCGACGTCGACCCCGCCGTGCTCCCAGAACCGCTTGTCCTCGATCGCGATGACCGCGTTCTTCATGTAGTCCGAGACCTGGTCGAGCGGGACCACGATCCGGTTCTCGGTGTAGAAGGTCGCGAGCCGCGTCGTGCCGTCGTTGGCGTAGATGCGCGACTGCTCCGCGAGCGGCCCGGGCTCGAGGTCCTCCGGCAGCTCGTCGAAGACCTCGACCGCCGTGTCGGTGGCGGTGTTCGCACCCGCGGCGAGCGGGACCACCAGCCCCGCCGCGAGCACACCGCCGACGCCTGACACCAGCACGAACGCCAGGAGGAGTGCGACGAGCTGGTACGCGTTGATCTGACGACCGCGAGGACGCACGGGAGAAGCCATGGTGACAACCCTACGGGAGCGATCCCGCGCGGCACCCGGGATCCCGCGGATGCCGGGTGTGCGGGTTGTGTGAGCATCCCGGGGCGGCAGATCCTCGCGGCCGGTCCCCGCGGCACGGCCCCGTACGGCCGACTACGCTCGCCCCATGGCAACCACCTGGGAGTACGCGACCATCCCCCTCATCATCCACAACACGAAGGCCGTCCTCGACCAGTGGGGCGCCGACGGCTGGGAGCTCGTGCAGGTCGTCACGGGCCCGGACGGCAACGGGCTCGTCGCCTACCTCAAGCGCCCCACCGGGGAGAAGTAGTGTCCGGCTTCGCCGCGGGCACGATCGCGGCGCGCCTGACGGAGCTGGGCATCACGCTCCCGGACGTCGCGGCGCCCGTCGCCGCCTACGCGCCGGCCGTCCGCTCGGGACGCTACGTCCACACGTCGGGCCAGCTGCCCTTCGTCGACGGCGCGCTGCCCGCGACCGGCAAGGTCGGTGACGGCGAGGGCCTCGTCCCGGCCGCCGACGCCGCCGCCCTCGCGCGCCTGTGCGCGCTCAACGCCCTCGCGGCCGTGCACGACGTCGTCGGGAACCTGGACCAGGTCGTGCGCGTCGTCAAGGTCGTCGGCTTCGTGGCGAGCGACCCCTCGTTCACGGGCCAGCCCGGCGTCGTCAACGGTGCCAGCACCGTCCTCGGCGAGATCTTCGGCGAGGCCGGGGTCCACGCCCGCAGCGCCGTCGGCGTCGCGGTGCTGCCGCTCGACTCCCCGGTCGAGGTCGAGATCGTCGTCGAGCTCGCGGAGTAGCCGAGCGGCTCGCACGAGGACGGGACGACGGGCGACCGCCTCCTTCACGGGGGCGGTCGCCCGCGTCGTGGGGAGGGTCGCCCGCGGGGGGTCGACGGTGCGCGCGGCGCACGCGCGGAGGCACGGACGCGTCAGCGGGCGCGGCGCTCCAGGCGGTCGAGGTCGAGGAGGACGACGGCGCGACCCTCGCGTCGGACCCAGCCGCGCGTGGCGAAGTCGGCGAGGGCCTTGTTGACGGTCTCGCGCGACGCGCCGACGAGCTGGGCGAGCTCCTCCTGCGTGAGGTCGTGCGCGACGCGGACGCCCTCGTCGGTCTCCTCGCCGAAACGCGTCGACAGGTCGAGGAGCGCCTTGGCGACGCGGCCGGGGACGTCGGAGAAGACGAGGTCGGCGAGCGTCTCGTTGGTGCGGCGCAGGCGTCGTGCGAGCGCGTTGAGGAGGTGCTTGGCGACGCTCGGGTGCTTCTCGATCCACTCGACGAGCTGGTCGTGGCCGAGCTCGTAGATCACGGAGTCGGCGACGGAGCTCGCGGTCGCGGTACGGGGGCCGGGGTCGAAGAGGGAGAGCTCGCCGAACATCTCGCCGGGGCCGAGGATCGACAGGAGGTTCTCGCGGCCGTCGTTGGAGCGGCGGCCCAGCTTGATCTTGCCGCTCGCGATCACGTAGAGGCGGTCGCCCGGCTCACCCTCGCGGAACAGCACGTCGCCTCGTGAGAGCTCGATCTGCTGCATCGACTCGAAGAGGGTGCGCGTCTCGTCCGCGTCCATGGTCGCGAACAGGGGGGCGGAGAGCACAACGTCGTCGTCCACGCGGGGTGTCCTATCGTCTCGTCCTCGGAAATGGTCCAGCACAAGTCTGCCCTACCGCTGCAACTCGGGTGTCGGGGGAGGCCGCTACGGTGATCGGGTGACCTCCACCGAGCCGACCGGCAGGGCGCCGGCGAAGCCTGAGTCGCACCTGGCGCTGGTGCGTCGGGCGCGGCGCATCAACCGTGAGCTCGCCCTCACCTACCCCGACGCGCACTGCGAGCTGGACTTCACGACGCCGCTCGAGCTGCTCGTCGCGACCGTCCTGTCGGCGCAGACGACGGACAAGCGCGTGAACCTCACGACGCCCGCACTGTTCGCGAAGTACCCCGACGCCGCGGCGTACGCGGGGGCGGACCGCGCCGAGCTCGAGGAGATGCTGCGCCCCACGGGCTTCTTCCGCGCGAAGGCGCAGTCCGTCATCGGGATCGGTCAGGCGCTGGTCGAGCGGTTCGACGGCGAGGTGCCGGCGAGGCTCGCCGACCTGGTGACGCTCCCGGGCGTGGGCCGCAAGACGGCGAACGTCGTCCTGGGCAACGCGTTCGGTGTCCCGGGCCTCACGGTGGACACGCACTTCGGGCGCCTCGTGCGCCGCCTGGGCTGGACCACGGAGGAGGACCCGGTCAAGGTCGAGCAGGTCGTCGGAGGGCTGATCGAGAAGTCGGAGTGGACGATGCTGTCGCACCGGCTGATCTTCCACGGCCGGCGGGTGTGCTTCGCCCGGAAGCCGGCGTGCGGCGCGTGCAGCATCGCGCGCTCGTGCCCGTCGTTCGGCATCGGGGAGGAGGACCCGGTCAAGGCGGCGAAGCTCGTCAAGACGAGCTGAGCGTCCCGGCCGGAGCCGTCGGGCGACGTCGGCGGGCGGTCAGCCCGCGGTCCGGGGCAGCCAGTCGAGCAGCAGGTCCGTCACCGCGCCGGGCGCCTCCTCGGGGAGGAAGTGGCCGGCGTCGTCCACGACCTCGAAGCGGAAGTCGCGCGCGAGCGCGGCACCGTCGGCGTCCGCGAGCTCGCGGCGCAGGAGCCCGTCGCGACCGCCGTGGACCTGCAGGGCCGGGACCGTGACCGGGCGCCGCAGCGCGGCGAGGTAGCGCCGGCCGTCGGGCCGGGGCGTGGAACGCACGGCCCAGCGCAGCGACTCCATGGCGGTGTGCGCCGCGAACGGGATGCGCATGACCGTGCGGTACGTGTCGACGACGTCGTCCGCGAACGGCTGCGCGGCGCCGGTCGCGAGCACCTGGGCCACGAGGTCCCCGCGCACGAGGGCGCGCTCGGGCAGGGTCGGTACCTGGTAGAACGCGAGCTGGCGTGCCGCGGCGGGCGTGAGCAGGCGGCGCGCGGACGTGTGCAGCCGGGCGGGGTGCGGGGCGGAGAACGCCGCGACGCCGGCGGTCACCGCCGGCTGGAGCGTCGCCATCGCCCACGCGAGGCTGCCGCCCGTGCCGTGCCCCACGACGACGGCGGAGCTCGCGCCGAGCGACCGGATCACCCCGGCGACGTCGCGCGTGCGCGTCGGCGCGTCGTACCCGATGGGCGGCTTGTCCGAGGCGCCGACGCCGCGCACGTCCATCGCGGCGACGCGGTAGCCGGCGGCGGCGAGCGGCTCGACCTGGTGCCGCCAGGCCCACCAGAACTGCGGGAACGAGTGGAGCAGGACGACGAGCGGCGGCCCGGGGTCGCGCACCCCCCGGTCCTCGGGGCCGGCGAGCGCGACGTGGAACCGCGCGCCGTTGGCGGGGACGAACTCGTGGCGCCACGCGCCGTCGGGCAGGGCGGAGGTGAAGTCGGAGGGGTCTGCCGTCACCCGGACGAACCTACCGGGGTGCCGGCTCCGCCCTCGGCTGCCGAGCTCGCCGTGTCGGCGCCCTCGGGCTCGCTCCCGGGGCGCCGGTCCTTCGGCGGGTCGAACCGGTAGCCGACGTTGCGGACCGTCCCGATGAGCTGCTCGTGCTCGGGCCCGAGCTTGGCGCGCAGGCGGCGCACGTGGACGTCGACGGTGCGCGTGCCCCCGTAGTAGTCGTAGCCCCAGACCTCCTGCAGCAGCTGGGCGCGCGTGAACACGCGACCGGGGTGCTGCACGAGGTACTTGAGGAGCTCGAACTCCTTGTAGGTGAGGTCGATGGGGCGCCCGCGCAGGCGGGCGGTGTACCCGCTCGCGTCGATGGCGAGCTCGCCCGCGGCGATCTCCTGCGGCCCGTCCTGGGCGGGTCCGCGCGCGGACCGCTCGATGACGAGGCGCAGCCGGGCCTCGACCTCGGCCGGTCCCGCACCCTCGAGGAGGAGGTCGTCGGCTCCCCACTCCGCGGTGACCACCGTGAGCCCGCCCTCGGTGAGGACGAGCACGAGCGGGACGGTCAGGCCCGTGGCGTGCAGGAGGCGGCACGTGGTGCGCGCCGCGACGAGGTCCCGGCGCGCGTCGAGCAGCACGACGTCGGAGTCCGGGGCGTCGACGAGCGCCGACGGCTCCATGGGCAGGACCCGGATGCGGTGGGACAGCAGGCCGAGCGCGGGCAGGACCTCGACGGAACCGCCTGTCGCGGGGGTGAGGATCAGCAGGTCGGCCATCCAACACCTCCTTCCGGGTCGCGGGGCGCGGTACGGCGCCCCCGGGCGTCGACACGTGGCGACCGGGCCCGACGTGCCGCAGCGGGCCCCCACCACGTCATCGGCCACGTTCTCGGTCCGTGGATGGTTACCGTATCGCGTGCCGGGCGCGCGTCGCGTGACGTCTCACGACGCCGCGCGCCGGGGCGTGCGCGCACGAGTCTCTGAGACACTCTGAGGCGTGCTGCACGACTCGACGCCCTGCCGCGACCCCCGAGCGGGGCGCTGACGCTCGTGGATCTCTCGACCCGTGCCGTCGTCACGGCCTGCCTGTCGGCGGGTGTCGCGGTGGCCGCCTTCTTCGGTCCGCTCGCGCTCGCGGCGGCCGCCGGAGCCCTCGCCCTGGTCGTCGCGATCGGCTGGCCGCGTCTCCTCGACATCCCCGTGCACGGCGGGACGCGCGTGGTCATCGCGATCGCCGGCCTGGGCGCCGTGGCCGCGACCGCGGCGACGCGCGGCGAGCCCGCGCTGCGGCACCTGCCCGTGGTGCTCGCCCTCTCGGTCGTCCTGGCGTGCGTGGCCGAGCTCCTGCGTCGCGACGGGCGCCCGCGGCTCGTCGAGTCGCTCATCGGCACGGTGAGCGGGGTCGTCGTCGCGACGTCGTGCGCCGGTTGGATCGCGACGGGCCGCACCGACGCGGGCGAGTCGCTCGTGGTGACGTGCGCCGTCGCGCTCGCGGTCGCCTCCGCGATCTCGGCCCTGCCGCTGGGCGGGTGGACGAACGCGCTGCTCACCCTCGGCCTGGCGGTCGTCGCGGGCGGCGCGGTGGGCTACGTCATGCCGGACCTCGACCTGCTGAGCGGCATCTGGTCGGGTGTCGTCGCGGGCCTGCTCGTCGCCTCGCTCCACGTGCTGTTCGACCAGCTCCCGGACCTGCGGGGCCGCCTGGGGGCGTTCTCGGCGTCGGCGCTGCCCGTCGCCGTCGGCGGGACCCTCATCTTCGTGGTGGGCCGCGTGATCGTCGGGTGACGCCCTTCCTCCCGGCCGTGGTCCTCGTCGTCGTGCTCGGTGCGACGGCGGCGCTCGGCGTGTGGTGGCGACGCCGCCAGGGCGTCGTGCGCGCGCCGCGGACGGCGACGGGCCGGGCCGACGCCGCCCCGGTCGACTGGGCCGCGCACGGCGTGGCCGTCGGTGCCCGGCGCACCTTCGTCCAGTTCTCCGCCGAGCTGTGCGCGCCGTGCCGTGCGACGGCACGCGTGCTGCGCGAGGTCGCCGCGACCCACGACGGCGTGACGCATCGTGAGATGGACGTCGACGACCACCTCGACCTGGTGCGAGCATTCGGCGTGCTGCGCACGCCGACCGTCCTCGTGCTCGACGACCGGGGACGGGAGATCGCTCGCGCCGGCGGGGGCATGAACCGGGCGCAGGCGCTCGCTGCGCTCGCCGTGCGCGACGGCGCGGCGACGGTCCCCGGGGGCCGTCACGACGCCTGACCCGTGCCGTCCCCGACGGCCGTCACCGAGGAGGACCGCATGAGCGACCAGGCAGGCACGGACGCCGTCGGGCGCGCCGCGCCCCCGGCGGGGATCGACCCGCGCGGGCCCCGGGCGGGCGCGGGGATCACCGCCGTCCTGCTGGCCGTCGTGATCCTGCTGTGGACGTCGCCCGCGGCGCTGGTGCTGCTCGCGGTCGTGGCGGCGAGCTTCCTCGTCGGCACGCTGCGCGGGGCGCAGGGGACCTGGCAGGCATGGGTCTACCGCACGGCGATCCTGCCGCGCGTCGGTCCGACGGAGGAGCGCGAGGACCCGAGGCCCCCGCGGTTCGCGCAGGGCGTGGGTCTGGTCGTCACGGCTGCCGGCGTGGTCCTGGGCCTGCTCGGGGTCGACGCCGCGGTGCCGGTCGCCGCGGTGCTCGCGCTCGTCGCGGCGGTCCTCAACGCCGCGTTCGGCCTCTGCCTCGGCTGCGAGCTCTACCTGCTGGTCCGGCGGGCCGCCCCGGCGCGGTGAGCACCCGCACCCGCGCCCGGGCAGGGCGAGGCGTCAGTACACCAGGGCCTGCGCGCCGTCGCGCAGCGCCTCCTCGACGAACACCGCCGCGCCGGCGACCCGGACGCCCGCGAGCACGTCGTCGGCGGTGATGCCGCGCCGTGCCGCGCACTGCGTGCACACCGTGAGCGTCCCGGCCGCGAGGACGGCGGCGAGGAGGTCGGGCAGCGGAGCGGCGTGCTCGAGCTCCAGCCCGGCCGCGCGGCCGGGCAGGGCGAACCACGCCGCCTCGCCGGTGAGCCACAGGCTCACGTCGACGCCCGCCGCGACGGCGGCCGCCGCGACGGTGAAGGCCTGGTTGGCCGCCTCGGGGCGGTCGAGCCCCGACGTGGCCTTGACGACGAGCGAGCGGGACGGGGGCGTCACGGGTCCGGTCACCCGCCCGAGCGTAGCCCGGCGCGGCCCCGGTGTGACGTACCGGCGTGCGCCGTCGGCCCGCCCGGTAGGTAGGATCGGGCGCATGAGTCCGCACACTCTCGAGCTGATCTTCCTCGGCCTGCTCATCGCGGCGACGATCACCATCACGTGGTTCGCGGGGTACGTCGTCTACAAGCTCTACCGGGGCCAGCGCTGACGTCCGTCGCCGCGCGGCGCCGCGCGCCGCGCTCGGTCCCGTCACGAGGCCCCGCCACCGGGAGGTAGTCCCCATGCCCTTCGAGTTCCCCGAGGGCCTCGCGCCCGAGGTGTACCCGCTCGCCTGGCTCGTCGGGAGCTGGCGCGGCGAAGGCGTCGTCAAGTATCCCGGCGTCCCCGAGACGCCGTTCGTCAACGACGTCGTGTTCGACCACGACGGCGGCCCCTACCTGCGCTACGAGTCGACGCTGCGCGTCCTCGACCCGCAGGTCCCCGAGACCGTCCCCGCCGCGGGGGAGTGGCCGGAGCACGACGCGCAGGCGCTCGACGCCGCGGCCGCCGACGCCCCCGTCTGGTCCACCGAGTCCGGCTACTGGCGCGTGTCGACCGACCGTCCCGAGGGGCTCGAGGACGACCGGCACCCGCTCGAGGTGCTGCTCGCCGACCCGGCCGGCCGCGTGTCGGTCTACCTCGGCGCCGTGGGGAACGGGCGCGTCGACCTCGCGAGCGACGTCATCGCGCGCACGTCCACGGCGACGGAGGTGACGGCGTCGAAGCGGCTGTTCGGCTTCGTCGAGGGCCAGCTGCTGTGGGTCTGGGAATTGGCGGCGTTCGGTGCGCCGTTGCAGTCGTACGCGTCCGCGAAGCTGACCCGGCGCCCGTCGGTCTGACGGGCCCGGCGCGCGAGCGCAGCGCCGACCAAGGAGGACCATCGTGACCACCGGCTACACCAGCCCGCTCCTGTCCCGGCACGGGGCCGTGCCCGCCACCGGCCCCGACGAGGGCGTCGCGTGGCACTACGGCGACCCCACGGGCGAGCAGCGCGCCCTGCGCACGGGGGGCGCCGTCGTCGACCAGTCCCACCTCGGGGTCGTCACCGTCACGGGCACGGACCGACTGAGCTGGCTGCACTCCATCACGTCGCAGGACCTCACGGACCTCGCGCCGCGCACGTCCACCGAGCTGTTCGTCCTCTCGCCGCAGGGGCACGTCGAGCACGCGGCGTCCGTCGTCGACGACGGGACGACGACGTGGCTCCTCACCGAGCGCTCGCACGCCGCCGACCTCGCCGCGTGGCTCGACCGCATGAAGTTCATGCTGCGCGTCGAGATCGCCGACGTCACCGACGACTGGGCGGCGCTGGGCGAGCCCGTCGACGCCGAGGGCGGCGAGGGCGAGCCGGTCACCTGGCGCGACCCGTGGCCGCGCGTCACCGGCGGCGGCACGCGCTACGGGCCGCCCGAGGACGAGCACCCGGGCCGGGAGCGGCCGTGGCGGCTCGTGCTCGTGCCGCGTGCCGAGCTGTCCGACGCCGTCGCCGCGCGCGAGGCGGCCGGCTGGCGGCTCGTCGGGACGTGGGCGACCGAGGCCGCACGCGTCGAGGCGTGGCGCCCGCGGCTCGCCACCGAGGTGGACCACCGGTCCATCCCGCACGAGACGGACTGGCTGCGCACCGCGGTGCACCTGCACAAGGGCTGCTACCGCGGGCAGGAGTCGGTGGCGCGCGTGCACAACCTCGGTCGACCGCCGCGTCGGGTCGTCATGCTGCACCTCGACGGGTCGGGTCACCTGCTCCCGACGCCGGGCGCGGAGGTCACGCTCGACGGTCGTGCGGTCGGGACGGTCACCACGGTCGCGCGGCACCACGAGCTCGGGCCGATCGCGCTCGCGGTCCTCAAGCGCAGCGTCCCCGAGGACGCGGAGCTGCTCGTGGACTGCGACGGCGGGGCGATCTCGGCGGCCCAGGAGGTCGTGGTGCCCGGCGAGGGCGTCTCCGTCGACCGCCCGGCCCCGCGCCGGGAGGTTGCGCGCGGGGTGACGCCGCGAGGCGAGGGTGCCCCGACGAGCATGCTGTGACGTCGGGGTCGGCGTCCGGCCCGGGCGCGGTCGACGTCGCCCGGACCGCGTGGCGCCGGCTCCTGCTGCGCGCGCGCGTCCGCCAGGGCGGCTCGCGCGTGCGCGCCGCGCTGGTGCCCGTCCTCCAGGCGGCGGCCGCCGCAGGCATCGCGTTCGGCATCGCCCGGTACGGGCTCGGGCACGCCGCCCCGTTCTTCGCCCCGGTCTCCGCGTGGATCTGCCTCGGCTTCAGCCCTGACCGCCAGCTCCGCCGCGTGGCCGAGGTCGCGGTGGGGGTCGCGATCGGCGTCGGGCTCGGTGACCTCTTCGTCCACGTGATCGGGACCGGGTGGTGGCAGATCGCCGTCGTCGTCGCGGTCTCCGCGCTCGCGGCGCGCTTCATCGACCGCGGTGCGATGCTCACGACGCAGGCGGGCGTGCAGGCCATCGTCATCGTCGCGCTGCCCGTCGCGCAGTCCGGCGGGCCGCTCGGGCGATGGACCGACGCGCTCGTCGGTGGGGCGGTGGCCCTCGCGATCGCGGCCCTGACGCCGGGCGACCCGCGGCGCCGGCCGCGCCTGCTCGGAGCGGAGGCGACGTCCGAGCTGGCCGACGTGCTCGACGTGCTGGCCCGGGGGCTGCGCACGCGCGACCGCGCCGACCTCGACGCGGCGCTCGTCAAGGGCCGCGCGTCCGAGGGCGCGCTCGAGGAGTGGCAGGCGTCCGCGACGTCGGCCCGCGAGCTCGCCCGGGTGAGCGCGAGCGGTCTGCGGCACCGCGACGAGCTGGGCGTCCTGGAGCGGCAGTCGGTCCTCATGGACCGGGCGATGCGCAGCGTGCGCGTGCTCGCCCGCCGCGCCGTCCCGGTGGCGGGCGGGCCCGACGAGCACGAGCTCGACGGGGTCGCGGACCTCGTCGCGCGGCTCGGGGCGGGCATGCACGTCCTGGCGGAGGCGGTCGGTGCCGCGCGCGACCCGGCGGTCACGCGCGAGGTCCTCCTCGAGGTCGCGCGCGGGGCGGACCCGCACGTCCTCGGTGCGGGGGACTGGCAGGTCCAGTCGCTGGTCATGCTCCTGCGGTCGCCGATCGTCGACGCGCTGGAGGCCGCGGGCGCGACGCCCGAGCAGGCGCGCGAGGCGCTCCCCGAGCTCTGACCGGTGGCGCCGGGCGGGCCCTGTCCGCGGAGCGGGGCGAACCGGACGATCCCCGCGCTGCGCGGCGGCACCCGGTGCCGGTACGGTCGGGGCATGGAGGTCCCCGTCAGCGCCCTGCGCGCCGAGCTCAAGTCATGGATCGAGCGGGCCAGGGAGGGCGAGGAGGTCGTCATCACCGAGCGAGGCGTCCCCGTCGCCCGGCTGACGGGCGTCGCGACGGCGGACCTCGTCACCGAGCTCGTGCGCGACGGCGTGCTCGTCGCCCCGGCGGGCGTGCGCCCCGTCCACACGGTCCCGTCCGCCCCGGTCCCCCTCGGGCTCGGCGACGACCGTCCCGCGGCGCACGGTCCCGGCCGGTCGCCGGGCGCGGGCCGACCCGACCGGCCGTCGGGTGTCGCGGCACTCGTCCGCCGCATCCGGCGCTGAGCGGCCCCCGATGGCCCTGGTCTACTTCGACGCGAGCGCCCTCGTGAAGCTCTGCGTCCCGGAGCCTGGATCCGCACTGGCGAGCCGGCTGTGGAACCGCGCGGACGTCGTCGTGACGAGCCGGCTCACGGACGTCGAGGTGCGCGCGGCGCTCGCGGCCGGCGCCCGCACCGGCGTCCTCGACGCCGCCGGGCTCGCGCGTGCCGTGTCCACGTGGGACGAGCTGTCGCCGGCGCTGCACCTCGTCGAGGTCAGCGGCGCCGTCGCCGAGCGCGCCGCGGGGCTCGTGGCCGACGGCGTGGTGCGCAGCACCGAGGCGGTGCAGGTGGCGAGCGCCCTCGCCGTGGCGCACGACGACGCGATCGTCGCGACCTGGGACCCGCACGTGGTGACCGCGGCGCGCCTCGCGGGGCTGCGCGTGGTGCCGTGGCCGTTGGTCAGAACGTAGGCTCGTCCCGTGGGAATCATCGGGTCGCTCCAGTGGATCGTGTACCTCCTCCTCTCGCTCGTCGTGTTCGCGACGCAGCTCTTCGCGCTGGTCGACGCGATCCGCCGCCCGGCGGGCGCGTTTACGGCGGAGGGCAAGCTCACCAAGCCGATCTGGCTCGCGATCCTCGGCGTCGCCGCGGCGCTCGGCTTCCTCTCGCTGCCGTTGGGCGGGGGCGTGAACCTCGGGTTCATCGGCCTGATCGCGGTCGTCGCGTCGATCGTCTACCTCGTGGACGTGCGCCCGCGCCTGCAGCCGTACGGCAACGGCCGCGGCAGGGGGAGCGGCGGCGGCGGTCGCCCGGGCGGCTGGTGAAGGCGCCGGTGAGCGACGTCGCGCGCGGCGCGGTCACGCTCGCCGAGGTCGTGCGCGGTGACCTCGTCGAGTCGGTGCACCTCGGCCACCTGGTGCTGCTCGGACCGGATGGCGCACCGACCCTGGTGGGCGGTGACGCCGACGCCGTGATCTGGCCGCGCTCGAGCGTCAAGCCGTTCCAGGCGGTCGCCATGCTGCGCCACGGGCTCGCGCTCCCGCCGCGGCTCCTCGCGCTCGCCGCGGCGAGCCACAACGGCGAGCCCGAGCACCTCGCCGGCGTGCGGGAGATCCTCGCGAGCGCGGGGCTCGACGAGTCGGCGCTGCGCAGCACCCCGGACATGCCGCTCCACCCGCCCGCCGCGTTCGCGTGGCAGCTCGAGGGCAACGGCCCGTCGTCGATCACCCAGAACTGCTCGGGCAAGCACGCGGCGATGCTCGCGACGTGCGTCGCCGCGGGCTGGGACACCGCGACCTACCTCGACCCGGCGCACCCGCTCCAGGTGGCGGTCCGGGAGACCGTCGCGGAGATCACGGGCGTGCCCGTCGAGCACGCGACGGTGGACGGGTGCGGGGCACCCCTGTTCTCCACGACCGTGCGCGGCCTCGCGCGCGCCTTCGGTCGCCTCGCCGCGGCCCCGGGGCGCGAGGCCGGCTCGCCCGAGGCGGCGGTGGCCCGCGCGATGGCGGCGTTCCCCGAGATGGTCGGCGGGACCGGTCGCGACGCGACCGCTGCCATGCGCGCCGTGCCCGGGCTGGTGGCCAAGGACGGTGCCGACGGGGTCTACGGCGCCGGTCTGCCGGACGGGAGCGCGCTCGCGTTCAAGGTGCTCGACGGCGGCCCGCGGCCCCGGCCCGCGGTGCTCGCCGCCGCGCTGGACCGGCTCGGAGCGGCCGGCGTCCCCGGGGCCGACGGCGCCGCGCTCGCCGCGCTCGGCGACGTCCCGGTGCTCGGCGGTGGCGCGCCCGTGGGCACGGTCCGGGTCGTGACGCCGGGCGGTGCCCGGTGAGGGCCGTCGTGCAGCGGGTCTCGCGCGCGAGCGTGAGCGTCGTCGCCGACGACGGGTCGTCGCACGTCGTGGGCGCGATCGACCGCCCGGGCCTGCTCGCGCTCGTCGGCGTGACGCACGACGACGGCGAGGAGCAGGTCGAGACGATCGCGCGGAAGATCGCCGAGCTGCGCATCCTCGCCGGGGAGCGGTCCGTGCAGGACGAGGGCGCGCCCGTCCTCGTCGTCAGCCAGTTCACGCTCTACGCCGACACGCGCAAGGGCCGCCGCCCGTCCTGGAACGGCGCGGCACCCGGCCCGGTCGCCGAGCCGCTCGTCGACGCGGTCGTCGAGCGCCTCCGTGCGCGCGGGCTCGAGGTCGCGACGGGCCGGTTCGGCGCCCACATGGCCGTCGACCTGGTCAACGACGGCCCGGTGACCCTGGTCCTCGAGGCGTGACCCGGTCTACCGCAACCACCCGCGGCGCTTGATGTAGGCGAGCGGGATGGCGGCGGCCACGAGCGTGAGCAGGACCGTGAGGGTGAAGCCGTGGGGCCGGTCGAGCTCGGGCATGTGCGTGAAGTTCATGCCGTAGAACGACGCGATGAGGGTCGGCGGGAGGAACACGGCCGTGATGATCGTGAACACCTTGACGATCTGTGCCTGCTTGACGTCGAGCGACGCCATGATCGCCTGCTGCAGGTAGCGCACCTTGTCGTGCTCGAACCCCGCGTGCTCCTTGACGCCCTCGACGTCGGCCACGAGCGTGTCGACGAGGCTCGCGAGCACCGGGTCGCCGTCCGCGATCTCGCTGCGCAGGTGGCGGGCGGCGCGCGCGAGCGAGAGCTGCGACTCCTGCGCGCGCGAGACGATCTCCTCCGCGCGGTTCATGCGCGTGATCGTCTCCTGCATGTCCCGCACGCCGATCTCGCGGCCACGCGCGTCCACGCCGCGCGTGGCCTCGTCGATCTCGTCCGACATGTCCTCGAGCAGGTCGCTCGCGTGCGCGACGACACGGTCGGCGGCCTCGTTGAGCGCGTAGAGCAGCGCGTACGCGACGCCGTAGGACGAGCCGATGAGCCAGGGCGTGCGGCGCAGCCGTGCGACCGCCTTGTCGAAGACGGGGTAGTGCCGCTCGGGCTGGGCGGTCACGACGACGTCCGGCGAGAGCGCGAGCACGATCCGCTCGTGCAGGACCTGGTCGCCCTGACGCCGGGTCGCGACGACCGGGAGGTAGACGTGCGCGTCGGTCTCCCAGACGCGTCCGCCGGCCGCCGCGAAGTCGACGCCGTGCTCGGCGGCGCGGGCCGTGGCCTCGGGGTCTCCGGTGGCGACCTGGACCCACCGGGTGCGCAGCACGCGTGCGTCGAAGCGCGGGGCTCCGGCCTCGGGCGAGCGCCCCCGCAGGTCGAGGCCGACGCGCGCGGGCAGGGGGATCTGCGCCGCCGGTGCGGTGCCACGGTCCGCGGCGGTGCGGGCGCCCGCCGTCGGCACGTCGGGGAGAGTCGTCGTCATGAGGCACCTCCGGCGGTGACGTGCGTGAGCAGGAGCGCCACGCAGATGAACAGGTACAGGCCGACCGTGAACGAGATCGACTGCCGCTCGAGGTCCGGGCGGCGGCTGCGGCGGGCGTCGTCGCCGGAGGCCCGGGTGGGCCGGTCGGCGGTCCGCGCCGTGCGGCGCTGCGGGCGGGTGGCGTGCGGCGCGGACCGGCTCCCGGTGGCGGGTGTGCGCAGGGTCATCATCGTGGTCGTCCTTTCCGGCGGGCGCGGGCGCACCGGCCGTCGCCGGGTCGGGCGACGGCGCACGGGTGCGTCGGCGGTGGAGGTCCAGCGGTGCGCGGGGAGGGTGCGCACGCGGAGCGCACTGGCGGCCTCCCCGCGCGGGACGAGCGACGCTCGGGTCCTGCGGACGGGCTCCGGGTGGGGCTCGGGGTCAGCAGGCCGGACGAGGGCCGCGGGGGGTGAGCGCGCAGTGCACGGCTCTATGACTGCTGCCGTCGGGCATGGGGCTCACCTCGCTCTCGTGGCGGCGGCGCCGGGAGGCGCCGCGCCCGGGCCGGGACGCACGGAGACCGTGGACACGGCGGGGATCGGGGCTCAGGCTAGCCCTGGTCGTCGCACCGGGCAAGCCTCGGCCGCCCGGACGACGTGCGCCGGTGCGCGCCGCCGTCCCGGGTGGCGGTGGTGTGACGACCGGGAAACGATGAGGTGACCTCCAGTTTACGGAGGGTTGTTAACATTTCATCCGGTCGACGGGCGACGAAGCCCCCGGACGGAGGGTCCCGACATGTCAGCTGTGCACGACTACGTGGTTCCCGAGGCGGTACGTCGGGCAGACGCGCGCTCTGCCCGACGACTCGAGCGCCTCTCGTCCCGCGCCCAGGAGATCGAGCTCGCGCTCGCCGCCGTCGGCGAGGGGCGGGGCGCGCTCGTGTGGACGGCCGAGCCGGGCATGGGCGCGAGCGCGACGCTCGAGACCGTGTGCGAGGCGGTCGCCGCGCAGCCGTCGGCACGGCCGACCGTCGTCCTGCGGTGCCGCCCGCCCGCCGCGAGCGTCCCGGGTTCCGCGGTGACGGCTCTCGTCTCCCAGGTCGTGCAGCTCGCCGTCCGGACGGGCTCGGGCCGTACGCTGCCCGGAGCCGGTCGCCTGGCCGACCCCGCCGCCTTCCGCGAGCCCGAGGTCGCGGCCGTCGCGTTCGCGGAGCTCCTCGTCGAGACGTTCGAGGGCGCCACGGTCGTCGTCGTCGCGGACGACCTGCACGCGCTCGACGACGAGAGCCGGTCCGTCCTCGCGAGCCTCGTCGCGCAGCGCCGGGCACCGGTCGTCCTCCTCGCGACCGCGGCCGCCGGCGCTCTCGACGGGTCCTCCGGCCCGTTCGAGCTGCGGTGCGTCCCTCCGCTCGCGCCCGCCGACGCCCTGCACGTCCTGCTCGTCGAGCGTCGCCTCGCGGTCGCGCCGCACGTCGCGGCGCACCTCACGAGGCTCCTGCGGGGCAACGCCGCCGCGATCACGCAGACGGCCGCCCTGCTCACGCCCGAGCAGCTCGCCGGTACCTCGATCCTCCCCGACCCGCTCCCGTCGGTGCCCGCGGTGCGGTCGCTGTTCGGCGCCCGGCTCGCGGCCCTGGAGGACGCCGAGCGGCACGCCCTGCTCGTCGCGGCGGTCGCCGTCGTCGACCGGACGGAGCTGCTGCTGTCCGCCACGGGCCTGGCCATGGACGAGGTGCTCGACGGCCCGCTCGCCGAGCACCTCGCGCTCGTGGGTGGCCGCTTCGCGTTCGTCGACCCGCGGCTGCGGTCTCTGGTCCACGCCGACGCGCGCCTCGCCGAGCGCACGACGGCGCACGCTTCGCTGGCGGCCGCGCACCAGCGCGCGGGCGAGGAGGACGTCGCCGTCTGGCACTCCGCGCTCGCGACGCTCGCCGGGGACCCGGAGCTCGTCCCCGGGCTCCTGCGGATCGCGCGCCGGCACCTCGACCGGGGCGACGTGGTCTGGGCGCACGAGGTGGCCCGCGAGGCGGCGAGCCAGGCCGCCGGGGAGCACCGCGCCGAGGCGTTCGCCCTCGCCGGGACCGCCGCGCTGCGCTCCGGGCACGTCCAGGACGCGGCCGACTGGCTCCGCAAGGCGTCGCGCAGCGGTGACGACGCGCTGCGTGCGCGCATCCTCGGGCCGCTGGTCTCCGCGCTCACCCTCGCGGAAGGGCAGGTGCCCGACGACGTCCTGTCCCCGTACCTGCGTGGTGGGCAGCCCGACCACCCGGCGCCGGACGCCGTCCCGGGCGTCGTGACCGGGGTCCTCACCGCCGCGCGGCTCCACGCCGAGCGCGGCGACGGGGTGAGCACCGCGCAGCTCCTCGACACCGCGTCCCACCTCGCCGCGGCGTGCGACGACGAGGCGACCGCCGCCGGGCTCGCCCTGGCCCGCTCCTGGGCGGCCGTCTTCGGGGTCGGCGAGCGAGCAGCCGTGCCGGACGCCCCGCTCGGCCCCGACCACGACGCGTACGTCCAGGTCTGCCGCGCCTTCGCCCTCGCGGGGGACGACCGGGTGGAGGACGCGGCGCAGGCCCTCGCGAGCGCCGTCGCGTCGCTCGCCCCGGTCCGCGACGGCGGGCGGTGGTTCGACGGGCCCGACGTCGCGCTCACGCCCCTCGCGGAGGCGCACGTGCGGCTCGCGCAGGCGCTCGTGCACGTGTGGCGCGGCACCATGACGCGCGCGGCGGACGAGATCGCGGAGGCGGCCTACCGCCTCCCGCTGGGCCTCCCGCTCGCTGGGCTCGGCGTGGCCACGGCGCGGCGCGTCGACATGATGACGCGGGGTGTCGTCGGCCTCGTCGCGACGGCGCTGGAGGAGACGTGCGCGAGCCCGACCTCCCGACCCGTGCGGCTCGGCCTGCTCGTCGACCGCGCGATGGGCGCCGCGTTCGCGCACCACGTCACGCAGGCCGCGACGCTGCTCGAGCTCGCGGCCGAGCGTGAGCGTCCGGACAGCGCCCGGATGCTCCCGCTGCCGGGGCTGGACGACGTCGAGGCATGGGTCGTCGCGGGACGGCACGACGCCGCCCAGCGTGCCCTCTCCCGGCGCCGCGTCGACGCGAAGGAGCTCCCGCCGTCGTTGCGCGCGGCGACCCTCGCGCGGGCCGAGGTGGCGCTCGCGGCGCCCGAGGACCTGGGCAGCCCGCTCGAGCGGGCGGCCCGCGTCAACCGCACGACCGCGTCGCCGTACGAGCACGCGCGCACCGACCTGTGCGCTGCCCGCGCGCTCGTCCGGGCGGGGGAGCCCCAGCGCGCGCACGGCCTGTTCCTCTCGGCGATCGAGCTGTTCGACGACGCGGGCGCGGACGCGTGGGCGACGGTCGCCCGCGAGGAGCACGCCGAGGTCGTCCGCCAGCTCGGCGGCCCGGCCGCCGACGAGCTCGAGCGCGTGCTCGCGCCGGCGCCGGGCGGACCTCTCGGGCCTGCCGACGCGTCCCTCGGGGCCGTGCCCGCCGGCGGGCCGTGGGCCGGCCCGTCGCGGGCGCCGGGTCTCCACGCCGCGCCGCTCGTCCCCTTCGGCGGGGTCCGGGCGGGCGAGCCTGCGGGGCCGGCGACCCCCGGCGTCGTGCGGCCTCCCGCGCCGCCCGACGCGTGCCGGCTCGCCGTGCGCGAGAGCGACGTCTCCGACGAGGCGCTCGCGGAGCTGCGGGCCCGGTGGGCGGACGAGCTCACGGAGCGCGAGCTCGACGTGGCGCTGCTCGTGGTCCAGGGCGCGTCAAACCGCGAGGTGGCGGACCATCTCTACCTGTCGGTCCGGACGGTGGAGGTCCACCTGGGCCGCGTCTTCCGCAAGCTCGGCGTGCGCTCGCGGGTCGAGCTCACGGTGCTCGCGCACCGCGTCGGACGCTGAGGGCGGCAGAACTTTCTCTCGGAACATATGGACAGGGCGTTCATTACGTGTTTATATGAACGTGTCGTTCACTTCTAGTCGGAGGAGCATCATGAACACCACCACGTCACGCGTCGCGCTCGTCACCGGGGGATCGGGCGGGATCGGTCAGGAGGTCGTGCGACGTCTGGCCGCCGACGGCTACGCCGTCGCCGTGCACTACGCCGGCAACCCGGCACGCGCCGAGGAGATCGTCACCGAGCTCACCGAGGCGGGGAGCGCGGCGATCGCCGTCGGCGGCGACGTCGCCGACGAGCACGCGATGGCTGCGGCGTTCGACGCGGTCGAGTCCGCGTTCGGGGGGATCGACGTCGTCGTCAACACGGCCGGAGTGATGGTCCTCGGCCCGGTCGCCACGTTCGACCTCGAGGCGCTCGACCACATGCACCGGACGAACGTCCGCGGCACCTTCGTCGTGTCGCAGCTCGCCGCGAACCGGCTGCGTCCGGGCGGTGCTCTCATCAACGTCTCGACGAGCCAGACGCGCCTGCAGCACCCGACCTACGGCCCGTACGTGGCCAGCAAGGCGGCCGTCGAAGGGCTCACCCTGATCCTCGCGCGCGAGCTGCGCGGCAAGGACGTCACGGTGAACGCCGTCGCCCCGGGCCCGACCGCGACCCCGCTGTTCCTGGACGGCAAGGACGAGGCGACGATCGACCGGCTCGCCCAGCTCGCACCGCTCGAGCGGCTCGGTCAGCCGTCGGACGTCGCCGAGGTGGTCGCGTTCCTCGCCGGTCCCGCCCGGTGGGTCAACGGGCAGGTGCTGTTCGCCAACGGCGGGCTCGCCTGACCCGACCACCCGCAGCGCGAGGCGGCCCCCGGGCCGCGTCCGCCCGTCCGAGAGGAACCCCGTGACCGAGAAGCAGATCGTCCTCATCACCGGTGCGTCGAGCGGCTTCGGCGCACTGACCGCCCGTGCCGTGGCCGACGGCGGTGACACCGTGTACGCCGGCATGCGGCACACCGGCGGGCGCAACGCCCCGCAGGTGCGGGCCGCCGCCGACCACGCCGCCGACCACGGCGTCGACCTCCGCGCGATCGAGCTCGACGTCGGCTCCCAGGACTCGGTGGACGCCGCGGTGGCGCAGGTCCTGGCGGAGCACGGCCGGATCGACGTCGTCATCCACAACGCCGGGCACATGGTCGTCGGCCCGGCCGAGGCCTTCACCCCCGAGCAGCTGGCCGAGCTGTACGACGTCAACGTGCTGTCGACCCAGCGCGTGAACCGCGCGATCCTGCCCGGGATGCGCCGGCGGGGCGCCGGGCTGGTGGTGTGGGTGTCCAGCTCGAGCGTCAAGGGCGGGACCCCGCCCTACCTGGCGCCGTACTTCGCCGCCAAGGCCGGCATGGACTCCCTCGCCGTGAGCTACGCCGCGGAGCTGGCGCGCTGGGGCGTGGAGACGTCGATCGTGGTGCCCGGGTCCTTCACGCGTGGCACCAACCACTTCGCGCGCAGCGGCTCGCCGGCCGACACCGAGGTCGCGGCCGCCTACGAGAGCCGGTACCCCGGCCTCGTGGACCAGGTCGCGCAGAGGCTCGCGGCCCTGGCGCCCGCGGACGCCGACGCCTCCCTGGTGTCCGACGAGATCGCGCGCATCGTGGCCCTGCCGCCAGGGGAGCGCCCCTACCGGGTGCACGTCGACCCGGCCGACGACGGGTCGCAGGAGGTCTCCGAGGTCGCCGACCGCGTCCGGCGGGACTTCCTCGCCCGCGTCGACCTGTCCGACCTGCTCGCCGTCGCGCCGCACGTCGGCAGCCGGTCGTGAGCCGCCCGGGAGGGGTGCCGCCGGTGCTCCCTCCCGCCGTCGAGGGAGGGAGAGGTCGTCGTGGTGACCGCGCCGAGCGACCCGGGCCGTGCGAGGTCTCTAGACTCCACGGGAGCACCGCCAGGACGACGAAGGGGGCCCGTGAGCACGCCAGAAGACGCCGAGACCACGCCGCGCCCACGGGGTCGGGGGCGACGCCCGGCGGACGAGGTCCGTGCCGACGTCCTCGCCACGGTCGGCCGCCTGGTCCTGACGGAGGGCCTCGCGGACCTGACCTTCGAGCGGGTCGCCCGCCTCGCCGGGGTGAGCAAGACGACGCTGTACAAGTGGTGGCCCTCGCGCGGCGCCCTGGCCCTGGACGGCTATTTCCACGCCGTGCAGACCACGCTCGCGTTCGACAGCACGAAGGACGTCCGCGAGGACCTGCGCCACCAGCTGCACGCCTTCGCCACCGTCATGACCACGCCCGGTGGTCGTGCCCTGCTGCAGCTGATCGGCGAGTCGCAGACGGACCGCGACCTCGCGACCGCCTACCGGGCCCTTTACTCCTCCGGCCGTCGCGCGCTGGCCTACGAGCGCCTGGAGCACGCCCGGGAGCACGGCGAGATCCGCCCGGAGGTCGACGTACGCGTCCTGGTCGACCAGCTCTGGGGCGCGGTCTACCACCGGCTGCTGGTCCCGGACGAGCCGGTCACGCCAGCCTTCGTCGACGCCTTGGTGGACAACCTGTTCGCCGGCGTCGCCCCCGGGTGACGCGGGAGCGCGACGCCCCCGGCGTGCGAGGGCCGCACGACGCGGGCTGGCGCGACGCCGCAGCCCGGCGCGACGCCGCAGCGGCGCGACGCCGCAGCCCGGCGGGGCGCCACGTAGCCGACCCGGCGGGGCACCACGCCGCCGGGTCGGTTCGCGCGTTTCGGTCCGTTCTGCGAGGTCCTCACTACGGGGGAACCCTTACAGCGCAGGTAAGTTCGCAGCGGGAACAATGTGGGAAGCGCGGATATCGCCGGGCAGGACGGCGAACTACGTTCATGAGGACCCGAGGACGACGGCGCCTTCGGGGGAGCGACGCCGTCGGACACCAGCACGAGCATCGAGGTAGGACCCATGAACACGTCCGTGCCCAGCCGACCACCCCGCTCCGGACGCCGCCACGGCACGCGCCTCGCGGCGCTCGCGACCGCTGCGACGCTCGTCGGCGGCCTCCTCGCCGGCGTCGCGCCGGCCCAGGCCATCGAGGCCCCCGCCGCCACCGCGGAGGCGAACCCCGGCGACAGCGACGTCAACGGATACCGCAACGTCGGCTACTTCACCCAGTGGGGGGTGTACGGCCGCGACTTCCAGCTCAAGAAGCTCCAGGACTCGGGAGCGGCCGAGGACCTCACCCACATCAACTACTCGTTCGGCAACATCCACCACCAGGACCTCACCTGCTTCATCGCGAACAAGGCGCAGGGCACGGGGCCGAACGGTTCCGACGGCGCCGGCGACGCCTGGGCCGACTTCGGCATGGGCTACACCGCCGCGAACTCGGTCGCGGGCGTGGCCGACACGTGGGACCAGCCGCTCGCCGGGTCGTTCAACCAGCTCAAGCAGCTCAAGGCGAAGAACCCCCACCTGCGCACCATGATCTCGCTCGGCGGGTGGACCTGGTCCAAGAACTTCTCGCTGGCCGCCGCGACCGAGGCGTCGCGGGAGAAGTTCGTCTCGTCCTGCATCGACCTGTACATCAAGGGCGACCTGCCGGTGTTCGACGGTCGCGGGGGCGCCGGTGCGGCCGCGGGCGTGTTCGACGGCATCGACATCGACTGGGAGTGGCCCGGCTCGCTGAACGGTGAGGTCGGCAACCACGTCGACGTCGTGAACGACGCCGCCAACTTCAAGCTCCTGCTCGCCGAGTTCCGCGAGCAGCTCGACGCGTACGGCGCGCAGACGGGCAAGCACTACCTGCTGTCCGCGTTCCTGCCCGCCAACCCGGCCGACATCGCCGCCGGCGGCTGGAACGACCCCGAGATCTTCGAGTACCTCGACTACGGCAACGTCCAGGGCTACGACCTGCACGGGGCGTGGGACGGTGCGCTCGCCGGGCACCAGGGCAACCTGTACGACGACCCGGCCGACCCCCGCGCCGCGAGCCGTCAGTTCAGCGTCGACAAGGCGGTGCAGGAGTACCTGGGCGCCGGGATCGACCCGTCGCAGCTCGGCGTCGGGCTCGCGATGTACGGCCGCGGGTGGAAGGGCGTCGGCTCGGCCGACCCGTGGTCCGCGGCGAACGGCGCGGCTCCGGGTACGTGGGAGGCGGGCAACGAGGACTACGACAAGCTCCGCACGCGCGGCCAGGACCACTACGACCCCGAGACGGTCTCGGCGTGGCGGTACGACGGCGACCAGTGGTGGAGCTACGACAACCCGCAGTCGGTCGCCGCGAAGGCTGCCTACGTGGCCGAGCAGGGCCTCGGGGGCGGCATGTGGTGGGACCTCTCCGGCAACCACGACGGGACGCTGCTCGGCGGGTTCACCGACGCGCTGCGCGCCGCTCCCGCCGGCCCGGTCGACGGGACGGACGGCCCGACGGACCCCACGGACCCGACCGACCCCACGGACCCGACCGACCCCACGGACCCCACGGACCCCACGGACCCGACCGACCCCACGGATCCCGGTGACTGCGAGCCCGCGTGGTCGGCGAGCGCCGTCTACACGGGTGGTGCGACGGTGTCGTACCAGGACCAGAACTACCGTGCGAAGTGGTGGACGCAGGGCGACACCCCGACGGCGGGCGGCCCGTGGGAGGCGACCGGAGCCTGCGGCGACGACCCGACGGACCCGACGGACCCGACGGACCCGACCGACCCGACCGACCCGACCGACCCGACGGACCCGACCGACCCGACCGACCCGACGGACCCGGCCGACGAGTGCTTCGCCGCCTGGTCGTCGAGCGCGGCC